>ERZ772865.1182-NODE-1182-length-27367-cov-9.752819_pt1 | contig 27367 bp, 53 predicted proteins | sample MGYA00512133_ERZ772865 | MGnify/ENA primary metagenome ERZ772865 (study PRJEB29015, sample SAMEA2737722) | human gut metagenome | biome: human gut; feature: human-associated habitat; material: faeces | place: China | collected 2012 ...
CATAGATGAAGTTGAAAATATCTTAGAAGCATAAATGCAATGCACAGAAAGCGAGGTGATGCCATTTGTTCATGCGAGTAATTTCAACAGGAAGTACTAAAGGAAATTGTTACGCTTTGCAGTCAAGTACAGGCGAGATTGTTCTTCTTGACTGCGGATGCAACTACAAGAAAATCCTTAGAGGGATTGACTACCAGATAAGCAATGTTTCCGGTGTGCTTCTTTCACATGAACATGGCGATCACACAGAGTCTTTTAAAAAAATAATGGACGCAGGTATTCAGATTTACACTAATGACGAGACAGTTGAGAACATGAATGTCCGAACTGGTGAACTGATGAAAGGTGTTCCAGAAAGATATCCGTTCAATGTAGGTTCATTCAATGTGATTCCATTCAATCTCCCACATACGACATACGATAAAGATACGAAGCAGCTTGTACCTTGTCCGAACTATGGATATCTGGTAGGACACAATGAAATGGGTAGACTTCTGTGTATGACTGATTTTGAGTACAGCAAATATAATTTCCAGAAAATGAACATACATCATATGGTAATTGAATGCAACTACTGCGAAGAATTGGTGGACAAAACAGAAGTTAACTACAGGCATAGATTAAAAGGGCATTGTTCTTTGCCAACTTGTAAGCAATTCATTAAGCAAAATCGCACAGAATCGCTTCGAACGGTAACACTTGTACATTTAAGCGGTCAGGCATCAGATGCCCGTAAAATACAAAAAGAAATACAGGAAGTCACAGGAAACAATGTTCTGGTTCAGATTGGACGGGCTGGATTAGAAGTTGACTTGAATTTGTGCCCGTTCTGAAAGGAGGAATTTTTATGGAGATGGCAGACTGTAGCAAATGTAGATTCCGTAATTGCTGTACGTTGGCGTGGGATTACGGTTCACTTTACTGTAACGACTATGAGGAGGAAGATACATGGAACATTTTTTAGAATCACTTAAAAAATTAAAGAAGCCGTCAACTCACAGTAATCCAGAGGAAGTTGACCCACTGTTTTGTCGGTACAACAAGGGCTGGAATGATGCAATCGAAAAGGTTGAGAAACTGATTAATTCATATAGCTTATCGGATATGTGGATTCCAGTAGACGTGAAACTGCCACCGGAACCAAAACCTAATCATAATTTTAAAGGAGACATATATTTGATTGCTACCGAAAAAGGAACAATTCCATTCAGAGCAATGTGGAATGGAGAATATTTTACAGACGGTTTCGAAAAATTGAAAGTAATTGCATGGATGCCTTTACCAGCTATGCCAGAACCGTACAAGGAGAACAAACATGAATAAAGTAATTTTGATCGGACGTTTGGCAAAAGACCCAGACATCCGAATGGGAACAAACAATACAACGATTGCCAGATACACACTTGCAATCAACCGTAAGTATCACAAAAATAATGAACCCACGGCTGATTTTATCGGTTGTGTGGCTCTTGGGAAGAACGGTGAGTTCGCTGAAAAGTATCTGCATCAAGGAATCAAAATCGCAGTCATCGGAAGAATCCAGACTGGCAGTTATACTAACCGCGATGGGAAGAAAGTGTACACCACTGATGTATTAATCGAGGAACAGGAATTTGTGGAGAGCAAGAAGAGCCAGTCAGAAGAACAGTCGCAGCCACCAGTTCCAAGTCCAGAACAGGACACAAGCGGATTCATGGATATGCCGTCAATTATGGACGATGAACTTCCGTTTAATTAAGGAGTAATGAAATGGTACAAACAGGACAGATTATTTATTTCAGCAATCAGAAAATAATGTGCTTTGATGTTGAATCTATTGAGGATATTACTGAACCACCAGAACAAATAGAAACTACACCGGTTTATGGTGAAACAAGAACATATGTACCGGCAATGATGAATCCAACAACTCTTATTGTCACTGGAAAGGAACTTGTAAAACTTGACCCAACAACCATGAAACGTATTGCCAGATACAATCTTGAAGAAGAGAACGCAGCGCTGCTTAAAGAAATCGAAGAACGTAAAAAGGTAATTGCAAATCTTGAGCAAAAAGAAGAGGTTCTACGCGACAGGTTTAGAAAAGCAATCGCTACATTTAAAGAAATCATGGAAAATGGTTACTATGATGATGGTGAATATGAGGATGAAGATGAATGGGAGTGATTAAATGGAACCAGTTTTAGAGTGTAAATTTGATTACAAAGGTTATCCATGTGTAGTTCTGTTTATGCCATTGGGATATAGATGTGGATATGTTGGTACAACTGAGAAAGATTTTAATTACTACAGTAAATCAGAAGATGTAATTAATCTTTTTACTACTTGTCCTGTTCGAATTACTTATTCCGAGCCAAAATTGCAAGGAGAATATGATGGGAAAACATGGTGGATTGGTTTCGACCATGGGGGTGGTAACGAAGGAAGAGATTGGGAATCAGCCGAGTATTATTATAGCGAAAGCCCTGATTGGCAAAGACTCATTAAGCCATTAGCAAATATATGTAAAGAATCTGGAATGCAGTTTCCACCTGCGGTTTCAAAATATGAAATTATTGAAGAATGCAAGAAAATTGTAGACCAGATCGTAAAGGAGTGATACCGGGTGGACTATAAAAAGCTTCGTCAGGTTAAGGCTATCGAAGCAAGTAATAAGAAAAGGCTTTTAAAAGTCAATCCCAAATTGGATAACAAAAGTGGCATATATTTTCTTACCAGAGTAGATGAAAACGGAATCCCATTTTTTTATATCGGGCAGGCAGTACATATAATTCAGAGGATGTGTTCACATCTCACTGGATATCAGCACATTGACTTATCCATAAAGAAAAGAGGGCTCTACAGTGAAGATAATCCTTTTGGATGGAAAATTAATTTCATTCATTATCCGGTAGAACAGCTTGATAAAATGGAGCAGTTCTGGATTCTGGAATATACAAAGAAAGGTTATCAATGCAGATACAACAAGACATCTGGAAGCCAAGGCGAGGGGAAAGAAAAGATTAATGAATTCAAACCAGCCAAAGGCTATAGAGATGGAATCAAGCAAGGAAAAACAACCCTTGCAAGAGAATTAAAGCATATCATTGATACTCACTTAAATGTGTCAATCAAACCAGAGAAATCAAACAACAAGGTGTCTATAAAGGCACTTGAAAAATTCAACAATCTTCTTGATGAAGAATCTTACAAATGATAAAGTTGCCGGTTCTGGCAGACAAAATCCCAAATAATTACAACTAAATATGCGCACGCCCTCTGGAATTAGAACAGTGAAACTTGTTTCCCGGCATATCACGCTATCCGATTCCAGAGGTAAAAAGAAAAGAGGTAACTATGGTAAGTAAATATAACACCGAAAGAAAGTATCTCGAGGGACAAGAGAACAGAAAAGAAATTTATCTGTTTCTTATCAGATATTTTACAAAATATGGATACGCGCCGTCATTTAAAGAAATTGCCGAAAGCCTTGGCATATCAAAAGCAACTGTGCAACGACATATGAGGCAACTTGAACTTGATGGATTGATTGCTACTGCACATCCGAATACTCCACGAGCGTTTCGCCTTGTAGGGTATGAATATCGAAAGGTGGCGGAAGTATGAGACTATACAGTGTTTTCGAGAATGAACAATGGATTGGCGATATGACCGCTGATGATATTTCGCAAATGCTGAAAGGATTGGTGAGAGCATGAACAGGGCAGAGAGAAGAAGGCAGCAGAAAGCATCTGAGAAAGCATTCTTAAATGCACCGTACAATTTCAGCCTGGAACAAATTTCAAAGGTGACAGGTGCAAGAGTTGAAACACTAAAACTGTACTTGAAGCAACGTGAAGATGAAATGCGCAAGGAAATATCGGAAGAACTTATTTCAGAATCACAAGAAAAGCTGTGGAAAGCAGAGGATTATATCGCAGTTGCAAATGTTCTTATCAGTTTGTTTGCAATTAAGGAAACATGGGGATTTACAAAATCCAATCAGAGATTCTTAGAAAACCTAAACTCTGCCAAAGAACACATTGAAGAAGTTGGAATTGAAAAAGCATACCAGGAAGCAAAAGAAACAATGGAAATTAAACTTGAATTTGATTCCATAAATATAAATAAAGAATTTGGGTTTGGAGAAAGTGAGGACTAATCATGGCAGAGAATTGCAATGAATGCAGCATTGCGTGGATTCGTGGTGGTGAGTACGCAGAAGTATCAGCGCATAACGGCAGTAAGATGAAAGGAAGAGTCCTGAAGCTTGCAGAACAGCATCCAGAAGATGTGAAGATTCTGGTCACAAACAAAGATGGTTCCATATTTGCCCATGTCCCAGTTAAATACGTGAAATTACGAGCACCAAGAGAATTAACAGAAGAACAGAGAGCGGAACTGGTGGAACGTGGCAAGAATATGTCGAGAAATAAATCAGTTGATTACGAAGAAACGTCAGATTTCGATTCTGACGATGAAGATGAGGGAATGTTCGATGTTTAATGAAAGAATGGGAATTAATGTTGAAAATGGTAAAAGTAGGATTTGCCCTAAATGCGGGAATCGTTTTCGTGTTTTCGCAGATTATAACCGGCATTATGGAGGAAATTTATATTGGTGTGAATGCACAGAATGTAAAACCATAACAAAAATACATCACAGTAAGGAAGCTGCAATAGTAGCTTTTAAGGAAGGATTGGTGCACAAAAATGAGCAAAGTGAACATATATGGGCTTAAAGCATATATAAGTAAAACGTTTGATTTGCATGTTGGCAAAAGAATCAAATACGTAGAACGTGGTGGGGAAGAAAAAGAGCATATCTATGAGGTAAAGCAGCTTTTTCCACATTGCGTTTTACTGGAAGATATTTACGATCACACAAGAATTTGCCCTTGTTACAGCAAATTAAGCTTGATGTTAAGGGGAATTGAATAAGAATCTGGTTAAGAAGATGGGAGTATAGATGAAAGATTTAATAATAGATTGCTTTGCCGGCGGTGGAGGGGCATCTGTAGGAATCGAAATGGCACTCGGAAGGCCAGTAGACATAGCAATTAATCACGACCCCGACGCTATCCTGATGCACAAGACGAATCATCCCGGAACACTGCATCTGACAGAAGATATTTTCAAAGTAGACTTGCAGAAATATGTCGGAAACCAGCACGTAGCGTTGATGTGGGCTTCCCCGGATTGCACGAGCCATTCAAAAGCAAAAGGCGGTCAGCCGAGAAAACATGGGCTTCGCATTCTTCCGTGGGCTGTATATAAGCACGCGAAATCAATTCTTCCGGATGTAATCATTATGGAGAATGTAGAAGAAATCCAACAATGGGGACCATTGGACGAGAAAGGACATCCGATCAAGGAAAGAGCCGGTGAAGATTATCGAAAATTTATTTCAGCAATGGTAAATATTGGATATGAATTTGATAGCCGTGAACTCGTAGCTGCGGATTATGGAGCACCGACTACAAGAAAACGTTGGTATGCAGTGTTCCGTAGGGATGGAAAGCAGATAGTATGGCCAAAGCCTACGCATAATCGATTTGGAACAGAAGGTATGAAGCCATATGAACAATGCGGAGATTACATTGATTGGTCAGACTTAGGTAAAAGTATATTTGACCGTCCGAAAGCATTGGCAGAAGCAACGCAGAAGCGAATCGCAAATGGAATCAAGAAATATATCGTTGATAATCCAGAACCGTACATTGTACAGAGTAAAGATGCGCTGGCATTTATCATTCAGTATCATGGAGAAACCAGGCAAGGTGATTCTAGAGGGCAATTGCTGACTGAACCGATAAAAACCATTGACACCTCAAACAGATACGGACTTGTGACAGCTTTTATCACGAAATATTACAAGACTGGAATCGGTCAAGGATGCGACGAACCAATACATACAATAACTACATCACCCGGGCACTTCGGAGTGATATCTGCTTTTCTGGTTAAATATTATGGAACAGGATGCGGACAGGTACTCAACGAACCGCTTGGAACCATTACAACAAAAGACAGGTTCGGACTGGTAAACGTTCTGGTTGATATTCATGGAGAGAAATACATCATATCAGATATTTTTCTCAGAATGCTAAAGCCGGAAGAATTAAAGGTGATGCAGGGATTTCCAAAAGATTACATCATTGATCGGGACTACAAATGGAGGAATTACCCGATTGCAAAACAAGTAGCGAGAATCGGAAACAGTGTGGTTCCGGTTATGGCAGAAGCACTTGTGAAAGCTAATTGCCCGTATCTGAAAGTTGGAGAGCGCAAAGCTGCACCGATGATTTATATGCAGAATAACGGACAGGTAGCATTTGGTTAAGAAATCATGGAGGACTGCACAATAGCGTGTCAGTTACTTACATGGGGAAAGGGAATAAGAAAAATGAGAGATAAAGAACGCATTTTGATGATTATTATTTCAAGGATCATACCGGGACTGACTTCTTGTACGGCAAAGAAAGAAGATTATATTCGACCGTTTATATTTAACACGCATGAATTAAAAGCCGGTGATCTAGTTATGACGAATACTACTATTTTCCCGAATGAATTTATGGTCGGTTTCGTGCATGAGGTAAAAAGTGATTGCGTCGTTATCCGGGAAATAGGCTCTAAAAAGTTGTGCAATTATTATAACGAAACTTTTTCGGTCATTAACAAGGAAAAACTGGGGTACGAAATTCTTGAAGGTGTGCAGTATAAAACGTATCAGAAAGTTTTGAAGGCATTTTCAAAATACACAAGCTATTCAACCAGATTTCGAAGTATAGAATTTTCTGGTAATACTTGCACGGTAACAAGCAGGATAATGTTCAAGAACGACAAAAACGGCGAAATTTCTTTCGAGTACAACCAGAAGACGAAAATTTCCGATATAGGTAAATTGTTGGAAAAAGCCGGGTTATAATACGAAAACGGGGAAAGTGAGGATGAGAAATGAGAAAGAATAATTATACTTCATTTTTTAAAATCAAGCCAAAGAAAGTGGAAAAATATATTCGTTGTAAAAAATGCGGCGGGAATATGGAATGGGTTGAATACTATCCACCACAAATCAAATGTCCGAAGTGCGGATATACGGTATATCCAAAACCTTATGAGCCAGATTGTATCAAACTACCAGAAACATGGGAAAAATATTCTGAATTATACGAGAAAGCGAGAATGAAAATGAGCTTTATGTCGGAAGTAATATGGGAAGGATACGCAAATACATCATCTTCAGAAGCATTGAAAGAACAGTTCAATAAATTTTGTAATTGGTGTTGGGGGCATAGCTATGGAAACTGTGATATTTGTAGAAGAGAATACCATAAATTGTACATTCCGTTAAGAATTGCAGAGAAGCAAAAAGAACTAGGATTACCGGTCACACGAAATAAGGAGGACACAAAATGTTAATCAGAAGTCAGAACAAAAAGTATCTTGTAAGCACTAACAATATCACCTTTTATGTAATGGATAGCGAAGTTATCTGCTTTGGTATATCTGGTATTGAAGATAGCGACTATATAATTCTTGGACATTACGAAACGGAATCAAAAGCCATAAAAGTGCTGGATATGATTCAGGAAGCCTATGCATATGCGAAATTAAATGAAATTCTTCTTCCCGATGTCTGCAAATCGGCTAGCGAATCTCAGAGGGGAAAAGATAATACATTAATTGCAAAAACTATTAGAAAAGATTTTATGAAAAAAATGATATTCCAGATGCCAGAGGATAGTGAGGTGGTTGTATGAAGTACAGAAAGAAACCAGTTGTAATTGATGCAGTACAGTGGACTGGTACAAATCATCGAGAAATGTTCGATTTTCTGACGGACTATCAGTGTACGGACCAGTACATGTCGGCAGAAGGTAAGAATTTCTATATTGACCATTGGAAGGTTCAGGGCGGATTGGTTATTAAGACACTAGAGGGTGAACATTTGGCGAATATTGGTGATTATATCATCCGCGGCGTTCACGGTGAATTTTATCCGTGTAAGCCAAATATATTCAGAGAAACTTATGAGGAGGTGGAAGCATGAGCGATAAACATAAAATATACGATTACATAAAAAGGACAATAAACCCTTATGGAAGACCTTTCGAGGGAACAGCTTACGAGTTGGGACTTAAAATCATGGATTATATCGAAAATATGGATGACGAGAAAGAAAACGGATGGATTCCTGTCAGTGAGAGATTGCCGGAAGCAAGCGGTACGTATCAAGTGACTTGCATGGACGGAAGAATACATCGTTCAACCTACGCAAAATTCCAAAACAAATTGAAACGATGGGAATTAACTGGTGCTAGGTCGTATTGGAAGGTTATTGCCTGGATGCCGCTTCCGAAACCATATAAGGAGAACTAAATGGGATATTGTAAATTAGAGTGTCCGGACGGTGAAACACAGTGCTGCATCTGCTGCGAGAAGCAAGGCGGTTGCGATAACCGGTGCGACATGATGGATAGCTACGAATATGCAGAGGAATGCGAAGATTATATCAAGGAGGAAGAAGTATGATTACATTCTTATTAGGATTCGCCATTGGAACCATATTCGGAGCGACTGGACTTATATGTGTAGCGATCATGTACGACAAGCACCACTCAGACAAATAGAAAGGAGAACGGTATGCTGACAAGGAACAAAAAGCTGAAAGACTACGGTATTCCGGCAGAGGATATTGAAAAACTGAATACGATGCTGAAAGACTTCCCGGCAGAGTACGGATACCTGCTTTCCAGTGCTGCCTTGTCAGCTTGCCCGAAAAACACGGTGATAGCGGATATGGTTATTGAGAATATCTTGCACCGGAAAAGTTACAGAAAAATCAGCAAAGAAAGATATATCCCGATGAATCCGAAGGACTTCTACGGATACAGACGCAAAACCGTCGCTGTACTGTATGAGAGGATGCGGTTGTTGGGAGTGTGGGAGGATGAATAAATGCGTTTAATTGATGCAGACAAAATAATTGACTCTCTTGGAAATTCGGATATGGATTTTGCAATAGGTGCAGTTATTGACGAACAGCCGACAGTTTTTGATGTGGATAAGGTTGTTCAGCAATTAGAAAAACGGAGTACATTAGCAAAACCTGTGGGATGGACAAAATCTTATGAAATCGTAATTTTGAATGATGCTGTGGATATTGTGAAAGGCGGTGGAGTTGAATGAGAGAAAAGAAAGATGTTATCAGTCCGTCACAGTATGGAGCATTCTTGCAGAAAAGAGGTAGGAGAAGATGAGTAAATCAGTATTAGTTATGGATACGCCAAAATATTGTGCTTTATGCGTTTTACGCAGTGGAGTGCATCACCCGTTCTGTAGGGTAAACAATAGAGATATTACAGATTTGAGTATTAGACCTGATTGGTGTCCGCTTATGGACTTGCCAGAGAAAGATAAGGAGGAAGAAAATGAGTAAATCAGTATTAGTGATTGATACACCAGAAAACTGTGGAAAATGTAAATTTATAAGCGAATTTTGGTGCAGAGCAATGGATGGTAGGAGAGTTCCAAACAATGACGTGCCTCCTGATTGGTGTCCACTGAAGCCATTGCCGAAATATAAATCAATGGAAAAGCCGGGAGAATACGAATATAGCAAGATGCACGGTTGGAATAGATGTATTGATGAGATTACAGGAGGAAAATAAATGATTGATTTAAGAAATACATGTATTCTGGTTAGAACACCAGAGGAAAATGAGAAATTACTTAAAGAAGCTGAAAAGCAAGGGTTTCATTGGTATAAGAAAGACCATTGTGAGCCATTACAAACACAATATTTTCCAGATATTTTAAAATTTTATGAATATGATATAACTTATGCGGCAAGTGTCAGATCAGACTTTGCTTTCTATGAGGCATCAGAACTCCTCGGGACAAAAGAAATGACAGTAAGAGAGTTTATTGAGCGGATTGCAGATGTTTGTAGATGCATCAAAGCTGGCAGTTGAGAAGTTGAAAGAGGTGGAGTAGATGGAGAGATGGACTGAAAGATTTAATAGTGATGATGAAAAAGCTATTGCAATACATGACGGAAGTGATTTTCCGAATGTTTGTTTCGAGGGAGAAAGAGAATATGATGTAATGGATGCGCTTGCAGAATATGAAGATTTAGAAGAACAGGGCTTACTTATGAGATTGCCGTGTAAGGTTGGAGACACGGTTTATAGAGTGAATGCCGGAGCCAAGCAACCGATTATTACGATGACTGTTTCAGAAATTCATTTTCTCTGTTACAAAAATGAACGTGCTGTAAGGTTTGACACAATAGGCAAAGAAGATATGGGAGAAAGTTGCTACCGTTTAGAAGATATTGGAAGAATAGTATTTCTCACACGTGAGGAAGCTGAGAAGAAGCTGGAGGAACTCAAGAATGAAATTTAAAGAATTTGAAAATTGGTGTAATGAAAGAGCCTGTGATGGATGTTGGGGAATGCTGGAAGCAATGGCGTGTATTGATTTAATAGGCGAAGTTAAAAAAGTTCCGTTTTGGAAAAGAGAAAAATTCTGGAAAGAAAATTATGAACAGCAGGTATTGGAAGAGATTATTAATCCGATAGAGAAGAAGTTGGAGGAGATGAAGAAGAATGATTGAAGCGATAAAAGAAATTTTTATGGCGGTGGGAATGTGCGTAGTTGGACTTGATGTTTACATACTATTGTATAAAATAATCAAAAAATTCAACAGATGGCGAAAGAACGGATGCAAAATAAAATGCCTCTGCAAACCGCATAAATACAAATTGGTTTGGTATTGGAAGAATACCGAGGAAGCTGTTTTGGAATGCAAGAAATGCGGTAAAAGAAAGCAAGTATTCATTGATTATGATTCCATTAAGGAGAATTTTTATTAGGAGGACTAACAAAATGGAAAAAGCAAGTATTCCTGTTGAAGTCGAAAAGGAAATTGTAACGGAATTAGAACAGATTTTTAGAATCGTAGATGACAAGCCATATTTTGAATTAAAATATAAGAAAGTTGGCGAGGATTATTACCATGTAGGATATAGTTCATTTGATTTTCATAATGTTCTGAAATGGAAAGAAGAATATTTTGAATTAGCTAATTGTATTGAATGTAAGTCTGGACAGAAAAATGTTGCAGGCAGAAAGTGTCAAGCGTGCATAGATAAAAATATGTTTGAGAAAATCTGAAACGGCAGTTTCAAAGGAGGATTAATATGAAACCAGAAGAATCAATTAAAATCTTGCAGAAACACATTGACTTAATCAAACAAGACTGGTCATATATTCAATATCGGAAAGCATTGGAACGTGCGGTTAAGGCATTAAAAAAGCAGATTCCAATGAAAGTTTTGTACGAAGATGTAGGATACGACCAATATCACGATGTTAATTTATATGCTTGCATCTGTCCGTCATGTGGACTGCATATTATTGGTTTTTCGGATGACGATGTAGATTCTAAATGCAACAGCGATAACCCTGAAGATATGTTTCATTCCAGTATGGTACATCATGCATATATTGGCATGAATAATTATTGTAACAGGTGTGGACAGAAATTAGATTGGGGTGAAGAAGATGACACATGACATTGACGAAAGCGTTATTGCTAGAAGCGTTGACCATTACGGAGCAGAAATTTAGGCAACCGTCTGTATGGAAGAATGTGCGGAACTGATACAAGCAATCAGTAAGGAAAAACGTGGAAAAATCGACCGTGATAACATGACAGAAGAAATTGCAGATGTGTTGATCTGCATCGAAATGCTAAAGCAAATGTATATGATTTCCGAAGATAAAATTAATAAGTGGATTGAGAAGAAACAAGCGAGAGAAGCAGAAAGGATGGAAAAGAATGAATAAGAAAGAAATCGCAGAAATTAAGAAACAGTTTACTCCAGCCAATTGCACAATCACACGCATTTGTGGTTGTTATGTAGACGCAGAAAAGAATAAGAAAACCAAAATTAAAGAAGCATTCCTGTCTCTTCCAGAGGAAGAAATGTTTAAGTATTTTGACATTTTCAAGAAAACCATTTCTGGCAGACTTGGAAAAAACCTTATAAACCTTGATTTTCCATTATCACAGGAAAAAGAGGGTGGAACACAGGAATTTCTTATGCGGATCAGAGCAAGTAAGCTTAAAAATGATGAACTTTTGGACGAATTCTACGACAAAATCATTGAAAATTATGATTACGGTGAGAATTATTATATAATCCTGATCCACGCTGTTTATGACATTCCTGGTAAATCTTCCGATGGTCAGGAAATGTTTGATGCATCCGATGAGATCTACGACCACATTCTCTGCAGCATTTGTCCAGTAAATCTTTCAAAGGCTGGGCTTAGCTATGATGTGGCTGAAAATAACATCAAAGACAGAATTCGTGATTGGGTAGTCTCAAGACCAGAAACAGGATTCTTATTTCCTGTATTCAATGACAGAAGCACTGATATTCATGGAACCTTGTATTTCAACAAAAACATAAAGAATATTCATCCCGACTTCATTGAAAATGTTCTTGGCACGCCAATTCCCCGTATACCCGGCAACGAGATCAATGTCTTTTCAGATTTTATCATGGACAATTTCGAAGGAAATACAACATTCAATTTCGCGGAAAGTCTGGTTGAATCTTTGCAGGAAGTAAGAGAACAGAAGAAAGACAGCCCGGAGATGGTAACCGTGTCATGTGATGAAATGGAACAGATTTTTGGATATTGCGGAGTTCCAGACAAGAAGTTGTCGGATTTTAAAGAAAACTGGGAAATGTATTTCAGCAATGAGCCTGTTGCTCTTGACAATATTCATAATTCAAAAACTGCAAAAATTGTAACACCAGATGCAACAATCTGCATCCAGCCAGATAAAATTGCTCTGATTGAACTGAAAGAAATAAACGGCATTCCATCTCTTGTAATTCCGGTAAATGGAGAAGTGAAAATCAATGGAATTGAAGTTGAATTAAAATAAACACTTTTGAAAAACCAGGAATTGGAGAAAGGAATTTTAGAATTGGCACAGAAACGAATGTTTACGATGAAAATTGTTGACAGTGACGCATTTTTGGATATGCCGGCAACAACGCAATGCTTATATTTCCATTTGAATATGAGGGCTGACGATGATGGATTTATTGGAAACCCAAAAAGGATAATGAAAATCACAGGAGCAAGCGAAGATGATCTGCGATTATTGATTGCAAAAAGGTTTGTTCTTACGTTTGAAGACGGTGTAATAGTAATCAAACACTGGCGAATGCATAACACATTGTCAAGAGATCGGTATGTTGAAACATCATATACAGACGAAAAGAAAATGTTGCTTTTAAAGGATAACGGTAGTTACTCTTTGACGGGTGGGAATCCGATTGATGATACTCGGCTGATAGAACGCTCTGGACGTCAGACGCAACAAAGACGCAACAAAGACGCAACAAAGACGCACTCAGATAAAGGTTTAGATATAGATATAGATAAAGAGAAAGATAATAAATTAATAGTATCTAAAGATACTATATGTCAGACTGATGTCCGACGTGTCATCGAGGAATGGAACAAATTACAGGAAGTTGGCATCAATCCGATACGTGATATCAAACCATCATCAAAAAGATATCAGTTACTCAAAGGGCGAATTCGCGAATACGGAATTGATGAAGTCCTTAATGCAATCAACAACGTCCGCAACAGTGATTTTCTTCGAGGAGAGAATAACAGAGGTTGGATGATAACATTTGACTGGTTTGTTAAACCAAATAATTTCCTTAAGACGTTGGAAGGAAACTACAACAAGGAGGGGCAACATGGAACCACTAGAACAGCTCAAAGACATGTCAAACCGCTTATCCCATTTGAACAATGCGGAGGAAGTGAAATCTCAGACACTCCATTTGCAGACTGATTGTCCTGATTGTGGCGGTTCTGGTTGGATATGGTCAAGGGATGATAATGGCGTTCCATATTGCGAAGAATGCCATTGCGGAATCAGAAAGAAGATGATCTTGCAGAATCAACTTCAATTTGCAGAAATGCCTGAGATGTATAAAGAATGTACATTTGCGAATCTGAGAAGCAATGTTTACCAGTTGCCGGAAAGCAAAGAAATATTCATTCAGGCAGCCAGAGCCGTTAAATATTGGCTCGAAAATATCCAACAGATGCAGAAACAGGGAATTGGGCTGTACATATATTCAAATACTAAAGGCTCTGGAAAGACAAGGCTTGTATGCAGCATGGCAAATGAGATGATAGAAAAGCATCAGAAATCGGTAAAATTCACAACATCCCTAAAAATTCTCGATGAGATAAAGTCAACATGGGGAGAACGAGGAAAAAACGCAGAGAATAAGTTGATTAGTGATTTGACTTACGCGGATATTTTGATTATTGACGATTTTGGTGCGGAATCTGGGAAAGATTGGATTAATGAAAAATTCTACGGAATCATCAATGGTCGGTATGTGGACAAGAAAACCACAATTTTCACCAGTAATTATCCTATTTCCAGATTGAAATATGATGACCGCATTACGAACAGAATTTTAGAGCGATCATTGGAAATCCCTTTTCCTGAAGAATCAGTCAGGGAACATATAGCGGATGCAATGAAACAGGAACTTATCAAAAAGATTCAAGGCGGTGAAAATGGAAAACAAGCGTAAACCGTGGAAAAAATTGACACCACAAGAAATTCAGAATTTGACTAATCGTCAGTGCACAGATTGTAGGTTCTATCCGAAATCAAACGGCACATCAGGGAAAATGCAACCGTGCGATTATATTTTTATGGTCGGTCATAGTCGAGGATGTGACCCAAGAGATTGCATAAAAGAAGGTAAATTTGAATATGCAGCAACAAAGAAAAGGAGAAAAGTATGGAGGGCAAAGACGAAAAGTTAGATATCACGCCAGAACTGGTGCTTATATGCAGGAAAATAATACGACAATACGCAAAGCAAATTGGTAGGCATGATTGCCACAAATGCATCATATATACAGAATGCGAGCATGACTTTGCCAGATGCCCGGAATTATGGAAGGACATCAGCCTATGAGAAGAATCAGCGAAATGTACAAGCGTTCGGGCGGTACGAACTATGAACATCAATGCTTTGAATGCGCGATGTTTAAAAACTTTAAAAGATGCAAATGCTTAAATTACGAACTGGATGCTGACTGGAATCCAAATTGGACAGCCTGCAAATTTTTTACAAAAGATGAAATAGAAGAAATACAAGGACAGATGAATATTTTTGATTTTGTGAATTAGGAGGGATGTCATGTGACCGATAAGATAGTCATGCTGATTATAAATAAGCGATTATATGATGAAGGTATAATAAGTCGAGAAGTATATACAAAAATCATCACGCAAATAAATAAATGTTAAAAAGCATTGAGCGAAATCATTGTATGGAGTATAATATAAATGGTTTCGCTCCTTTTTGAAGGAGAATCGAAATGAATATATACCATACAAGAGAAAGACTAAGAACCCGTTCTATTTATGATTTGAATTTACGAGTTGCTTTTTACGCTCGTGTAAGTACAGATTCCGAAGACCAGCAGGTATCCATTGAACACCAAACCCAGTATTATAAAGAATTTATTAAAAGCAATAGAAACTGGAAGTTTGCTAAAGGATATATTGATAATGGCATATCTGGCATACAAACCAAACATCGTGAGCAGTTCAAAGAAATGCTTGAAGATGCAAAGAACGGGAAATTTGATATGCTTATCACAAAGGAGATCACGCGTTTTGCCAGAAATACGCTTGACAGTATCCAGTATACCAGGCAAATGCTTTCTTGGGGCGTATGCGTGTGGTTTCAGAATGACAACATCAACACCATTGATGAAGACAGCGAACTTCGATTGACGATCATGGCTGGCGTCGCACAGGATGAAGTCCGAAAGCTTTCTAACCGTGTTAAATTTGGACACAAGCAATCTATTAAAAATGGGGTTGTCCTTGGAAACTCTAGGATTTACGGGTACGACAAAAAAGACGGAAAACTCACGATAAATGAATCAGAAGCTCAAATGGTTAGAATGATTTTTGAAGACTATGCATCCGGTGAATGGACAACGCCTCAATTAGAAAAAAAATTATACAACATGGGCTATCGCAATTACAAAGGCGGTAAAATCGACAGGAATGTTATTCGCCACATTATAAGAAACCCAAAGTATAAAGGATATTATGCCGGTGGTAAAGTTAAGATTGTTGATATGTTCACCAAAAAGCAGGAGTTTCTTCCAGAATCAGAATGGGTGATGTTTAAAGATGACGGAAGCCATGTTCCACAAATCGTTGACGAAGAAGTGTGGAAAAAAGCAAACGAATATATTGATGCACGTGGCGAGATTGTAAAAACCCGTAGAACATCTATCAAAAAGAGTGAAAATGTGTTCACAGGGATGCTTATTTGCGGAAATGACGGCGCATCATATTGGCTTAAGCAAAGAACACTTCGAGGAAAAGAAGATGTTAAATGGGTTTGCAGTAAGAAAATAAAAGAAGGTGCTGCAAGCTGTGATTCTTTTTACATCGATGACAGAGAACTTCGAGAAGTTATTGCGAAATTAATTCGTGAATCTTCTGGTGATATTGAACAAATTGCCGAAAAGTTCATTAAAATATATCATTCATCCATGAACCAGGCAGACGCATCAACTGAAATTAAAAGACTCGAAAAGCAAATAAATGTCGCTGAACGCAAAAGTGATAAGCTACTGGAATACAATCTGGACGGAGCTATTAGTGATGCTGTATTCATTGAAAAGAGTCAAAAACTAGAAGCTCAAATTGAAGAATACAAGAAGCAAATTCAAAAACTGTCAACCATACAGGATGATATTGTTCCGATAGAAAACCAAATCAGAGCAATTGCACATTCCGTAAAACAGCTTGATGGAATCAGCCCGGACGACATAACCAAGACAGTTGTAGATAGTTTTTTGAAAAAAATAGTTGTTAATCCAATAGGAGAAAAAGAAGCAAAGCTGGTATTTTATTTGAAAGATGGAATTACGACAGAAATGTCATTTGTTAGCGGAAAAAGTATGCGTTGTTCGGTGAACTTATTTAACCCCATATTCACGGAACGAAGCACTACATTTTACAGAGCTTTACGCAGCTTTCCGGGACACAAAGAGCCCGTAAAATACACATATTTCTTTGCTTTTTGATTAATTACTAAAGAGTAAATTTTAAGGAGCGAAACCGCAGTAATAATGATTGAGGAACGAAGCATGAAAGCATTAGGAGATAGTCATACCGCATATGATGTAATGAGAGAATACATGATTATAGGAGCAGAACTGGACGGAAAATATCAGATACCGATGTTAGATAGATATACAGGGCATCCGGGAGAAGATACGGTTGATTTCAAGGATAGTTTCAGTTTGAAGATTAAGAATCACCGCAAGCTGACGGTGAATTTTTACATCCACGACTACGAATTTGAAAAAATTTGGAATAATCCAGACAGATACCTGGAACATTTAAAATGTTTCCATAGCGTGATAGGCCCTGACTTTTCTATGGCAGTGGGAGAGAATGGAATGCCATTTGCAATGAATATCTATCAGAAGTACCGTAATCATGCATTGTCTCATTATCTCAGCATGAACGGAATTAAAGTTATTCCGAACGTAAGCATACCGCCAGAGTATTGCTATGAATGGGCTTTTGATGGTGTGCCAAAAAGAAGCACCGTAGCATGTTGCACCAATGGAAGAATTAAATCCAGAGTATCCAGAGAAGAATTCTGTATAGGCTTTAAAGAAATGGAAAGGCGCATAGAACCGCTTCGAGTTATCGTCGTAGGGAAAATACCACCTGAACTCAATACGGACGTGGACATCATCAATTTCAAGACCAGAAGTCAGAAGATCAAGGATAAGGAGGGAAAATATGGGGTATAGTACTGGAAACTCATTGAGAAAGAAATCGAAGACCAGAAAACAGGAAGAACGAGAACAGAGGATGAAAAGCGGAACCGCAATAAAGAAGAAAAGAAGCACTGGTAAAATAGATCATCTAAATAAAATGAAATAATTTTACATTTTCCACAGTCCCAAAATAGATGTTATAAAAATATTTGTACAAAATTACAAATAAATAAAAATTATAAAACGACCCGTATCCATGGAAAAATGATTTTTTTCGTTCAAAATCCATGCTTCGGGTCTTTTTGAATGTCTGTGAAAATTAGCACTCGTCAGGCTTCATAGTAAAGTGATGATGCATCAAGGAATATACCCGCGGCAAAACATGCCGCCATCCGATGCACACGATCATACTAGAAACATTGTAATTAATTACATAATTACGTCTAAAATCAATTCGAACGGCTTAAGCCTATGCTTTATCGAGTGGCGATATAAAACAGCTTAAAAGTTAAAATACAACGTTAAAACATTATAAAGCAGTAAACCGGGATACAATACAATAACCCGATGCCATTATAAAGCCCGTAAACGTGCCTAGAATCAATTTAATAATTACAGTCGATAAAATACACATGCAAGCATATAAACGGCTGTAAAACGCCAAATAAGCGCTTGCAAGGATAACGAAACCGGCAACAGCTGCATAAACTGTACAGAATCCAAGTCGGCAGTTATCCACATTGACATATATAACCATAATACGCCTGTTATAATTTGCCGTCAATCCTTTTAATTGATTGTGTAAAACTTCCTAGAAATGATTTTATAGCCGTATCCGGTAAAATGTACCATGAAGCAATTAAAAGCCGTTAAAAGGCAAATATAACAAAGCAACGCAAAGAGAACCGCTTCGCACGTCGTGAGCGTGCCGACGGCCTAAAACCGTAAAGCGGTAAAAAATTAATTATAAATGCTGTCAAAAGCTTTTTTGTATTCCGGATGCAACAACACAAAGTCAACAACTTTATTATATGCCCGGCTGCCGTCCTTCGTTTCGTGATATTCTAAGTTGAAAATATCATGCAACTTTTTCACCAGCTCATAAAAAGCACAAGCTTTTTCTTTTTCTTTTCGGTCATAGACTTTTATGCACATCGCATGATAATTGCATTCTACAACAAGGTTTTTGTGTCTGGATAACTTAGACCGGCACCAATACATAAGATCATGTTCACCTATTTCAAAATCAAACGCATACCCGGTAAGACCGTACATATATTTTGATTCTGTATATTTTAAGTTGTATTTTTTAGCGAAAGATATAACTGTTTTGTTCATTTTTAGACCCTCCAATTTAGGAAAACAGGCGGGAAAGCCCCGCCCGGAATTGTTTTATTTAGTTCAAACAAGCGTTTATTTTTTCTTTCAGATGCGGGAACGCTTCACAAATTTCTTGCACGCTGTCGGCGTAGTAATCACCAACAATTTTATCAAAAATCGTAATATTCCCAGAGTAAAAGCACCCTAAATCGTTAAACCAGATGTCAAGCCCGGTTGCCTGCTCCTTTTTGTCGTTGTACCACATATCAATTTTAATCATTTTCAACCCTCCTGTTTTAACATGCCTTTTTAGCTGTACATACTTCCACACTTTCACATCCGCAGCACGGTGTATTTTTATTGCAAAAGCAACTGTCTAATATGCTCTCAATATTTCTGTCCCATTCATCATAGTTAATATAAGCATGATCGTAGTACCATTTATTTTTTTCAAGTTCGTTTTTTCGCTCCGGGAACAGTTCGGAAAGTGAAAACGTTATTCTGTTTACTTTTTCATGATCTGCCATGTTTACACCTCCACCGGGAATATTATTCTAATTTTGTATCAACGTAAATATTGAGTATATATCGAAAACAGTTCAATTCGTCGACTAAGAAACCGCCGTCATTAATATGAAATATTGCGTGTTCTCCATACTCTTCATTGATGTCCTGAACGAAGTTGTAGAACTCCTCAAACCGTTCCAGGCGGTCAAAGTCTAAAATATACCATTTATGATCTGCCGGAAGAGTTTTTATAAAGTCTTCCGCGTTGCTTGGATAACTGAAAGCCCCAGCAACGTTGATCTTACTTTTTCGGTCGTCCTGTGTGGAACGGTCAATCATTGTAAAGACCGCCCAATTAAGATATTTTAAATATTTGTTATTCATATCAACACCCCCCATTAGAAAGTTAAGTCTTTCTTTCTCTTTACATCTTCCACAGTACACGGAAATTTTGCCATCATAGCGTAAGCTTTTCCGTTATCTTCTGGCACTTCATAACCTTTATTGCGCAGCAGATTGGCGGCAGTGGTCAAGAAGTGGTTATCATATCCATAACAGATATCAGAGATAACAACTTCTTCCTCGTTAACTACGGCCTTTACAACGTGGTAAGTATTGCCAAAAGATTTCTGAAACCATCTTTTGGCGCTGATTTCTAATGTATTAATTTTTTTCATTGCTTTTTACCTTTGCCCCTGTTATAATAGGGCTACCTTTCTTTTTTTGATTGGTGCCCGGTTTGGTTTGGAAGTCTGCCGGGCTTTTTTTATTTTTCTGTAAATGGAACTAGAATTTTTCAATTAATCGAATCGGCTTTCCTATGTCCTCATTGGCTTGAGTGGTTCGGGGCGTTCGGTTGTTTGTTTCTTTTGTTCCTTTCGTTGATATTATAATACTACATATAAGGCACAAAATCAATATACATAATATACAAATATAAGGCACAAAATAAGAACATAAATTGTATAAAATGTATAAGACACAAAAGTAGAAATATAGCACTCCTTATTATATGTTAAGAAAAGAAAATAATACTTGAAAATAAGGCACAAAATATATATAATGTAAATAACATAATATAAGGAGGGAAAATAATGCCAGAAGAAAGAAAGACAACAGCCGCACAAAGAAAAGCTGTATATAATTACGATGAAAAATTTGAGCGTGTCAATTGTAGATTCAAAACAGGCACAAAAGAAGCAATAACAAAAGCAGGATATAAAAGCATAAACGATTTTATCAAATTAGCTGTTGCAGAAAAATTGGAACGTGAAAAGAAAATACTTGAATAAGGCACAAAATACTATTGACATATAAGGCACAAAACATTATAATTATAGTTGTAAGGAAGCAAAAACCTTATAGGCTATAGAAAGGAGAAAATATGGAAGATATGAAAGAATTTGTAGCATATGCAAGAAAACTTTTAAGAGTCATTAACAAGATCGAAAAATATCTTGAAAATGGCGAATCCGAAAAAGCTCTTGAGTTGGTCAGAGAGTTAAAAGAGGACACACAAAAAGACATCGAAGCATAAAACAAACGGGGCGAGCAATCGCCCCAAACAATAAAGGGAGGGCAAACAATGAAAAAGTATGAATTTGATAAAAGCGAATTAACAGAAAAGGCGTTTACAGTATATAGCGACAGCAGTTTTACATTCTGGACAGATGCAGCCGGAACATTTTACAGAAGTGACAACCCGAACAGCGAAAAGGTGGAAGTCGGAACTATCGAAGATGTAAACGATTTTTTGGAAATGTTCGCATGATAAAAATAAGCCCTTTGGAACTCAGGAAGGGGCAGGGCTGACAAAGCGGTGCGTAACTGAATACGAAAAAAAATTATAGCCAGATCATGCCGGATCAGATACCGGAAGGTCTGGCTTTTTATGTGCCTAATAGGACTATATATATTATATATTAATAGATTATCAGTACACTACTGTATTATCCCTCCATAGATTCCCCAAGGTTAGAGTTGATTAATAATAATTATTATATATAATTATATACAGTATATAGAGATATACTATAATAATATACATAGATATAGTATATGGTGTTATATGAGATTAACTAGAAATTTTAAAAAATGGTTGACAGAATAACAACTTGTATGTTAATACTGTTAATAGACACGAAAACAGAATATATTTTTTTACGCATTTTGCACAGGATAACAGGAGCCGGAACAATGGCTCACATGTTTTTCTGTGCTTTTTTTATTTGCAATATTTTTATAGATTAACGTTGTAAAGCGAGGTGATACAGTGAAGAATAATAATACAGTTATAACAGATCAGGGAATCGAAGTATATGAGAGTGATATATATAGACTTGTGGACGAATATATAAGCACTGTATTACAGGTATCGCCAGAAGATTATGATACACAGAAAGAATATAGATCTGTTATTGCTGATAGTTTCGTAGATATGATTTTTTATATAGCCGATAGAATACAGAAACCTAGTAATAATAACATAGAACTGTTAGACAGTATATTTAATATATATGTCAGAATATGCACTAGATATGGAGTGTTACCGACGTTAGAAGTATTTAGCTTTTTAGTGGGAATAGAACGTAGAACTTTTACATGTTGGATGAATGGGCAATACAGAACCGCCTCGCCACATGGCGACACGGTAAAAAAATGGTTCGATATTTGCAAGAATTGCACGATTAACCGGCTCAATAATCAGGCCGGCACAAATGCAAACTTGATATTCGTTGCAAAAGCTGCTTACGGCATGGCGGAAACGGCACCAATTCCAGCAGGACAGCAACAGGGCATACCACAGCAGACAGCGCAGCAGATCGCGGACAAGTACAAGGATGTTCTGGAGCTTCCAGAGATGGAAAAGCCGGAGTTATAACAGCGTGGAACGTACACAAGATTGTTGAAATGTACGCAGATGGCGAACAAACAGACCGAAAAGCGGTAGACATGGCAGTATTTAGTAAATATGCACATATATAACAGTTGAATTTGTGCATGATGTATAGCAGTCTATTTAAAAAACAAGTGTTTATTAAATAGATGTAATATTCTGAAAATTGATATGCATTATAATTTCCTTGATCACTGCCGAAGGCATCCGAAAAGCAGCGTTTAGACCGGGACAACGGGAACCCATGGGGCAAAGGGTTGCCCGGTCAGCGTCACCAGAGACAGACCCGGGAGGGGGGGGTGTATATGGATGCCCCGAACGGCCTAATGAGTGCCCCGACCGCCCCCAAATTTAAAAAACGCCCTTTTAACAACAATCCCTCAACATGGCAGAGATAGTGATTGCAACACGACAAGCCATAAGCCTTAATGGTTTCTCTGCCAGAAGAAATAAGGCAATATCAGAAAGGCAGGTATGAAGAATGAATAAAATGATAATTTTTAGCAACCCAGAATTTGGAAATGTAAGAACAGTAACAATAGACGGTGATCCATGGTTTGTTGGTATAGATGTAGCGACAGCCCTCGGGTACCAAAATGGTAGTCGAGATATTCAAAGACATGTAGAAAAAGAAGATAAAGCAGAAGTTCCATTCTATGACGGGAATCAAACAAGAAATATCATTGCAATTAATGAATCCGGGCTTTATTCGCTGATTTTTTGTAGCAAGCTTGAAAAAGCAAAAGACTTCAAGCATTGGGTAACAGCTGAGGTTCTTCCCTCTATTCGAAAAACAGGAAAATACGAAGTTGGACAGAAAATTGATTCCTACCAGATTAGCGATCCGATTAAACGTGCTGAGAGATGGATTGAAGAACAACGAGAAAAACATCTACTTGAGCAGAAAGTAAGAGAGCAGAAACCTAAAGCGGATTATTTCGATAGCCTTGTAGATAGTAAATTACTTACAACGTTCCGCGATACAGCTAAAGAGTTTCATATGTCGCCTAAATCATTCACGCAATGGCTAATAGACAACAAATACATTTATCGTGATAAACAGAAAATGTTAAAGCCTTATGAACAGCACAGAAAATCTGGTCTGTTTCAGATGAAAGATTTTTCAACGCCTTTCGGATACTCAAATGTTCAGACATATATTACCGTCAAAGGCAAAGAAACATTTCGATTACTTCTGCAAGGACAGGGAGCTATTTCAGTATGAAGAAAATGAAATACAATCCCGAAGGCGAATCCATCCGCATCCGGTTGCCGTACCAGCTAGAACGAAAACTCATAGCTGAGAAAAACCGAACCGGCAAAAGCGTATCACAGATCACCCGTGAAGCCCTGGCAGAATATTTTCGAAAGAGGTAGGTAAATGTCGATACTCGAAAAATTTTTCAAAAATAAAAAAGGCGATTTTGGAAAGGAACGAAACGAATGAATAGAAATGAAAAAGTTTATTATGTGTACGTAGAAAACGGAAAAGCAGTTATTACAGAGGAAGCACCGGACTTCGATAAAGTTCACGATTACATGCTAGTGAAAGCGGATGGAATCGAGCTTTTTATGGGAGTACATAAGAACCAGGACGATTTGATGCTTCCAGATGAACCGATTGACGTAGCGACTATGTTGATTAATGCCGAAGCAAGTGTTGATTTAGGGGATAAAGGACCATTAACTTGCCCGAAATACGACCCAAATCAGCTCAGAGAGATTGCAGAACATCTTCTAGCGTATTGCAATGCACAAGAAAGGGGATGTGTAGATGCCTGTTGTAAGAATTGTGAACCCTAAACCGTATGATTGGGCTGGAACTAAATGCCTTATTGATGGTAAAACGATTCCAAGAGTGAAATCAGTGGATTTTCATGTTTCTGTTGACGAGGTTCCGACATTTGTATTCGAGATGATGGCAGAGCCGGATATTAAAATGGAGTGCTTGGCACAAATCAGTTTCACTTCTAAATCAATTACTGATGCAATTTCAGTTTTAAGGCATGAACTGTTACAACACGGGGAAATTTACCACGGCTTCAAAGCAAGCCTAAAATCGGCTTTAATTGCTTATAATTCATGTGGCTTACCATTTGAGCCGGAAGAAGAAATCGCAGAGAAGATACTTAATTTCATGATTGGAGAGGAACAATGAGATTACCATTATCGCAGTAGCAATTAATATTCTGATATTTACTACATTAGCTGCATTTTTAATGAGCCGGAATTACAAAGGCAATCAATTTTCCACAGCATTCTTCTTGCTGATGGAAGCAGGAATGATACTTAATACAGTTTTGATTTGCACAGCGAGGTAAAAATATGCTTTTAGCATTTCCTACGAGGATTATTCCGTTTTTTATCATAGAACGGGTTAAACCTATAATTAAACCGGAAGGATACGCTTACCCGATTGTGGAGCGGTACGCAAGCAAATATTCTTTACATCCGACTTAGCGTTAAAAAATTTCTGTAGTCGATTATATTAAATTTGATTTCCTCCACATATATTGTTTGCATTACAGAAATAGTAATTATATCACACACAATTCTTTCTCCTGCTTTTGTGATGGTGCGGAGTGGGAGAAAGATTTTAGGGCTATCGCCAAAAGGTAAGGTAACGGACTTTGATTCCGTCATGTGTGGGTTCGAATCCCACTAGCCCCGTTTGCTAGGTTGCGCATGTACCTGGCAATGGTTTATTTCACATAGACCCTCCGATACCCATCTAGCTCAACGGAGCTGATTAAAGGGGCTTCAAATGTCCCGGATGGGAATCCTCGTAAAAACGAGGTACTCTATTTTGCCATGACCTTTGTTGCGGCTGGTGGCAAAGAACTGCAACAGTAGAAGCAAATCAACTCAAAATCTGCAATCCGGGAGACTGCTTCTACTCAGGAAATTTAGTTCAGCGGTTAGAACGCCCGGCTCATAACCGGGAAGCCCTGAGTTCGAATCTCAGAATTTCCATTTCTTCCGTATGCTACCCATCCGTTTTATGGGCAGAAAAAACTTTCGGATGAGCGTATGTGAATCAGAATGAGCAAAGGTATGTAACGGCATAGGCTTGTGCTTGATCTGATTTCCCGTCCGATAAATGCTTCTTAGTTTCAATAAGTCATCATAAGTGCACGTTGATGGCAGGGAGTTTTCAAGAAGCATAAAGTTAAAAGGCATAATAATATCCGAAACAACTCCGTGGAGCATACCACGGTTACCAAAAAGCCGTCAGGTTGGCAAAAATACGATAGTCCAAGTTATGAAAAATTGCCTAGTGGAAAGCATAACACGAAAAAATCATTGCTAACCCGGAACAATCTCCGGGTTCTGGGGGAATAATACCATAAGGGGCAGAGGGCTGATTAACAGTACCAGAGCGGTTCAACTCCGCATTCTCCCATTATCCAATCTGTAAATATTGGATATGAGGAAGCTGTCCGAGATGTAAGAAACAGTCGGCTTGTGGATTGCCGGTACAAATACGCTGAAAATCCACACAAGGCAGGGTAGAGAAGTGGAATCTCACAAGACTCATATTCTTGAGAACGGCGGTTCGAATCCGCCTCCTGCTATTCCATCTACCAAGTGTAGATAGGAAATCTGACTTTAGCATAGCTATTGTTGGTTTTTAGACGAGGTAGCTCAATTGGACAGAGCGATGAGAATATTAGTCATGTTTGTGACTATAATAGCAATTTACTCCATTACAAGGCATAGGTTGGTGGTTCGAATCCATCCCTCGTCACTGCCCCGGTTATCGGTTACGGAAAACCGACGGAACATATCTGTGTTCTTTACTGCAAACAATTTTATAGGTTCAAATCCTGTCGGGGCAATTATGTGGTGCTTACAGCAATCATTTGGACATAGCTGCTAATTATGAAAACCAAAAGCATCATGAAAAAATTATGGGACACTTACAGCAAATTATTCCTTAAATAAAATCTTAGGCGAATATTTTATAATTCATTTTATTTCTTGTGTCCTGAAAGGAGAAGAATATGGATTTCGCAAACGCAATGAAAGAGGAAGGCAAATTCATAAGAGCCGAAAATGGCGCAGTTGCGCTGAATACCACAAGTGATGCAAGGCTTGATCTATTCGGAACTATTGGTGCATTAAGAGATGCCGACGAGAATAGAATCACTACATTGTTCTCAGAAGCGTATGCACAGGACAAACTTTTTGCAACAAAGATAATTTTCTATGCAAGAGATATTCGTTGCGGACTTGGAGAAAGAAAAACTTTCCGAACCATTATCCGCTACATGGCTGAACATCATCCAGAAGCACTCAGACCGAATCTTGATTTGATTGGAGTATTCGGAAGATATGATGATATGTATTCTCTGATCGGAACTCCGTTAGAGGAAGATATGTGGGCTGCCATGAAGAAACAGTTTGAGGAAGATTTGAAGAACCTCAATGATGGCAAGGCAATATCCTTATTGGCAAAGTGGATTAAGACTGCGGATGCAAGCAGTAAGGAAACACGCAGGCTTGGCGTTATGACCGCACAGAAACTCGGTTATCCGGTCTACAATTTCAAGAGAATCGTCCGTAGCATGAGAAAACAGATCGGTGTTGTTGAAAGCCTTATGTCTGCCGGTAAATGGAATGAGATTAAATATCCAGAAGTTCCAAGTCGTGCAATGATGATTTATCGTAGAGCCTTTGCGAAGCATGATCCAGATGGATTCAGCGAATTTATCAATAAAGCCGACAAAGGAGAAGTTAAAATCAATGCTTCAACCTTGTA
>ERZ772865.1185-NODE-1185-length-27324-cov-7.197697_pt1 | contig 27324 bp, 19 predicted proteins | sample MGYA00512133_ERZ772865 | MGnify/ENA primary metagenome ERZ772865 (study PRJEB29015, sample SAMEA2737722) | human gut metagenome | biome: human gut; feature: human-associated habitat; material: faeces | place: China | collected 2012 ...
CTCGACGGCCCAGGCCACGGCTTCACGCTCGATGATCAGGCGGAGCCTGTCCCGGTTCCGCTCGGTCATCTGCTTCGAATCGTTGAGCAACGGGTCGTGAAAATCGGGCGGAAGGATCACCGCAGCGGCGAATACCGGCCCGGCCAAACACCCCCGGCCGGCCTCGTCGCAACCGGCCTCCCGAAACTCGTATTGGTACTGGTTTTCTAACATCGTACCACAAAGTTACGCATTATTCCGGCTTTTTTCGCTAATTTTGCCCGAGGAAAAAAGCCTTCCGACATGAAAATCGACATCGCCCGGCAGCCGCTCGTACCGGCCTTCATGACCCTCTTCGCACTCGCCGTTGCGGCCATGTGTGCTGGAATCCCCGTGTCCGATACCAGTGGAGCGGTGCGCGATGCGCTCCCGCTTCTGGGCGGCCAACTCGCCCGGTTTCAGGCGGCATATCCGGTATGGTCGAAGTTTGCCGCCGGGTTCATGCTGCTCTTCACCGGAATGTGTGCGGGACGGATCACGATCCGCTACAACCTCTATACGGTGGGCACCTGCCTCCCGATTCCCCTCTATGCCATCGTCGCCTGCGGGATCGCAACAGGCGGGAATTATCTCGCAGGATTCGCAGCGTCGATGCTGCTCGCACTGGCAACGAAAAATTACTGCCGCGCCTTCTGCAACGGGTACGGGTTCGACGCCATCTTCCGGGCCTCACTCTATCTGGGACTGATGCCGCTGGTATATGCCCCCGGCTTGCCGATGCTGCTGCTCCTGCCGCTGGTGGAGCTGCTGCTGAAGAAAAAACATCTTTCGATGTTGTTTTGAAAGCTGCTGGTGCAAATAAACTTGCTATCGTTAAATTGGTGAAAGAACTCACCGGACTTGGCTTGAAAGAAGCAAAAGACCTTGTAGACGGTGCTCCTAACAACATCAAAGAAGGTCTTGCTAAGGCTGATGCTGAGGCTTTGAAAAAACAATTGGAAGAAGCTGGAGCAGAAGTTGAACTTAAATAATACATCTGTTAATCAGAGAGTTTGGTTAAGAATCATCTCACTCGGTGATTCTTAACCTTTTTGTGTATATATTTTTAATTAAGTTCACTTAATCCCTTTTATAAATGTCTTCTACAATAGGTAAACCACGCGTAAATTTCGCTTCAATTAAGAATCCGCTTCCTTATCCGGATTTCCTTGAAGTTCAGTTGAAGTCATTTCAAGACTTTTTGCAACTCGACACCCCGCCTGAAAAAAGAAAAAACGAAGGGCTTTTCAAGGTATTCGCCGAGAATTTCCCCATTGCTGATACGCGCAATAACTTTGTCCTCGAATTTTTGGACTATTATATCGATCCGCCGAGATATACGATTGAAGAGTGTCTCGAAAGAGGGTTGACTTACAGCGTACCGTTAAAGGCCAAATTGAAATTATACTGTACCGATCCCGATCATGAGGATTTCGCTACGGTAATTCAAGACGTTTATTTAGGTCCTATCCCTTATATGACTGCTAAGGGTACGTTTGTTATCAATGGGGCCGAACGTGTTGTCGTTTCGCAGTTGCACCGTTCTCCGGGCGTGTTCTTCGGACAAAGTATACACGCTAACGGTACAAAACTTTATTCGGCACGTATTATTCCGTTCAGGGGCTCTTGGATTGAATTTGCCACTGATATAAACAACGTGATGTATGCCTATATCGACCGGAAGAAAAAGTTGCCCGTTACCACTTTGTTGCGTGCGATTGGTTTCGAGACCGATAAGGATATTCTCGAAATATTCGGTTTGGCAGAAGACTTGAAAGTCTCCAAAGCAAGTTTGAAAAAAGCCATTGGCCGCAGATTGGCGGGTAATGTCGTTAAGGCTTGGGTGGAAGACTTTGTAGACGAGGATACCGGTGAGGTCGTTTCTATCGAACGTACCGAGATTGTCATTCCTCGTGAAACTGTCCTTGAAGAATCGCATATTGCCGATATTATCGAATCGGGAGTCCAAAATATCTTGTTGCATAAAGAGGATAGCAACACGTCGGATTACTCGATTATATTCAATACGTTGCAAAAGGATTCCAGCAACTCGGAGAAAGAAGCCGTGTTGTATATCTATCGCCAATTACGTAACGCCGAGCCAGCCGATGATGCCAGTGCCCGCGAGGTGATTACCAACCTTTTCTTCTCGGAGAAACGTTACGATTTGGGAGAAGTAGGACGTTATAGAATAAATAAGAAATTAAACCTCTCTACCTCGCCCGATGTAAAGGTGCTTACGAAAGAGGATATCATCGAAATTATCAAATATCTCATCGAGTTGATTAACTCGAAGACCGATGTCGATGATATAGACCATTTGAGCAACCGTCGTGTGCGCACGGTAGGAGAACAATTATATAATCAGTTCGGAGTGGGATTGGCTCGTATGGCGCGTACCATTCGTGAGAGAATGAATGTGCGGGATAACGAGGTGTTTACTCCCATCGATTTGATTAATGCAAAGACGATATCGTCTGTTATCAATACATTCTTCGGGACGAACGCTTTGTCGCAGTTCATGGATCAGACGAATCCGTTGGCCGAAATTACACACAAACGTCGTATGTCGGCTTTGGGTCCCGGCGGTTTGTCTCGCGAACGCGCCGGTTTCGAGGTTCGTGACGTGCACTATACGCACTATGGACGTCTTTGTCCTATCGAGACTCCCGAAGGTCCTAATATCGGTTTGATCTCGTCTCTTTGTGTATATGCTAAAATCAATGATTTGGGCTTCATCGAAACTCCATATCGAAAAGTGGAAAATGGAAAAGTAGATTTGTCGCCCGAAGGTGTGGTTTATTTGACCGCCGAAGCTGAGGAAAACTTGGTGGTAGCGCAGGGTAATGCTCCGTTGAATGACGACGGTACATTTGTCCGTAATCGGGTAAAATCTCGTTTGGAGGCCGATTTTCCCGTCGTGTCGCCCGATCAGGTGAATTTGATGGACGTGTCGCCTACTCAGATAGCTTCTATCGCGGCATCGTTGATTCCGTTCCTCGAACACGATGATGCGAACCGTGCGTTGATGGGGTCGAACATGATGCGCCAAGCAGTTCCTTTATTGCGTCCCGAAGCTCCTATTGTGGGAACGGGCATCGAGGGTCAGTTGATTCGCGATTCTCGTACGCAGATTACGGCCGAGGGCGATGGTGTTATCGAGTTTGTCGATGCCACTACGATTCGTATTCGCTACGATCGTACGGAAGATGAAGAATTTGTAAGTTTTGAAGATTCCGTAAAAGAATATATCATACCCAAGTTCCGTAAGACGAACCAGAGTACGACTATCGATTTGCGTCCTATCTGCCAAAAGGGAGACCGGGTTAAAGCCGGAGATATTCTTACCGAAGGTTATTCCACCGAGAATGGCGAGTTGGCTTTGGGACGTAACCTCAAAGTCGCATTCATGCCGTGGAAAGGATATAACTACGAGGATGCTATCGTGTTGAACGAGCGTGTCGTTCGTGAAGACATTCTTACTTCGGTTCACGTTGATGAATATTCGTTGGAAGTGCGTGAAACCAAGCGCGGTATGGAGGAACTTACTTCCGATATTCCCAATGTAAGCGAGGATGCTACGAAAGACCTCGATGAACGTGGTATTATTCGTATCGGAGCTCAGGTTAATCCCGGAGATATTATGATCGGTAAGATTACTCCGAAAGGAGAATCCGATCCTTCTCCCGAAGAAAAATTGCTTCGTGCGATTTTCGGTGATAAGGCCGGCGATGTGAAAGATGCTTCCTTGAAAGCTACTCCTTCGTTGAAAGGTGTCGTTATCGGTACGAATCTATTCTCTCGTGCCATTAAAAAGAAAAAATCGAAACTCAGCGACAAAGCCATTCTTCCGAAACTCGACGAGGAATATGAAGAAAAGATGAACGGTTTGAAAGCCATTCTCATCGATAAGTTGCTTGTTTTGACACAAGGTAAGGTTTCTCAGGGTGTGAAAGATTTCATGGGAACCGATGTCGTGTCGAAGGGAACGAAATTCACTCAGGCTGTTCTGAATAAAATCGATTATACGACGGTACAGGTAAGCAAGTGGACGACTGATGCCGCTAAGAACGAATTGATACGCGCTACTATCATCAATTATTTGAAGAAGTATAAAGAATATGATGCCGAGTTGCGTCGTAAGAAATTCGATATTTCTATCGGAGATGAACTTCCTTCTGGTATCGTGCAAATGGCCAAAGTGTATATTGCCAAGAAGCGTAAGATAAGCGTGGGCGATAAGATGGCCGGACGTCACGGTAACAAGGGTATCGTTTCGCGTATCGTTCGTCAGGAAGACATGCCTTTCTTGGCTGACGGAACTCCGGTCGATATCGTTTTGAACCCGTTGGGTGTGCCTTCTCGTATGAACTTGGGACAGATTTTCGAGACCGTTTTAGGTTGGGCTGGAGCCGAGTTGGGAGAAAAATTTGCGACTCCGATTTTCGACGGGGCGAGCCTTGATGATTTGAATACTTGGACCGATAAAGCCGGGCTTCCTCGTTATGGTAAGACCTATTTGTATGACGGTGGCACAGGCGAGCGTTTCGACCAGCCGGCTACGGTGGGGGTAATCTATATGCTGAAACTGGGTCACATGGTCGAAGACAAGATGCATGCCCGTTCCATCGGTCCGTACTCTTTGATTACGCAACAGCCTTTGGGTGGTAAAGCACAGTTCGGTGGTCAGCGTTTCGGAGAAATGGAGGTTTGGGCTCTCGAAGCCTTCGGTGCTTCTCATGTTTTGCAGGAAATCCTGACGATCAAGTCGGACGACGTGGTTGGACGTTCGAAAGCTTATGAGGCAATCGTTAAGGGCGAACCCATGCCGACACCCGGTATTCCCGAGTCTCTGAATGTGTTATTGCATGAATTGAGAGGTCTTGGTCTTAGCGTCAACTTAGAATAAATAAAATCCAATGGCCAGACTGTCGCAGAAATGTGACAGTCGGCCAATAACTCTTTATACATTAAAAACATATGGCTTTTAGAAAAGATAACAAAATAAAGAGTAACTTTTCGAAGATTTCGATCGGTTTGGCTTCGCCCGAAGAGATTCTGGAAAATTCGAGCGGTGAGGTCTTGAAACCCGAAACCATCAATTACCGTACCTATAAACCCGAGCGGGACGGTCTTTTCTGCGAACGTATATTCGGACCTGTAAAAGATTACGAGTGTCATTGCGGAAAATATAAACGTATTCGCTACAAGGGTATCGTGTGCGACCGATGTGGTGTGGAAGTAACAGAGAAAAAGGTGCGCCGTGAACGCATGGGGCATATACAGCTCGTTGTTCCGGTAGCTCATATCTGGTATTTCCGTTCGTTACCCAATAAGATTGGGTATTTGTTGGGATTGCCCAGCAAGAAATTGGACGCTGTTATCTATTATGAGCGTTATATTGTCATACAGCCGGGACCTCAATCGGACTTGGCTACTTACGATTTGCTTTCCGAAGAGGAATATTTGAACATCATGGATTCACTTCCTCGTGAAAATCAGATGCTCGAAGATACCGATCCGAATAAGTTTATCGCTAAGATGGGAGCAGAAGCTATCTACGATCTGCTTTCTCGTTTGGATCTCGATGAGCTGTCTTACGATTTGCGTCATCGTGCCAGCACCGATGGCTCTCAGCAACGCAAAACCGAGGCTTTGAAACGGCTCCAAGTCGTTGAGTCGTTCCGGGCTTCGAAGGGTAGGAACCGGCCCGAATGGATGATTTTGAAAGTCATACCGGTTATCCCTCCCGAATTGCGTCCGTTGGTTCCTCTTGATGGCGGTCGTTTCGCGACTTCCGATTTGAACGATTTGTACCGTCGGGTGATTATCCGTAACAATCGTTTGAAACGATTGATGGAGATCAAGGCTCCTGAGGTTATTCTTCGAAATGAAAAACGTATGTTGCAGGAGGCTGTGGATTCTTTGCTCGACAACTCTCGCAAGTCTAGCGCAGTGAAAACCGAGGCTAATCGTCCGTTAAAGTCTCTTTCCGATAGTTTGAAAGGTAAGCAAGGACGTTTCCGCCAAAACCTGTTGGGTAAACGTGTCGATTATTCTGCGCGTTCGGTTATCGTCGTAGGTCCCGAATTGAAAATGCACGAATGCGGTCTGCCCAAAAATATGGCGGCCGAATTGTATAAACCGTTTATTATCCGTAAACTTATCGAGCGTGGTATCGTTAAGACGGTAAAATCGGCTAAGAAAATCGTCGATCGCAAAGAGCCGGTGGTATGGGATATCCTCGAACATGTGATGAAGGGACACCCCGTGCTGTTGAACCGTGCCCCGACGTTGCACCGTTTGGGTATTCAGGCGTTCCAGCCCAAAATGATCGAAGGTAAGGCTATCCAGTTGCATCCGCTCGCTTGTACGGCATTTAACGCCGACTTCGACGGTGACCAGATGGCTGTTCACTTGCCTCTCGGAAACGAGGCAATTCTTGAAGCTCAACTGTTGATGTTGGGTGCTCATAATATCTTGAATCCCGCCAATGGCGCACCTATCACTGTGCCTTCGCAGGATATGGTTTTGGGATTGTATTATATTACCAAACTTCGCCCGGGTTCGTTGGGTGAAGGACTGAAATTCTATGGTCCCGAAGAAGCCGAAATCGCTTACAACGAAGGTAAAGTTTCGTTGCACGCTCCGGTATCGGTCGTTGTGAAAGATGTCGATAAGGACGGTAATATTATCGAGCACATGGTCGAGAATACTTCGGTGGGTCGTGTATTGGTTAATCAGTATGTGCCTCAGGAAATCGGCTATGTCAATGAAATCCTTTCTAAGAAATCGTTGCGCGATATTATCGGTAAGGTGATTAAAGTTTGCGGTGTGACGCGTTCGGCTCAGTTCCTTGACGATATCAAGAACTTGGGTTACTACATGGCATTCAAGGGAGGTTTGTCCTTCAATTTGGGCGATGTGCTCGTTCCGCCCGAAAAAGAGACTTTGGTTGCCGAAGGTAACGCCGAGGTGGAACAGATCATGAACAACTACAACATGGGTTTCATCACTTATAACGAGCGTTATAATCAGATTATCGATACATGGACTCACGTAAATTCTCGTCTGTCCGATATTTTGATGAAGCAACTTTCTGCCGACAATCAAGGATTCAATTCGGTATTCATGATGTTGGATTCGGGAGCTCGTGGTTCTAAGGACCAGATTCGTCAGTTGTCGGGTATGCGTGGTTTGATGGCCAAACCCCAAAAGTCGGGAGCAGAAGGCGGTCAGATCATTGAGAACCCTATTTTGGCAAACTTCAAAGAGGGACTTTCCGTGTTGGAATACTTTATCTCTACGCACGGTGCTCGTAAAGGTCTTGCCGATACAGCATTGAAGACAGCCGATGCTGGTTATTTGACCCGTCGTTTGGTCGATGTAGCCCACGATGTCATTATCCATGAAGAGGATTGCGGTACATTGCGCGGTTTGGTTTGTACCGAGATTAAGAATAACGAGGAGGTCGTAGCTTCTTTGGGTGAAAGAATATTAGGACGTGTGTCTGTTCACGATGTAGTGAATCCGTTGACTAACGAGATATTGGTTCACGCCGGTGAAGAAATTACCGAAGCTATTGCCAAGAAGATAGAGGATTCTCCTATCGAACAAGTGGAGATTCGTTCGGTTCTGACGTGCGAATCGAAGAAAGGTGTTTGTGCTAAATGTTACGGACGTAACCTTTCTAATAACCGCATGGTTCAAAAAGGCGAGGCTGTGGGTGTAATTGCTGCGCAGTCGATCGGTGAGCCGGGTACACAGCTGACATTGCGTACATTCCATGTCGGCGGTATCGCTTCGAATATTGCGGCTGTATCGAGCGTTACATCTCGTTACGAGGGTATTTTGGAGATAGACGAACTTCGTACGGTAGAAAATGTATCCGATAGCGGTACAAGAGTACAGATTGTCGTAGGTCGATTGGCCGAAATGCGTATTATCGACCCGAATACGAAAATGGTGCTCATGACTGCCAATATTCCCTATGGATCAAAACTTTTCTTCAACAACGGCGATACCGTTAAGAAAGGCGATATGATTTGCGAATGGGACCCCTTCAATGCGGTAATTGTTTCGGAGGTGGGCGGTAGGGTCAACTTCGAAGCCGTGGAAGAAGGTGTTACTTATCGTGTAGAATCGGACGAACAATCTGGTTTGAAAGAAAAGATCATTATCGAATCGAAAGACCGTACCCGTGTACCGTCGGCACAAATTCTCGATGAAGCCGGGCAGGTAATCAAGAGCTATGCTTTGCCTGTGGGAGCTCACTTGATGATTGAAGACGGCGATACGATTAAAACGGGAGATGTATTCGTTAAGATACCTCGTGCGGTCGGTAAAGCCGGTGACATTACCGGTGGTCTTCCTCGTGTAACCGAGCTATTCGAAGCTCGTAACCCGTCTAATCCGGCTGTCGTTTCTGAAATCGACGGTGAGGTGATCTTCGGGAAAGTGAAACGTGGTAATCGTGAAATCTCTGTGGTTTCCAAGACGGGTGAGACGAAGAAATATTTGGTTCCTCTTTCCAAACAAATATTGGTACAAGAGAACGATTACGTGCGTGCCGGAACACCGCTTTCCGATGGAGCCGTTACTCCTTCCGATATCTTGGCCATCAAAGGTCCTACGGCTGTACAGGAATATATCGTAAACGAAGTTCAAGATGTGTACCGTATGCAGGGTGTGAAGATTAATGATAAGCACTTCGAGGTGATTGTTCGCCAAATGATGCGTAAGGTTCAAATTCTCGATCCGGGCGATACTCGATTCTTGGAACAACAGATTGTCGACAAGCGAGACTTCATGGACGAAAATGACCGTATTTGGGGTAAAAAAGTCGTTACCGATCCGGGCGATTCTCAAACGTTGAAAGCCGGACAGATCGTTACGGCGCGTAAACTGCGCGATGAAAATTCGGCTTTGAAACGGAAAGACTTGAAGTTGATACAGGTGCGCGATGCAATTCCTGCTACTTCCGAACAGATTCTGCAAGGTATTACCCGTGCAGCCCTGCAAACATCGAGCTTTATGTCGGCCGCTTCTTTCCAAGAGACGACAAAAGTGCTCAACGAGGCTGCTATCAATGGTAAGGTAGATACGTTGGAAGGTATGAAAGAAAACGTTATCTGCGGACACTTGATTCCTGCCGGTACGGGGCAACGTGAGTTTGACAAACTCATTGTCGGATCCAAAGAGGAATTCGATCGTGTTTTTGCCAATCGTAAGAATGTAACTGATTTTTCTAACTAATAAGTGAAAAGACTCTAAAATAAGCGAGGCGGATAGATGTTATCCGCCTCGCTTATTTTATGGAAACAAATGTCACGCGGGTGACTTTGCCGATAGTTGTGTGGGATTAGCGGTCTCCCAAAATGTGATTAATATATAGATTGCGATTGGACAATGTTATGAATGGTTCTATTTCATGGGATACCATCATGATGGTTGTTCCGTTACTCGATAAATCCCGTAGAATCTCGAACATACGGTTCCCGAATTGACGATCTATATAAGATGCCGGTTCGTCCAATATTAACATTTCCGGCTTAGAAATAAGAGCTCTCCCGAACAAAGATCGTTGGAGTTGTCCTCCCGATAACACCCCGATGGGTTTATTGCGCAAAGCGGTTATACCCATGAGGTCGAGCATTTCGTCTATTTCTTTTTTAGAGTCAAATTTTGTATTTCCCTTTTGGGTGTTACCCATAAGACCCGAAGCTACTACTTCTTCTACGGTAATGGGAAATCGGCTGTCTATGCTGTTTTTTTGAGGCAGGTAACCCATATCTAATGAAGATACGGGCTCTCCTTGTCTGAAAAAGGAAATTCGTCCCTTAGTCGGACTCTGTAATCTGAGAATCGTACGCAGCAATGACGTTTTTCCCCCGCCGTTAGGGCCGGTAATCAAAAGAAAATCGCCTTGATAAATATCCAGATTTATATCTTCGAGGATATTCTTGTCTGTATAAGAGAGCCATACGTTTTCTATGGCTATTATTTTATTTTCCAGCAATGGCATCGGTTATATGTAAAAGTTCTTCGCTCCAATTATAGCTAAGCGGGTTAATAGGAACTACCTTCGCATTTATTTCAGATGCGAACGATTCGGCTTGTTTGGCATCGAATTCTTGTTGGATAAATATAACCTTCACGTTGTTTTCGCGTGCTATGTCTATGGCTTTTTTCAAATAAAAAGCAGACGGTTCTTTTCCGTTGTATTCCAAACTGAGCTGGTGCAGGTTGTAGTCTTTGGCCAAATAGCTGAGAGATGGATGATATATGGCGAACATAGTTCCGCTGACCGGTGAGAGTCGTTCGGTCATGATGGAATCTACTTGATTTATTTCGTCAAGCAGTTCTTCGTAGTTCTTGCGAAATACTTTTTCTCCGTCGGGATCGATACTAACAAACGCTTCGTACATGTTTTGGGCGATGATGCGCACATTCTTGGGGGAACTCCATGTGTGCGGATCGGCATCGAAATGATGGTGGTGTACATCGGCATCGTTGTGCTCGTGCGTACCTGAAAGTATATCGATACCTTCGGAAGTATCGAATATTTTCATATTCGGATTGTTCTGTTCCAATTTATCCATCCAAGCAAGTTCGAAGCCTATGTGCCCGATTTTGAAATAGGCGATACTTTTGCCCAAATGAACCAGATGAGACGGAGAAGGGTCGTAAGCCTCGGGGTTACTGCCGGGAGGAACGATACAGTTAATATTGAACCGGTCTCCTGCAATTTTTTCAGCAAAATATTTCTGAGGTTGTATAGTTACCGTGACAATTTTCTGCTCTTTGTTTCCAGTAGTACATGCTACTGCGATAAATATTAGCAGTATACTCGTGCAATATTTCAGAAAAGAATGATTTTTCATAATAAAACGTTTTGCCTCACGGCATATTTTTGTACAAAAATAATATAATGTTGTTAAGAAACCATCTTTTCGTTGGATTTTAATATATTAAATTTCATTTTTAACATTTTACATATCAAACTTTTTTCAGATTGGAGAATATGTTATTCGACACCGTAAACCTTTTGATGGATTCGAGACGCGACAGTATCGAAAACTTGATTTAGATCTATCTTTCCAAAAGACATAAGGTATAGTTCTAACGGTTGTTTTTCAGGAGAATATGGCGGTTGGGTATATGGACGTGTACATAAAACGAAACCCAATCGTTCGTAAAAGCGTATTCTCCGTTGACTGATATCGTCTAATGGTTTTTCTACTTCGAGAACTGCCGGATTGTTAATGAGTTTTAGCAATTCGGTCATGGCAGTCGCCCCATAGCCCGATCCTCTGCAACTGCTGTCTACGGCGAAGTGTTCGACATAGGAAAAGTCATTCCATTCCCAATAAGAGATAAATCCGACTGCTTTGTTTTCATCAGATAGAAGAACGATGAAAAAATCGTCGTTTTCTTCGAGCAGCCGTATCACGTCGGAAAAATCTCTCCTTTCGTCCGGGGGAAAAGATTCTGTATAAATGCGTTCTATAAATTTTAAAGAGTTGCTATCGTTTGCGTAAACTTGTGAGATTTGTATCATATATCGATTTGATTAAATTTTATACAAATATAGCGAAAGGAGAGAGCAGTGGCAAACGGAAATCGTATTTCCAGCTTGGCTATGCCGAACCTTCATAGTACAAATATAGGCAAAGATAAGAGTAGGATAAAATGAATCTGTCCATTTTTTATACGGATCGTATCCTATGTTCTGTAAGTATGAGCAAAGGGTAAGTAGAGAAAAAGACGAGTCAGTTTTTTACCGAACCACCTGAGGTTTCGCTCGATATATAGAGAGTGTAATTTGTAAAAATCCCGGCGCATGCTTACAAATTGTAATTCCTTTTATTTGAAGATGTTGCCGAAAAATAATTGTTAGAGTAAATTCATACAAAATTAACATGTTCATTAGATGAATAGTGTAAATTTATTACTATCTTTGCAAAATAAATAATAAAACAGTTGTAAAAAATCGTAAACAGACCATGGGACATCATCAATTGGACGAGTTGGATTACAAAATTCTTAAACTTGTAGCCTCGAACGCTCGGATACCATTTCTCGAAGTTGCAAGGGAATGCAATGTATCGGGGGCCGCTATTCATCAACGGGTACAAAAATTGACGAATTTGGGGATTCTTAAAGGATCGGAATACATAATAGATTCAAATAAAATAGGATTTGAAACGTGTGCCTACATGGGCTTTTATTTGAAAAATCCGGGTGATTTTTCCCATGTAGTGGAAGAGTTGCGTAAGATTCCCGAGGTAGTGGAGTGCCATTTTACGACAGGACAGTATGATATGTTTATCAAATTGTTCGCACGTAATAATCAGCATTTACTTGAAATTATTCATACGAAATTACAGCCTATCGGTTTATCTCGCACCGAGACGTTGATTTCGTTTCGAGAAATTTTTAGACGTCAGCTTCCTATCGAAGAGGTAGAGGATCTGGATTAAAATAGAGATTGGATAAGAGATTACCCGGCTTTCTTTCCTTCTGGAAGAAAGCCGGGATTAATTTTAACGGGTATGGATAGAATGGAGCAGATGCTTGCTTTTGTCCGAAACTGTGCGAAGGAAGCCGGTAAAATACAACTTTCTTATTTTAGAGGTAATCACTTGCATATCGAGACCAAGTTCAATATGCACGATGTGGTTACGGTTGCAGATAAAGAAAGTGAACGTTATATCATAGGCGAAATAAAGAGGACCTATCCTGAACATGCTATATTAGGAGAAGAGAGTGGTATGCATGCGGGTGATTCGGAGTATTGTTGGGTGATCGATCCTTTGGACGGAACAACCAATTATAGTCAAGGTCTGCCTATATTTACAGTCTCTATTGGTCTCCAATGTAAAGGTGAAACTGTTTTAGGGGTGGTCTATGCTCCGTATTTGAACGAGCTGTACGAGGCTTGTAAAGGCAAAGGAGCTATGTTGAACGGGCGTTCTATTCATGTTTCAGGAAAGAATGACACTCAGGAGTCTGTCGTTTCTACCGGATTTCCCATAGATAAGGATCGTAATCCCGATAATAATCTCGACAATCTGGCCCGTATTTTACCAATGGTTCGCGGGGTGCGTCGTCAAGGATCGGCAGCATTTGATTTATGTTGTGTCGCTGCTGGAATTTTGGACGGATATTGGGAATTCAATTTGCATTTGTGGGACGTTTGTGCCGGTATATTGATTGTAACCGAGGCCGGGGGTACGGTTCGTTCATTCCGGGAGGATCGTAATGTTTCTATTGTGGCGGGGACTCCTGCTATCGTCGAGCAATTATATCCTCGATTGTCCGACAAGCCGGGGAAGATATGTCTTTAAATGAATTACTGCTGCGCTTTTTCATTATTCCGGGCACTATTTTGCGGCTATTTTTGTATTTTTGCAATAGATAATACGAAAGCAAGCGTATTTTGATGAGCCGTTGAAATGTTAGAACTATATATATGAAAGAAATTGTTGTCAGTGGAATCCGTTCCACGGGAAATTTGCATTTGGGAAATTATTACGGAGCATTGCGTAATTTTGTCAAAATGCAGGAAGAGTCGAAATACAATAGTTATTTTTTTATTGCCGACTTACATGCCCTCACTACGCATCCCGATCCGAAAACTCTGCATGAGAATGTTCGGAATATCCTTTGCGAATATTTGGCTGTCGGTCTTGATCCTGAGAAATCGACCTTGTTCGTACAGAGCGATGTACCTGAAATTTCCGAAATGTATTTGTTAATGAATATGCACGTAGGTATCGGAGAGTTGATGCGGACGGCTTCATTTAAAGATAAGGCTCGTAAACAGTTGGGAATAAAGACCAATAACGATGAGGATATAGAGCACGAGATTATAGGAGGTAATTCTAACAAACGGGTGAATGCCGGTCTGCTTACTTATCCTACTTTAATGGCTGTGGATATTCTTATTCAGCATGCTAATTATGTGCCGGTGGGGAAAGACCAAGAACAGCATTTGGAGTTGACACGCCGTTTTGCTCGTCGATTTAATTCTACTTATGGTGTCGAGTATTTTACCGAACCTCAGAATTTCAATTTCGGCAGCGACCCTATAAAAGTTCCGGGACTCGATGGATCGGGCAAAATGGGTAAGTCGGAAGGCAATTGCGTTTATTTGGTGGACGATGAAAAGACTTTGAGGAAAAAGATTATGCGGGCGGTAACCGACGAAGGTCCGCAAGTGCCCAATTCCCCCAAAGCCGAACCTGTGGAAAATCTGTTCACTCTTCTTAAAATCGTTTCTGCTCCCGACACGGTAGCCTATTTCGAAGAGAAATACAATACATGTGAAATTCGTTACGGCGATTTGAAGAAGCAGCTGGCCGAAGATATTCTTAAAGTCACTTTGCCGATTCGGGAACGTTTTTTGGAGATACAAAACGATGAGGCCTATTTGGCTCGGGTTGTGAAGATGGGAGCCGAGAAAGCTCGCGAAAGCGCATCGAAAACATTGCGAGAGGTTCGTGAAATCATGGGATTCAAACCTTTCTAAATTAGCGGTTATGGAACATCACCATCATCATGTTCACCCGACACCCGATATGCAGAAATTGAATCGGTCGTTTATCGTCGGTATCGTATTGAATATTGTTTTTGTGTTGGCCGAAGCCGGTGCAGGGTTTTATTATGATTCGTTGGCCTTGTTATCCGATGCGGGTCATAACCTGAGCGATGTCGTGAGCCTTGTGTTGGCGATGTTCGCTTTGCGATTATCGATGGTTAAACCTTCTTTGCAATATACCTATGGATATAAGAAAAGTACCGTATTGGTTTCGCTATTGAATGCTGCCATTCTGTTTGTCGCCGTTGCCGTTATTTTGTATGAAAGTATCGAGAAGTTCAGTAATCCTACTCCCCTCGACGGTGGTGCGATCGCATGGGTAGCAGCGATAGGCATCGTTATCAATGCTTTTACGGCCTATCTTTTCTTTGCCGACAAGTCGAAAGATTTGAATGTCAAAGGAGCTTACTTACACATGGCGGCAGATACTTTGGTATCGGTTGGAGTATTGGTTTCGGGAATTGTTATCAAATATACGGGGTGGAATGTCATTGATCCGATAATAGGTATCGTGGTGGGGCTTGTGATTCTTTATTCCACATGGCATTTGTTACAAGAGAGTTTACGACTCGCTCTCGATGGAGTGCCCGAAGGAATCGATGTACAGAAAGTGGAAACCGTTCTATCGTCCGATCCAGATGTCCTTAATGTACATCATCTGCATATTTGGGCTATCAGTACGACTCAAACGGCATTGACAGCACATATCGTTGTGAAAGATATTACGCACATGCACGAGGTAAAACACCGATTGAAACACGATTTACAGGATTTGGGTATCGAGCATGCTACTCTCGAATTGGAACTGAAAGAAGAACATTGTGACAGACATTGCGACTGTTGCGAAGAGCAGCAAGGATGCGATAGCGATACACAACCTTATCTATAAAGATTTGCACGAAGAACGTATAGGTGGAGAAAAGTTGTTGCCGATATACGGCTTTTCTCCACTTTCGTTTTATGGCCTATAATTTATAGATGCCTCCCGGTAAGGCTTTTACTACACCTTTAAATTCCAGTTCCACCAGTATGGAGAGCAGTTGTGACAAGGGTTGGTTCAGGTCGACGGTCATGCGGTTTATCTGTCCTTCTCCCTTTTGCGTCAGGTAGTTCGTAACAATTTGCTCTTCGTCGGTGAGTTCTGGAAAAAGCGAACGTTGCACGATTTGTTTCTGTGGGGCGTTCCAGCACATGGCTTCGACGAGATCGTCGGCCGAGGTTATTAAGGCTGCCCGATTCCGGCGTATCAGGTGGTTACACCCGGCTGACGATTCGGATTGTATGCTTCCCGGTAGAGCGAATACATCACGGTGGTAGCTTTCGGCTATACCGGCAGTGATGAGTGCCCCGCCTTTTTCCCTCGATTCCACGATGATTACGGCATCTGCGAGTCCGGCGACAATGCGGTTGCGGGCGACAAAAAATGCCGGATGCATACGGTGGTAGCCGGTATATTCGGTGAGCAACCCTCCGTGCGATACCATTTCTACGGCTGTGGAACGGTGGTTCGCCGGATAGATGTGATCCAATCCATGTGCAAGGACTGCGATCGTGTTTAAGCCATGTCGCAGGGCACAACGGTGGGCGCAAATGTCGATTCCATACGCCAATCCGCTGACGATAACCAGTTGAGGAAAATATTCCGATAAATCCCGAATCAAGGTTTCACAGAAATCTTTACCGTATTCGGTCGCTCGGCGCGTTCCCACGATACTGATTATTTTAGAAGAGTTTAAATCGGCATTACCCCGATAATAGAGCAAGGGTGGGGCATCGATACAATCGAGTAACCGTTGGGGATAATTCGGCTCTGTGAAATAGAGAGGTTCGATGTTCCCTTTTCGGATAAATTCCATTTCCTTGCGGGCTTCTTGTAAGGCTGTTTGCCGGTTGTCTTCGTGAAGAATCCTTCCCTTTATCCCGGTAATTTTTTGTAGTTGGGATTCCGGTAATTCAAAGAAAGTTTCGAGGCTTTCGACCGTTTCATGAATGTGCTGGGCGAGGGCTTTGTTTATTCCTTTTAATCGGGATAATGCAATACGATATATCACCTCTTGTTCCATAATGGCTTGAATGAGAAAAGGATTATTGCAGATACTTCTCGAAATAAGGGAGAAATTCTTCACCTCGGCTTATTCGTCCGTTTACGGTACACACCGTTTCCACGACAGCTTTGATGCATGTTTCTCCTGAAGTCTTGTAAATATCTTGATAAAAGACATATTTGATGCCTTCCCTGCGCATGTATAATTTGCTGATGAATTTGTCGCGGCTGCGGAGCGGTGTTTTATAGTTTATTTCGATGCGATTGACTACCGGATCTACACCTCTCTCGTGCATCTCGATAAATGAGATTCCAGATGATGCTAAAAATTCGTGACGGGTATGTTCGAGGTAGTGCTGGTAGATGGCATTGTTAACGATTCCCTCCATGTCGCATTCGTAGTCGCGCACTTGCATTTCCAATTCAAAAATATATTCCATAACTAGTTTTCCATTGATGGTTTATGTAAATACCGTGCAAGCAGGGAGCGAAAGCAGACATTCTCGATCGTACCGAAAGTTTATTTTCACCTCCCGATGCAAAGATAATATAAACAAAGGGTGAAACCAATTAATTGGTTCCCCCTTTGTATCCTTTATCTTCTCGAACGGTGTTTCGGTGCGATACCTTATAATTTCCAACCGGCAATTTGAGTTTGTATATCCCAGAGATGAGTATTTATTTGGTGGGTTCTTTATGAATGAAATAAAAGCGGAAATAGTAGATTGTATGATTTATGATTTTGTTATTGCAATTTTTTTGTACACTTTTATACGAGTGTGTTTGATTCTAATATTTCTTATATTATTTTTACGCACTGATGTGAAGATGATGTTATGCGTAAATTGTTGAGTGTTATTATTGTCTATTTGGTGGGCTGGATACCTATGTACCCGTGTACTTCTGCCGTCGTTTCGGGGCGGGTAACACCCGACGGGCGTCCGTTGTTGTGGAAACATCGGGATGCATCGGATTTGAATAATCGTATCGTTCATTTCGAAGCAGAAGGAGGAAAGTTGGAATTTGTCGGACTTGTGAACGGGGTCGATACGATGGCCAACGAAGTGTGGGCCGGGTATAATACTTCTGGATTCGCTATCATGAATACGGCTTCATATAATCTTAAAAACGATACTTCATCGTTGTCCGATCGAGAAGGGGTCGTGATGAAACAAGCGTTGGGCGAGTGCCGTACGGTAGAGGATTTCGCCCGGTTACTCTATTCTCTTCCTCGTCCGATAGGGGTGGAGGCTAACTTCGGGGTGGTCGATGCTTTGGGTGGAGCTGCCTATTTCGAAGTGAATAGTTACGAGGTATTCCGTTATGACGTAAAAGATAGTCCCGACGGTTATCTGCTTCGTACCAATTATTCTGTATCGGGGAGGCCGAACGAAGGTTATGGTTATATCCGTTACGATAATGCCGCCCGGTTGTTTTCACGTGCTACCTCCGAGCGCAGTATTACGCCCGAATGGATTACAGGCATTTGTTCCCGCTCGTTTTATCACACTTTGTTGGGAAGGGATTTTACGACCGATACATGGGTAGTCGATCAGGATTTCATACCTCGTCGCAGTACATCGGCTTCTGTTGTCATCGAAGGTGTGAAATCGGGAGAGTCTCCTGTATTCACTACCATGTGGACGATGTTGGGGTATCCTCCCTGTTCGGTCGTGTTGCCGGTGTGGATCGGCTGCGAGTATGGTGTTCCGACCCTGTTGCAAGGGTCGGAAGATTCTGTGCGCTCTCCGTTGTGCGAGTGGTCGAACCGATTGAAAAATAAAGTGTTTTCTTTGGAAAGGGGTAGCGGCCCGCATTATTTGCATATGGCTTTGCTTTATAATCCCGAAGGTAACGGATATGCCCAAAGATTGTTATCGCTCGAAAAAGAAATATACGCCGAGGGGCGAATCGTGTTGGACGAGGCTCGTCGGAAGGGAGAGTGGGACAACGAGCGTGTCGGCAGTTTGCTCGGTATCGTCCAACAAAAAATCGTTACACTTTTCGGGCAAATTTTGAAATGAGAAGTACGAATGTACTTTTTCCGTCCTCGGGTTATGGATTGGTAAAATGATATTAATGCTGAGGCATCGATGTCATCAATGTTTCGAGGCGGCCTATCAACTCGTTCCCCAAAGCGGTTTTATCTTCGATGTGCTTGCAGACCATCTTAACGAAGGCATCGTTCTCAAATTCACCCCGAACCTGTTCAAAATCGAAATCCCGCTGCCGGGTAGAACCGTCCACACCGAATCCGATACGGGAAATCATTGAAAATTCTTTGCGGGCATCGTCATAGAGCATTCGGTCGAGCGACACAACGGCTTCGTTCCATTGCCGTACGATTCGGATAATATCTCTGGGGGACAGACGGTCGACTGTTTTTCCATACCAACGGGGCATTATCGAACAAACCCATGTCCATTCCATGTCGTAGTAACGCCGATGCATGGCTTGGAAGAAAGATTCGGTTTCTTCTAACGTGGAATCGGGATTACCGACGATACGGTCTATTTCGTCTTTGACAGCCTGCTTGGGTACAATCAATCCCGACAGATCTATCCATTCGCCTTCTCCGAGGGAGTCGGTCAGTTTCAACCGGTCGTGCAAATCGTTCAGATCGGAGAACGGTGCTCCTTCGAGTCGTTTGATGATCGAGTTACCCATGAATTTATGGACAGCGAGGGTGTACAGGTCTATTCCTTTGTTGAGGGAGCTGTTCTTGATCGTAGTGCTTTGGAAGGAGTAACATTCCGACGTTTCACCCGATGTCTGTTTCAATCCCTGTAATGTGTCGATGCCTTGCAGCATCTTTTGTATGGTGTAGGGACTGAGCAGATTGAAGTTGATACAATCGAGCTTGTCGGGGTCGGTGCGCTTGTCTCGCTTGGGCCACTTTTGTGCGTCGCGTATCGTTCCCACGCTTTTGAGATTCGCACCGGGAACGAGATAAGAGCGATTTCCGTGTTCTATCAGGTAGGAAAACGGCATGCCCGAAGTATCGGGGTGATTGACATGGCGTCCCATGATGAGGGAAAATGCACCTACTTTGGCCGGCCACAGGATATACGAGTCGCTGGTCGTTTTCGAGCCCCGTTCGACGACTCCTTGATGGATAGGGCCGAGTTTGTACATGTGGTTGCTTTGGTTCGACCCGCTGCCTGCGTTCAGGAAAGAAAACATTCCGGCAATGAGCAAACTCGATTTGTGCATGGTGACCGTGTAGGGGCCGGCAAAGATAGCACACGCTTCGCCGTTTTCGCTTTGGCAGTTGCTGAAAAAGAGCGAATCGTGAGCCGAGAAAAGATGGGTGAGGTGGCAGGCTTGTCCGATGAAACAACGAGACATTACTACACCGTCACTTATATGAGCTCCCGAACTGACGATGAAATCTTCGGCCGTAACATTCGGCCCGATGTATACCGGAGCCTCTCGGTTGCTGTTGATACTACCGTTTTCGAGTCTCGATGTCCCGTCTATCTGGCAGTAATCTCCGATACAAACGTTTCGTATAGTTCCTGTATTGACGATGTGCACGCCGTTGCCTATTTTCCCGTAGCAACTCTTTTGTGCGAGGGAATATGCCTCTATCATTTCTCGAAGGCGGGCTATCAGGTCGGGGCGATGCCGATACATGGCGATGATGTAGGCCAGTTGTGCCGACAGCCGATTGTAAATGGGTACTTCCCGACCTCCTGTCTCGTTCAATACAGATACTTCGGTATTATTCCCGAAACAGCTTTCGCCTTCGGTGAGAATGAGGTTTACATTTTGTATGAAACAGTCGCTTCCTATCCGGTAATTGGCTATATAGTTGGGAATGTTTTCTATCAATGAGTTGTTCCCTATCGAGCAATTGTGCAAGGTGACGTGGTGGAGTCCCGTTTTTTTCTTTAATCCACCCGGAAGCTCCATCTCTTTTTCGAATATCCCCAGCTCGATTTCCCCGGAAAAACGGGTGTGGGTAATATGATCGGGAGAGAACCCTTCGACTACATTTATTTTCAACCAGTCCTCGGCCGTACAAAATTGAGTCGTGAGTTGATTGATTTCTGCAATATTGAGTTTACGGTAATTTTTCATCGGACAAATTTTGTAAGAGGCCGGAGGGTAGCCCGGTTATGGATTCAGGATTCTTCGTCGGTCGTTATTTCGTCGTAGTGTTGAAACAGGAAATCGTTGTAAGGGAACCTCGTCGTATGTATCTCTTTCACCCGTTGATAAAGCAGCGTTTTCAATTCGTCGATGTTCTTTTTCTCTTTGGCCGATATGAAAATGCAGTTGTCGTGCATTTTTCCCATCCACGTTTCTTTCCATTCGTCGAGCGTAATGTTTTCTCTCGTTTTCGGGGTGAGGTCGTCGGCCGCTTTTTCCACATAGGAAAATGCGTCGATTTTATTGAACACGAGTATCATGGGTTTGTCGGTGGAGTCGCAGACTTCCTGTAAGGTTTTATTGACTACTTCTATTTGTTCTTCGAAAGCCGGATGCGAGATATCCACGATGTGTAGCAGGAGGTCGGCTTCCCGCACCTCGTCGAGTGTCGATTTGAACGAATCGACCAGATGGGTAGGCAGTTTGCGGATAAATCCTACTGTGTCGGAGAGCAGAAAGGGAAGGTTGTCGACAATCACTTTGCGCACGGTCGTATCGAGCGTGGCAAAGAGTTTGTTCTCGGCAAAGACCTCCGACTTGCTTAACAGGTTCATCAAAGTGGATTTCCCCACATTGGTATAACCGACTAATGCTACTCGTACCAGCTTCCCTCGGTTTTTCCGCTGGATGCTTTTTTGCCGGTCTATGCTTTTCAGCTCCTCTTTCAAGTGAGAAATCTTGTCGAGAATGATACGCCGGTCGGTCTCTATCTGAGTTTCGCCGGGTCCACGCATGCCGATACCTCCTCGTTGTCGTTCGAGGTGAGTCCACAGCCGGGTGAGTCGGGGCAACAGATATTGGTATTGTGCCAGTTCTACCTGACGTTTGGCATTGGCAGTCTGTGCCCGTTTGGCAAAAATATCGAGAATGAGACTGGTGCGGTCGAGTATTTTCACTTGCAATTCCCGTTCGATATTTTGTACCTGTTTCGACGACAAGTCGTCATCGAAGATGACCATGCCTATTTCGTTTTCTTCGATGTATGCTTTTATTTCGGACAGTTTTCCCGACCCGACGAAAGTGCGGGAGTTGGGGGTGTTGAGCCGTTGAAGGAATTTCTTCACGGGCAACGCTCCGGCCGTTTCTGCCAAGAAAGCCAGTTCGTCGAGATATTCGTTTGCTTTCGCTTCGTTTTGGGTGTTGGTGATCAATCCCACTAAAACGGTGCGTTCGGTTTCTTCTTGGGTTAAAATAAATTCTTTCATTCTATATGTTTACAAAGACGTACTCCAAAAATAATGTTTTTTCTTACCTCTTTGTTTTCATCGGAGTTTAATTATTAAATAGTTTTTCTATCGTGATGATCTGATAGTCGTAGAAATTGCGGGTAGCACTGTCGGCCGTGGCTGCTCTTTTTTGCTTGTATAACGCCAATACTTTTTTGAGCGCACCGGTCATGTAAGGAGCCATATCGGCCGACGATAGGGCTGGCCCCATGTTGATACGGGTGAACGATTGCTCTTCCGAATCGTGGTGACGGCAAAGGGCGTGGCTGCAAGGGAACGCTTCGCTTTCGAGATCGATGTCGTCGGTGAAGTCTAAATTTCTTATCCCCGATGAAGTCGGTTTCAGCGACGAATAGCGAATGAATTGATTGATGGTCTCGCTTTGCAAGTCGCGTTCGATGTTGTTCAATTTACGTCCCTGATAAGTCGTTTTAAATACTTCGGCGATCAAATCGTTGAGGTAACTGTCTAGCGTGTAATTTTTCACGGGGCCTATGATACCGCCTTCCTGAATGCGGAACAGCACCGTGGGGTTGACAAGGTAGGCCGGAATATAACGGTGAACCGAACTGGCATAGTTGGTGGGTGCATTGATTCGTTGCATTAAATCGGCCGGCATCAACCAGTCTCGATAGGTGCGTACTTGGTTCAAAATCCACCGCATGGCTTTTTTCTGCGTAGCTTTGTCCAGATAAGTGTAGGGTAGTTCATTCTCTCCTTGTCTCACTTCTTTGAAGAGCACACCGCCTATATAGGGAGTGACGTGTCGCAGGTGACGGTTGTATTGTTGTACGATAGCGGCATATTGCTCTTGAATCGTAGCGAAATCTTTACCCTCGTCGAACAGCCATTTTTCGAAATTTTTCATAATGATTTTGAGGTTGGAAACCGCCATTTCTCCTGCGCGGAAATGATCGTTTCCCAAATCTTCGGTCTGGTCTGTCGGGTCGTAAGCTCCGGGGAACTGTTGTGCTCCGAAAGTGTACATGGGATCGTCCTTTTTCTCTTCGATCCACTTATCCAATGTAGGGATTTCGTCTTTCGGTGTTTTTGCATCGGGTATGAGACGATATCCCCAGTTGATAGCGTAAATGTCATAGACACCGAGAATGGGCGGCGTGAGCCGTACTCCTCTTTCGTAGTCGCCGGGTTGTGCCACGAAGTTGTTACGGGCATAGTCCATGATACTGGGCGTGGTTCCGTATTTTTGCGTGAACGAAGGACTGCGCAGCGAGTCGATAGGGAAGGAGTAGCTGGCCCCCATATTGTGCATCAGTCCCAGTGTATGACCTATTTCGTGCGAAGCGACGTAGCGTAAAGATTCGCGCATGACATCGTTGTCGAAGGTTTCCTTTCTCACCCGTTTATCCACAGCTCCTGTCTGGGCGAACCGCCAGTTGTGAACGAGAGAGATTACGTTGTGATACCAGATGACATCGGCTGTCAGAATTTCGCCGCTGCGGGGGTCTACATAACTCGGACCCATAGCGTTGGCGATGTCGGTCACGGCATATTTCACACAACTGTACCGCATGTCGTCCGGGTCGAAGTCCGGGTCGTCTTTGGGATAGTCGCGTGCAATAATGGCATTTTTGAAGCCGGCGGCTTCAAATGCCGTGTTCCAGTCTTCTACGCCTTGTTTTACGATGTCCCTCCATTTATCGGGGAAGGCACTGTCCACGTAGAAAACAATGGGTTTGGCCGGTTCTACGAGTTCACCTCTGAAATAGGCTTCGCGGTCTTCCTCTTTCGGTTCGAGACGCCAGCGATGTACATATTTGGTGTAGTCTATACGATCTTTGTCGCTGGAATAGATATTCTTACCGCTCGAAAAGAATCCTACCCGACGGTCGTAGATACGCGGTGTCATAGGTCGTTCGGGAAGAAGAACCAACGAGCGATGCATAGTGACGGTGCAATTATTGTCGCCGGTAAAGCTCAATACCGAACGGATTTCACTGTTTTGAGGAAAACTCTTTGCCCCTAAGATATAGGAATTGGCGGCCGTGTAGGTTCCGGTTTTTATTTTGGAAGAGCTGCCGGGAGTCGGAGTAGGCATAGGGCTGATGATTTTTTCATTGCCTTTGAAAAAATCACTCATGTCGACTACCACGTCTTTCCCGTTTTTGGCAGAGATTTTAAATGCTTTGATAATAGGGTCTCCAAAATTTTTGTCAAAAGATGCCGCTATGGGGTCGTTCTCGTCGATGATGTTCCGGTGCTGAACGAGGTGCATGAAGAGCGACTGTTCGTTTTTGCTGAATCGTATCATGAACGGATTGGTCGTCATTTCGCCGGCGACGAATATTTTGGGATCGGTCGTGGCGGCTACACGGCTCGACAACAGGAACGTGCGGTTCATCAACGAGTCGGGTACTTCGACCAGCAGTTTGTTGTCATTCGTAATGTGTAGCGTGAACATACCCTTTTGAGTCTTAGCTCCTTTGATGAGCTTTTCGTATTTCGACTCTTTGGCAGTCGTGTCTTTTACCTGTTCTTTCTTATCATTTTTCTTACTTTTCTTTTTGGCATAACATGTCTCGGGATTTGCGCCTGCGATGATAGCCGTCGCAAGAATGGCCCATAGCAATTTCTTCATATACTTGTTTTTTTTGTGAGTCTGTTTTATAATGGCATACTGCGCAAAGATAATATAAACTTTGTCCAAAACCAAGCCTATTTGCAAACGGCTAATTGAAACTCATATCGGCTGTTTTTATGAGAAAAGGAAGAGGAAGCGGTGAAAAGCTGTCTTTATGTAAGAAAAATAGATTTACGGAGTGTATTCGTTAAGTGAGATATTGTATTTTTTTAAGATGGTTTCGGGGTTATACGACAGTTTGGCTTCACGTAGGCCGGCATCCCCTGCATCGTCCTCTCGGTTGATGTATTTCACTTCGGGGTGTTTTTCGGCCATTTGCGCCGAATAGAATTGATTGATGGCTTCGTATACCCCGGCCACTTCCTTACGGGCTTTCTCGATATGGACGATAAGCGTGTCGCCTATAACTTCGCCGATAGAAAATGCTACGATTTGTCCCGATACCCGCAGAGCGCCTCCTTCAAATTTCAGTTTTTCATATTCGTGCAATACTTGAACCACTTTGCTTTCTTCGTACGTGAACAGCAAACTATCTTTTTGATATTCTTGTTTGTAGGTCTCGAAAAAAGCTGTTATTTCCGGGAGGTTCTGCGATGTGATCATCTCGTAGCGATAATCGGGGTAGGTGCTTTTGAATTTGTTTACTCGGTTGCGCTTTTTGTTAAAACGGTGTCCGACTAATGTCGCAAGGTCTACGGCATTGTATAGGTAGTCTCCCCAGTCGGGCAATTCGGTTATCGGGCAGCCGTAAAGTTGTTGAATTTCCAGTGCGGCCGGTTCGGGTACGGCCGACAAAATGAACGGGACGTTGTGTCGGCAGCAATACTCTTTCAGTAACGGTAAGGATTCTTGCAGATTCAATTTGCCGACGGGTACGGCAAAAGCCGTGTTTTGCAAATTGTCTTCCTCTCCTCCTTTGATAAACAGCGTATCTTGGGAAATACAATATTCGTAGCCGAAATAATCTACCCACATGTAGATGCCGCCGATCGAGAAGTCGCAGGTGCGGTAACATTGTCGGTGCAGGAAGGGTTCGATTTCGGAAAGAGAGTCCAGTGTAATGGGTTTGAAAACAAGATTATGTTCGCTTTCTTTCGAGAGCTTTGGCTCGGGCATAGTGCCAAGTCGGTTTGTATCCATGAGTGTGAATTTTGTTTTTTCGTGCGAAGGTAGAGCCGGCAAAACCGCAGCTTATGTTCGCATTTTTTCGGTGCAAAAGTATATAATTTTTATAGGTGTATATTTATAAACAATTTATTTTGTCTTTTGGTTTCAGAAAATTAAAATTATTCGACAATCTTTTTTATAAAAGTTATAATATTGTGCGTTTGACTTCTCAATTTGATATAATATAATTTCTGTTATTGGAAAAATGATATATATTTGCAAATATTTTATACGAAGTGAATATAATATTAACCAAAGAGAATCCTAATGTCACTGATAATTCCTCCGAAATATAAATTGAAGTTGTTGCCCGAAACTACCGAAATGGCAATAAAAATGTTGAAAGATGCTTTTCAAGAACGATTGTCCAAGACGCTTAACTTGCGTCGGGTAACAGCTCCTTTGTTCGTTCTTTCCGGTACGGGGCTGAACGACGACTTGAATGGAAGCGAGCGGGCGGTATCTTTTCCCATTGCCGATATGGGCGGGCGACAGGCCGAGGTCGTTCACTCGCTCGCCAAGTGGAAGCGGGTGAAATTGGGTGCATATGACATTGCACCGGGATTCGGGCTTTATACCGATATGAATGCGATTCGCACACACGAAGAGCTTGACAATCTTCATTCGTTGTATGTCGATCAATGGGACTGGGAGAAGACGATTACACGGGAGGATCGTAATGTCGAATACCTTAAAAAGACCGTGAAAAGTATTTATAAGGTTATCAAAGAGTGCGAGAGTCTCATCTATGCCGAGTTTCCTCACATTACACCGACTTTGCCCGACGAGATTACATTTATACATACCGAGGAGTTGTTGCAAGAGTATCCTCGTTTGTCTCCGAAAGAACGGGAAGCCGCCGTTGCCCGTCGGTATGGGGCCGTATTCCTTATCGGTATAGGACAGCAGCTTAGCGACGGAACTCGTCATGACGGGCGCGCTCCCGACTATGACGATTGGACGACTCCCAACAGCGATGGTTATTTGGGCCTGAACGGCGATATTATCTTTTGGGATACCGTGTTGGGAACTCCGGTCGAGCTTTCGTCGATGGGGATACGGGTGGATAAAGAGGCTCTGTTGCGTCAGCTCGATATTTGCGGTTGTCCCGAGCGGGCTCAGCTTTCTTTCCATCGGGCTCTGTTGAATGACGAGTTACCCCTCTCGATAGGCGGGGGGATAGGGCAATCGCGTTTCTCGATGTTTCTTTTGCAAAAGGCACACATTGGCGAGGTACAGGCCAGTATTTGGCCCGAGGAGCAAATTGCCGAGTGTGCGCGGCATAATATTCATTTGCTTTAATTGTGTGAGTTTTGCGTTGAATATGAGACTCTTTCAATTTCCTTGTATTTCTGTCGGAGATAATAAGAAATAAATAATTCTATTTTTTTGAATCGAAGAGTTGCAGAATTGAAAAAAGCGTTCTATCTTTGCACACGCAAAACGAAACTGGTGCGGTAGTTCAGCTGGTTAGAATACATGCCTGTCACGCATGGGGTCGCGGGTTCGA
>ERZ772865.1187-NODE-1187-length-27262-cov-13.130959_pt1 | contig 27262 bp, 25 predicted proteins | sample MGYA00512133_ERZ772865 | MGnify/ENA primary metagenome ERZ772865 (study PRJEB29015, sample SAMEA2737722) | human gut metagenome | biome: human gut; feature: human-associated habitat; material: faeces | place: China | collected 2012 ...
TGTTCTCGCCGTCGGGCGTGACCACGATGTCCTCCAAAAAGCCGTCCTGCTCCACGGAGCGCATGGTGGAGAGGAACTCGTCGTCCTCCGCCATGGAGAAGCGGTTCATGGGGTTATCCACCAGAGATGCCACAGGCAGTTGGCGGGTCAGCTCACCGTTGACGGCGCTGGCGTTTTCCGTGGTCTTTTGCAGGGTGGAGAAGATGGAGGGGCTCTTTTTACCTGCCATGGATCAGCCCTCCATTCTTGCCAGCATTTCGTCGCACAGGGCGGCGTAATCGCCGGTGGCGGTGCAGCGGGGGGAGAAGAAGCACAGGGGCTGGAGGGCCAGCGGGGCCTTCTTCACGTCGATATTCTTGCGGATGTACGTCTGGAAGGCCAGACCCGGCAGCATGGCGGGGAAGTTGGCGATCATTTCCCGGTCAAGGCTGGAGCCGGTTTCCACGGCGGTCATGAAGATGCCCAAGGCCCGGATGTCCGGGTTGGCGATCTCACGGACGGACTGGATGGTTTCCAGCATGACGTCGTAGCCCTCGATGGAGTTTTTATCCACCTTGATGGGGATGAGGACGTACTGAACGGCCACCAGCACGTTGATATTGAACAGGCTCTCCAAAGAGGGGGAGCAGTCGAAAAACACGAAATCGTAAGTATCGGGGATCTGGGGCAGGAGGCGGCGCAGGGTGGTATCCCGGCCAAAGGGCATCTCCTGCATGGTGGCCAGCGCCGGAGCCAGCAGGCTGCCGCCCCGGATCAGGTCGAGGTTTTCGGTAGTGGTGTGGCAGACGGTGTCCGCCAGCGTGGCGGTCTTGGATACGATGACGTCCGTCAGCGTGGCGGGGGGGATCTCCGTCAGGGACAGGTTGCTGGTGGCGTTGCCCTGGGTATCCATGTCCACGATCAAAACCTTTTTGCCACGGCGCACCAGTTCGCCCGCCAGATTGATGGCGGAGGTGGTCTTGCCGGTGCCGCCTTTCTGGTTCATCACGGCGATGGTTTTCATTCCCGGGCACCTCCGTTCTTTTCCAGCTCCTCGATGCTGGCCACCTGCTCCAGAACGCTGTCCAAAATCAGCTGGCTCATGCTCATGTGCAGCTTGGCGGCAGCCATTTTGATGCGGGCGCGGTCATCCTCCGTGGCGTAGACCAGCAGCTTGACCTTGTTGCTTTTCTCATCCATCGACAGATCCTCCGTATATGCGACGTTTTGATGGTAATTTCTGAAAACCATTATGACATCATAATGTCATGAGGTCAAGAGGAAAATGGTCGAATTGATGTCAAAAATTGATGCCCCAAATTGACGTCACGGCGCTGCCGGACGCGGGAAAAGCTCCCGCCGGTTTCCCGGCGGGAGCCTCAGCGTATCGCAAAAGCCGTTTTCGTGGGGTCAGAGCCGCTTACTCGCCCAGCAGACGGTTCAGCATCGTGACCATCTGGGCGCGGGTGCAGGGGGCCTGCGGCATCAGCCGGTTATCCGCGCCTCTGAGGATAGTGGCATTCGCCGCCCATGCGATGGCTTCCTCCGCATAAGCGGACACCTGCTCAAAATCGTCAAAGCCCCGCGCGTCCGCGCCGCTTTGCGCTGTCTCCATACCCAGCGCCCTGGCAAAGCGGTAGAGCATGACCGCCATCTGCTGGCGGGTGATGGGATAGCCGGGGCCGAAACAGCCGTCGCTGTAGCCGGTGACGATGCCAAGGGCCGCCGCCCAGCGGACAGCCTCCCCATAGTAGGCATCGGCTCCCACATCGGAAAAGAGCGCCGTCTGCTCCGCCTTGGGCTTTCCGGCCGCCCGCCACAGGAAGGTCACCAGCTGGCCGCGGGCGCAGTCCGCGTCCGGAGAGAAATGCGCGTCGTCCGTTCCGAGGGTGATCCCTTGGCTTACGGCCCAGAGGACCGCTTCATAGTAATAATCGTCCGCCGACACGTCCGCGAAGGAGACCGGCACGTCGGCTGCGTTCAGAAAGGCCGCCTTGATCGTCACTTCGGAATCCGGCATGATAAAGGAATATCTACCCTTGCCATGCGGAGTGAGGGGAAGGGCCTTGCCCAGCGCATCCGTCACGACAAGCGTTTCCAGTACATAGCCCTTGTCCGGCGTGACGGAGAGGGTCACGGTTTCGCCGGGGCTTACGCGGCCCTTGCTGACCGCCACTTTTCCGTGAGATGCCTCCACGGTGCGGAGCGGATGGCCGGCAGGCGGCTCCGAAGGATCTCTGTCCGAATCTTCCGAGGGGATCGGAGGGACGGTCTGATCCTCGTCCGCGACCTGATAGTATGCGGCCTGTTCACCGGTAAGGGTCAAGGTTCCGTCCGTCAGGACGGGGGCCACATCGTCGCCGGGGAGAATGTTGCCCAGCTCCGCGCGCCAGGCTCCGTTGTCCCACCGCCAGCTGACGGTGATAGTACGGGGAACGATCTTCCAGACGCCCCGCTCCACACGGGCGTTGTAATTGGGGAATTCCGTCTCCGGAGTGATCCCTACGCTCGCTCTAAGGTCGATGGTTCCGGACGTAAGCGTGTCTGTCGCCGGTGTCTCAGGCCATGGGATCTCATGTCCCGCGCCATCCCTGAGCAGCCACTGGATCTCATACTGCTGTATGAACGTATTCAGGCTGGCCAGATGCTCCGGCAGAAGATACCCGCCGGCTGTGACGGTGACATCTCTGGTGAGTGCGTCGCGTGAGAAGTCATCGCCGTATTCCACCTCAAAATTGCTGATCTTGATGGGCAGATAGCGTCTGCGGACGGTGACGGGGATCTCCTTTGTCACCTCGGCGGAGCCGTCCGCGGGAAGGAATTTCAGCGTCTGTGTCTCAGGCTCCTCACCGGTTGTTGTGGCAGGAAGGATCTCAGCGGCGTTTTCAAACTCAAAGCGTCCCGCCTTGCCGCCGGACGCACCGTCTGCAAAACGCAGCGCCGCCTCGCCCAGCACATAGCCGTAGGTCAGCTCCGCCGCCACCGGCCAGACGATCTCCTCGGACACGGTGGGGGAGGGGAGAATGGGTGCGTTTTCCTCAGAGGAGGGGGGAACGGTCACGCCTTCTGCGGGAACAGGCGTGTTTTCCTCAGAAGAGGGGAGAGCGGACGCGCCTTCCGTGGGAGCGGGTGCGTTTTCCTTAGGAGAGGGGGTAGCGGACGCGCCTTCCGTGGGCGTAGGCGTACCTTCCGTGGGAGCGGGGGGAGCGGTCACGCCTTCCGTGGGAGCGGGTGCGTTTTCCATGGGCGCAGGGGAAGCGGTCACGTTTTCCGTAGGAGCAGGCGCATCTTCCGCGGGAACAGGCGGAGCGGACACGTTTTCCATGGGAGCGGCCGTGGCCGTGATTCCATCCGAGAGCGGCATTTCGGCGAAAGCCGACAGGAAGGGCGTTTGCTCCGCAGTCTGCGTTTCTCCGTCGGCGGTCACTGTTCCGACCTTCATTGCCGCGCTGCTGGGGAAGGCGTTGCGGTCGATGATACGGCGGCAGAGCTGCTTGTTGACGAAGTCCATCACCACGATGCCGAGCCGGGGGTTTTCCTTCGCCGTCTTGCTGCCGGGTGTAAACAGGTCGTCATTGTAAATCAGGTCATTCATGTACTTGGCGGCGCCAAGGGGCGTGCTGCCATAGTGGTCGCTGCCGGTTTTGCTGGTGTAGTTGAACACAAAATCTTTTTTCTCAATCTTCGACGCACCTGGCAGCGTGTATGTACCATTGAGCTGATAGACGGTGTTGAACACCTGCTTTTTCTTATTGCCGTCAGGGCTGGAATAATCGTCCTGAATGTAGACCGCGACCTTGCTTTCAGATTCGATCCTCTGGGCGTAGTGATTCCTGTCCTTGTAGCTGTCGTCCCATTTCGTGAGATCCGGCCCCGTGTAGCTGTAAAGGCTGCTTTCTCCGGCTCCGCTCATGTCCACCCGGGTCATCAGGACGATCTTGCCCCGCGCCTGCCCCAGCGTCGGACTGGTCATCCGGTTCTGCGCAGCCACGAGGGTGTTCGGGAAGGCTGTCTCCGTCCAGCAGTAAAAGCGATTGGGGTAATTGGCAGTATACTCATTGAGGATATTTACCAGTGCCAGTCTGCCCTTATCCTCGTCGCCGCTGTCGATCTTCAGCGTCACGATCACGGCTTCGGAGGGGTGCTTATCCAGATACTCAATGACGGTATCCAGCACGGAGCGGAAGGTCTTGTTTTTGGATCTGTTGTTGTGGTCGGGCGTATGGCAGATAAAGTCGCCGTGCACCATGACCATATCGTCTCCGTGCCATCTTGTGCGCAGATCCAGTGCGCGGACGCCGGCGTAGAGCTGCTGTTCAATGAAATATTTCTGGCAGGCCACTTTGTTGTAGCTGGCGTTCCAGCTGCCCTCCACGTTGGCGGTGGCGGAATCGTGAGTGCCGGGGATGTTGAGTTCGGAGAGATAGCGGCCGTCCGGCAGCAGGCTCATCCAGTTGGCGTATTTATCCGTTTTGCCCATGTCGTTTGCCGCGTCCCGGTTCAGCACCTGGATCCGCCAGCGGAAGGAGAATTCGCTCTGCTCCAGATTGCAGCCCTCCTCCGACCACGATGCTTTTCCAGGCCCGCAGTCCTTTTTGGGATCCTTGAAGTAGTGCCTCGGCACGATGTAGAGATCGGAATTTCTGTTTTTCAGGAAAAAGGTCTCGGGATCGCCGTCCCCGTCCTCCTCCAGATAGAACCACTGAGAGAGCGTCCCTTTTTTGAAATCCCAGACGTGCACGTTGCCGCCGCTCTTTAGGTTGCGGCCTTCGATGTCCCAGTAGCGCCCGTTGCCGGACTCGCGGAAGCTCTTGTTCTGGATGCGGAAGCAGCCCGCGCCGTCAGGCCCTCTTACGTCATGTCTCTCCACGTAAAACTTATCGCTGACGCCGTATTTCCATGTCTGGATGTCATTGCCGTTGGCGGTGCCGCTGTGCTGCGCTGTCAGCTCCCACTCGGTGGTGGCGACGGCCACGCGCTTTATTTCCGCATTGAAACCGGGCTTAGAGAGATCCAGGAAGGCCTGCCACTTTTCAGCGGGGGAGATCACGAAGTAATCTCCCTGTTGCAGATAATTGGCCGCTTCGCTGGCGGGAGTTTGGGCGGTCTCATCGGCGGGGGCCGCCGAGACCGGGGTAGTCAGGCTCGGCAGCAGCGTGACCGCGCAGAGCAGCAGACAGATGATCCGTTTTTTCATAGAGTTCCTCCTATATTTTATACGTTCATTCACTGGCGGTTCATTCCCCCCAGACCCTCAGGCCCTGGCGGAACGCCTCGTCAGTCACCGGCTTGAGCAGGAAATAGTCCGCCCGCAGGCGGAAAGCGTGGAGCGAAAAGTCCAGATCGCTGCACCAGATGATCCGGCAGGCGGGGCAGAGCGAACGCAGGTGCTCCGCCGTGTTCAGTCCCGCCACCCCGGAAAGCGCGATGACGGCGTTGGTGGGAGCATCCCTCCCCACGGCGTCAAAAAAGCGTTCCGGATCATCATAAGGTTCGATTTTGGGGAACATCCCCTTTTCCCCGCAGAATCGGGCGATCTGCTCCGCATAGTGAAAAGCCTCCCTTTCCTGTTCCGCCACCACGGCGATACGGTACACAGCCTGCCTCCCTTCTTTTTGGTTCTGATGGAACGTCTTGCCTGCGACCAGTATAAAAAAGGTGGCCCGCCGCTTTCAAGTGCCGCGGCACGAATGGCGGGATTTCGGCACGAATTCCACCATTCGCGTCTCGCCGCCCATGGTTCTTTGTGGTATAATCAGCTTAAAACCGGGACATGGAGGAGGGGACGGCGCATGCGGATCGCCATTGTGGACGACCTTGCCGGCGAGCGGGCGCTGCTGCGGGAGCAGCTGGCACGGCAGCTGGCGCGGCGGGGCGCGGAGGCGGAGCTTTTGGAATTTGACAGCGGCGAGGCGTTTCTCGCGGCAGAAAAAGAGCGGCGTTTTACCGCCGCTTTTCTGGATATTTATATGGAGGGCATGACCGGCATGGAGGCGGCAAGGGCGCTGCGGAAAACCGACACGGACTGCCTCCTGGTGTTTACCACGACCTCCACCGATCATGCGCTGGAGGGATTTCAGGTCCGCGCGCTGCACTATCTGGTCAAGCCCTTTGCCGAAGGGGAGATCGACGCGCTGACGGATGAGCTTCTCGCCCGTGTTCCCCAGCCGGAGAAATTCATGGAGCTGCGGGTAGAGGGGGGAGAGCTCCGTCTGCGCTACCGGGACATCATCCGCGCCGAGCACTTCGCCCATGTGATCTATGTCCACACCACCACGGGAAAGACGCTGGCCACGCGGCAGTCCTTCAAGGCGTTTACCGCGCCGCTGAAAGAGGATCCCCGCTTTTTCGTGTGCGGCCGGGGCGTGATCGTCAATCTCGAACACGCGGAGGACTTTGAGGACACCGCCTTCCGCATGGAGGACGGCAGCCGCGTATTTGTCAGTCAGGAGCTTCAAAAAAGTGCGCGGCAGTCCTTTATGGAATATCTGCTGGAAAGGGGGCGCACGGTATGAAAGCTGCGCTGCGTCCGGTCTTAGAGCTTCTGGTCGTGTTCCCCGGCCTGCTGCTTGCGTATTTTCCGGTGAGATCCTATCTGAACCAGCCACCGGGGCGGCTTGCCGCGCGGCTGCTGCCCCTGATGGCGGGGGCGTGTGTCGGAGGCGGACTACTCTGCCTCCGCTTTCAGTGCCCCACGGAGGCGGCGCAGGCGGTCCTCGCGTTGGCGGCAGCGCTGATCTATATCAAAACGCTGCGTATTTCCCACTGGAAATCGGGAACCATCGCGCTGAGCGTATGCGCGGTATTCGCCTGCATCAACAGCATCTCCCGCGCCGTCAGCGCGGCGCTCCTGATCTATGCGCGGGCTCCATGGCTGGAGCCGTGGCTCTGCCTGAGCGCGGGCATTTTTTACAACGCGGCCTGCTGGCTGTTCGCGGCGGCGGCGTACTACCCATCCACCCGCGCTGTACGCACGATGGTGGAGGACGACCATTTCGCGCAGACGTGGTATGTGTTCTGGGTACTGCCCTTGATATTTATCCTGCTCAATATCGTTATGACCCCACGCTATCAGGCAACGCTCCAGACCGGGCGTGTCTTACAGGTCTACATCGTGTTCAGCATCGCGCTGCTGATGCTGCTGCTTTGCTTCTATGCGATCTTCCTGCTGATGGCTGTCAGCCTGAACCGCAACGCAAGGCTCCGGCAGGAAAACCAGCTTCTGATCATGCAGCGGCAGCGGTACGAAAGCCTGAAAGCCGCCATCGAGGAGGCAAGGCAGGCGCGGCACGATCTGCGTCACCAGCTCAATCAGATCTCCATGCTGGTCGAAGAAGGCGACATGGAGGGCCTGCGTGGATTTCTGGCGCGGAGCGTATCACGGATCCCAAGTCTGGAGACGCGCTTTTGCGAAAACAACGCGGCGGACAGCGTGGTCGGCTACTACTGCGGGCTGTGCGGGCGCGAGGAGATCCCCATCCATGTGCGGCTGGATCTGCCGGAAACGCTGCCAGTGGATGAGATGGACCTGTGCCTGGTGCTTTCAAACCTGCTGGAAAACGCGCTGGAGGCCAGCCTGCGCACTGCGGCCGTCCGGCGGCAGATCACGGTGACTGCCTATCTTCACGCCGCGCGTCTGCTGCTCATCGAGGTCGAAAATCCATTCGACGGTACGGTGAAGGAAAAAGACGGCGTCTTTCGCTCCTCCAAGCGGAAGGGGGACGGCGTGGGCCTTCAATCCGTCCGCCACATCGCGGAACGCTCCGGCGGGGCAAGTACGTTTACCTATCAGGACGGTGTATTCCGCGCAAGGGTCATGCTCCGGGGATAAACGCGGCGGGCGGAGCGGGCTTGAATGTAAAAGTGAAGTTCCTTATGTAATATACTCTGGAAAGAGAACTGCCGTAGATGCCCCTCAAAATGCGTTTTTGAGATATAAAACAGGTGAGAGAAGGGGGATTGCAGTATTTTTATGCGGTAATCGCCAATTTTTGGCACAGCAGAGCAGACCGGATAAAGGTTCCTGTTGTCAAAGTGAGCTTCACCCCGCCATTACAGCCTATGACGGCCACAGTCTGCCTAAGTAATGGGGCAGCTAAATAAAATCGGAAGAGGACTCCGCCCGCGGTCAACTATGATCTTACGGTTTCTGCAAGCGAAGCTTAAGCATTACATCATCTGCTGGGATCGGTTGAATTTCTGTTATTCGGAAGAGTTCACGAAACTCATCGGATGCTGCAGGTTCAATTGGCACCGTATCTTATCATGACACACGAAACGGAGCAACATTTTTGACAAGGTGAACAGCAGGGGTAGGTACAAAAAAAGAGTTAAAATGACAAGTTCACCTTGTCAAAATAACCCGGCGGGGCGTCGGGGGGAGGTGGAACGAATTGAACAAAAACAAAGTTTTGTTCAATTAAGGGGAGAGCAAGCCCGGGGAGGAGGGGTTATTTTGAGTTATTTTGACAAAATGACGTCCGCTTTCTTTTCTTCCCGCTTCACGCGCCAGACAGCAAGTGTGCGCGCGAGCAAAACGTTGACGAGCACCAAGCGCACATAACTACACAGAATGTTGATGAAGAAATCTGGGGAGAAATGGCTGTAGCTGTGCAGGTTGTCTCTCCACAGCGGCATGACGCCGTAGCGCATCAAAAGCGGCAGCACAACGAGTACGGCAAGCCACCCGACGATAAGCCATGTGACCTCTTTTTTCGCTGCGGGCAGCCTGAGCGTCCGGTAATCGATGATTAAGAGCCATTTTTTCTGGACTTAAATGTTATTCGAGAACCGCTTATTTTATGCAGTAATTTATTTTTGCAGCAGCTACATCGCCACAGGGATTGTAATGGTCCTCACACCCTACCAGAGCGTAATAAGTCTTCCCATCCGCTTCTGTATAATGCGCCATAGCCACAACATTAGGGGTCTTACCAATAAAGGAACCCAGCACCTCCGCCTTGTTGTAATTCGCAAATGCCTCTTCCACAGAATCTGCCTCAGTAAGAATACCGGCCCAAGTTACCCCCTGTCATGATACTTTGCGCCTGCCAATGCCTGCTCTTCGGTCATGTCACCATAAGCCCATACCGCATCACCGCAGTTTTTCCCAGATTCTGCACGGTAGCGATTCAGAACAGCCAAACCATCGTAATCCAATACTGCGCCGGAAAGGTCGAGGGTGCATTCCGTGTGATAGCCATTCTGGTTGGCCGTTGCCGTGTAACCGAGAGTAGGCTTATCTGCCCGCTTCTGGATGCCCGCTGCCTGAATAGCAGCAGGGTCAGAAAAGTACAGGTCATCATACACAAGCTCAATTCCACTCTGGACAGTCTCAGGCAGCGTCTTGATATATATAGCCTTTATACGGCCAAACAAAATGGTCGTTATCAACATACCAGTCCAATTGCGGGCTGATTCGAAATTACATCCTTCCGCTGCTGGGGAATATCCGTCTGGAGGAATTATCGCCACTCATTGTTGCAGAACTATATCGCGATTTTTTGCAGCAACCCAGATACGATGGTCCCTACCATAAGAGCTGCGGAAGAACGGTGAGCTTGTCTGTGCTGCGAGATCTTCACAAACTGTTGCACAGCGCGTTTGAACAGGCAGTTTTAGCGTTCCATAAGATTTGATATCGTTTCGACTTTCTCGTGCTCCTTTCTGCGTTTTGTTTGTTGGCAGAGATCTAAAATCTGCTTTCTCCGTTCTGCCTCCGCTTTTGTGTGATAGGTTTCCCATTTTTGCTTCCGGTGGCCTTGGATCGTGGTCATATAAACAACGGAATAGCTTTTTCCACGCTCTACAATAGATGCCATTATCATTAATCCCCCTTATACAGAATGGACCGAAAGTCAGCCGCGACTTTTGGTCCATTTCATTCTATATCACACTTAAGAGCGCTGATTATGATTTACAAAGTACTTTCTACCAACCTTTTATCGGAACAATAGCTCTCACCATCGCTCACTTTGTGATTGATGAAATGAGCGATGTGTGTTATACTACAGTAAAGAATCACTGTGTCGAGGTGTTTAGATGCGGAACAAAAAGCCTCCTTTTGAAATCACAAATACAATGATCCACCAAGTGGCTGAAATCGCCGAGTTGGTGGGCAAGCTGACTTCCACAAATCAGCTGTCTACAAACCCTACTTTGCGAAGAATAAATCGTATCCGGACGATCCACGGCTCTCTGGCCATCGAGCAGAACACCCTAAGTCTGGAGCAAGTCACCGCAGTGCTGAACGGCAAGCAAGTGCTGGCTTCGCCCAAGGATATTGCTGAGGTCAAGAATGCCTATGAGATCTACGAGCGGTTAGACGAACTTGATCCCTACTCTGCAGACGATTTACTGATGGCTCACGGTATCATGACGCAAGGTTTGGTAAAGGAGTCCGGCGTATTCCGTTCCCGCCCGGTAGGTGTAGTTGATCAGGAGGGGCGTGTCCTTCATATTGGAACGCTTCCCAATTATGTTCCGGACTTGGTAATGGAACTGTTGGACTGGGTCAAGGGCAGCGATATCCATATGCTGATTCGCAGCTGTGTGTTCCATTATGAACTGGAATTGATTCACCCATTTGCTGACGGTAACGGTCGTATCGGACGCCTGTGGCATACACTGCTGCTCTCCAAGTGGAATCCCGCCTTTGCCTGGTTACCGGTAGAGTCTATGATCCACGCCCGCCAGCCGGAATACTATGCAGCCATCAACACATCCAACGATGCAGGAGAGTCCACCGTATTTATCGAGTTCATGCTCTCAGCCATCAAGGCATCGCTCGTTGACGCAATTAGCACAAGTGATGGGCCAAGCGATGAGTCGGTAGATAAGGCAACGATGCGCTGGAAACAAATCGAAGAATTCTTAAAAACACATCCATTTATCATGAATGCCGATATCCGGGCGATATGTGGTGTATCTGCCCCCACTGCAAACCGCATTCTTGCTAAAAGGGTTGCAGAAGGTAAACTCATTAAATACCATAAAGGTGGCCATTGGGTATATAAGTTAATGCGTTGATAAGGTTTGATGTATACAATTTAACCAATAAATTCTACAGTGCAAAGGAGAGTATTTTATGCCAAGATATGATGAATTAAAGACAGTACGAAAGCTAAGTGATCGGGGAGACACTAATTCAGTTGTTCATCTTGTCAAAGAAGCAAATGCCGATAATTTATATGTGCGTAAAGTCATCTTTGGCATTGAACAGCCTTTATATCAAGGCATATTTTTGAGAGAAGTACAGGCCTTATATAAGCTCAATAATTGTGACAATATTGTAAAAATCATTAGCCATAGAAATATGGTATATACAGATGCCGCCACAAAAGTTAAAGAGAGAGTTGGTTGCATTTTTTTGGAGTATATTAGTGGTGAAACCTTGGCAAAGACTAATATTTCCAGACTAACATCTAAACAAAAATTTAAAATTATAAAACAACTATTATCTGCAATAGAGACCGCACACTATAATGGGATAATTCACAGAGATATTAATCCCAATAATATAATGATAGATGATAATGGTGATGTTAAGGTCATTGATTTTGGTATATGCAAGATAAAACAAATGGTAAACAGTGCTACCGTATTTCGGATGGGTACTAATTCTTACTCCGCACCGGAGGTGCATTTGCATAGTCAAAATGCGACTGAGCAGAGTGACTTGTATTCAATCGGTGCGGTGATTTATTATTTATTTACCGGTGAACAGCCCCCTGTAGTTACTTGTTTTCATAGTGCCATTGATAAAGCGTCAGGATTTGATGTTAGCCTAAAACCTATAATTAAAAAGTTGGTCGCGGAAGCTCCCGAAGAACGATATAAAGATATATCGGAATTGAAGAGCGATTTGTCAGGGCTGCTAGATAGGTTTTTGGATCTAAATTTTACAGCTGTATTGACGGTAGACCATGAGAAGTTCAGTAAACTTAAAAATATGAACTTAATTCCCCGGAATTCTACGATTTCTGATTTGAGGACCATTCTTCCCACCAACTTTGTAGAATTACACATTAATCAGGATGGAGAAATATATCAATTCTTAGGAACAAATTATTTTCTGGAATGCATTTATAATGCCGCAACAAATATATTTCAAGTCGCAGATGTAAAAAAGGTAGTTCCTTTGAATAGAGAAATCATGAAGAAAAAGTTTTGCGAGCTGTCCGCAAGGCTTGATTTTCAAAATCCAAGGTTCATCCATAGATTGTCAAAAAACGATAATTTGGAGATTAAAAATATTGTTGATGGTTACTGTCTCGCATATCGTTCAAAACACAATGTAGATGCCGAGTACAAAAGCAAGTATGGTGCATGGAGGACCTTATTAACATTAACCAGAAAAAGCATTGAGGAAAATGTTCAAAGATACTCATATGATTCCTATACCATCGATGGAAATGTGTGTAGTTTCAATTTGAGTGAAGGTGTTTTTCTTGGAGATGCTGTATATACCAAAGAATCTAAATTTGTTTTTGAAAAAACAGTAAAAAACAAGCAGAAAAACAAGTTGGTCTACATAGGAAACTATGCTGAAGATAGTTTAATAGATGATCGTGTAGTTTTAAAACTGAGGTTTTTACGAAAACCAGATAGGTTACCAGCAAAAGGAACAATATGCTTGGATTATAGCGAGAGTATAACGAATATTGATCGGCAGTTGGATGCTTTGGATAGTATTGAACGGGAGGATTACTCCTGCCAGTATAGTCTTAAAGAAATCATTGCCGGAGTTACACCGCCTAAGACGAATTTACTGCATGGTAAAATTAAGTTCTTTAATTCAAGACTTGATTTGCCACAAAAGACTGCTGTAGAAAAAGCCCTAAATTCGGAATCTTTGGCTATCATTCAAGGACCTCCTGGAACTGGAAAAACAAATGTAGTTATCGAGATAATCAGACAAATTCTCAAGTTGAACGCAGAATATCCAGACCTTCCCGAAAAGAAAATACTGTTAGTTTCGCAATCACATCCTGCTGTTGACAAGATGCTAGATGACTTAATCCAACAAAGTGAAGCGAGACCAAACTTGGTTAGAGTTGGTCGAGACGAAAAACTTAATGATGAAATTCGTGAAGAGTTTGGTTTAAATTATGTAAAGGATAACTGGATTGCGCAAGTTAGAGCCAGGTGCTTAGCTTCAGCAAAATCCTATTGTCAAGAAATCGGTGTTACTTGGGATGAGTTTAACGAATACTATAATGAATACGAAAAACAATTTATTTCAAACATTGATCCAGCAACTATTAATCATCCGTTAATGGATTCTTTTGTTAGCAGAACAAATGCCCCCAGCAAAGAGAAAATGCGTAAAATATTAGAAATTCAAAAACAATGGTCGGAACGCTTGCCCCAATGCGAGGAAGTTGATCTATACATCATAAAAAGCACTACTATCATTGCCGGAACTTGTACTGGGTTTATATCCAATAGGGTAATTCGTAACGCTGAATTTGATTATGTAATTGTAGATGAGGCTGCTAAAGCAACCTATCCAGAATTGGCGGTGTCTTTTGCCAAAGCAGAAAAAATAATTTTGGTCGGTGACCATAAGCAGTTGCCGCCAGTCTTTGATACAGAGATCATTCAGGCAAATAAAAGTATTATCCGTTTGGAGGATCTGACAGAAGGTCTTTTCGAGAAACTTTATAATAGTTTTCCTGAAGATAATAAACACCGACTCACAATTCAGTACAGAATGCATCCCGTGATAGGAAGTCTTATTAGTAAGGTGTTCTATGATAACGAGATTCAAAACGGAATTGAAAAAGAGCAGCGGATCACCGGAATTCCCTTTTATGATAATGTAGCAATTGAATGGATCAGTACTTCAAAACTCCCCTCTTACAAAAGAAATGAAAAAAGAGTCGGAGATAAATCTAACGCCACTTATAAAAACAACGCAGAACTAGAGATTATCAAAAGCAAACTGCGGGAGTTAGATTCTTTAGCATCGAGGCCTATTAAGGTCGGTGTTATTACTGCTTACAGAGCACAAAAATCCGCTATAAAGGATATGATTAGACAACAAAATTTCAATCAACTACAAGTCGAAGTAGATACTGTTGATGCATTTCAAGGAGGCCAAAAAGAGATTATCATTTATTCAACTGTTCGAAGTAGCGATAAATCTACAAGGATAGGCTTTTTGAAATCGGAGGCACGATTAAACGTTTCTCTCTCCAGAGCGCAATCTTTACTGATTATTGTTGGCGATTTGGACTTTCTAAACAATACTCGTATACATGGAAATAAATTTCCAGAAATCATTGAGTATATTGATAAAACGGACGGTTGTAAAATCACCTTAGCGGGGGTTGAATAATGAAACACTTAATTGATGATATTAAACGGCACACGCCTAAATCTATACCTGGGTACTATTATTTGAAAACACAAAATATCTACATACCATTTATGAAAGTAACCATAGAATGCCTTACGAGGAAGATTTCTGAACTTAACCTCTTTTTCGAAAGCGTTTTAAAGTTAATTGAAATTTCAGTCACAGACATAAATGAAATTGCAGACATATTAGGTGTTTCTTATAGCATTGTTAAAGAGGCCATTATTGACATGGTTAGCGTCGATTATATCTATGCTTCTGAAAATAATTTAGATATAACAGCAAAAGGTAAGGCTGCGTTAAAAACGAGGCAACGAGTCGATATTCAAAAAACATATTTGAAAGATATCATCGTAGACATGATTACTGGTGTGGTATACGATGCTGATACAGTGAAGGTATCTAATCCACACCCAAGAGATGTTTTGTTGGAAAGTGTCATAAAAATCGATAGTAGTTATCTGGACTCCCATTTTCAAGAAATCAATAGTTTGTATCAATTAAGCCTAAAAAACAATAGCATCTTTGGCAATAGCTCTGTCACAAGTGAACTTTATAAAATCATCGGCATTTCATATTCGGAATTGCATTATGCTGAAAACAGAGTATATATGTATAAGAGCGAATCTTCTGATGAACTAAAGTTTGAATTTTTCTTGGATGACAGTGATAAGTACAAAAACGAATTCTACACTCAAATGAAAGAGCACTGTCGTCCGTGCCAGGAGTACTTCTTCGAGAAAAGTAGAGATTTTGTTAACCGAATTGCAGGCCAACCGATAAAGATTGAGCCATCCTTAATTGAGCAAGCCGAGATTGCAAGAAAAATGCTGTTTGCAGATAATGCAGCCGATGATACTAAAACCGACATTTTCACAAAGAAAAGATATGCATTGAACGACCGCGAATACATGAGTTATCTATATAATTCTAAAGTTCTTAAGTATAAGCGGATTTTTGTGTGCTCTAATCATGTAAACGGCTTATTGTCCTATTCTTTTTGCTCGCAATTAAATGTGCTTGCGGAGAAAATTCCAGTATTTCTGATCTACAACAAAAATGAATATGGTGCAGAAAAAACAATTCGATACTTTTTCAAGAATCCCAGTTCAAATTTGTTCTTGATTGCAAGTGAAGAAGTCGACGAAAGCATTATTTGCTTTGATTCCGAACTGGCAATGTATCTGCAAGAAAATGCAATATCTGCTTTTGAACGACCTGTCGTGTATACAATGTCAACATGTGACTTCGACAAAAAAGCTGTGAGCAAATTGAGTGGCATGCTTATTGCTAGGTATAATTTGGCTGGATATCTATCGGAAACCTCTACACAAAACAATGCATCTCCCAGAAAACAAAAAAGCAATAATTGACAACAACGCTTTCTGCTTATGGAATCTCTTTCTCATTTCGATATCAGCGTTTATTTAAAGAACATGATTTCGATGAATGGCCGCTTATTTTCCTTAATTTCTCACCGTTTACAATAACGGCGGCGCTACCCTATCATGACCGATGCCCGGACAAGCCTGTGTTTCCAAGGCTTTCCGGGCATCGTTTACATTAGTGGTAAGCGCCTCATAATCCACCGTCTGGCAAGATCAAAGTAGAGATGAGATAGGTGCCGTCGGTGCCGTCAAGATTTGGACCTGTTGACAAAAGCAAAAAAACTGCTGAAACTCACAGTGGTTCCAGCAGAATAATAAATTGGGAGATAGCGAAAGATGGCATTTTGCCATCCGCTTAAGATTTAGGGCCATGGCAGCAAGGAGGCATTCTTCCGTAGCTGCAAGAATGCCCCTTTTTCGAATCCTTGAAATACAGTGTTCCCGTTTCAAGACGGAGAAGCTGCCCTCGGCCCAGATTTTACGAAGCCGCATCATGGACAGGTATTCTGGAGTTCCCACGCGCTGATGCCCTCTGAAAAATGCCGGATAGCAGCTGCTGGCCAGCACTCTGCGCCGAATTCCAGCCTTGTCAAAACAGCTCGGCTGTTTTGGACAGCGCATACAGGCATCGCCCTCGACCTGGTAGCAACGCAGATATTTGCCCGTCGATTTGCTGCAATTTAGCCTGTGGTATGTAAGAGGAACTCCTTCCGGACAGATGAATGCGTCCAGCTGTGGATCGTAGGAGAATCCATATTTCTCAGGTGGATTGGAGAACTGAATTGCGGGGATATATCCGGTAATGCCCAGAAGCTCCAGCCCCCGGTGAACAGCACCTGTCTCATATCCGCGATCCAGAGCAAGCCGGCTCATTGGGATGCCAAGATTGATTTGCCGTTCCAAATGCCGCAAGATCAGGACGCTTTCCTTCTCATTGGCAGAATATACATCAACGCCTGTTAAAATACCGTGTTTGCAGTCCACAGTTGCTTCCATCAGATACCCGATGCCGCGTTTGCTGCCGTGATTGATATAACCGCTGTCTGGATCTGTTTGGCTGGTGGTACGGCACTTCCTTACAATTTTTGTTGGAGGCTTTTTGAAGCCCGACTGATTGGAAAGCTCTTCATCCAAAGAATCGAGATAGCTTTGCATACTCTGTTCAACTTCTGTTTCTACATTGATCCAGCTTTCTCTTGATACGTTGGCCGGAATATAGCTTCCATCCGCAGCCATCGTTTCTCCGTCGATCAGCCCGCTGTCTATGCATTGCTTGACTATTTCATAGAAGGCTTTCTGAAAGAGATCGCTTTGCTGCCATTTTCGTGTTCTGGTCTTGCTGAATGTGGAGTGATTTGGGATCGTGTCATCCAGTTCAAATCCGCAAAACCACCGGTAGGCGATGTTGAGCTGAACTTCCTCCACCAACCGCCGCTCTGATTTGATGCCATACAGGTATCCGATCAAGAGCATTTTGAACATACTGACAGGGTCGACAGATGGACGGCCTGTTGCCGGATAATATGGCGCCAGAAGATCATAAATGAAATCAAAGGATACCATCCGCTCGATCTTCCGCAGCAGGTGGGTTTCTGGAATCAGTGACTCTATATCTACGAAAAGCATTGCCATTTGTCTGCTTTGGTGTCCCATCATGCTGCATCCCTCCTATGACCATTTTACCACAGAAAGGATTTGCGCACCACTTTGTCAACAGGCCCAATAAGTTGCGCAAATTGAATAGAGGATAAAAAGAGACACGGTTTGCAGATCTCTGGTAGAATGAAGTTACCACACACCATTCTGAAAGGAGTCTGTAAACCATGTCTGAGAAAATTGTACAGCTAAACGAAGAAGTTATCAAGGGCCAACTAAAAGAACTGGTTCGAGGCAGCGTAGAAGAAACGCTGAACGAACTGCTTGAGCAGGAAGCAGAGAAATTGACCCAGGCTGCCCGCTACGAACGCAACGAGGCTCGCCAGGGCTACCGCAGCGGCCACTATGACCGGAACCTTACCACCACCTCCGGAGACGTGACGCTCCATGTACCTCGCCTGAAGGGTGTCTCTTTTGAAACAGCCATCATTGAGCGGTATCGCCGCCGGGAAAGCAGCGTAGAAGAAGCCCTCATTGAGATGTACCTTGCCGGCGTCTCTGTGCGCCGTGTGGAGGATATTACCGAGGCCCTGTGGGGCAGCAAGGTTTCTCCGGCCACCATCAGCGAGCTGAACAAGAAGGCCTACGTCCACATTGAGGATTGGCGGAACCGTCCTTTACAGGGCGGCAAGTATCCGTATGTCTATGTGGACGGTATCTACCTGCGGCGCAACTGGGGCGGAGAGTACGAAAATGTTGCAATTCTGGTGGCAATTGCGGTAAATGAGGATGGATACCGTGAGGTTTTAGGCGCTGCTGAGGGTATGAAAGAGGACAAGGCCAGCTGGGTGAATTTCCTTCAGTGGCTCAAAAGCAGAGGATTGGACAGCGTAAAACTCATTGTTGGGGACAAGTGCCTGGGAATGCTGGAAGCCGTAGGAGAAGTGTTCCCTGACGCCAAATACCAGCGCTGTACGGTCCACTTTTACCGCAATGTATTTTCTGTCGTCCCTCGCTCCAAAGTAAAATTAGTGGCCAAGATGCTCAAGGCGATCCACGCTCAGGAGAGCAAGAAGGCTGCCCGTGAAAAAGCCAAAGCAGTGGTGGCCCAGTTGAGGGAAATGAAGCTGAAAGAGGCCGCCAAGAAGGTGGAGGACAGTGTTGAGGAAACGCTGACCTACTGCGATTTTCCCTATGAGCATTGGACTCGGATTCGTACCAACAATGTGATTGAGCGGCTGAACCGGGAGATCCGCCGCAGGACCCGTGTGGTGGGGACCTTCCCGGACGGCAATTCTGCCCTCATGCTGGTCTGCGCCCGGCTGCGTCATGTGGCAGGCACCCAGTGGGGCAACAAAAAGTACATGAACATGAAGCACTTGGAGGCGGCTCTGGAAGACGTCTCTGTTGCTGGCTGACCTCATTCAGCCAGAGCCTGCAAACGAATTTGTGCATAACTCTTGACGGCACCCGGGAAATCCCGGGCCTTTAAAAAATAGTTTCCTCTGTCCATATCGGACAGAGGGAACTATTTGGGAAAATATCAGATAAATCGGTTAAGTAGATTCGGGAACCCGCTGTTTTCGATAAGCATTCCAAAAACTATCAAAATCAAATTCTGATTGAACGGAATATATACCCGCGGGCGGAGATTTAATGTTTTCAGAGGACATCGTGGTATTTTCTGAAACTAACAACAGCTTTTTATCTGTATTTACCATCAAAGATAGACCTGCGTCTTTGCATTCGATTAACACATATAGTGCTTTATCATTCCGGAATGCATCGTTTTCGTCAGAGGTTGGTTCTTCTTTATATGATATTTCTAAATTGTTGAAATTCTCATAAAACCAATTCAAGGTTTTTTCGTCCGTTATTTCCCATGGGATGGAATCTGTGCTAGAAAAAATCAATATTCCAGAAGGTTCGGAATACGAAAGCGTTTCCCACGGGATGCCATCATATTGAGACTCTTGAATAGCTGTTGGTGTTTTGACATATTGGACTACAATAAGGAAAGCAATAACGACGGACAGTAAAGCAACTGTAAGCTTCCTCATAATTCTGTATACAAACGATAGTAATGCACTGTCATATACGAATATGGGCACTCCATAACAGGGTGCTCCATTAGGGGAGTGTTACCCCATTTTGAACATACCCAGACTTCTGGTTTTGTGGCCGTTACTATGCCAGCATGTCGATAAGCATCCAAGTCGTCGTCCCAATATAGTGCTATATCTCCAGTTTTAGGGGAGAATACTTGTACATAACTTCCATCTTCCCAGAAATTAGATACAGGATTTGACAGGATATATTGGTTAGTAGTAGATTGCAGATAGAATGCATAAGAAAAGCAATTATATCTCATAGTGCTTGGCCCAATATAATATGCGGATGGGTAATCATCTATATAATCTTCGTCTAGCTGCTTTACTGTGCTTGCCAACCATTCATAACGTGAGGTAGACATTTTTACAGGACGATTCTCTTTGGGGGTATAGATGGTCTTGCTTTTTACGGTTTCACTTACGAGATATGCACCATCGGGCGGATTATACAAGGACAATGTTTCGTTGTTCGTCAAAAAAGACTTTGCTTCGTCTGACAGTAAGGGATATACCGCAGAATGCTTGAGCAAAAGCTCAATATAGGTCGTTTGTTCATTATCGAAATCATCAGAATCGAGCAAAGAAAAAATTGTTTCTTCAATATCTTCTCTACAAATCAAAGCTGACCAGGCATTGCTGTGCTTTACAATGTAATCAAATCCTGATTGAGCATCTTCAAATGCGGATATATCGGTATTGAAGGGATAGTCGAGAGCGGTCAGCAAAAGTGCTTTTGTGGTTAGTTTATTCAGGATTTCTACAGGAATCTCGCAGGCATCATGTCTGGTCCTTGTATCTCCCACTGCTATCCATTCATCTGTGCCAGGAAGAACCGGGTAATTGTATTTTTCGTCTATTGCCTCGACGATATCTACGGGAGAGGGCGTAATTGATTCAAACTCTGAGGCTTCAAATGCAAAAGACGTTTGAGTCAGGATAGTTAAGCTGGCGATAAGGATTGCCAGGACCTTTTTCATGAATATATTCCTCCATTTCTGCTCGTTAAAATGTCGTTGCTGCTGTCCTTTGGTTTACAAATTATTGCATGACTGTATTTACTTATTCACCCCCTTTATTTGACAGAGTCAATGTGCAGGGGAATAGGAGTATTCCTACTGTACTTATAAATACCAAAAAATGGGTGGTATTTTGTGAATAGGTTGTAAACTATTTGATTATGTAAGGAGTGCGCATGTTGTAACATTTCATTTACAAGATTGTTTATATATACTGTAGTCTGTACAGTTTCATTTGCATACGTTTTACACTCATGCTCACATGAGAAGTGTCTTTTTTAAACTGTCCCTTTCCAGCAAGAACTTCATCATAAGTATAATCAGTATTAGCCATATTTTCCTCCTTAAAATTTTAATTGTGTGGCCACACATTAATTAAGGAAGGGAAAATCTGAATTTGTGTAAACCTATATATACTCTTTAGGAGAAAAATAATGGAAGTATGTAGTAAAAAGCAGAAACTGTATGTGCTGGGAATTGTATTAATTTTAATTGTCACAGGCTCCCTTTTATCAAAGAGAAGCAAACCTTTTGGAGAAAACACATTACAGCCCCTGTTGGTTCGTGAGATGTATGCGAGCGGGTCAATGCTTGAACGCTCAAAAACGTTTGCTGCTCGGTTTGAATCCTATATGGAAACTGCGGCAATTCCAAATATAAGAGAAGACTCAACAGGCCAAGATACAGCGATCATAACAGATCCGAAATCCGATTTGACACTGCTCCAGGAATTTCCCGAACAGGACATTTATATTTGGGGATATAATGATGTGGAGGAACCGGGGTACGGATTAATATTTGATGTTGGGGACACGCCGCATATTGATTCCTTTCCATATTTTTATGAGAGCAATCACGGAATCCCGCCGGATTTCATATTAAGCGCTGATGGAAAAACTATTTTCTGTATCTGCCATACCGGATTTGGAACGGGATTTTCAGTCTCCGAACTGATTCTATTTCAACTTGAAGATTTTCAAATTGAGCCATATTACTTAAATATAGATGAGCTGAGTGACAGGCTGAACGATACGATTCAAGTCGTGTATGATGCGGATATGGATGCTGTCACAGTTTCGGCAGGAGGATCAGATCCTAAATCATATCGCTTGAGTGCGGTTGGAGCAGAGCCTGGCGAACGGATCATCCCAACAGGATATTTCTGCGGGAATTTTCTTTCGTTTAGCTTACAGGGGGAACAGCTCTTTGTACATTTTAAGCCGACACTCTATACGGATGCTTCAAACGCAGCGATATATTTGGATGATTTTCTGGAAGTTACAGCGCAAATCGTTTTTCAATATGATGACTCTGGGGAAATAGATGGATATGAGATTTGCGAGACAAATATTTTGGAGAAAAAGTAACTCACAGGGCGAAAAGCCAAACCGCAGGACCTCTCCGTTCTCGGAAAGGTCCTGCGGTGTTGCCATAGATATCGGTAGTCCTTGTTCCTGCATGCCCAAGGATTGCTGCAATCGTTGCTAATGGAATACTGTTTTGAACCATCGTTGATGCTGCATATAAAATCTTTCTCATTATTAAAATTTTACTGGCTATTGCTTTTCGAACGCCAGATGAGAAAGATTCATTACAGCTACGCCGTTTTGTTATTTTCCTCCGGCCAAGTCAAAGTTGGGTAAATATCTTGCGCCAGCTCAGGCTTACGCTGGACATCACCATTGTCGGTAATCTCCCAGCGTCCAAGAGTAACTTCGCATTCGATATTTTGAGTATCCTGATAGGCAATGGTCAACCATAGGGCGTCTCCCCGTCTACACGGCACTTCTATACGCTCCGAACAATAGAGGCCGCTTTCTGCATCCCGTGTAGCAGGCGCTACCTTGGTCAAAATGCCATTGCAGTACACACGTAGTTCTACGGTACAGCTACCATCTTCGTCGCCCTCTAAACAAATATCACTCACTTCGGTGGTAATAACTCCGTTCCTGAGATTTCCCGCTTCAAACTTTGGGGTCAAAAGATTATATTTTCTAAAATGCACCGGAAGCAGTGTTATTGCATTGTCGCAATCACGAAGGCGCTTTTGAACAGTACCCTCATCCGTCAGGTAGAGCTGAAAGCTGTTTGGCTGATCCAAGGGCACCCTAAAAGAGCCGATGAATAAACCGCTTTTTGTCTCCGTTAAGGAAATTTCCGTAGAGGTATCCTCCGTTTCAAGAAGCAGAGCAGGCTTCTTCCAGCCTTTTAGGGGTACAGCGGCATCTAGAAGAAGTTGATGATTTTCTACATCAATTCCCGTAGATGTTATCCTGACATTCGCCTCTGGCGAGTTATCAATCGTTTCCTGTAACTTACCAATCGTCAGTCGTACACATACCAGTAGTACTGCAAATAGGAAAAATATCACAATCCGCTTTTGATTCTTCTTGAAAAATTGCATATTCAATGTTCTCCTTTTTTGAATTATTTTATCCGCTTATACTACCTATGTTGTACCAGTAAACCCCGCTAAATCAACAATTCCGTATCCCACATAAGTAACTTCCTCCGCAGAGTTTTTGATGATAGCCAACCAGTGCAGCATTCTTAACAGAACACTTGTTTTTATTTTGGTTGCCCTCCTCAAATAAAGCGGTTAGCATGCCATCTTCACTGAACCCCACTTCGATTCTCCCGTCTCGTAAAATCCTCACTGAATCTCCCATAGCGTTGTATATGACGTATATTGTATCTTCCTACAATTCCATATCAACACTGTTGCCTTCTCTAGAAATGATGTGCCAACCTACCATGCATTATATATAACGACTAATGTTCAAAATCGCAACACTTCTCCAAGCGTGCCTCGGTCTTCACCATCCGGAAATATATCCAATCTTAGTATTGATGCATTCCAGATTCAAAAAGGGCGTTTTGCCCATCATACGTTTACCTGCCGAAGCGATCAAGTTCGCTCCGGCTTATTTTTTTGCAGGAGGAAATATAAATGGACAAGCAAAATGATATGGCGCAGTTTCGATAACTTGAAGAAGCCGCCACGATTATTATACGCCTTTAGCTTTGACGGTTACCAGATGATAAAATATAATTGCCATCTTTGCGGATAAGCGTTTCGCATATTAAAAACACGGCCTGGGGCAAGAGCCCAGGCCGTGTTTTGTAATTACTGGATTGCGTCCTTGAATGCCAGACTCGCCTTGAAGGCAGGAACCTTGGATGCGGGAATCTCCACAGTTTCCATGGTACGGGGATTGCGCCCGATACGTGCAGCGCGTTCTCTGACCTCAAAAGAGCCGAAGCCAACTAACTGCACCTTATCGCCAGACTTCAAAGCACCCTCAATAGTGGCGATGAACGCAGACAGAGCAGCATCGCAATCCTTCTTAGAGAGGCCGCTGGTCTCAATCATGGTGGCAATCAATTCGCTCTTATTCATAGTAATTTCTCCTCATAGCACATTGGGTTTGCCTTTGATATGAAGTAATTATATCGAATTCAAGGTAAAATGGCAAGACTGTGTTCGTATCAACCTTTCCTCGCAAAAAACTCCGACATGGTAATGCCCAACCCATCGCAGATCCGCTCAATCGTGTCGACAGATAATTGTCCGCCGCGGCGTTCGCTGTTTTTCAGGGTCGAATGAGATACATCGCATATCTGAGACAGCTTAAAAAACGTAAGACTCCGCTCATCTGCCAACTCTCTCACGATTGCAATCGTGTTCATCAAATCCCCGCCTTTCAGCATTTTAATTTTCAAAGTTTCTTACAGCACACGCCCAATGACCCGAAATCCTCGTTCCGGGCTGATGATCCTATCAGAATAGTCTTTGTTATACGAAACCAAAACCGGCTGCATGTGGAGCCTTCCGTAGCTGTCCGTAAATGCGTCACGGTCGCTCTCGTCAGGCTCCCGCTCCCCATAGGATTTCAAATAGCCCTCACCGTCATAGACGAACACACCGACCTGGCCTATTGAGAGTGTCTCGCATCGCTCCACCCAGACGATCTGCCCGTCATGGTAGACCGGCTCCATACTGTTGCCGGATACTCTAACGCCAAAATCCGCTTCCGCCGGAACCGCGTTTTCCGGAAAGCTGACCATCTCAAAGTTGTCCTCATCCAAGAAACTGCCTGTACCGGCTGAGACTCTGAGATTGCTGACGGGCTTATCGATATAGCGGATCGTATTCGTGGGCGTTGGCATGGGATTGTATTTACCGGTAGCGATCAGATCCTCCCGGTAAGCACGAACCTTTTCCGCCCCCGCTTCGTTGAGCAGAGGCGTGTGTTCTCCGGTAAAGGCAGCAAGGCCATCCTCAAGGTCCAGCGCATAGCAGATCGCCAGCAGTTGGTATGCATTGGGAACAGTCAGGCCATTCGTCCACTTCCCCAGCGCGGATTGGCTTACATCTACACCAAAGTTCTTCAATGTTGTGCAGAATTCTTTTTTACTCAGCTTTCGGTTTTTGAGTTCTTCCGAAAGCCTTGTGCCAATTACATTGTGCTGCTTCTCAGTCTCAGCACTGTATCTCACACCGTTCTTTGAAGGAGCCGGAAACGGGATAACCGTTGTTTTATGACTGTTCATAAAGAAACCCTCCGTCTTAGGATAATCCCATTATACACGTGGGCAGCTATTCTTGTCAATCGAAAATAGCTTGTTACGCTATAAATGCGACATTGACATAGCTTTATAAGATTGTTATGATGGAGTCATAGCCAAGGGAACGCCTTCCCTTCCATGACAGCTAAGATGTGAGGAGGAATGCGGATGCCGATTTTATCTCGGAAAGATCTTGAACGGATATCCCGCAGAGTGCTGTTCCACTATCTGACGCTGTCAGACCGCAAAATGGATCGCATCGACCCGGTCGACTTTGCGGAAAAGATCTGCGGACTTCATTTCGCGTTTGCGGATATGAGCGTAACGGGCTCGATCCTTGGACTGACCTCCTATAGCGACGTCGATCTCACCATATCCGTTCCCCGTGGAAACGGGTCAGTCCAGGAATTTCACTTGAACGGCAATATCGCCTATGTGGATCAAAACCTCGCAAATGCGGGATCGGTGGGACGGTTGAATTTCACTCTGGTACATGAAGCCGCGCATCAGATCCTCGGTATGCTTTACCCGGAGGAATACAATCCAAGCGCGCAGCCGTTCATCTGCCGCCTTGCGGATGAACGCTGCACATACCCCATCACCGACTGGGTAGAATGGCAAACGAATGTGCTGACGGCGTATCTCCTACTCCCCCGTGAGCTGATCGACCGCTACATGGATGAGCTTGGCCTTGGCCGGCAGATCAAACTCCTGAACAAAGTATTTGCCCCCAAGGAATATGCGCTGTTTTCTGAAATGGCAAAGCGTCTGGGCGTCTCGAAAACAGCATTATCCATTCGTCTGGACAATCTTGGCATGATCAGCCGAAATGATTTTAGTGATCCGTATGCGCCCATCCATATTTATGCGGATGACTTTGACACAGCATAGGAGGTAGTTGTTATTATGGCAAAAATCAATTCCAAGGCGCTTGACCCGCAGCGGTATGCCTGCATCCAAGCCGAGCAGCGGGAGCTTGAGCAGCAGTACTCCACCCATATCACCATGGCACGGCTTTGCCCGTATTGTAAGCTGCGGCTTGAAACGCTCTGCAAAGGGGCCCACGGCGCGACATACCTGAAGTGCCCGCAATGCGGAGAGGCGGTTTTCTTCCCGCCTGTTGTATTCCGCATCGCATAACCGCGAATAATCGATCTGTCCCCAACAATTAAATACCAAGTATGAGCCTCGGAGCCGCTTGATGCGTGACCATCCCATGTGCCGCTTGATTTGTAACGATCGTTCCTTTTAGGAACATAGTTCTGTCAACGCGGCCAATGGTCAGACAAATCAAGCGGCTCTTTTTTTGCGCATGCAGCTCCGGAAAAGGAGTTTGCAATGCGCTTTTTTCATATCCTCCCCCTTTCAGCGTGGGAGCCGTATATCGCTGAATACCCCTGATCTTCCGATTTTTTGAACCTCACCAAATTCAAAAAATCACAAAGGAGATCAGGAGTATGACTGAAAAGAATTATTTTCTCAATATTTACAACACTATGACCGGCGAATTTGAGCTCGTCCAGGTCACGAAGGAAGTCTTCCAGACCTACAGGCGGACGAAATGGCACATCGAAGACAGCACGGAACGCTTTTACAAGCACGAAACGCAGATGAGTTCTCTGATCGGCGGTGAAAATGACGGATACGAGCGGTTCCATGAATTTATTGATTATGACAACACCCCTGAAAATCAGGCAATTGAGGAAATGGTGCGCCAGTCCCTGCGTAATATTCTGGATCTGCTCCCGCCGAAGGATTATGAGCTGATCTACGAGCTTTACTTCAAAAACCGCTCCGAAAAGGAATACGCACAGATGCTTGGGGTCTCTCAGCAGGCCATTCATGTGCGGAAAAAGCGCATCCTGAAAAAAATTAAAAATAATTTGGATGAGCAGGGTTGTTAAGATGCCAGTTTTCTCCCGTATACATGCGAGAAGAAAAGAATCTTCTTGTGAACATCGAAAACTGAATATCCGGTGACGAATAACGTCAGTTGACGGTCCCCCGGCGAGGGGGAACAGCGATGCGGCGGATGCGCGAAGACCACCTGCATCGGAATTACTCCGATGTCAATGAACGGCCAATAAGGTGCAGAGCGAAACTCATTCAGCCAAAAGCGGGCATGGCAGCCCGTCTCGCAATGATCCCGTCAGCCTATAATGGTACATCCTGTCCAGCCACAGCCGCAAGCAATGGGGGCAGCTCGGAGAGATCCTCGGAGGGGTTAGATTCCCGATGGGC
>ERZ772865.1217-NODE-1217-length-26937-cov-4.054460_pt1 | contig 26937 bp, 20 predicted proteins | sample MGYA00512133_ERZ772865 | MGnify/ENA primary metagenome ERZ772865 (study PRJEB29015, sample SAMEA2737722) | human gut metagenome | biome: human gut; feature: human-associated habitat; material: faeces | place: China | collected 2012 ...
TCTCTCACCAATTCTGCTTTTCCGTCAATGATATCAATGGCGCCTTCGTGGCAGGGTTTGTCTGATCATCGTGAGTTTGTTTTTTGTGGCAAATCAGAACACTATTTTGAAAGAGATACAGCAGCTTTCAGCATTGGCTGGTTCTTTGAAGATATAAACATATATGGATAACAGTATGAAAGGCAGTGTATGAATGCACTGTCTTTTTTGGTATAGAAAATTGCTGTTGTATAGCGTGACAAAAGCAAGCGCCGGCTATTTTTTTGTGGCATATTCTGTTATGCCGGTGCATAGATTGTGGTAGAAACCTTAGAGTAGCATGGCATATATTATGGAAGGGGAATGCCTGATGAGTGAATTTCAAGTATATAAAGATCTTGCTGAACGCACAGGAGGAGAGTTTTATCTGGGAATCTGCGGACCGGTGCGAACCGGTAAATCGACCTTTATCAAACGTTTTATGGAATTATTGGTCTTGCCGGAGATGGAACAGGAACACGAAAGACAACGTGCTGTAGATGAACTCCCACAGTCGGCTGCCGGCAAAACGATCATGACAACGGAGCCGAAATTTATTCCCAAAGAGGCGGCAAATGTTAAACTGTTTGGAGAAAATGAAGTTAAGATCCGCTTGATCGATTGTGTCGGTTACATAGTTAAGGGAGCAGAGGGACTTTACGAGGAACAAAATGAAAGAATGGTTATGACTCCTTGGTCAGAAAGTCCAATGCCTTTTACACAGGCTGCCGAATTTGGCACAAGAAAAGTGATTCATGATCATTCAACGATCGGCATTGTTGTGACAACTGACGGCTCTTTTGGGGATTTGCCAAGAGAGGCATTTGAAGATCCGGAGAAACGAACGATCCAGGAGTTGACAGCGATAGGAAAACCATTTGTGGTACTTGTAAATTCGGCAAAACCTTATGGTTCAGAGACCGCAGCATTGGTGGAAAAACTGGAGCAGACATATCATGCGGTCGCTATGGCTGTCAATTGTAACCAGCTTCGCCGGGAGGACGTTCTTGCAATTTTAGAAAAAATCCTGTCTTCTTTTCCGGTACGCCAACTAGCCTTCCATTTGCCGAAATGGGTAGAGATGCTGCCACAGGATCATTGGCTAAAGCAGGAACTGGTGCAAAAAGTTCGTATGATTTTGGGTGGGATCAGCAGACTGTGTGATGTGACAGCCGCCAATCTGGCGATCACCAGTGATGCGATCAAGGGGTTTCGGATTGGCCGGATCGGTATGGAAAACGGAGAAGTCCGGATCGACACATTATTTGATGATGGAAGATATTATCAGATACTTAGTGAATTGGTCGGGACACAGATAGATGACGAGTATCAATTGATCCATTTGCTGCGAGAATATGCTGACAATCATGCAGAGATCGACAAACTGAAAAATGCGTGGGAGGAAGTACACCGTAAGGGGTACGGCGTTGTGACACCATCGGTAGATGAGATTGAGATCGATCAACCGGAACTGATCAAGCACGGCAGTAAGTATGGAGTGAAACTTCGAGCTGTCAGCCCATCTATTCATTTGATACAGGCCAATATCGAGACAGAGATAGCCCCGATCGTTGGTACGCAGGAACAGGCCAATGACTTGATTGCCTACATTGCAGATCAGCATGGGGAAGATGATGAAAAAGGCATATGGGATACCAATATCTTTGGAAAAACCGTCCGTCAATTGGTTGAAGAGGGGATGGATACGAAAGTGGATCGACTGGGAGATGAGAGTCGTATCAAATTGCAGGAAACCATTCAAAAAGTGGTCAATGATGGAAATGGCGGACTGGTGTGCATCATTATTTGACAATTTCTTAACAGTTTGTTATACTTCGTAATATATTTGTAACAATTATACAAAATAAATAACAGAAATACTTTCTGCGACCGTCTGCGTTGCAGGCGGTCGATGGAGAAATGAGGATCCTGTGTGTTTGTTGCAGACAGGATCATGAGAATATGGAGGATAACATGGATAAGAATAAATTACATGTAGTGATCGGAATGGCAGTTGCATCCTTGGGTGTCATCTGTCTGGGACATGTCGTTTCAGCAGGTAATGATTGGAGCACACAGACGGAAAAGCCATTGGCAGGATTAGCGGTATCTTTTGATAAATATTGCGAAGATGCTCTGCAGGATATGGAACTTGAGGAGGCGTCAGAAGCACTTACTAAGGTACCGGAGCAGGACAAGGCTGAGGGTGTGACACAGACTAACGCTGTTGTACAGCAGACAGGCACTTCCGGTCAGTCTGCACAGAGTACGACAGTACAGGCGACGGTGACAGCAACACCTGCACCGACAGCAACACCTGCGCCGAAGAAGATCAAGCTGAATCTTGTGTATGATCGTTTGGGCGTGGTACAGGTCAAGAATTATGTGAATGTACGTAAAAGACCAAGTGAGAATGCTAAAATAGTCGGAAAGATGACAAATAATTCCGGTTGTCATGTATACAAGATCAAAAAAGGATGGGCTAAGATCGTATCCGGTGGTGTGAGAGGTTTTGTCAAAGCCAGTTATCTGATCACGGATGAGAAAGCGGAGGCAAAGGCTCAGAAAGTAGCAACATTGCGTGCAACGGTTACAACTGAAACGTTAAATGTACGTTATCTGCCGTCAACGAAGGCAAACGTATTTGACCAGATTTCAGCAGATGAAGATTATAAGATTACCAGAGAGAAATTAACCAAAGGCTGGCTGGATGAATATATCCGCAAAAATGTGAAGAAGTCTCAGCTAAAGGGGATTGACAAAGAGAAAATGTATGCTGACCTGAATAATTGGGTTATGATCGCTATTGATGACGACAGAGCATTTGTATCGAAAGATTTTATTAAGATGACTTACAATCTGAATCGTGCCGTTTCGATCAAAGAAGTAGGTCAGAGTAAAAAGTCCAGCAAAAAGGGCGGCAGTCGATCACAGGATAGAGACAGTGGAAGCTCTTCAGGAGCATCTTCCTTGATCTCCTATGCAATGCAGTTCTTGGGCAATCGTTATGTATATGGTGGTACAAGCCTTACGAGCGGAACAGATTGCTCCGGCTTTACGATGCGTGTATTCCAGCGCTTTGGTCATTCACTGCCACGTACGTCCGGTGCACAGGCATCTGCGACTAGAAGCGTATCACAAGGAAGCGAAAGACCGGGAGATCTGTTCTTCTATGGAAGTGGACATGTCAGCCATGTAGCAATCTATATTGGAAACGGTCAGATCATTCATGCAAGTAACCCGAGCGATGGAATTAAGATTTCCAGTGCTTATTATCGCAAGCCGATCAAGATCGGACGTGTTTTATAAAAATGATGTCCCGGCGTAGAGTTATCTTATGTATAACGGGTAGCTTAGTGCCTGCATCATACAATAATTCTAATTGGAAAGAGAGAGTTGCAATAAACTCTCTTTTTCTTTCGTAATTACATGTGGAGGTTTCAAAATGGACATAGGAATTAAGATCATTATCGCAGTAGTAGTAATTTTGGTGCTTATCGGGATCAAAATGGTCTGTGATGAAAAGGCGAGAAAGAAGCGGATGAGAGAGTTTCTGATCAACTCATGGGGAAAATCTGCAGACCGTAATTATTCGGAGGAACAGTGGAATGCTATTGTCAGCTATTATAAGGTGTTAGAAAAAAAGGCGGAGGAAAGCCAAAAGCATGAATTTGTGGACGATATTACCTGGAATGATCTGGATATGGATGAAGTGTATCAGGTATGGAATCATACACGGACTTCGATCGGGGAAGAATATTTGTATGCAGCACTCCGTCATCCGATTGCTTCAGATGCAGAAATGGAAGAACGCGAGCGAGTGATCACATATCTGTTGGAGAATACACAGGAACGCATGTATTTACAGGAGGCGCTTGCTGAGATCGGCAAATTAGAACGAATGTCCGTGTATGATCATTTGGAATTAATACAGGATATGAAACCGATCGGGGCACTGCCTCATATATTGGCAGGTGTCTGTCTGGTCGGCGCTCTTATAGGCTGTGCCTTTGCACCGGAATTTATGGTGATCGCCAGTATTGCGATCATGGGTGGAAATATTATATCGTATTATCAGGCTAAGGCAAAGGTGGACAGTTATATACGGCTGTTTACGTTTATACTGCATATGGTAGAGCAATGCGAGGGCGTTGCGAGGAAGACGATTCCGGGTCTTGAAAAGTATCAGGATCAGCTAAAAAAGCAGACATCCTGTTTTGGAAAATACAGACGTTTCTGTTTTTTGGTGAATGGTGGAAGCGGGATGTCCGGAGATATTATGGATTCGTTGATGGACTATATAAGAATTTTGTTCCATGTAGATCTGGTCAAAATGTCGACAATGATCCGTGAGGCAAAAAAATACGAGCAGCAGTTGCGAATCATGTATGATACGATAGGATATTTAGATACGATGTTATCGACGGCATCTTGCCGTATTATGTATGGAGAATATTGTGTACCGCAGTTGTCACATCAGGCAAATGGAAAGTTTGCGGTAACTGAAATGTACCATCCGTTGATCCCGGAGGGAGTCAGAAATTCTATTACGGCAGAGCGCAGTGTGTTATTGACGGGATCGAATGCATCGGGAAAATCAACATTTATCAAGACAGTAGCACTCAATGCGATCTTAGCGCAGACATTGCATACGGTTTTAGCGGAGAATTATCAGGCTTCGTGGTTTTGTATCGCCTCGTCCATGGCGCTGCGAGATGATATATTAAGTCAGGAAAGTTATTATATTGTGGAGATCAGATCGTTAAAACGAATCTTAGATCTGACAAGATCGTCGGAACTGCCGGTGCTTTGCTTTATCGATGAGGTACTTCGAGGAACCAATACAGTCGAAAGAATCGCTGCTTCCAGCCGGATCTTGCAGGCAATAGCAGAACAGGGCGGATTATGTTTTGCAGCCACGCATGATATTGAACTGACGTATTTATTAGAGAAAGAATACGATAATTATCACTTTGAAGAACAGGTGGAAGATGATAAAGTGACGTTTGATTATTGCTTGCGTGAAGGTCGTGCCTGCACAAGAAATGCGATCCGGTTGCTAAAAATGCTTGGGTATGATGAGAAGATAGTAGACGATGCCAACGAGCGCGTTGCTTTATTTTTGAAATCTGGCAATTGGGTGTCGTCCCATTAAGGTGGCAGGTAACCGGTTGCCATTATATTGAGCAGACAGAAATTTGTGGCAATTTTAACTATAGAGCGTTGAATTGGTAGTTATGTCGGGATAAGGGTATATCTTTCTTGTTTCGTGGGAAAATGGTACTAAGACATCTAATACGGTCCAAACAGGGCAGTGATCTAAGTGTGGATGCTTAGTAAGGAGGAAACAAGAATGAGAAAACGCAGATTTTTATATTGGAGTGCGGCATTTGGAGCATTGACAGTCGTTGTGTTAATGAATTATTATTGTTATCGTGCAGCGATGGGAAAGTATACGCAGCTTAGCCGGTCATATCGTGAGGAGATTGCCGGAGCCGTACAAAAAGAAGTTTCTAAACAGGTCGAGGTCAAATTCGAAGATCTGTCAGAGGGGCTTCCGGTGGCAAACACAGAGGAAATGTTATCGGTTAATACGGTGTATCAGATTGAAAATTACGACAAAGTGAAAGACCAGACCACGACAGAATACGAAACGATTCCGGAGGAATTAGTTGGTTTTAACAGGGAAGAAGCAGATGGCTATTTCAAAAAGTACATGCAGAATCTTCCGGTGGAGGAGTTCTTAAATGGTTTGCAAAGTATAGGGATCACAACATTTTCGAAAGATCGGATCATTGTGCGAAAAATTTATGATCCTTCAAAAGTAAAATATCGTTATTATTTGATCGCAGTAGATGGAGAAGTGGTTGTCTATTATGGTGACCAGAAGACGGTTTATGAATATACCGGAATATCTACGGATACTTTGTCGAAAGAGGAGCAGATGTCATTAAAAAATGGCATTGAAGTAAAAGATGAAGATGCCTTATATGGCTTATTGGAAAATTATTCTTCATAAGAGCAGTAATAAAAGGAACAGGGAGGATGAAGATGCGAAGCATACCTGTACTTGTGGCGGGAGGCGGTGCGTCCGGAATGGTTGCAGCGATTGAGGCTGCAAAGCTGGGCGCTAATGTTACCGTGATCGAAAAGAAAAATAAACCGGGTAAAAAGATTTTAGCGACCGGGAATGGACGCTGCAATTTTACGAATCGAAATCAGGAAATATCCTGTTATCACAGCAGTGATGATATGTTAGTTCAAATGGTGCTACAGCGGTTTGATTACCAAAAAGTCATTGATTATTTTTGGGAAAGCGGTGTGATGTCAAAAGAACGTGATGGTTATTATTATCCGTTATCCGGGCAGGCGGCTTCGGTACGAGCTATGTTAGAGCGCGAGATGGATCGGTATAAGGTGGAGGTTCATTGTGACGAAACGTTGCAGCGGATCATTCCGAGAAAGGATCTGTCCGGTCAGAATATTACCGGTTATGAAGTACAGACGGACCGCGATAAATATCTTGTACGTAAACTGATATTAGCAGTTGGCGGCAGTGCGGCTCCTGCACAGGGTACGACGGGGGATGGTTATCGTATGTTGCAGGAACTTGGAGTGGCGATCGTACCGCCATTGCCGGCATTGACATCGATCGAACTCGATGATGCCTGCTGTAAATTATGGAGTGGTGTCCGAATTATGGGACAGGTAGAGCTGTGGTGTGAGGGCAGCAGACTGGCAGAAGATATCGGAGAGATACAGATGGTTGCCAAAGGGATTTCCGGTATTCCGGTATTTCAGATCAGCGGAAGAGTTTCCCGCCTCTTGTATCAAGGAAAAGAACCCTATTTAAAACTTGATGTTATGCCGGATCATACCAAAGAACAGGTTATGGAAGAACTGTTGCGCCGGGTTAATACCTATGGAGTTGGAAGAAGTCTGGGGGATGTTTTGGACGGTATGCTTCCGGATAAATTAGCGAAAGCATTGTTGCAGGCATTGCATAAGAGCCCTGGAGATGGAACTGAAATATTGCAGGAGGACAGATGGCGAAACGATCTGGCAGATCAGATCAAAGGCAAAAAATTACATATCCGGAAGGTGAGTGATTTCGACAAGGCGCAGGTTACAACCGGAGGCGTGGCTTTAAGCGAACTGCAGGCTGACACTTTGGAACTGATCAAGTATCCGGGAATATATGTTACCGGAGAACTGGCGGATGTTGATGGGATCTGTGGCGGCTACAATCTGCAGTGGGCTTGGTCTAGTGGACATTTGGCAGGGCAGAGTGCGGCGTGTGCATTAAAAACAAAGATAAGGAGTAGATCATGATACAGATCACACAGATAAAAGTACCGTTGGCCAAGGTACAACAGGAGGTGCCTGCCGAAGCACTTCGTCGTGGTATATTGACGGAGTCTGAATATGCATTGGTATGCAAGGCGGCGGCAAAGTTATTGCACCGCAAAGAATCACAATTGCGGGATTTGACGGTGAAACGGCGTTCCATCGATGCGAGACATAAGGATGCAATCGTGTTCAGTTATACCGTGACGCTTTGTCTGGATGGCGAACATAAGCTGTTGCAGCAGAAAGCATTTCAATCGAAAGTTACTTTGGTGAAAGCATCAAAGCAAAGGAAAGTTGTTACTTTTGCAGATACGATCAGTGCTCCGGTTGTGGTCGGCATGGGACCGGCAGGTTTATTTGCTGCATTAGAGTTGGCGAGAGCCGGGTTAAAACCGGTTATTTTGGAGCGGGGAAGCAATGTCGATGTGCGAAGGCGCAAGGTGGATCATTTTTGGCAGACAGGAGAGCTGGATCCGGAATGTAATGTGCAGTTTGGGGAAGGCGGAGCCGGAACCTTTTCAGACGGCAAACTCAATACGATGGTAAAGGATCCTTCCGGCAGAAACCGAAAAGTGCTGGAATGTTTTGTGGCGCATGGAGCACCGGAAGAGATTTTGTATATGCAGAAACCGCATATCGGAACCGATAAACTTCGAGAGGTAGTACGGTCGATCCGGGAAGAGATCTTAGCGCTGGGCGCAACGGTGCATTTTGACACGCGTTTTGTGAGGTTTCTCTTGCAGGGGGATCGCATTTGTGGCGTGGAATATGAACAGGCGGGCAGAATTTCGCAGATGGCGTGTGAGACCGTGATACTTGCCACAGGACATAGTGCAAGAGATACGTTTATAGAGCTTAAAGAACAGGGCGTTGTTATGCAGCCTAAGGCATTTGCTGTAGGCGTGCGGATGGAACATCCACAGGAGATGATCGGTTTATCGCAGTATGGAGAGGCGGCTAAGATCCTTCCACCGGCTTCATATAAACTGACCAATACAACATCGGATGGCAGAGGCGTGTATTCTTTTTGCATGTGTCCGGGTGGACAGGTTGTCAATGCCTCTTCGGAGTGTGGAAGGCTGGTTGTCAATGGTATGAGTGAATATGCCAGAGACGGAGCCAATGCGAACAGCGCCATTGTCGTAACGGTGGGACCGGAAGATTTTGGCGAGGGGCTGTTTGACGGTATGCAGTTTCAACGTCGGTTGGAACAGGCCGCCTATGAGCAGGGGCAAGGAAGGATTCCGGTACAGCTATTAGGGGATTTTCTACAGAACCGGGAAAGTACAGCACTTGGCGAAGTGACGCCGTGTCTGTGTGGGGAATATACGCTTACCAATGTGCGAAGCATTTTACCAAAAGAGATTGGCGATGCCATTGCGGAGAGCATTCCGCAGTTTGAAAGACGTATCCATGGATTTGGAAGAACGGATGCGATCGTATCCGGCGTGGAGACGAGAACGTCATCTCCAATCCGCATTATACGGGATGATACGCTGCAGGCAAATTATGAAGGGGTTTACCCATGCGGTGAGGGTGCCGGTTATGCGGGAGGAATTACTTCGGCGGCGATGGATGGGCTGAAAGTGGCAGAACAGCTTATGCAGCAATTGGGAGAAAAGAAGTAACGGAAATTTCTCATACCGGAAGTTACTGTTTGAAGAACATATGTGCAGCATATTTAGAGCAAAAGATCATAGAAAGGAATGTAGGAAAATATGGATGATAAGAAAATTGCAAGAATTAACGAATTGTATCACAAATCAAAATCAGAAGGATTGACGGCAGAAGAAAAGGCAGAACAGCAGAAATTGCGCAAAGAGTATATCGACTCCGTCAAAAATAATCTGCGTGCGCAATTAAACAATGTAACGATTGTCAATCCGGACGGAACGACAAGAGATCTTGGTAAGGAAATGGCAGCGAAAGAGAGAAAGAGGGGACATTAATTGACCAAGGAAGAGCTTCGTGGACAAATGCGTGCCATGCGTGCCGAACTAACAGGGGATAAGAGAGATGCAGCAGAGCGGCAGGCAGCAGATCATATGATGGCTTTCTTACGTCAGAAGAGACCTCGCCGGTTCTATCCATTTGTGTCCTGCCGTACAGAGATCGATACACTTCAGTTATTGCAGAGAGTGTGGAAAGAACTGCCGGAAATAGCAGTGGCAGTGCCTCGCGTGGAAGGAAATCGGATGCATTTTTATGAAGTAAGGGCAATGAACGATCTGCACAGAGGCGCCATGGGGATATTAGAGCCGGCTGGTGCGGAGCCGGTTCGGGCAGAAGATGGAGTTATGCTGGTGCCGGGGCTTGCTTATGATGAAAGAGGTTACCGGGTCGGGTATGGTGCCGGATTTTATGACCGCTACTTTGCGGAATATGGATTGTGTAAACCGAATGCCGGAGGAGTACTCAAGATTGGTTATGCATTTTCGTTTCAACTTGTGCAGCGGATGGAAGCACAGGAGCATGATGTTGCATTGGATGCGCTTATGACAGAAAAGGGAATAAATTTTTTCGGATAACACTTTACAGGCAATCGGTTTTGTGTTAATATGTGAAAGTTGTTAATACCGTCACTCAGAAAGTGGTCACTCCGTCCATTTCTTAGTGATTGGAGAAAATAATTGATAGGAGGATTTTATTATGATCAGTAAAGAGAAGAAAGCAGAAATCATCAAGACTTATGGACGTACTCCAGAGGATACAGGTTCACCGGAAGTACAGATCGCTATCTTAACAGAGCGTATCCATGAGTTGACAGAGCACTTAAAGGTTAATAAGAAAGATCATCATTCCAGACGTGGTATGTTGAAGATGATCGGTCAGAGACGTAACCTTCTTGCATATCTTCAGAAGAAAGATCTTGAAGGATATCGTGCATTGATCGAGAAGCTTGGTCTTAGAAAATAATCAAAGTAATGGCTTGTATCGGCCGGTTGTGTATAGATTGCACAACCGGTTTTTTGCTGTTGCATATCATATGGTTCCATGATATAATTATACAGATAGTGTGCAGGCGGTTTCCGAGACTTCTGAAAAGATAATCTGAGCAGGTCGTTTTTTCAGTTGTTTCGGCTATGCCTGCATCCGGACGAGACAGGGAGTGTGCTGTGCCTGCCTTGTGCCGAGTATATTTTACAGCACGGAAATGAGGTTAATATATGTCATACAAGACTTATTCAATGGAGCTTGCAGGCAGAACTTTATCAATTGATATTGGACGAGTTGCTAAGCAGGCAAACGGTGCAGCATTGATGCACTATGGAGACACAACTGTATTATGTACGGCTACAGCATCCGATAAGCCACGCGAGGGAATCGATTTTTTCCCATTGTCTGTAGAGTTTGAAGAGAAGATGTATTCCGTTGGAAAGATTCCGGGAGGATTTAACAAACGTGAAGGTAAGGCTTCTGAGAATGCAGTACTTACAGCACGTGTTATCGACAGACCAATGCGTCCGTTGTTCCCGAAGGATTACCGCAATGACTGTTCTTTGAACAATCTGGTACTTTCCGTAGATCCGGAGTGTCGTCCGGAGTTAGTTGCTATGATCGGTTCTGCAGTGGCAACAAGTATTTCTGATATTCCTTTTGCAGGTCCTTGTGCTACAACACAGATGGGACTTGTGGATGGTGAGTTTATCGTCAATCCAAATCAGGAGCAGTGGGATAACGGAGATCTGCGTTTGACCGTAGCTTCTACCCGTGAAAAAGTTATTATGATCGAAGCTGGTGCGAATGAGCTTCCGGAGGACAAGATGATCGAAGCGATCTATAGGTGTCACGAAGTAAACCAGACGATCATTCAGTTTGTTGATCAGATCGTTGCTGAGATCGGCAAGCCAAAACATGAGTATACAAGCTGTGCGATCCCTGAGGAGATGTTTGCAGCGATCAAAGAGATCGTTCCTCCGGCAGAGATGGAAGAGGCAGTATTTTCTGACGATAAGCAGACAAGAGAAGAAAATGTTCGTCTTGTAACTGAGAAGTTAGCAGAGGCATTTGCGGATAAAGAGGATTGGTTAGAGATCCTTGATGAGGCTGTATATCAGTATCAGAAGAAGACAGTTCGTAAGATGATCTTAGTAGATCACAAACGTCCGGATGGACGTGCGATCGATCAGATCCGTCCGCTTGCAGCAGAGGTTGATCTTGTACCGAGAGTACATGGCTCTGCAATGTTTACACGTGGACAGACACAGATCTGTACGATCACAACGCTTGCACCGCTTTCTGAGTGCCAGCGTGTTGATGGATTAGATCCAAATAAGACAAGCAAGCGTTATATGCATCATTATAACTTCCCGTCTTATTCTGTTGGTGAGACAAAACCTAGCCGCGGACCTGGACGTCGTGAGATCGGACATGGTGCATTGGCAGAGAGAGCTCTTGTTCCGGTACTTCCAAGTGAGGAAGAGTTCCCATATGCGATCCGTACTGTTTCTGAGACTTTTGAATCCAACGGATCAACTTCTCAGGCAAGTATTTGTGCATCTACAATGTCATTGATGGCAGCAGGTGTACCGATCAAGAAACCGGTTGCAGGTATTTCCTGTGGATTGGTAACCGGTGATACAGACGATGAATATCTGGTATTGACAGATATTCAGGGCTTAGAGGATTTCTTCGGTGACATGGACTTTAAGGTGGCAGGTACCAAAGATGGTATTACAGCGATCCAGATGGATATTAAGATTCATGGACTTACAAGACCGATCGTTGAGGAGGCAATTCGCCGCACACGTGAGGCAAGAATGTACATTTTGAATGAGGTTATGCTTCCGGCAATCGGTGCACCTCGTGAGAAAGTGGGCACATATGCTCCGAAGATCGTTCAGATTCAGATCGATCCGCAGAAGATTGGCGATGTTGTTGGTCAGCGCGGTAAGACGATCAATACATTGATCGAGCGTACCGGTGTGAAGATCGACATTACAGATGACGGTTCCGTTTCTGTTTGTGGCGAAGATGAAGCGATGATGCAGGAGGCAATTCGCTTGATCCAGATCATTACAACGGATTATTATGAGGGACAGATCTTAGAGGGCGATGTTGTCAGCATCAAGGAGTTCGGTGCATTTGTTGAGTTCGCTCCGGGCAAAGAAGGAATGGTTCACATTTCTAAGATTGCAAATGAGCGTATCAATCATGTTGAGGATGTTCTTACCCTTGGAGATCATGTAAAAGTGGTATGCTTAGGTAAGGATAAGATGGGACGTACCAGCTTCAGCATTAAAGATGTAAAAGATCAGTTATAATCTTTTATTTATGCAGTAGATTGTAAGGATTGTCATAGGATGTTCGTATGGCAATCCTTTTTCTATAGTTGAGGAGAAACGAAGATGGATACAAAATCTCATAAAATTGCAGGCGTAGGAGTGTTAGTGGCTCTTGCTATGGTCCTTAGCTATTTGGAATCATTGATACCTATATCATTAGGTATTCCCGGAATTAAGCTTGGATTATCGAATGTGGTAACACTATTTGCGTTGTATCAGTTCGGTGGTGGGATAGCATTCGGAGTGGCTGTCTGCCGTATTGTACTATGTGGGGTCACTTTTGGCAGTTTGTCTACGATGCTGTATAGCTTTGCGGGGGGATTACTTAGTTTTGCAGTTATGTTTGTTTTGAAAAAAACAGAAAAGATTTCGATATATGGGATCAGCATTGCCGGCGGCGTGATGCACAATGTCGGGCAGCTTTTGGTTGCGGCATACGTGATGCAGACTGCAAAAATTATTTATTATATGCCGGTTCTTCTTGTTGCCGGGACTCTGGCAGGTGCGGCAATTGGCATATTAGGAGCGATGATCTATCGCAGGATCGATACATAAACACAAGAACCGTATAATAGAAATCTGTTTGGCGCATACTACAAGAGATGAAACAGAAAAGTGAGGTGTGTGCAGATGGACGAGGTACTAAAAGAATATGGAATGCGTTTGCTGGTGAATGAAGAGACGGGGGTGAGAATGCAGCTGGTCTCGATCATTGGAGAGATTGAAGGACATGAATCGGCTTCCAGCCAGACCAAAACGACAAAATACGAGCATATGCTCCCGATCTTGGCGTCGTTAGAGCAGAGTGACAAATTGGATGGCATATTATTTTTGATCAATACGGTAGGTGGAGATGTGTCCTGTGGACTTGCGTTGGCAGAGATGATCGCCGGTTTATCCAAGCCAACAGTAGCGCTTGTTGTGGGAGACAGCCATTCGATCGGGGTGCCATTGTCAGTTGCGGCAGATTACACAGTGATCGCCCCATCGGCGACAGTGATCATTCATCCGGTACGCATGAGCGGAATGGTGCTTGGAGCGCCGCAGACATATGAGTATTTTCGTTTGATACAGGAACGGATCACCGGATTCATTGCCGCCCATTCTAACGTGAGTGAGGATACGATCGAACAGTGGATGATCACTCCGGGCATATTGAGCAGAGATCTGGGCACAATCTTGGTCGGCAGGCAGGCGGTAGAGGCAGGCTTGTATCAATGTGTGGGCGGTATTCATGAAGCACTGCAGGAATTGCAGCAGCGCATTGCCAAAAACAGAACAGACATTTGCAGTTGATATGAGGGTATGCTATAATGAGCTATAAGACGGCTCATTATAGTAGTTTACATAACCCGTTGTGTTCAGGTGCGCAGAGCGCGGGGGGAAGCTGTAAAGATTGCGTACAGAAATGAGGATGGATATGCCAGTTTGGAAGGGGATTATATTAGGTATTGTTCAGGGACTTGCAGAGTTTTTACCAATAAGCAGTTCCGGGCATTTGGTTATTTTGAAAGAGATCATGCACATAGACTTAGAGGGCGGTGGCCTTTTCTTTGATGTTATGCTGCATTTTGGAACATTATTTGCTATTTTTGTAGCATTCCGACATGATATTTTGAAGATGATCGTGGAAGGATTACATATTGTAGGAGACGTATTTGCAAATATCGGAATTTGGTTCTCAGGATTTCGTGGGAATGAGCGTCATTATCACAAAATTGTTCGTACAGCTTATCGAAAGTTTGTTATGTTAGTGATCGTGTCTACGATTCCGACAGGCGTGATCGGCATCTTATTTAAGGATACGGTGGAACTTGCAGGAACTATGTTGGTCGTTCCGGGCATCTGTCTGTTGATCACTTCTGTATTTTTGGTTATTGCAGATTATGCAGATGAAGGAACAAAACGACCAAGAGAGGCGTCGTATGTCAATGCGGGATTGATCGGTGTTGCACAGGGAATCGCAACAATGCCGGGGCTGTCGCGTTCCGGAACGACGATCACAGCTTGTCTGCTTTGCGGTTTTGAAAAGAAGTTTGCTGTGAAATATTCTTTTATTATGTCGATCCCAGCTGTTTTAGGCGCGGTCGTGTTGGAGTTAAAGGATGTTGCTAAGGCTCCACTGCAGGCGTCAGCAGTACCGGCATGTGCAGTGGCGACAGTTATTTCCGCAATAGTAGGATATTTGTCAATCTGCATTATGATGCGTTTGATACAGGGAAAGAAATATAAAATATTTGCAGTTTATTGTGCGATCGTAGGACTGATCACGGTCGGCTATGGAATATTCAGATAATTGGAGGAGTGTCATGGCAGCAAAGACATCTGCGGCAAAGAAAAAGGCAGGCAGCGGAGGGCGAAGTGCCAAAAAAACGACAAGCGGAGTAAAGGCAGTACATAGTACCAAGCCGTCTGGCAGGACAACGTCTAAAACGACGGCTCACAAGAAGAATGGAAGCGGTGGTACATCGAAAGCGAGTCGCACCGGGACGAATACATATCGTCGACGCACGATTGAAGAAATGAACGAGTATCAGGACCATATCGCATTTGAGCAGGGAATGACGATTTTGCTCAATTGTGCTGTGTTAGTGCTATGCTATGTGAGTTTTTTTGGGCTTGCCGGACAATTTGGAGCGGTAATAAAAAACATTTTTATGAAATTATTTGGCTGGACGGCATGGATGATTCCGATGGCAATCGTTCTTGCTGTTATTTTTTCGATCGTAAATCCGGGAGACAAACGCGTACCGCGCAGAATTGCCAGTGGTACGGTAATCGTGTTGGCGTTAATGGGATTGACGGGCAGTGGTATTGTTGGTAAATACATCGACTTAGGAGTATTCCGTGTACTGGGTGAAGTGGGTGGTTATTGCGTATTAGGCGCATTATTATTAGTTAGCATTTACATATTTTATGGAATTGAATGGATGGCAATGCTGCGCAAGCGAAATGCCTATTATCAGGAGATGGGAGAAGCCTATGAGGTGATCCGTCAAGAAGAAGATTACACGGAGCCATCTTACAAGGTTCGTCCACCGAAACGACGTAAGATATACTCGGATCATCAAATGCAGTCTGTCAATTTGCAGCAGATGAATGAGCAGATAGACCGGATGCAGGAAAAAGAACAGGAAAATCGCAAAAATACAAATACAACCAAAGAAAAAGCCGGAAAGCTGGAAGAGATATTACCGAGTGGGAAAAGTGTGCGTACGCAGACGCAGGAACAGGAGTCGATAGAGCATCAAAAAGTGCAGCAGGAAGAACAGCATATGTCGGTGGAGCCATCTTCAGAGATTCCAATCTATCGTGAGGAACTGCGACGCAAGTTTGATAAACCGTTGTCGGAAACGATCACATCACCGTTACACGAGCAGCCTTCGACGCAGTCACTTGAGAGTTACATTGCGGAAACGAAGGAGAATATGACACAGGCAATGACAGAGAAGGTTTCTGAAGAGCCGAAGAAACCGGCAAAGACAAGTCGGACAAATCGTAATAGTCAGAATATAGCAGAACGTTCAACGACAAAATCAGAGAGCAGTACGGTGCGAGGAGGAAGTGGCGCGGTTTCTACCTATAACGCTGCGGAGATTGCAGATGCTTTTGCGTCCGGTAAGGAAAAAATGACTGCCAAGCAGAGTGAAGAACAACATAAACCATATGAATTTCCTCCGGTGGAATTGCTTAGTGTTCCAAAGGAGATACCGGGAAGGGTCAGCGACAGTGAGCTTCGTGAGACAGCAGCCAGACTGCAGGATACGCTGCGCAGCTTTAATGTGAACGTGACGATGGGACCGGTCACCTGTGGACCAACCGTTACTCGCTTTGAAGTGCTTCCGGAACAGGGTGTCCGAGTAAATAAGATCACTAATCTTACCGACGATCTTAAGCTGAGTTTGGCGGCACCGAGTGTTCGTATTGAAGCACCGATCCCGGGAAAATCAGCGGTTGGAATTGAAGTGCCAAATCCGGAGCCAAGTCCGGTGTATTTTCGAGAATTATTGGAGGGCGATGATTTCCGTAAGGCAAAATCGCCGGTTACGTTTGCGGTTGGTAAAGATATTGCCGGTAAACGCATTATGACGGATATTGCCAAGATGCCGCATTTATTGATCGCCGGAGCGACCGGTTCCGGTAAATCAGTATGTATCAATACGCTGATCATGAGCATTTTGTATAAGGCAGATCCATCTGATGTCAAGCTGATCATGATCGACCCGAAAGTGGTAGAGCTTAGTGTATATAATGGAATCCCGCATTTGTTCTGTCCGGTTGTGACGGATCCACGCGAGGCGGCATCTGCGCTTAATTGGGCGGTGCGGGAGATGATGGAACGATACAATTTATTCAAAGAACTGGGAGTACGTAATATTTCCGGTTACAATCAAAAGATCAAGACAGTAGAGGATCCGGAAAAAGCAGGATATTCCAAAATGCCATCGTTAGTTATCATTGTTGACGAGTTTGCTGATCTGATGATGGTTGCTTCTAAAGAAGTGGAGGATGCGGTGTGCAGACTGGCTCAGTTGGCACGTGCAGCGGGAATCCACTTAGTATTGGCAACACAGCGACCATCGGTAAATGTCATCACCGGCGTTATCAAAGCGAATATTCCATCGAGAATTGCATTCTCGGTATCATCAGCCATTGACTCCAGAACGATACTGGACAAAGGTGGAGCAGAGAAACTGCTTGGTAAAGGTGATATGTTATTTTTCCCATCGGGAGAATCGGAGCCGGTACGTGTGCAGGGCGCATTTGTTTCGGATAAAGAAGTCAGCAATGTGGTTGAATTTCTGTGTGAGGCAAATGAAGAGCCGGAATACAATCATGAGGTGACAGCAATTACGGAAGAGTCGGATGGCACAGTGACAGAAGCCGTATCCGAAAAACCGGATGTTGATGAGTATTTTGCCGATGCAGGACGTTTTGTTATTGAATCAGAGCGTGCGGCAGCAGGACAATTACAGCGTCGTTTTTCAATAGGATTTAATCGCGCAGGACGCATTATTGACCAATTGCATCAAGCAGGAGTAGTCGGTCCGGCAGAGGGCACTAAGCCTAGAAAGGTATTGATGACGATGGAGCAGTTTGAGGCATATCTGTCAGGAGGCGATGTAGCAACAGAAGCAGATGAGCTGGAAGCTTATGCACAGGAACTTTCTGCAAGTGATATGTTAGAAAATCCGGAGCATGTGATCTCGGAAGAGCAAGATCCATTACAAGGGATGGTAGATGATCTGGAGGAGCATGGAGTATGATAGCGACAAAAAATATCCGGGGATTGTTGGTGACAAATGCGTTTCTAAAAAACGGTAAATTTGTCGAGCATTATGAGTGGCTGCGGGAAGCTGCAAGGCAGCAGGAGATCCGGCTGGATCTGTGCGATAACGCTATGCTTCATGCAATCTATGGAATGGAATCTGATGAGGCAAAGTTAGCGTCATATTCGTTTATTATTTTTTGGGACAAAGACATACGTTTGGCAAAATGGATGGAGCAGTATTGTCAAAAACGGGGAATCCCGATCTTTAACACGCCCGAGGCGGTTGCGGCTTGTGACGATAAGAGTGAAACTTTTCGGTTGCTAACAGAGGCATCGGAGGAGGCGTTTTCCTTGATTCCATCTGTTGTTGCTCCCTTAACGTTTGCTGCTGTGGGTTATACAGATGTGGATTTTTTGTCTTCGATCGAGAAGCAGATAGGCTATCCGATGGTGATCAAAGAGTGCTTTGGGTCGTTTGGCTGGCAGGTTTATTTGGCAAAGGATCGGGAAGAGGCACTTAAGTATACGAAAAAATTGGCGGGCATCCCATTTTTATATCAAAAGTTTATTGCTGCGAGTGCAGGTGTGGACGTGCGTTTGCAGGTTGTAGGAACAGAAGTGGTAGCGGCAATGAAGCGTCGGTCAAAAACGGATTTCCGTGCAAATTTATCGAATGGCGGGCAGATGGAAGCTTATGAAGCTTCGCAGGAAGAATGTGATCTTGCTGTTCGCGCAGTGCTTGCATTGGGGCTTGATTTTGCGGGCGTTGATCTGTTATTTGCAAGTGGTGAAGATAAACCGGCAAATATGATCTGTGAGGTGAATTCCAATGCACATTTTCGAAATATTGCAGAATGTACCGGGGTAAATACAGCAGACAAGATCATGCAGTATATTAAGCGTGTGTTGGAAGGAAAACAGGAGAGAAATCATAGAGGATGAATAAATGCAGCGCATAGGTTATATGATTTATGAAACAGCAGAAGGGGAGAAAAACCGTGGCTTTGTGTCTATGTTTGCACAGGCAGGAAAAGCCTATGGTCTGAGATTTTGCTTGGTGACAAAGAATCAGTACAAAACGTCCCCCTTGCCGGATTTTGTGATCAATCGGACCAGAGATCCTGAAGTCAGTCTGTTCTATGAATGTCATGGAGTTTTGGTATTTCATTCTAGTGATATCGTTCGTACCGGGAATGATAAAGCGGTGACTTTGCAAAAACTCAAAGAAAAGTGGTTAGCAAAGATCCCACTACAGATACCGAAAAGCACTGTGATCGATCTAACGCAGTATGCGGTCGGACTGGCAGATATGACACAGGTATCCATTGAGGATGGGAAGAAGAATGCTTTTATCAAGCTGAAAAGGGAAGTATTGAAATGGCAGGACAAATGCGGTCTGATGGGCCATAATGTAGTGCTCAAATCGGTTGGTGGACATGGCGGCAGCGAAGTATTTCTGGTATCTATGGAAGAATGGGATGAAGAAGAGAAAACACAGGAGAAACTGCAACCGCTTTTTAACCGAAAGTTGTTGTGTCAGGAATGGATAGACAGTGACAGCCGCGATATACGCATCTATGTTATAGGAGGACAGCCTTATGCAGCGGTACTTCGTCAGGGCTTTGGTGATTTTCGCTCGAACTATTCCCTGGGTGGGTCTGTGCGAGAGTATCCTCTGGACAATATGACAAAAGAGTTAGTCAGACAGTATATTATGGCGTTAGGAGGCAGTGCCTTAGCGTTTGTCGGAGTGGATTTTTTGTTAGAGAAGAGTGGATGCATGGTATTTAATGAGTTAGAAGAAATGGTGGGATGCCGTATGTTGTACGCCTGCAGTGATCACGACATTGTGTCGGATTATGTAGGGTGGCTTGCCAAAAAACTATAAAAATGATAGGATAAAGATTAGTCACTTTTAGGGGGACTATGAGGAGCAGGAGAAAGAGAATGGAGGATTTTGTACATGAAATCAGATATTGAAATCGCGCAGGCAGCCAATATGATTCCAATTTGGGAAGTGGCAGAACAGCTGAATATCCCGAAGGATGAATTAGAAATGTATGGTAAATACAAAGCAAAGCTTGGAGATGAGCTTTGGGATAGAGTAAAAGATAACCCGGATGGAAAGCTGATCTTAGTGACAGCGATCAATCCTACCCCGGCAGGAGAGGGCAAGACAACAACTTCCGTTGGTCTTGGACAGGCTATGGGTAAGCTTGGCAAAAAGGCAGTGATCGCACTTCGCGAGCCATCTCTTGGACCATGCTTTGGTATCAAAGGTGGAGCGGCAGGAGGCGGTAACGCCCAGGTAGTTCCGATGGAGGACTTAAATCTTCATTTTACCGGTGATTTTCATGCAATTACATCTGCCAATAACTTGTTGGCAGCCATGCTGGATAACCATATTAAGCAAGGCAATGCATTGCAGATCGATACGAATCAGATCGTGTGGAAACGCTGTATGGATATGAATGATCGTGTGCTTCGTAATATTGTGGTTGGTCTTGGACGTCCGGTAGATGGAGTTGTACGCGAGGATCATTTTATTATTTCTGTTGCCTCAGAAATCATGGCAATCTTATGTCTTGCGGATAATATGAAAGATCTGAAGGAACGTTTGTCTCGTATTATCGTAGCTTATAATTATGCCGGTGAACCGGTAACGGCAGGACAGTTAAATGCAGTAGGAGCAATGGCAGCGTTATTAAAGGATGCCATCAAGCCTAATATGGTGCAGACACTTGAAAATACACCGGCGTTAGTACATGGTGGCCCGTTTGCTAATATTGCACATGGCTGTAATAGTGTCCGTGCAACAAAGACAGGACTTAAATTAGCGGATTACGTCATTACAGAGGCTGGTTTTGGCGCAGATCTTGGTGCAGAGAAGTTTTTTGATATTAAGTGTCGTATGGCAGGCATGAAACCGGATGCAGTTGTATTGGTTGCTACGGTCCGTGCCCTGAAATATAATGGCGGCGTTGCCAAAGAAAATCTTGGTGAAGAGAATCTGGAAGCGTTAAAAGCAGGTATCGTAAACTTAGAGAAACATATTGAGAATGTTGCAAAGTTCAAGGTACCATGTGTAGTAACTTTGAACCGTTTTGTAACGGATACCGATGCAGAGCTTCAGTACATTGAGCAGTTCTGTAAAGAAAGAGGCTGTGATTTTGCACTTTCCGAAGTATGGGAAAAAGGTGGAGAAGGCGGCATTGCTTTGGCAAAAGAGGTAATTCATACGCTGGAAACCAAAGAGAGCGATTTTACACCGTTATATGATACTGAGTTATCTATTCGGGAAAAGATCGAGAAGATTGCGAAAGAAATTTATGGCGCCGGCAAGGTTAATTATGCACCTGCAGCAGCGAAAGCAATTGACCGTTTAGAGAGTCTTGGGTATGGCGATACACCGATCTGTATGGCAAAGAATCAGTATTCACTGTCTGATGATCCTAAGAAGTTAGGTCGTCCGGAAGGATTTGAGATTACGATACGTGAAGTGTATGTGTCCGCAGGAGCAGGATTTGTCGTTGCGATCACCGGTACGGTCATGACAATGCCGGGATTGCCACTTCATCCGGCGGCTGAGCGCATTGATGTAAACGAGGATGGTGTGATCACCGGTCTTTCCTAAAAGAAATGTAGTGGAATATATCGCACAACCGTAGTTTTTGATGATGTTACAAACATAATAGCAGCTAAAAAGGCTGTCCCTTTACCGAACATCTTGTGGAAAGGGGCAGCCTTTTTTTGACTTAAGTAGAGCAACAACACATTGTTTTACAAATCAGTAGAAAAGTGATCTGTTAGTTGACCAAACTTCCTTTGAATTTAGATTCACAATAAATGCAGCGATAAATCCGTCTGTTGCGGTCTGTCAATTTGAAAGAGTGTGGTAACTCCTGCTCGATCGAAGTGATACAACGCGGATTTTTGCAGCGGATAATTCCGGTAACGGTTTCCGGAAGTTCCAGTTTATGTTTGGCAACGATATTGTTATCCTTAATAATATTGATCGTTAAATTTGGATCTAATACACCGAGAACATTCAGATCAATATCCAAAGGACCTTCGATCTTGATAATGTCCTTTTTGCCCATTTTGTTGCTGCGTGCATTTTTGATAATGGCAACAGAGCAGTCTAATTTTTCTAAGTTGAGATATTCATATATTTTCATGGCACCTCCGGCCTGAATATGATCGATGACAACACCCTCGTTTAATCCACCGATATTTAATCTGCCGGTTTCCGGAATTTCTTTCTGTGACATAGTTACCTCCTTTATTTTGCAAGTCCAAGCAAAGTCATGATCAGAGCCATTCGTACATAAACACCGAATTGTGCCTGCTTAAAATATACAGCACGAGGATCATCATCGACTTCAGTTGCAATTTCGTTGACGCGCGGAAGCGGATGCAGTACATACATATTTTCTTTGGCATAGCGCATCTTAGCTGCATCTAAGATGAAACTGTCTTTTAAGCGGATATAATCTTCCTCATTGAAAAAGCGTTCTCTTTGCACGCGTGTCATATATAAAATATCAAGTTTTGGCATATATTTTTCCAATTCATTGGTTTCGATGAAATCAATGTTGCCGTCCACCAGGACTTCTTGGCGAAGATAATCCGGAATACGAAGTTCATCCGGAGAGATCAATATAAAATGTATATTCGGATAACGTACCATAGCATTGATCAGAGAGTGTACGGTACGGCCGAATTTCAGATCACCGCACATACCGATGGTCATATTATCCAGACGCCCGGTCAGTGTTTTGATCGTTAAGAGATCCGTTAATGTCTGCGTCGGGTGATTATGTCCGCCATCACCGGCATTGATCACCGGTATCCGTGAATGCATTGCAGCTACGGTAGGAGCTCCTTCTTTTGGGTGGCGCATTGCACAGATATCTGCATAAGAAGAGATTACGCGGATCGTGTCAGCGACGCTTTCTCCTTTGGACGCTGAGCTGGAATCAGCGGAAGAAAAACCAAGCACGCTACCGCCAAGATTTAACATGGCTGCCTCAAAACTGAGACGTGTACGAGTGCTTGGTTCATAAAATAAAGTTGCTAATTTTTTGCCATCGCATACATGTGCATATGCTTGCGGATCATGCATGATCGACTGCCCTAAGGTCAATATGTGGTCCAGTTCATCCACCGATAAATCAAGGGGACTGATTAGATGTTTCATGAAAAGTACCTCCGTTGTATTTTTACAATATATTACCACAACATTTCGGGACATACAATGCTAACTTGAGAAAAAGAAATGACAAGTTAGTATTGAAGAAGAAAGGCAGTTTATGGTACTATATAGGTACTGATGTAGAGGTGGGATATTAACAGAAGGGAGAATTCATAGTATGAGTGAAATTTCAAAGAAAACAAAAAGCGAAAATGAGAGAATTAATCTTTTAGTATTCATTTTTGCGACCTTGATGGATGCATTTTTTGTAGTAGGATATCTGCAGGATGCATCGGTAGGAAACATTAGCTGGACATATGCGATCATTGTAGTTGCAGTTGTTGCAGTAGGGTTATTGATCAATGCGGTTTTATATATTCGTAATCATGGAAGTGTGGCACTGCGTCATACGGTTATGGTTGGATATGGTGTGTTATATGCAGTGATCATGTATGGCGCCAATAGTGACCTTGTATTTATTGCTGCCTTTCCAATGGCAAGTATCTTTATTTTGTATTTCGACTTTGCGTTCATCCTGCGAAGCAGCATTGGTTTGATCATTATCAATGTGGCATACGTAGTACGCTGTGTAGTCAATGGCAAGATGAATTCAGGAATTGATATTACAACGAGTACGCTGATCCTTCAGCTTGCAACGGTCGTTCTTACAATGGTGGTTGTCTGCGCAATTACTAAGCTTGCTGCACAGCTTAACAGCGAGAAAGTAAGTCGTGCACTTACTAATCAGCAAAAATCAGAAACTTTGCTGGAGGAAATTCTTCATATTTCCAAGCAGGTTAAAGAAAATTCTTCAACAGCTGCATCTTTGATGGAAGAGTTGCAGCAGTCTACAATTAGTACAGCAAATGCATTGGACGAGATATCGACCGGTAACAGTTCCAATGCAGAGAGCATTGAGCAGCAGACGGTGATGACTTCACAGATTCAGGAAATGATCACGAAGACCAGCAATCGATCTCAGGGAATGAAGCAGGTTGCCGAGATGAGTATGGAGTCGATCGATAAAGGCCGTGACTCTATGCAGAAATTACTTGAGCAGGCAGATGCTATTGCAGCTGAGAATGCAAAGGTACATACTTTAATGGGGGCTTTGACGGAGAATACCAAGGAAGTGGCTGAGATCACGCAAAATATTTTTGACATTTCCAGTCAGACCAATATGCTTGCTTTGAATGCATCGATCGAGAGTGCAAGAGCGGGAGAAGCAGGTCGCGGCTTTGCGGTTGTTGCAGAGCAGATCCGAGTACTTGCAGAGCAGACCAGACAGTTGACGGAAGGAATTTCTCAGATCACTGCCAAATTACAGGAAAATGCAGAAGAGACACAGGAAAGAATCAATGGTGTGTTGGAAGCATCTGAACAGGAGAAAAATTTGATCCAGGTAACGGATAAAGATTTCACCCAGATCCGTTCTCAGATGGATCATTTGAATGAGGACGTAGTAAATGTTTCCGAGGAGATCAGCCAGATCATGACCGCAAATGACTCTATTGTGGAAAGTATTTCACAGATATCAGCGGTCAGCGAGGAAGTTTCCGCTAATACATCTCAGGCGGCAGAGATGGGATATCAGACAAGCGAACAGGCTGCCAAAGTTGGCTCTTTGATGAATGAATTGCAGGAGAGCGCTGTAGAACTTGAAAAGTACATTTAATTCTATTAGAATAGAACCGTATGTTGTGTTTACCACATGACATATGATTACTTGAGCCAAGAGCATAATATGAAAGCTTAAAATCACTGGCTTAAGAGAAAGGTATGGTAACAGTATGATTAAGTTGTATGATAATGGTGTGTATTTGCTGAATGGGACAGATATCGTAGAAGATAACGGCCAGGCAGAAGCACAGATTCAGGCAAAATGTGGAGAGGTGCCATCAAAGGAGCAGGCCTCCGAGGGAACGATTGCATATTCTATTTTGAAAGCACATAATACTTCTGGTGGTATGGATAATCTTCAGATTAAATTTGATAAGTTAACGTCTCATGATATTACATTTGTTGGCATTATCCAGACTGCAAGAGCATCAGGATTGGATAAATTTCCTGTTCCTTATGTTTTGACAAACTGTCACAATAGTTTATGTGCGGTTGGTGGAACGATCAATGAGGACGATCATATGTTTGGTCTTTCTTGTGCTAAGAGATATGGTGGAATGTATGTGCCACCACATCAGGCGGTTATTCATCAGTTTGCAAGAGAAATGTTGGCAGAGGGTGGTAAAATGATCCTCGGTTCTGATTCTCATACAAGATATGGTGCCCTTGGTACTATGGCAATGGGTGAAGGTGGTCCGGAATTAGTAAAGCAGTTGTTAGAGCGTACGTATGATATTCCAATGCCTGGTGTGATCGGTATTTATCTGGATGGCGAGCCAATGCCTGGCGTCGGCCCTCAGGACGTAGCACTTGCTATTATCGGTGCAGTATTCAATAACGGTTATGTTAAGAATAAAGTGATGGAATTTGTAGGTCCTGGTGTTTCTAAATTGTCTGCAGATTATCGTATTGGTATTGATGTAATGACAACGGAGACTACGTGTCTGTCTTCTATTTGGAGAACAGATGACAAGATCAAAGAGTTCTATGAAATCCATGGACGTGCCGGCGCATATAAAGAGTTGAATCCGGCAGCAGTTACTTATTATGACGGTATGGTATATGTAGATCTTTCTAAGATCCAGCCAATGATCGCAATGCCATTCCATCCAAGCAATGTATATACGATCCATGAGTTACAGGATAATCTGATGGATATTTTGGATGACTGCGAGAAGAAAGCGTTGGTATCTTTGGATGGTCAAGTTGATTTTAAGCTTAAGAATAAAGTGCGTAATGGCAAACTTTATGTAGATCAAGGTATTATTGCAGGATGTGCAGGTGGTGGTTTTGAAAATATCTGTGCTGCAGCTGATATTTTGAAAGGCGCAAGCATTGGAGCAGATGAGTTTACATTGAGTGTGTATCCGGCCTCTACCCCAATTTATATGGAGCTTGCTAAGAATGGTAAGTTAGCAGATCTTATGGAGACCGGAGCAATCGTTAAAACAGCATTTTGTGGTCCGTGCTTTGGTGCAGGTGATACCCCTGCAAACAATGCCTTTAGTATTCGCCATTCAACGCGTAACTTCCCGAACCGTGAGGGATCTAAGATTCAGAACGGTCAGATCTCTTCGGTAGCATTGATGGATGCACGTTCTATTGCAGCAACAGCAGCAAATAAGGGCTATTTGACAGCTGCCACGGACGTTGATGCAACGATCAATACACCAAAGTATTTCTTTGATAAAAATATTTATGCAAACCGTGTTTACGATGGTGTAGGAAAACCTGATTATAATGAAGAAGTGAAGTTTGGACCAAACATTAAGGATTGGCCGGAGATGTCTGCATTGACAGATGACATCTTGATCAAGGTTGTATCTGAAATTCACGATCCGGTTACGACAACTGATGAGTTGATCCCATCCGGTGAGACATCTTCCTTCCGTTCAAATCCTTTGGGACTGGCAGAGTTTACACTTTCCCGTAAAGATCCGGAGTATGTAGGCAAGGCAAAGGCTGTTCAGCTTGGTGAGAAAGCACGTGTTGCCGGCGAGGATATTTTCGCAGCACTGCCGGAAGCAAAAGAAGTTTTTGATAAGATCAATGAGAAATTCGATGTTGATCCTGCTAAGACACAGATCGGAAGCATGGTATATGCGGTGAAGCCGGGTGATGGATCTGCACGTGAGCAGGCTGCATCCTGTCAGAAAGTATTAGGCGGTCTTGCAAATATTGCAAAGGAGTATGCAACT
>ERZ772865.1227-NODE-1227-length-26793-cov-19.192273_pt1 | contig 26793 bp, 28 predicted proteins | sample MGYA00512133_ERZ772865 | MGnify/ENA primary metagenome ERZ772865 (study PRJEB29015, sample SAMEA2737722) | human gut metagenome | biome: human gut; feature: human-associated habitat; material: faeces | place: China | collected 2012 ...
CTAACGACCAAAAGGGAGGGGCCTTGCCCCTCCTTTTTGGATTATCCACCCCGCTCTTCTGACGGCGCAGCAATGCCGCGCCCGCACGCAGTCCGCCGCCAGACTTCCGTCACTCGCGCCTCACGGAGTAAGGCGCGGTTGCTGGATGAACCGACCCGCAGGGACTCGTGGCGAAGCCACGTACACTGCACTTACACTGCGCAGCGCGTGCAGTCATTCAAGCTGCAAACTGCCAATGTTGGGGGTCGAGGGGGACTCCCCTCGCGTTCTCTTGGGGGTCCAAGGGGGATATTCTCTCACGCGAGAGAATATCCCCCTTATTTCGTAGCAGCGCCACCGGCGCTGCCACCCCTCCCGCGCAGAGCACGGGATATTTTCCTCAATTTTTCTAAAAAAGTGAAAGAAAACAAAAAATGACTGACCCTTGATCGCGATTACTGAACTACGATCAAGGGTCAGCCATGATGAATATTTGGATCTCTCATATTCTGTTTTCTTTCCTTCCTTTCTTCAATGATCTGGTGCCGAATATCACTTACTCCGGTTTCCACTCCTGCTATCTCAAACACCGCGGTTGCGGCGGTTTTACCTGAATGACGGTACACATCAGAGAGTGCTGCGCGATGGATATGATCGGAACCATTTGGGATCGCCTTTGTGAAGATCACTTGTACATTGGTCTCACCCTTTCTGTGCTTAAAGAATAGCAAGAATGAGCTCAAAAATCAAGCGGCGGAATGGATAAAGATGCGAGCGATATTTTGTGCGCAGGGCTGATTATTCGAAAACTGGCAGAAAATGCTTGCAGTTCATCCGGCACTTTAGTATAATAAAGCTGTTGAGCCGCCCGAAAGGGCGGCCCGTTTTCTTATTTTCGGAAATACACGGCGTCCCATTCCTCGCCGTTGGGGACGAGCGGCGGCTCGATGACAAGGCCGCTTTTGCCGCCGCGCTTTCCCTCGACGAAGAGGAGCGAGGGCGCGGCGTCCGGCGATTTTGCGAGAAAGCGCAGGCGCTTGGGCTCGATGCCGTGACTCCGCATGGCGCAGAGCACGTCGGCGAGGCGCTCGGCGCGGTGAACGAGGGTGAAGCGCCCGCCATAGCGCAGCACACGCTGCGCCGCGGCGCAGACGTCGTCCAGCGTGCAGGCGGTTTCCTCGCGCGCGATTTGGCGCGCTTCGCATTTGGCGCTCTCGCCGCTGCCGGCGGGAAAGTACGGCGGGTTCGAGATCACATAGTCGACGCTGCCGGCTTTCGGCAGGACGGAGACGTCGCGAAGGTCGCCTTCGTGGAAAGCAGCTCTGTCCGCCCAGCCGTTTTCGGCGAACGTCTTTCGCGCAAGCGCTGCCGCGGGCGCGGAGAGCTCAACATTTTCGATAAAAAGCGATTCCTCGCGCGCGAGCAGGAGCGTTCCGAGAAGACCGATCCCGCTGCCGAGGTCGCAGACCGTGTCGCCGCGGGACGGGCGGGCAAAGTAGGCGAGGCAAAAGCTGTCCGTCCCCGGCGGGAAGAGGGCGGTGTCGTAATAAAAGCAGGGGCCGCGCGGCCAGAGCTCGTCGCGTTTATCCATGTGATGACCCTTTCTGATGATAAAAATAAGGACGCGCTTTCGCGCGTCCTTATTTTTTAAGTACCCTTAGACCTTAGGCCTGGGAGATGGCGCCGTTGGGGCAGGTATCAGCGCAGGAGCCGCAATCCAGGCAGGCATTTGCGTCGATCTGATACTGGGAATCGCCCTGAGAAATAGCACCGACAGGGCAGGCGTCTGCGCAAGCACCGCAGCTGACGCAGGCAGAGCTAATCTGATAAGCCATAATTAGTACCTCCATAAGTTGATGACGCTATTATAGCATGTCAAAGCGAAAATGCAAGAGTCAGAATGCAGGAAAATATTGAATTTTCTGTGTCATTTACAGTGTTTATTTTTGAATAAACCGGTCAAAAATGAAAGGACGAAAAGGAAGCGGAGGGTAGAGCAATGAATGACCGGAAATTCAGCCTGAAGGCTGAGCATGTGCTGCGCTGTGCGCAGGCGGCGGCGGGCGAGCTGGGGCACGGCTATGTGGGCTGCGAGCACCTGCTGCTCGCGATGCTGCGCGAGGAGGACGACGCGGCCTGCCGCGCGCTGAATGCCTCGGGCGTCTACGAGCCGGCAGTGCGCGAGAGGATGATCGAAAAGCTGGGGCGCGGCACGGCGGAAAGATCGACCGTGCAGGGGCTCACCCCGCACGCGCGCTGCGCGGTCGAGCTGGCCGTCGGCGAGGCGCTGCGCGCGGGCAGCGGAGAGATCGAGGCGGGACACCTGCTGCTCGGCATCCTGCGCGACAGCGGCAATATGGCTGTGCGGCTGCTGCGATCGCTGGGTGTGGATACCAAAAAGCTGTACAGCGACACGCTGCGCGCGATGAGCCTGTCGCCGCGCAAGCTCCCGCTGCCCGAGGTGCGTGCAAGCCGCGCGGAGGCGAAAAACGGCAAGACGCTCTTGGAATTCTCGCGCGATCTGACGGCGATGGCACGCGAGGGGCGGCTCGACCCCGTGATCGGGCGGGAAAAGGAAATCGCCCGCGCGCTGCGCATCCTGACGCGGCGGACAAAAAATAACCCCGTGCTCATCGGCGAGCCGGGCGTCGGCAAGACGGCTATCGCCGAGGGGCTTGCCGAAAAGATCGCGGCGGGCGACGTGCCGGAGGAGCTTATCGACAAGCGTATCCTGCTGCTCGACCTCTCCGGCATGGTGGCGGGGACAAAGTACCGCGGCGAGTTTGAAGAACGCATCCGCGCCGTGCTCGACGAGGTGCGGCGCGACGGCAATGTCATTTTGTTCATCGACGAGCTGCACACCATTGTCGGCGCGGGCAGCGCCGAGGGGGCGGTGGACGCGGCGAACATCCTAAAGCCCGCGCTCGGGCGCGGGGAGATCCGCGTCATCGGCGCGACGACGCTCGAGGAGTACCGGAAATTCATCGAAAAGGACGCCGCGCTCGAGCGGCGCTTCCAGAGCGTGCAGGTCGGCGAGCCGGACGAGAAGCAGGCGCTGCAAATTTTGCATGGCTTGCGGCCAAAGTACGAGGCGTATCACGGCCTTTCCATCGAGGACGAGGCCCTGCGCACGGCGGTGACACTCTCAAAGCGGTATCTGCCCGACCGTTTTTTGCCGGATAAGGCTATCGACCTTATTGACGAGGCGGCGGCAAGCGTGAAACTGTCCGCGCGCAGCGCCTCGCCCGAACTGAAAGCGCTCGAAGAGAAGGCGAGCGCCGCCGCGCGGGACAAGGAGACTGCCATCCGCGCGCAGGACTATGAAAAAGCGGCGCGGCTGCGCGACGCGGAGGAGAGCTTCCGCACGCAGGCGGCAGCTGAGCGGAAAAAACAGGCGCGCGAGGCGGAAAAGACCGCTGTGCGCGTGACGGCGGAGGACATCGCCGCCGTGGTGTCGAACTGGACGGGCATTCCGGTGACAAGGCTCAACGAGAGCGAAAGCGCGCGGCTTTTGACGCTTGAAGAAACGCTGCACGCGCGCGTCGTCGGGCAGGAGGACGCGGTGCGCGCCGTGGCGCGCGCCATCCGCCGCGGGCGCGTCGGCGTCAAGGATCCGAAACGGCCTGTCGGGTCGTTCCTCTTCCTCGGCCCCACGGGCGTGGGCAAGACGGAGCTCAGTAAAGCGCTCGCCGAGGCGGTATTTGGCAGCGAGGACGCGATGATCCGCATCGACATGAGCGAGTATATGGAAAAACACACCGTCTCGCGCCTGATCGGCTCGCCGCCGGGCTACGTTGGCTACGACGAGGGCGGCCAGCTGACGGAAAAGGTGCGGCGCAAGCCATACTCCGTTGTGCTTTTCGATGAGATCGAAAAAGCGCATGAGGACGTGTGGAACATCCTGCTGCAAATTTTAGAGGACGGCGTCGTGACGGACGCGCAGGGCCACAAGGTGGACTTTCGCAACACGGCGGTCATCATGACGTCGAACATCGGGGCGAAGAGCATCACGGCGGCGGGCACGCCGCTCGGCTTTGCGCCGGAGGAGCAGAAAAGCGCCGACGCGCAGTTTGCTGCCGTGAAGGCGGCGGTGATCGCGGAGCTGCGGCGGACGTTCCGGCCGGAATTTTTGAACCGCGTGGACGAGACGATCGTCTTCCGCCGCTTATCGCGCGAGGACTGCGCCGAGATCGCGCGGCGGCTGCTTGCGCAGACCGTTTCCCGCGCTGCGGCGCTCGGCATCACGCTTGAGGCGGACGAGGACTGCGCGGTCTCCCTCGCCGAGCGGGGCTACGATGTTTCCTACGGCGCGCGTCCCCTGCGGCGGCTCATCCGCAGCGAAGTGGAGGATGCGCTCGCGACCTGCCTTTTGGACGGCACGCTCGCAAGCGGCGACACGGCGGTTTTGGCGGCGGAAAACGGCACGCTCTGCGTGCGCCGGCGGGAGAAAGCGGCGGCCGCCGCCCTCGGCGACGTCGGCGCGCAGAAGGCGTGAAAAAAGTGTATCAGAACAGAAGACCCGACCGATGGATGCTCATCGGTCGGGTCTTCATGCTTGTGCAAAGATTTTTTGCGGTCGAATGATGCAGGGGAACTTCGTTCTTGAAGGGATGAAGCCGGCTTGGCAAACCGGAAGCTGTTAAAGAGGATGATTCCAATATTCTACAGCATTTCCGTTCACGTCATAAAAAGTAATGCTGCCCGCATTGATCGGCAGGACGATCGCAAAGGGCTGATCGCTGTCGATATCGATCGCTTGTTTGGCGTGGCCATCATCAATTTGAAGCTGCTGCACCTGCTGCTGATTCATGGAAATCAATGCGCGCTCATTAGCCCCCTCTGCGGTGAACTCTGCAATTCCTTCCTGGATCTCCGAGAGTTTTCCGCCCGCGCGGAAGAAATATCCGAAGGAAAGTCCCGGGCGATTGACATAGACGGAAAAAGTGTGGTCGCTCATGTCCTGCGGATAAGAAATATATGCAGCCATCGTGTCAGAAACACTTCCATCGATCGCCCAATCCTCCTTGATCTTCTGCGACGAACGAATGTCTGTTTCCAGATTGCCCGACGCTATGCCAATGTCGCTGCTTATATAAAGAAAACCGACAAATAAGCTGCAAACAAGAAGAATCCCTATCACAGTTTTAAGAACAATCTTTTTTATAGCTATCAAAACTCCTTAGCAGATTCCCAATTTTTTTGCCCCGGATGCGCCCTTCCTCATTCAAAGCGCTCAACGGTCGTTGCGAGGTCGTAGCTTGCCTTGAGTGCCTTGAGCTTTGCCATCGGCTCGCCCGCGGAGTGCTTGTCGAGCGCGGCGCGGTCGCGCCAGTGCTCCACGAGCAGCACGCAGTTTTCCTCGGCAAGAGGCCGGTAGTAGTCGTACTGCATGCAGCCCTCTTCCGCGAGGACGGCGGCGCGCAGGCCGCTTCGCTCCATCTCCGATGCAAAGTCATTAGCCTTTTCGCCGCGATAGAGAACGTGAAGTAAAATGCCTTCCATAAAGTAAGGCTCCTTTCCTGCTTGTTCGTATTACGATACGTCGATCATTTCGAGGTATTTGTAGCCGTTTTCGGCAATGTGGTCCTTGCGGCCCTGCAAATTGTCGCCGAGCAGCAGATCAAACGAGTGTGCCGTCGCCTCCGCGTCCTCGGGCATGACCTTGATGAGACGGCGTGTCTCGGGGTTCATGGTCGTGAGCCACATCATTTCGGGGTCGTTCTCGCCGAGACCTTTCGAGCGGTCGACCTTGTAGCGCTTGCCCTCAAGGGCCTTGACGATGTCGTTTTTCTCCTTGTCCGTGTAGGCGAACCACGTCTTTTCGCCGCAGGTGATCTCAAAAAGCGGGGTCTCGGCGATGTAGACATAGCCCTCGCGAATCAGCGTCGGGCAGAGGCGGTAGATCATCGTCAGGATGAGCGTCCGGATTTGGAAGCCGTCGACATCGGCATCGGTGCAGAGGATGACCTTGTTCCAGCGAAGATTGTTGATATCAAAGGCGTTCAGGTCCTTGACAAACTTGCCCGGCACCTCGACGCCGCAGCCGAGGACCTTCAAAAGGTCGGTGATGATCTCACTCTTGAAAATACGCGGATAGTCGGCCTTGAGACAGTTTAAGATCTTGCCGCGCACGGGCATGATGCCCTGAAACTCGCCGTCGCGCGAGAGCTTGACGCTGCCGAGGGCGCTGTCGCCCTCGACGATGTAGATCTCGCGGCGCGAGACGTCGCGCGTGCGGCAGTCGACAAACTTTTCGACGCGGTTTGAGATGTCGATGCTGCCGGAGAGCTTTTTCTTGATGTTCAGGCGCTGCTTTTCCGCGCTCTCGCGGCTTCTTTTGTTGATGAGCACCTGCTCGGCGATCTTGAGCGCGTCGACGCGGTTTTCGATGAAATAGGTTTCGAGGCGGGACTTCAGAAAGTCCGTCATCGCCTCCTGCACGAACTTGTTCGTGATGGCCTTTTTCGTCTGGTTCTCGTAGCTCGTCTGCGTGGAGAAGTTGTTGGAGACAAGAATGATGCAGTCTTCGATGTCTTGCCAGGCGATACGGGCTTCGCCCTTCTGGTATTTGTTGTTGTCCTTCAAATACTTGTCGATGGCGTAGACAAAGGCGGTCTTCGACGCCTTTTCGGGGCTGCCGCCGTGCTCGAGCCACGAGGAGTTGTGGTAGTGTTCGATGCGCTGCACCTTATTCGAAAAGCAGCACGCGCAGGAGAGCTTGACCTTGTATTCGGGCTTGTCCTCGCGGTCGCGGCCGCGGCGCTCCGTCTCCCAGAAGACGGGGGTGGTCAGGGCATCTTCACCCGCGATCTCGGCGACATAGTCGATGATGCCGTTTTCGTAGACGAAGTCCTGCGTCTCAAAGTGGCCGGGGAGGACTTCGTTTTTGAAGCGGAACGTGATGCCCGCGTTGACGACGGCCTGACGGCGCAGCGTTTCGACATAGTAGTCGGCGGGAATGTCGATATCGGTAAACACGTCGAGGTCGGGCAGCCAGCGCGTGCGCGTGCCGGTTTTGCGGCCGCGGTCGGTCGGCTCGATCCTGAGCTCATCGCCCTTTTTGCCCACGGGCTCGCCGCGTTCAAAGTGCAGGGAGTATTTGTTCCCGTCGCGCCAGACGGTCACGTCCATATAGCGCGAGGAATACTGCGTCGCGCACGCGCCGAGGCCGTTGAGGCCGAGGGAGTATTCGTAGTTGTCGCCGTCCAAGTTGTTGTACTTGCCGCCGGCGTAGAGCTCGCAGTACACGAGTTCCCAGTTGAAGCGCTTTTCCTTGGGGTTATAGTCCACAGGGCAGCCGCGGCCCATGTCCTCGACCTCGATGCTGTGGTCTAAGTAGCGGGTGACGGTGATGAGCCTGCCGTGGCCCTCGCGCGCTTCGTCGATGGAGTTCGAAAGGATCTCGAACACGGCGTGCTCGCAGCCGTCCAGCCCGTCCGAGCCGAAGATGACGCCCGGGCGCTTGCGCACACGGTCCGCGCCCTTGAGGGACGAGATGCTCTCGTTGCCGTAATTCGTTTTTTTTGCTTCTGCCATTGGGGTTTCTCCATTTCGCCGAAATTTACGATTCTGATCTTCAAACACAAAACTTAGTACATTATACGATTTTTTGACCACAATGGCAAGTGGCCGCGGCAGATTTTTGCCTTTGGCGGGAAAATGCAGAAATTCGCGGAAATTTCTGCGCCAATTATGCCGAAAGACGTCGAGCATAACCAATTGTCAACCGGCGGGAACGCACTGGAACAACAAAGTTATTCACAGTTTCCACAGAGTTTTCCACATCGTTATGTCAACAGAATAACCGCGGATAAACCATGAATGGACACGCTTCCGCCTCTTCAGCGCGGAAAGGGCATTTTCGTCAATTTAACACTTGACGGCATTTGTCGCTTGCACTTGTCGGGAGGACATGCTAAAATTTCGTTAAGAATTTATGAAGAAGCGGAGCGGTGAGGAGATAAAGACCGCTCCGCCGTGCCCAAAAAGGCAGGGAACGCTATGGAAAAGAGACAAAAACCTCCCTGACGATGTGTCTTGTGGCCATCGGCATCGTGTACGGCGATATCGGTACCTCACCGCTGTACGTGATGAAGTCCATTTTGGAGGGGAACGGCGGCATCACGCAGATCAACGAGCCATTCATTGTCGGCGCGCTGTCGCTCATCATCTGGACGATCACGCTGCTCACGACCATCAAGTACGTGCTCATCGCCATGAAGGCGGACAACCACGGCGAGGGCGGTATCTTCTCGCTCTATTCGCTCGTGCGCAGCTGCGGCAAGTGGCTCATCGTGCCGGCGATGCTTGGCGGCGCGGCGCTGCTTGCCGACGGCGTGCTGACGCCTGCGGTGACCGTGACCTCGGCGGTTGAGGGACTTCGCAGTATCGCGATGATGGACAGGCTCCTCGGAGGCCGCCAGACGGGCGTCATCATCATCACGCTCTGCATCATCGCGTCGCTTTTTGCCGTGCAGCACGCGGGCACGAGCCGCATCGGCAAGGCCTTTGGCCCGGTGATGCTCGTGTGGTTCCTCTTCCTCGGTGCGACGGGGGGCGATGAACATTTTCTCCATGCCGCAGGTGCTCCGGGCGTTCAACCCCGCGCACGCGGTGGAGCTTCTCGTGAGCCCTTATAATAAACTCGGCTTTATGATCCTCGGCAGCGTGTTTCTGGCCGCGACGGGCGCGGAGGCGCTGTATTCCGACATGGGCCATGTAGGCCGCGAGAGCATTTACATCAGCTGGCCGCTCGTCAAGATCTGCCTGATCCTCAACTATCTGGGGCAGGGGGCGTGGCTGCTCAGCAGTCGGGGCGACGCGGCGCTTGCATCGCTTGAGAGCCTGAACCCGTTCTTTTTGATGCTGCCCGGCGCGCTGCGTCCGGTGGCGGTCATTTTGAGCGCACTCGCGGCGGTCATCGCCTCGCAGGCGCTCATCACAGGCTCCTATACGCTGGTATCGGAGGCCATCCGCCTCGACCTGATGCCGCACCTGAAGGTGCAGTATCCCGCCGAGACCAAGGGTCAAATCTACATCGACACGGTCAACAAGATCCTCTGGGTGGGCTGCACGTTCATCGTGCTGCTGTTCCGCTCAAGCGCGCGCATGGAGTCGGCCTATGGCCTTGCCATCACGGTGACGATGCTGATGACAACGCTGCTTCTGTTCGTGTATCTTTCTTTCCCGTGTGCGAGGGAAGAAAGCGCCCGCGTGGGGCGTGCTCATTGTCTTCGGCGCGATCGAGACGGTGTTTTTCCTCTCGAGCCTGTCGAAATTTGCGCACGGCGGCTATGTGGCGGTCATTATGGCGCTGCTGCTTCTGTCGATTATGATCATCTGGCACCGCGGCACGCAACTCGAGCAGAAATACAGCGTGCGCCTCAAGCTTGATGACTATACGGAGAATCTTGCCGCGCTGCGCGGCGACAATGCATTGCCGGAGTTGACGCAGAACCTTGTCTACATCGGCAGCAGCGACGATATGGAGACGATCGATCGCAACACACTCTACTCCATCCTCGATAAGGATCCCAAGCGCGCCCGCGCCTACTGGTTTTTGAGTGTGCATGCGCTCGACGAGCCAAACGCGATGAACTATCAGGTCGAGACGTTTGGCACGGACTATATTTTCCGCGTAAAGCTCAACCTCGGTTTCAAGAACGACCAGCGCGTGAACATCTACCTGCGCCAGATCGTGCGCGACCTGCTCGAGAGCGGGGAGCTGCCACCGCAGGAGAGAAAGTATTCGATCTACGGCCCCTCGCAGGTGGGCAGCTTCAAGTTTCTGATGCTGCGCCGCGCAGTGCCGCTGATGTCGGAGCTGAGCCGCACGGACGAGATCATCCTGAACCTCAAATACGCCGTCCGCCGCGCGGCGGGCTCGGTCATCCAGTGGTACGGACTGGACACCTCGTCGGTCATTGTGGAGCAGGCACCGCTGGTCATCCCCAGCGCGCACGAAAACGAAAAGCGCATCCAGCGGGCGAAATGAATCAAAAAGGAGAGATGCCGCGGTATCTCTCCTTTTTTACAGCAGCATCAGGATAACGCCGTACACGACGCTTGCGAGCGTGCCGAACACGATGACCGGCCCCGCGACGACGAACATCTTTGACGCCATGCCGGTGATGAAGCCCTCTGGTTGTGTCAAGATAGACATACAGTTTTTTCGGAATTTTTTCAGCTGCCTCCAAAGTGAGGGGTGCTTATTGTTTTAGCTAGCCGTTACAAATTCAAACCCGCTCGAAGTACGCATGTCTATCTCAATCTCTCCTGAAGGGTACACACGAACCCGCTCTACAAAATTCCTAATTATTTCCGGATCATACTCTTTAAGCAGGATGATCTGATCTGCTGTTCTTTTTCCCGTCGCAAGATTACCTCGGGACTCATATTGCTCTACCAGAAGCCGCTCGATCTCTTCAGCTCTACTTGAGAGTCTTGCCAGCTTCTCTGAATCCTTCTACTGGATATCAGCAAATTTCTCTCTGCTTATGCTACCCGCTCGGTATTGCTCATATAGTTCAGCCTTTCTACTTTGGAGCCGTCTTGTCATATTGGTGTTAGCATCAAGTTCCGTTTGAATACTTGAAACGTTTCGTTTGACCTACTATTCAATTAAACCGACAAATTCATGAACTAGATCATCTCTTCAACAAACAGTTCAGGATGGTTGATAATGTCACCGTGGCCGAAGTCTGAGAAACAGCGCACCGTCAGCTTTGGATAAACCTTCCGCAGCTTCTGGATGGCTTTCTTCATATGGCCCTCTTTTTCTCCGTACCAGCATGCAACTTTCGCATCAAGCTGTACAGGGAAGTCGGTACGATAGAGATAAAGCCCCGCCTCCCATGTAGCTCGGACGGACTCCAAACTAATGTGATCTAGGATACGGCTGAGCATGGTCTGCATTCCCTGCTCAGTTTGTCCCATGAAACGCAGAGCCCACGCTGGCACGGTTTATTATATCGTATTGCAAATCGGTCTGTAAAGGCGGGATCTATCATTCAAGAATAGCTCAAGACATTTCCACAATGACGGCCTTTTCTCTTGCCATTTACTGTAGGTGCGACTACAATGATGATACTAAACTCAGGAAATTTACTACCAGATATAAAACAAGGAGACCGACCCATGAACACCGCTAATCTCAATACGCTCATCCAGCGCTACGAGGATAACTTTGAGTGGATCAACAATGCGGAACATGACGAGATTTTCAAGTGGCGTGCTGTCCGCTGTTTTCAGGATGTCTGGTTCAGCGAAGAAGTCGAGGATATGACCTTTGCCGAGAAATTCAAAGCCGCCACAAAAGAGTGCTCTGTGTTGCTCGATAATGGGCAGGTATCCCCCACAAACGGGATCGTGAAGATGGCTGAGCAAGAGCCTGATGAGGTAGAGCGTCTTTTTGTCGAAGTCCTCTTCGCCGATGACCAAGGCAATCTTCAGTTGCGGCAAGACCATGTTGAGGAGTTTCTAGATGGGATTGAGGCAGTCCGTGAACGCACATTCCCGAGTTACTGGAAGTACGGGCAGAACCGTCATTGTGCCTTCACCTATTTGGCACTCTATGCCCCGGAAGAGAACTATATTTACAAATACAGTGAAGCCGAGGAGTTTGCAAAACATATCGAGTACGGAATTGATATTGGCTCAGGGCAAACCTTTAAGCTAAGCGCTTATTATGGAATGTGCGATCTGGTTGTTGACGCTCTTCGAATACGCCCGGCACTCCTTGAGAAGCATTGGGCTATCTGTGGTGATGAATGTTATCATGATGATAGTCTGCACCTTCTCGCTTTCGATGTTATCTACTGTTCTCGTGCCTATAATTTCTACCAGGGTATCTATTATATCCCCAAGTCGGAAAGCACCTCTGCCTATAACAAAGAGCAACTCCGCCTGAAGGAAGAGGCGAAAGTGCAGGAAAGAATTGATAGTCTTGAGACGCAGATTCAAGCAAAAGATATTGAATTGGATAAGTTCCGGTCAATCTCCTTACTGAATGTGCGGGTAACACATAAGCAGTATGGGACTGGCATTGTCATCGCCCAGAAGGAAAACACCATTAAAGTTCGCTTCCCGGAGGGTTTGGAGAAGTCATTTATCATTCACACCAAGTTCCCCGCGCGCCCCACATTTGAAGATGACGAACAGGTCGTAGAGGCCTTTACTGAGTATGACCGGCTCACAAGGGAAATCCAGGGGTTGAAAAAGCTACTTGAAATAGAAAAGGCAAAGGTACAAACTACCATATTATAAGCCTATATCAATTAAAAAGAGGTGAGAGCATGAGCGTGACTGTATCCGACCTGCTGAAGCTGCCGTCCCTGCAACATGCACGCGTTATTGGCGGCGCAGGCGGGCTGAAAAAGGTCGTGTCTTCGATCTCCGTATTGGAATCTACCGATCCGGGGGTCCTGATCAACGAGGTGTTTCGCCATAACAAATACCCCGGCAGTGAGATCGTCATTACCGGCTTTCTTAACTGCATCAATGATGTGGAGTGCCAGTGCTCCAATCTGTTGCGGCTCATTGAGGGCGGGGAAGTGGGGATGGTGCTGTATTATGTGGGCGTCTACCTCCCCCGGGTGGACCGGCGATTGATCGAGATCGCTGACGCCAATGATTTCGTCCTGATCTGTATGCCGGAGGGCCAGCGGCATCTCCGTTACAGCGACCTGATCACCGACGTGACAGAGTGCATCTACAAGGACCGCCTGGTCCCGGGCTCCCTTGTGTCGGACATTCTTGCACGGATCTCCTCGGCGCCGCACCACCAGCAGACGGTGGGGACCGCGCTGCAAATGCTGTGCGCGGAGCTTGGGTGCTCCGCGGCACTGACCACCCATGAAGGAAACATCCTGAATCTCGCGACTTGGCCCAGCGGTATGGAGGATACGGTCCGGGAGGGGATAGAACGCTGCCTGCAGCTTTTGACGGAGCAGATCTGCGTACCCTGCCCCTTTCTTGCGGATGCGGAAATGTCCTGCGTTTCTATCCGCTCAGACCTGGCCCAGCCGCTCCATCTGGCGCTGATCAAGGTCGGCGCTCCGCTGGGGGCTTCGTTGGTGGAGCAGGCGGCAGACATCGTGAGAATCTGTATCAATATCTGGGGAAAGCAGCATGGCGCTGTGGCGATCCATGAATTGCTGCGGGCAATTCTGCAGGACGAGCCGCTGAAGATGCGCCGTCTGGCGGAGATCTTTCATGTAGACGTTGCCTCACTTCACGAGCTGTGGATGCTGTGCGGTGCGGATGCCGGGGAAGTGGAGGAGCGGATGGAGCAGGATCTGGCCCTGGCCAGACAGTGTGCGGATACCGTTGTGGGCGCGATCTATGAGGGACAGCCGGTCATGTGCCTGAGCACACCGCATTCTTTGAGGGAAACCGAGAGCGCAATACGGGAGATCCTGTCGTGTGCGTTGAAGACCAGCCCGGATGCTGTTGTGGTGCGATGCAGCGGATTGTCCAATACGACAAGCTGCCGGAGAGCATATTTGTTAACACTTGACAATTTGGAGGATGCCAAGCGTATTTTCCCGCATAAAAGGATGTTCCTGCAAGGGGAACTGGAGCTGGCGGCTTCCTGCCGCAAACGCATTGACGAGGGAGAGACCGCTGCTGTGCGGCGCACCATGCCGCTGGCGGCTTTACAGGCCGACCGGGAATATCATGACCTCCTTGATACGGCTTGTGTTTACCTTTTGGACTGCGACAGCAGCGTTACCCGAACTGCGGAGATGCTGTTTCTTCATAAGAATACCATCAAGTACCGGCTGCAAAGAATTGCGGATCTGCTTGGCTATCGTCTGGGAAAAATGCCGGAGACCATCGAGCTCTACCGCAGCGCCGCGGTTTACCGGCTCCTTCATGAGGTTCGTTGATAGTTACAATAAGGAATGCTTCGCTGTTTGTCCCAAGGGACAAACAGCGAAGCATTTTTTCTGCCTATCCGACAGTATTCTTCACCGCTTTGAAGTGTTATACTTGCCCCATTCTTTGGTTCGGACTCAGAATATACCCAAGAGAAAGAGGTGTTTTCCCATGCGTGAAAACAACAGCGGCTTTAAAATTGATGAATCGCAGCGCCAGAGCTGGCTGTCCATCGCGGCAGTCTGGGCGGGCGGCATGATCTGTGTTCCCTGCCTGATGATCGGCGGCGTGCTGGCCGGAGGCGGACTGAGCCTTGGTCAGATCGTCCTGTCCATTCTGATCGGCTATGGCCTGATCTGCGTCTACATGATCTGCATCGGCATGCAGGCATGCGATACCGGGCTGCCGGTGTCCGTGATGGCCTCCGGGGCGCTGGGCGAAAAGGGCGCACGCTATATTATCAGCGCGCTTCTTGCGATTGCCTGCGTTGGCTGGTTCGGTATCCAGTCTGCCACCTGCGGCAGCGCCTTTGCCAGCATGGTAGCCAATATGCTGGGAACGGAGGCGACTCCGATTTTTATCTCTATCAGCTCTATCGTCTGGGGCGTTATCATGCTGCTGACGGCCTGCGTCGGCTTCAAGGGCCTCAAGTGGCTCAACTACATCGCCGTGCCGCTTCTGGTCATCGTCTGCCTGTACGGTCTCATTGCCGGTATCGTCACAAATGACGGCGGCAGCGCCATCACAAACTATGCGCCCGAGAACTCCTCCGGTATGGTGTTTGGCATCTCGATGGTGGTTGCCTCCTTCGCCCTGGGCGGCGTAATCTCCGCCGACTACTGCCGCTTTGCCAAGAGCCGCAGCGATGTGGTGAAGTCCTCCGTTGTGGGCGTTATTCCCGCGGGCCTTTTCATGCTGCTGACCGGCGCACTCATGAGCATCGTCACAGGCCAGTATGACATCTCCGCCATCCTTGCGTCTTTGGGCGTGCCGTTTGTCGGCCTTGTGGCACTGGTGCTGGCCACCTGGACCACCAACGTTACCAACGCCTATTCCGGCGGCCTGGCCCTCAGCAATCTCCTTGGCTTTGACGAGAGCAAGTTCAAGGTCACCACCGGTGTGGCCGGCGCCATCGGCACGCTGCTGGCAGCCTTCGGCCTGCTGAATGCTTTTCAGAGCTTCCTGTCCCTCATGTCTGCGCTGATCCCGCCGCTGGCCGGCGTGCTGATCGCCTCCTACTGGATTGTGGGCAAGGGCAAGCGGGAGAATTTCTCCCCCCGCCCCGGTTTTTCCGCCGTCGGCGTCATCTCTTTTGCTATTGGCGCCGTCTTTGCCTGCATCACCGGCGGTACCTTCGCCAGCTTCCCTGGTCTTGTCGAGGCTCTGCCGTTTTTGAACTGGCCGTTCTTTGTGGGCCCGGTCAACGGTATTGTGGTTTCTCTGGTCCTCTATGTGGGCCTCGCGAAGCTGACGTCCGCAAAGCGGATGCCCGCAAAGCAGGCTGCGTAATATCTGCCGCAGGAGGAGCGGGTATCTGCCCGCTTCTCCTGCATACTGCAATTATAACGAAAGAAGGAAAAGGTCATGCGAAAAATCGGAATCCCTGAGATCGAAGATATTGCCACCGGTGCGGCGCTGCTGGGCGCCGGTGGTGGCGGTGATCCCTATGTAGGCAAGCTGGTGGCCATCGGCGCCGTACAGGAGTGCGGCCCTGTCACGCTGCTGGACCCGGAGGAGGTGCCGGATGACGCCCTTGTTGTCCCCATCGCCATGATGGGCGCGCCGACGGTACTGGCGGAGAAGGCCATCGGCGGCAACGAATACAAAAAGCTCTTTGATATGGTCTCCAAGTTCTTCGGCAGGGAGATCTACGCCTTTATGCCCATCGAGGCCGGCGGCGTCAACTCCATGCTGCCCATCGCTGCGGCGGCCAGGCTGAATATGCCGATGGTGGATGTGGACGGCATGGGCCGTGCCTTCCCTGAATTGCAGATGGTGACCTTTACCATCGGCGGTATCAAGGCAACGCCGATGGCGCTGGTGGACGAGAAGGGCAACAGCTGCATCTTTGAGACCATCACCAACAAATGGACGGAGGAGTTGGCCCGGTCGGTCACCATGAGCTGCGGCGCTTCCGTCTCCGTGTCTCTTTATCCCATGAGCGGCAAACAGATGAAGGAATTTGGCGTCCACGGCATCGTCACCCGCAGCCAGCAGCTGGGCAAGGCCATCCGCACTGTCAAGGACTGCGGTGACCAGACGCCGGAGGAGCATTTCCTTGAAATGTCCGAGGGCTTCAAGCTCTTTAAGGGCAAGATCGCGGATGTGCTGCGGGAGACCCGGGCCGGCTTCAACTTCGGCAAGGTCGTGCTGGAGGGCATCGGTGAGTACAAGGGACATACCGCCTATGTGGAGTTCCAGAATGAGAACCTGACCGCCACGGTGGACGGCAAGATCCTGGCTACCACCCCCGACCTCATTTCTCTGGTGGATACGGAGACCTATATCCCCGTTACCACAGACGGCCTCAAGTACGGCAAACGTGTCATGGTGGTCGGTCTCAAGTGCTTCCACCTGTGGCGGACGGAAAAGGGCATTGAGCTGGTAGGCCCCCGCTATTTCGGCGTGGACACGGATTACATTCCTCTGGAAGAGCGCTGCAAGGGAGGTAACTGATCATGTATAAACTCGGAATTGATGTGGGCGGCACTAATACGGATGCCGTCCTGGTGGACGAGAACCGCGCGGTGGTGGCGGACATCAAGTATCCCACCTCTGCGGATATTTACGACGGTATTCTGGGCGCTATGCGCACGGTGCTGGAGGTCTCCGGTGTGGATCCCGCGCAGATCCATCAGGCAATGCTGGGTACGACCCAGTGCACCAACGCCATTGTGGAGCGCAAGAATCTGGCCCCCATCGGCATCCTGCGCATCGGCGCGCCTGCCACCACCGGCATCCGTCCCATGGTGGACTGGTCGGAGGATATTCAGAAGGTGGCCGTGGGCAGCACCATCATCGGAGGAGGCTTTGAATATGACGGCAGGGAACTGGCCCCGCTGGATACCGCTGCCGCCAAGTCGTTCTTTGAGGAGATGAAGGCAAAGGGCGTGAAGTCCATTGCCATTTCTAGTGTGTTCTCCACCGTCCGCAATGACCATGAGGTGGAGGCGGCCAAGCTCTGCCGGGAGATCATGGGCGAGGACGTCCATATTTCCATCTCCAGCGAGATCGGCTCTATGGGCCTGATCGAGCGGGAAAACGCCACGATCCTGAACGCCGCGCTGTGGCAGGTAGCCGAGCGCTTCACCGAGGGCTTTGCCAAGAGCCTGCGGGATGAGGGCATTGTCAATGCAGACGTGTATCTCAGCCAGAATGACGGCACGCTCATGACCATGGAGCACGCCCGCCGCTATCCGATCCTGACGGTTGCCTGCGGCCCCACGAACTCCATTCGCGGCGCCAGCTACCTCTCCTCCTTGAAGGATGCCATCGTGGTAGATGTGGGCGGTACGACCACCGATCTCGGCGTGATCCAGAACGGCTTCCCCCGAGAATCCAGCGTGGCCGTCACCATTGGCGGTGTGCGCACCAATTTCCGGATGCCGGACGTTATCTCCATCGGCCTGGGCGGCGGCTCCATCGTGCGTGTCAGGGATGACGGCAGCGTGACCGTCGGCCCCGACAGCGTGGGCTATGAGATCACAAAAAAGGCGCTTGTGTTCGGCGGCGATGTGATGACCGCCACTGATATCGCCGTGCGGCTGGGCATGGTGGAGCTGGGCGACAAGTCCAAGGTGGAAACCATTTCTCAGGAAGTGGCGGACAAGGCCATGGCTGCGATCCGCGCACTGGTGGAAGACAGCGTGGACGCCATGAAGGTCTCCAACGCGGACGTAGATCTGATCCTTGTGGGCGGCGGCTCCATCATCCTGCCGGAGAAGATCAGCGGCGCGGCAACGGTCCTGAAGCCGGAGCATTTCGGCTGCGCCAACGCCATCGGCTCTGCCATTTCCAAGGTCAGCGGCACCTATGAAAAGCTGATGAACTACGACGAGCTGCCCCGTGAGCAGTCGCTGGAAAAGGCCAAGAACGAAGCCATTGAGCTTGCGGTCGAGGCCGGCGCCGTGCGTGAGACTGTGGAGATCATCGAAATGGAGGATGTACCTCTGGCTTACTATCCCGGCAACACCAACCGGGTGAAGATCAAGGCCGCCGGTGATCTGAACTGACAACATGGTATAATCACATCTAACTAAAACAAGAGGGATACCCTTTGCCGGTATCCCTCTTGTCATTTGCGGTCGCATTAGAGTCAGGACATTCTTTTGTAGTCATTCGCGAAATCAGATAATATCTGATCGGTATCTGCTATCATTTGTTCCTGAGCGAGTGTCAGTAGGGCTGTGTGGTCATTTGCCACTCTTTCATCCATAACCGCATCCAAACAGGCTTGCAAGGCATTGCCGATTGACTTTCCCTTCAGCCCGATCGCCATCATGTCGTTTCCATTGACAGCAAGGTCTTTTAATGAGAAGCACTTCTCCTCTTGTAACAGCTCATCTAATCGTAGATGAGCAGGTTCGTGACATCATTGTCATGATTTTCGAGTCCTGCGTTTCAGGAATGACCACGAGCGAGGTCGCTCAAATGCTGAATGATATGGGCATTCCATCCCCGTTAGAGCATAAACGGCGAAATGGCGGGTTTTATAATGGGGTGGTCAAGGAAGAGACTGGAATCTGGCTCAAGGGGGCTGTTCGAAAGATTTTGACTGATGAACGCTATACCGGTAAGATGATTACCAATATTCGAGAGACAGAAGAAGTAGGAAAGCCTAAGATGCGGTCGTTGCCCCGAGATCAATGGATCATAGTGCCAGGTACACATGAAGCAATCATTTCGGAGGAGTTGTTCCGAGCGGCACAGAATGCGCTCCAGGAGCGTATTCGGAATGTTAACAAGAATACTGCCGGAAACCGAGCCAACAATCTGTTTGTTTGTGGCTGCTGCGGGAGGAAACTTCGAAAGAATCCAGCAAAGGAACCACACCTTGTTTGCCCGAAAAATGACAGTATTAAGGGTGCTGAGTGTGCAGGTCTCTTTGTCAATCAGGCCCAAATTGAGCAAGCTGTTCTTCAGATGCTGCGGGAACAAAGTAGGATCTTCCTTGAGCAGCATTGTTTGATGCAGGCATGCATTGACAAAAAGCTTTCAAGTATTCAAACGGAGCTTGATGCTAACACCAATATGACAAGACGGCTCCAAAGTAGAAAGGCTGAACTATATGAGCAATACCGAGCGGGTAGCATAAGCAGAGAGAAATTTGCTGATATCCAGAAGAAGGATTCAGAGAAGCTGGCAAGACTCTCAAGTAGAGCTGAAGAGATCAAGCGGCTTCTGGTAGAGCAATATGAGTCTCGAGGTAATCTTGCGGCGGGAAAAAGAACAGCAGATCAGATCATCCTGCTTAAAGATTACGATCCGGAAATAATTAGAAATTTTGTAGAGCGGGTTCTTGTGTACCCTTCAGGAGAGATTGAGATAGATATGCGTACTTCGAGCGGGTTTGCATTTGTAACGGCAAGCTAAAACAATAAGCGCCCCCACTTAGGAGGCAGCTGAAAAAATTTCGAGAAAAATTGTATGTCTATCTTGACACAACCAGGATTGACCTATGCCAATCACGGCAGACAGGAGGCTTATCAAGCGGCTTTTGAGCAAGCACGGGGAAGAAGCTTCTAGACAGCTTATTGAATTGCACAGGGCAGATACACTCGGGCAGTCTTCAATTTGCATTCCCCGCCTTGCAACTTTTGAGACTGCAAACGCAATGATAATCTCTTTTTGTTATGAGGATGGACTTGGTAGCCATAGAAGCTGCTTCCTCCCCAGTATTCACCACGCAGATTTCGGGTACGATAAGCTGAGCGCACCTTGGTTGATAGATCTCGGCTATACATATTATTGATGAGATTGCGGAGGGCTAACTCAAGTCCGCCCGTGACACCTAAGTAGTCATCACTATCAAAGGCATCATTGATAGATATAAAGCGGACCCCATAAAGAGGCAGGATCAGTTCGAGGTAGTTTCCCATCTCAAGAAAGTTTCTTCCGAAACGAGATAGGTCCTTCACCATAATGCAATGAATTTCCTGATTGCGAGCCATCTCAATTAGCTCATCGAACTTTGGCCTGTCAAAATGTGTTCCCGTGACACCGTCATCGCAGAACACGATCACTTTATAACCATGGAGCGATTCATGTGTATCATAGTAATCCTGGAGTAACCGCCTTTGGTTGAAAACACTGTTACTCTCATTCTTCAATGCATTTGTTTTGAGATCTCGGTCTTCACTCGACAAACGAATATAAAACGCCAGCACCTTATCCGGCATATCTCTCCGCCTCCTTTCCTCGGGTCGCAGCGACATAGAGGACCTGTTCAATCTCATCACGATGGCGGAATGCCACTTCAACATGGCCATCGTTAAACAAGGTAAGCGTCTCAATGAAGGCTGCTGCCATCTCAGCGTCAAGGGACTCCTGATCCTTATACTTTTCAATCAACAGTGCCCACTGCATTTTGCTGCCAAATCCCACTGAGTACTTTTCCTTTTCCTTCTCCAATTCAGCAATAAAGATCCTCAAATCATCCACCCTCCTAGAGTAGTCCTCGCTCAGATCTGTGTAATCTTGATGGCTCAGAAGCCCATCTGCAAAATCGCCATACAGGGCTGCCTTCAGCTGATTGAACTTTTCAATTTTTCTCTTTGCATCATCAATCTGGGTTTCATATATCTGATAGCGGGTCTGCGAAGAAGGCGTAGCATTCAAGTTGGCAATCAGTCTCTGGGCATCGGAGAATGCTCTTATCTGAGTTTGGATAAGCCGCAGGGCAAGGGACTCTACATCCTCCTGTTTGACCGCTTTCTTGGGACAAATGGTGGCATTGTAATTCTCATGGAGAGTGCAATAATAGTAATAACCGCGATTAGATTTGTTGCGCAAGTACATACTGCGTCCACATTCTCCGCAACGAAGAATTCCTTTGAACATACTTCTTCGTTTACTCTTGGAATCGTAGGTAGTCGCAAGGCCCTGTTCACTTTGCCTAGCCGAGAGGATGCCCTGAACCTTATCAAAAAGCTCTTTGGAAACAATGGGTTCATGCATACCTTTATTGATAATCCATTCCTCTTCGGGCGTTTTAACTGTAGTCTTTGTCCCCCGCTCGCACAGCTGGCTTCTGTACTTTCCGGACACAATCCAACCAAGATAGACCGGATCGACAAGAATTTTCTTGATCGTTTGCAGATACCAGATGGCATTTTTGAACTTCTCCGTCTTCCGCAAACCAATATCGTACAGATAGCGTCCGGGACTGGGCACCCCTTGCTCATTCAGAGTTTTCGCTATGAAGTGGAGAGTATGATTCTCTGCCACCATACGGAAAATGGCAAGGACGATTGGTCCCGTTTGCGGATCAGGAAATAGGTGGTACTTGTCATCCGGATCTAACATATATCCATATGGCGGAGTGCCAGTGGTCCACTTACCAGCAAGCTGCTGCGTCCGTTTCACCGCCCGAATCTTCTTGGAAATGTCTCTCGCATATGCCTCGTTTGCAAAATTTTTCAGTTGGATTGAAATGTCGGCATCATCCCGCAATGAGTCAAAGCGATCGGTAACGGAGATAAAGCGCACACCCATTCTCGGAAAGATCTGCTCAATATACTCACCGCTCTCAATCATATTTCGCCCCAGACGAGACAAGTCTTTGACAATCACACAGGTCACCTTGCCAGCTCGGATGTCATTCATCATTCGAGCGAATTCCGGGCGCACAAAGCTAACTCCCGAGATATCGTCATCACAATAGAGGTCAAAGACAACTAAATCCTGATGCTGGGAAACAAAGTCCTTCAGCAACGCAATCTGATTACCTATGGTGTCTGCTTCTCGCTTTTGTTCGTTCTCTACCGAGATTCTGGCATAGAGCGCTACCTTGTACTGGACAGGTCCTACAACAACTGCGGGTGTGGCTTGGACATTTTTTCTGCTCTTTCTTGCCATGCTTACATCGCCTCCTCTAGTATTCCACGCTCAGCATACTCCTGCAAGCTGCTCACCAAACGGGCATAGTCCTCGGAATGCTCAAAGATGATTTCCAACTTTTCGCCTTTGTGAATAACAACTTTTTCAATGCACTCCAGAACAACTGCCCGCGTGAGTGATTTCAATCCTCGATGTTCGGTAAATGTCTTCATCCAGTTGTTCGGGGACTGTTCGCCCGAGAGATAGATACTGAGTTCTCGGTCGATCTGCTCCTGAGCAATCAGCGCATCGGCAATTCTTACATCATACTGACCTCTGATGTCACAGAAGTCAGTCTTCGAAATGAGTCCTTCTTTCATATCTTCATAGAGAGATGCCTTCAGCTCGCGATAACGAGCGATTTCTGCCGCAAGTTTTTCTCTGCGTTGCTCACACTTGGCAACATTGATTTTCTGATATGGCACCTGCTGAATTTCAGATAGACACCGGTCGAGCTCAACCACCGCGCTGATATGCTCTTGCAATAGCTGAAGGACAGCTGCCTCAACCTGTGCCTCTGGTACCTGCTTGAGCTCACAGCGATCCTCTTTCGTGCGCACGCTGCAGCGGAAATAGCTGTATAACTTATATCCGTTGTTAATTGTGCTTCGAGTAACTGCGTTCCCGCATTCTCCGCATTCCAACAAGCCGGATAGCGGATAAACTGTCGTTGCTCGTGGTGCTGCTCGCGTATCTATCAGAAGAGCTTTTTGAGCAAGATAGAATGTCCTCTTCGTGACAACAGGCTCATGGGCGTCGTGGATCACAACCCACTCGTTTTCTTCTGTTGGTATTGATTTCTTGATTTTATAGTTTGGTCTACGGCGAAGGCCTTGGCGGAGGGTTCCAATATAGATCGGGTTGGTGAGTATACGGGCAACTGCCTGCGCTGTCCATTCGCACCGTTCCTTCATTTTGAAGCCGGAGAATAACGGCTCTCCCTTGTGGCGCTTATACTCCAGCGGCGCAAGAATTCCGCTCTCTGCAAGCCGAATTGCTATGCCATTGTTCGTCATGCCTTGAATTTTCCAGTTGAAAATATCCTGAACAACTGTGGCAGCATATGGATCGGGCTCAATTCGATTGTGGTTTCCCTCGCACTTCTGGTACCCATACGGTGCAAACGGACAAATAAAGTCACCATGTTTCCGCTTCACCTGCAGCTGGCTTCTGACCTTCACTGAGATGTCACGGCTGTAGTTGTCATTCATCAAGTTCTTGAGCGTGATGCTAAACTCGCTACTCTCGTCACGGGTAATCGTGTCGATGTTGTCATTGATAGCGATCAAGCGCACCCCTAAAACAGGAAATAGACGGTGGATATACTTTCCGGAATTGATATACTCTCTTCCGAAACGGGACAGGTCTTTTACGACCACGCAATTGATCCGTCCAGCCTTAATATCGTTCAGCATGCGCTGAAAGGCTGGACGGTCAAAATTCGTCCCTGTATATCCATCGTCTATACGAATGGAGACAATATTAAATTCAGGCTTATCCTTCAGAAAGTCCAGGATAAGCTGCTTCTGGTTGGTAATGCTGTTGCTCTCACGGCCAGATTGCGCCGCAACGATGTCTTCCTTGGAAAGACGCACATAGATGGCGGTATTAAACACAGCCATCTCATTCGCATTATTCTGCATAATCTCACTCCTTTGGCGTGGTCTGTCTGCCTAAGGAGTGAGTATGCTTGATTTAGTCCGAGGCTATTATACCACATCTATGGCCCTTTATCCAGATGAAAAACGGACCTGGCAAGAATTACATCATACTCTGCTGCTGCAGCAGATGCTTGAACACTTCCTCAAAGGATGGCCCGTCCTCTTTGTATTTCACCTTGACAGCAAAGTTGCCCACTCGGACACAGTATGGATTCTTCACTTGCTTCAGATAACTGAGCACTCTTTCACGCACAGGCAAGGATTCATCAATGTGAACGGTGCTCAAGTCTACAAGCTGAGACTTGTCTACTGTCCGAATATCAACCGCCTTCATCGCTTCCCACTGCTCGGGTGTGATATCTCTTGGATCATCAGGGATTTCAGATGCGTTATATGGCACTGTACCAGAAGTAATCTTAGGTTCTTCCATAATACCGATAGCACCTCCTTGGGATATTATCCCTAGTATTATTTGGATTATTCCAGCAGTTCACTCCTCATAATGAATGTAGAAATGAGGGTGTGTTTGACCACCCCCCTCTACTAAAAATTTGTGATCTGCCCAAAAATCATTCCGGTCTCTCTACGCTGAAAAGAGGGATAATATCATAATTCCCATCTTCTGCAGTTTCGAGCCCCAGCTCTTCCAATACCTGTCTTTGAATGTCAGGCTTCAAGTCATCAATATAGATCTCAACGCTCATTTGTCTTCCTCCTGATAAGACTTTTTCAAATCAATCCACTTGCAGTCCGGATAGTTCCCTCGCTTACAGCCAAGGCAGTTGGTCGTAAGGCACTCCTCGAGCCAACAGGTGTAGCAGGTATCCATCCCAATATAGTCGCTTGAGGCATACCAAAAACCTGCAGGGTGGCGCTTAACAAGCCAACCGCCACAGACATTACAGTTTTTTTCTTCCCAAACGACCTTTGCAGATTTATCCCACTCAATCTCCTGGCCGCACTTGGGGCAGAAGTTCCATCTCGGATGGTCATCATCGCCATCAAACAGAGCCTTCTCACAGTTCGAGCAGGTATAGACTGACTTGATGTTCGGTCGCTCTTGGTTTTCAATAGGAACCATATAGATTCTCCTCATACGCAGAGGGCTGCAGCTAAAATGCTGCAGCCCAAGTCATAATCATTTGTTCCGGAAAAGGTGCTTATAGAGATCATCTACGCCTTTCCGCTTTTGCGTCCAGGTAATCGGTGCCATTTCAAAACCGGCAGCCGCACCCACCTCAATATATCGGTCGCGCGCTTTCCGAACTTCCTCTTTGACCTGATAATCAGAATCAACCATTACGTTGATCCTCTTCACGCCAATGGAGTCTAGTTCTTCAAGGGCTCGTTCGTACTGAGAATAGCTCGGTATGCCTGTAAGGCCCACGAAACCACACTCATAAGGTGAACCCTGCGCAAAGCTGTAGGCAAGGTCGGATTTCATAACTCCCTCTGTAAGGCAAACCACTTCATCGCCTTCATGAACGCCGACATAATGCGGGCAGCACTTCGACTGTGTTCCGTAGTACTGGTCAACACTCGTTAGGTTACGCTCGCGTGTCCACCACGGATCAGAATGAGGACCGACAGGTTCTGGAACTCCTGGAGTCTGGGATCGAAGAGCGTGATATCTATGTGGACAAGCAGAGTGGCCGCAGCTTTGAGAGAACCAACTATTTGGCCCTGCGCAACACCATCTTGCGAAAAGGAGATGTGTTAGTTGTCAAAAGCATCGACCGCTTCGGTCGCAACTACTCTGCCATCCGCGCGGAATGGGAGTTTCTCACAAAGACTCTTGGTGTTGATATCGTTGTTCTGGACACCCCCATCCTCGACACCACCCAATATAAGGACCTGCTTGGCAGCGTCATCACCGATATCGTCCTCGCTGTGCTCTCTTTTGGAGCACAGCTCGAGGTCGATACCAAGTCTAAGGCACAGGCAGAGGGCATTGCCGCTGCACACCTGAAAGGCGTCAAGTTTGGCCGGCCACGATGCACCGTCGAAGGTTGGGATACCTACTACCCCCAGTGGAAGCAGGGCCAAATCACCGCTGTCCAGTGCTATAAACAGCTCGGGATCAGCGCATCTACATTCTACCGTCTTGTACGGAAATATGAATTGGAGGACGAAAGCAAATGAGTCGTTGTTGCATATATTGCCGCATTGGCGGCACCGCAAATGAACCCAACCAAATAGCCATGAACAGCCAGCTTGAGATGCTGCGAAAGGCTGCTGAGGATCTCGGCCTTACCGTCGTGGCAGAAGTGACTGTTTTTGAAAGTGGCACTGACCTGCAGCGGCAGAGCATCAAAACGCTGATCCGAGATGGAAAGCACGGCGTCTATGATTGCGTGCTGATTGTTGATCCATCCAGTTTATTAAGGAGCGCTGAGGGCTGCACCTTGATTGGACAGAAGCTGAACCGGCATGGGATCAGGGTCTATACCCCTCAGGGAAAGATCCAGCTGGCCCCACCTCACGCCTTCTTCTATTCCAGATACCATAAGGAAGGAGAAAACGATTTTGGCCCAGGAAAGTAAAAACGAGGATCGCAAGCAAAGGATCTGCGAGGCGTTCCATGATGGAAAACAAGTAGCGCGAATGCCTGTCCGAGAGGACATGGCCCCTCAGCATTCCGACGATGTTATCTATCGGGTTGCTCCGTACTGCCGAGTCAGTACGATGTCCGAAATGCAGGCGGAGAGTTTTGAGATCCAGCAGCAGTACTACAACGAGTTCATTGCCAAGCACCCGAATTGGACGCTGGTTCGCATCTATGCCGATGAAGGCATCTCAGCAACTTCAGTGAATAACCGCAAGCCGTTGTATTTTTCATCCCGTTATCGGATAAGCGTTACAGCGGCTTTTGAAAACTCTGTATTGATTTTTCTTCGCGAGGTGATATAATCGGTATATACCGAAAACAGAAAAGAGGGGGGTGTGTCCATGCCAAGACCGCCACGGTGCCGTCGGATTTGTGGCGCACCACAAGTTGATACCTTCTGCCCCAGCAGGTGTGAGGATACCGAGCCGATCCTGCTGACGCTGGACGAGTACGAGGTCATTCGGCTGGTTGACCTGGAGCGGCAAACCCACGAGCAGTGTGCCGCACAGATGGACATTTCCCGCTCTACCGTGCAGGAGATTTACGAAAGCGCACGGCGCAAGATCGCAG
>ERZ772865.1266-NODE-1266-length-26226-cov-4.602346_pt1 | contig 26226 bp, 18 predicted proteins | sample MGYA00512133_ERZ772865 | MGnify/ENA primary metagenome ERZ772865 (study PRJEB29015, sample SAMEA2737722) | human gut metagenome | biome: human gut; feature: human-associated habitat; material: faeces | place: China | collected 2012 ...
GAAAAAACGGATAAAAAAATAAGAAATTGATAGACAACTATGACATATAATTAAGAAAACAATAGACAAAATCAGTATATCAGCATTGATACACATAAGGGAGTAGTACAGACATTGGAAGACAAAAAGTATTGTATGAATTGTATGCAGCCATTGAGTTGGGATGGAACTTGTCCACATTGCGGTCTGGCAGCAGAGAAGATTTCGGATGCTCCGCATCATATTCCACATGGCAGTAAGTTATTTCACGGCAAATATTTGGTTGGTCGTGTGCTTGGTGAAGGTGGATTTGGTATTACATATATCGGTCTGGATCTGACGCTTTTAATCGCTGTGGCGATCAAAGAATATTTCCCAAATGGTCTGGTTTGGCGAAAATGCGATAAAACCAGATCATCTTATCAGGTTACCCCGTATACTCCGGAATCCAAAGTGTTATTCGAACGTGGCAAGGACGATTTTCTCAAAGAAGCCAGAGTGCTGTCACAGTTTGGCACACAGGAAGGCATTGTCCGTACACGCAGTTTTTTTGAAGAAAATGACAGTGTATATTTGGTTATGGATTATGTGCGTGGAGGCAGCATTAAGGATTATGTGAAACGGAATGGACCATTTTCACCACAAAATTGTTGGAATATATTGCACAATCCGATCCGGGCATTGCTGGACCTGCATCAGAGGGGTCTTGTTCATCAAGATGTCAGCCCGGATAACGTGATCATAAATGCAGAGGGCAATGGCGTATTGATTGATTTTGGCGCAGTCAGACATGCAAATGCCATTGATGACAAGACGCGGACTTCTATATACAAACAGGGATTCTCGGCATATGAACAATTGGAAAAGCGAGGCAAGAGGGGACCGTGGACAGACGTATACAGCTTATGCGCTACGATTTATTATATGTTGACCGGACAGGCACCTATAGATGCGACAGAGAGAGTATTTAATGACACGATCAAGCCATTGTGGGAGTATCCGGTGGATATTACCAAAGATGTGGCTGAAGTCATTATGCATGGACTGGCTGTGGAAAGCAGTGCGAGATTGCAGACATTAGACGAGTTGTACGAAACGCTCTATGAGTGCCCGGCGCATCGTAAAGATATGGCAGAAGTTGTTGAGTCGGCATCTGTGCTTGGCGAGAGCCGTGAGGCTATGCGTGAGGAAGCACTTGGTAAGCAGAAAAGGCGGGAGCGGCATATTCATCATTTGTCGGATCAGTTAGAGCAGATGGAAAGACGCCGCAAACACAAAAAGTGGGTGGTCACCTTTGGAATCATGGTTGGCGTTTTGGCAGTGATCAGCGGTATCGGGTATCGTCAGATGGCAGCAGATCATGGCAAAGCGGAGATGAAACCGCCAGTGATCGCTTCGGCAGAACCGACGAGACTTCCGGAAGATCAGGCGGGACGATCGGTAGTTCCACAAGCAGATGTGGCAACGGCTTCGACAGAACCGTCACCAACTGCCACAGAGCCGGTACGGACGAAAAAGCCAAAGGTAACAAAGCGCCCGGTACGGACGAAAAAGCCAAAGGCAACAAAGCGCCCGGTACGGACGAAAAAGCCAAAGGCAACAAAGCACCCGGTACGGACGAAAAAGCCAAAGGTGATAAAGACACCGGAGGTAGCAGCGACACCGAAGCGGACCAAAGCACCGAAAAGAACTAAAAAACCAACAAAAATACATATGGATGGTGATATGGATGAGCTCACAGAGTAGTACGAGAAAGATTGCAGAGAAGATTGCGGTCATCAATGATCGATCCGTTTTTTTGGGATTCGATGTATATATGACATTAGAATTGTTGTGTAAGACGCCACAGCAGTGGATGGATGCAGATGTAGAGCAGCAGGCCGCCTGGCGTGTGGAAACATATAAAAAGCTAAATATGGTACTTGGCAAAAAGAAGATCGTGTCAAGGCCGACATTACGACGTTGGCTTGCGCTGGATGGGGAGAACGCAGTATTTCCCAAAAGAGAACAGATCCTAAAGATGGCGCTTGCTCTTTCTTTTGATGAAGAACAATTGCAGCGTTGTCTAAGACAAGGCATACAAGAACCGGGTATTCAGATCAATGATTACCAGGAAATATTATGTTTATATTGTGCGGCACATCATCTTGATAATAACAAATATGAGGATATGCTGCAGATCTTTGAACAGGAAGCGAGCGAGGACACGGAATTAAAGCAAAAGAGTCATACCAGCCAGCTATGGAATATGTACAGAGTGCAAAAAGACAAAGAACCGGCTGATTTTCTGGAATGGATGTTAGAGCATGCTTCGATGTTTAAGGGCTATGGTAAAATGGGACTGAAAGTGTTCCATGAATACCGGGAAAAGATCGTGTATTACGCCAACAAAGAAGTACATGAACGTCTTGTTCGTGCTTTGGAGCAGACGGATTTTAAGGAATGGTCGGCAAAACATGGATACAAGACACCGGATTATGATAGAGGTGTTGTGCAGTATTTGAAAAATAAAAAGCGACGTAAAGATCCGGGCATTGACCAAACTTCATTACGAAGCATACAACGGGATCATTTGCTGTATTATTCCAAAATGGAAAAGAATCTGGTGATGCTGCGCGAACTGTATGCAGCTATTTTGATCCCGCAGGAAGAGCGGGATAGTGGCAGGAGCATCGTTTTTCAGAAACAGCTTAAAAATATGCCGTCGGAATTTCACTTTATGACCGATGATTATGTATCTAAGCTATTGACGGTATCCAAGCAAAAGGAGTGTTTATTCCGATTATCCAGTGAGTATGCCAAGACGAGGGACAAGAAGTGGTCGATCAAGATAAAAAGTCAAAAACAGCGCTGTCGTCAGGTGCAGCGTTCGGATATCCTGCCTATGATCCAGTGGGTTGCAGTACACCGTTATCTGGAGGAAAATGAAAAGCAGGATGGGGAATACGATCAACAGGAAGCGAAAGAGATGTTTGAGCAGATGGCAGAGGAAGCCCTGCAAAAATGTGATATGGCACCATTAAATCCGAGATATCGGTTAGATTTTGTGCTGCTGTCCTGTTTTGGGGACACAGAGATGTCGTACCTGTCAGAAATATTATGTGAATATATTCAACCGGAAGAAGAGTAGAGTGTTTCCACTCTACTCTTCTTCCGGTTTTTTCTTAGTTTGTAAGGTCTGCATTGCATTGCCTAGCATTTCGTAGACATTATTTGATCTCGCCTCGTTTATGTCGTTCAAAGAAATCTTTTGTTTCCTTAGCAACAACACCGCTCAGTGCGAATAATGCGATCATGTTTGGCAATGCCATCAATCCATTGAAGATATCTGCAATCGTCCAAACAGCTTTTACAGTCATATATGGTCCGATGAAGATCGCAAGGATATAAATATATCGGAAGAACTTCACATGCTTCATATTACCTCCGCTTAAGTATTCTAAGCAGCGCTCACTGTAATAATCCCATCCAAGGATCGTTGTGAAGGCGAAGAATACCAGACAGAGCATTAACACAAAAGCGGCAAATTCATTCGGGAAAGGAAGTCCCTTCTGGAATGCATAAGTTGTTACCTGAACGCCCTCTAAGCCGGGTACTTTCCAAGCTCCGGTAAGCACGATAGACAGACCGGTCAATGTACAGATTACGATCGTATCAATAAAAGTACCGGTCATGCTGACAAGACCCTGGCGAACAGGCTCATTGGTCTGTGCAGCAGCAGCGGCGATCGGTGCACTACCAAGACCGGCTTCGTTAGAAAAGATACCTCTTGCAACACCTTTCTGCATAGCAACCAACATACTTCCTACGGCACCGCCGGTGACAGCCTTCGGTGTAAATGCAGCAATAACGATTGTTTTAATTGCTGCCGGTAATGCCGTAATATTGCAAAGAATTAAGATAATAACAACGACGAAATATAAAATTGCCATAAATGGTACGATAACCTGACTGACGCTTGCAATTCGCTTTACACCACCGATCAATACGGCGGCAACGCAGAACGTTAAGATCAAAGAAGCGATCACAACAGACCAGGAATAATCTGCCAAAAAAGGAATGGATTTTACACGGTGTGCATTATTTGGATCAAAGAAGTTGTTTACGGCACTGGAGATACCATTTACCTGACTAAAGGTACCGATGCCGAATAATCCAACGCATACGCCAAAAAATGCAAATAATTTTGCGAGCCATTTCCAACGCTTGCCCATTCCCTGCTCTATGTAATAGAAAGGACCGCCTAAGCTATGTCCATCTTTCGCAACAACACGATATTTTACAGCAAGTAATCCTTCGGAGAATTTTGTAGCCATTCCTAGGAAGGCTGCGACGATCATCCAAAATAAAGCACCGGGACCACCGGCACCTACTGCTGTTGCGACACCGACGATATTGCCGGTACCGATCGTAGCACTTAGTGCTGTACAAAGTGCCGAGAAACTGGAAATTTCGCCTTCGCCACCTTCTTCGTTTTTGATCATCCACTTGAGTGCTAACGGAAGTTTGCGAACTTGAAGTAGTTTGATACGGGTTGTTAGAAGAAGTCCACCTGCCATGATCAATATGATCAGAGGGACGCCCCATACTAAATTGTCAACAGTTACGAGAAACTTATTGATTTCTTTCCACATTTTTTTTACCTTTCTTTTGTTTTCTGTCCTTTTACCTGAGAGATTCCAGCCATAGGCTTGTTGCACCTTCGGTATCTGCCAAAACCGCAGAATTCTCCAGAGAGTCGATCCATTTACAGTTACACCGTATTGCACGGCACCTGAGAGTGTTACTCCTTCGGCAGGTGAAACCACCATTTTCCTGTAAACTTCATATCGAAACACACAATATATACTATATAACGTCTCCTATTTTTTTTCAAGAAAAAAGAAAAAAGCATTGACAACTAATAGAAGTTAGATTATACTAACTAGCGTGAAATAAAAATTATTTCGCATTATTTTTTGAAGGTGGGTTAGTAAACGCTAACTATAATAAGTTATAGAAAGAAGAGGGTACTGTGATGGCAAAAGAAGTGATTATTCAGAAAATGAAAGACTCCGGCTGCAGAATTACGAAGCAGCGTATGATACTCTTAGATATTATTCTGGAGGAGGATTGTTCTTGCTGCAAAGAAATTTATTTTAAGGCATCCAAGAAAGACTCCAAGATCGGTGTGGCAACCGTATATCGTATGATCAATTCTCTGGAAGAAATCGGAGTGATCAGCCGCAAGAATATGTTTAAGGTAATGTAGTTAATAGATTGTTTTGCAAAAGCATTTTATATAGGGGACAAAAACATATCGTGTGCATTTATGTTTTTATTCCGCATGAATTCTACAAAAAAGGCAGAAACTTATGTTGATGCCTTTTTTTGTTACTTTATAGGAAACTGCTCACTACAGTAACTTCCCATACCGGAAGTTACTGTTCAAACCACATATTGCTTATTATGTCGATGGTCTAATTATATTTTGCAGCTATTAGATAGTGAATCCTGCCATCAAAAAATATAGCAATTACCTTGCTAAACCGGGACATCTCAGGCACTCCTTTAGGCATGTATTCGTCAGAGACTGAACAAAATGAGAAAACGTATCAGAAGTATGTATTGACGAATGGAAAGGAGTTAGCTATTATACAAATAAGTTAGCAGAGACTAACTTAAAAGGAGGGAACGGTCATGCGAATAGAAACCTGGGAAATCATGCAGAATGCAGATTTGGATGAGATAGAATTGCAATTGGCGTTTCAGTGTGCACCGCTTATTACCGGTTTGAAGGTGTCTAATCTGTTTCAGATTGACAGTAGACATTATAAAAGATTATGTGAAATATTGGATAAAAGCAATTTTTCATTTTGCGGTTTGGGCGGAAGAAATGGGTCGGTGTCGTTGCTGATCTATCAAAAAGAATGGCTGGAGCAGTTTTTACAGCAAGAGGAGGTGCGGATATTGATGCATCGTTTGGGCTATAGGGATCTGCACTTGGAGCGGGTATTGACCAAGTTTCGCAGCAGATATATCCGATATATGCAAAAAAAACAGCAGTTCCCGCACGAGATGGGAGTACTGCTCGGATATCCGCCGGAGGATGTGGAAGGCTTTATTATATACGAAGGAAAGAACTCTTTGTGTGAGGGGTATTGGAAAGTGTATGCAGAACCGCAAAAGAAGCTTCGGCTGTTTGCACAATATGATAAAGCAAGAGAGTGGCTTTTGGATCTGCTGTATTGTGGAGTTGGGATGGAGGATATTGTAGGGGTAGCTCTTGATGCGGAAAGCAGAGCAATTTCGCAGGATTATCTTTTTGCTTCGTGAGATAGGGGCATGATCCGGGAATGCACTGTGATTCTGTATCGTTACAAATAATATAGGCGAAGAAACTTCGCGATATAAATATGGTGCCTGATATTCAGCAAAACGAGATTGCGGGATAACAGGAACATCAAAGAATGGAGGATTATTATGAGCAAAGTATCAATTGTGTACTGGACACAAGGTGGCAACACACAGGCTATGGCAGAGGCAATCGGCGAGGGTGTTACGGCAGCCGGTGGTGAGGCGGATGTTGTATTTGTCAGCGATGTTAATATTGCAGATTTAAAAGCAGAGGGTGCGTTTGCATTGGGATGCCCGGCGATGGGCGCTGAGGTGCTTGAGGAAATGGAGATGGAACCTTTTGTTCAGGATGTTGAGAGGTTTGCCAATGGCAAAAAGATCGCGTTATTTGGTTCTTATGGATGGGGAGATGGTCAGTGGATGCGCGACTGGGAAGACCGCATGACCGCTGCCGGAGCAACACTGGTTGGTGGTGAAGGCGTGATCTGTCAGGAAGCGCCGGATGAGGCTGCATTACAAAACTGCATCGAGATTGGTAAACAGCTTGTGAACGCATAAGTTTAGGTGTATCATTTCGTGGCAAAAGCATTCTGGGAGCATTTTGTCATGAAATTATTATTTGGATTCTTTTGATTTAAGTCTAAAAGCGGTCTTATTGATAAAATATATCAATAAGGCCGCTTTTGGCTGGAAATTCAAAAAATCGTAATGTATAATACTTTTTTGAGAATTCTCTACAATAGATTATAGCAGAAGCGCACGGTTTTGTGATGCTTCGGAAATGGAGGAAGCATATGTTAGATTGTTTAAAAAAAGTGAATGGTAAAAAATTAGGAGTGTTTGCAGCCGGTGTAGCATTTGGTACTGCAGGTATCAAAGTATTATCCAGCAAAGATGCAAAGAAGCTTTATACAAATTGTACAGCAGCCGTTCTTCGTGCTAAGGAGTGTGTATTAAAGACAGCAACGAAAGTGCAGGAGAATGCCGAGGATATTTATGCAGAGGCACAGCAGATCAATGAGGACCGTGCGGAAGCAGAAGAGGTTCTTGGTGAGGAAGAGACTGTAGAAGCGGAAACAACAGAAGAATAATTAACGCTGCACCTGTGGACGGGGTCGCTGTCTACAGGTGTTTTGTCGTTTATTGTCCGGGTGTGCTCTGTGCAGAGATGCCCGGACAGCGTTTTAATTAGAATACCGGTTTCAATGGTTAGAAAGGCATGAATAATTATGAAGTTTGTCATTAAACATGAGATAAGAGGTCGTATTCGAGTACATCTGATCGGAAAAGCAATGAGTTTTGCGCAGGCAGACACGTTGCAATATCAATTTGAGCAGATGAAAGATGTAACGGCGGTCAAGGTACAGGAACGTACGATGGACGTTACGATCTGTTATATAGGAAGCCGTAAACATATTATTACGGCATTAGGACAGTTTTCTTATGATAAGGTGGAAGTGCCGGAGGTGTATCTCAAAAATTCAGGCCGGGAAATGAATCGTTTTTATTGGGATAAATTGGTTGATCAGACGGTAGTACATTTTGTAAACAAGATATTTTTGCCGGCACCGTTACGGGCCGGGATCGCTACTGTGAGATCGGTCAAATATATTGTGCAGGGTGTTAAGACTTTGGCTAAAAGAAAAATAGAAGTACCGGTGTTGGATGCAACGGCGATCAGTGTGTCTTTAATACGAGGTGATTATAAGACGGCGGGCGCTGTCATGTTTTTACTTAGTATGGGTGAGATCTTAGAGGAATGGACGCATAAAAAATCAGTCGGAGATCTGGCACGAAGTCTGTCCCTCAATATTGATAAAGTATGGCTTGTTACCGATGATACGGAAGTGCAGGTGTCAGCTGCGCAGATTAAGGAGGGCGACCGGATTCGTGTACATATGGGAGCTGTTATTCCGTTTGATGGTATTGTGATGGAGGGAGAAGCGTTAGTCAATCAGGCATCGCTTACCGGAGAGTCGCTGCCGGTGCGTAAGGCGGCAGAAAGTCCTGTTTATGCGGGTACCGTTGTTGAAGAAGGAGAGATTACTCTTTTGGTCAAAGAAAGTACCGGATCCAGCAAATACGAAAAGATCATGACGATGATCGAGGATTCCGAGAAGCTTAAGTCGTCCTTGGAAGGCAAAGCGGAGCACTTAGCTGACCGACTGGTACCATATACGTTTTTGGGTACCGGTCTTACGTTGGCATTGACACGTAATACTGTGAAAGCGTTGTCAGTATTGATGGTTGATTTTTCCTGTGCATTGAAATTGGCAATGCCGTTGTCGGTACTGTCGGCGATCCGTGAATCCAGTGCACATGATATTACTGTGAAAGGCGGTAAATTCTTAGAGGCAGTTGCGGAAGCCGATACGATCGTGTTTGATAAGACAGGAACGCTCACTAAGGCACAGCCTACGGTAGTTGAGGTGATTCCGTTTGACGATAGAAGCCCTGATGAGCTGCTTCGTATTGCAGCCTGTTTAGAAGAGCATTTCCCACATTCTATGGCAACGGCAGTTGTTGTTGAGGCAATGAAACGCGGTCTTGTTCATGAAGAACTGCACACGAAAGTAGAATATATCGTGGCACATGGTATTTCCTCTACGATCAATGACAAGAAGATCATTATCGGAAGTCATCATTTTGTCTTTGAAGATGAGGGCGCTGTCGTTCCGGAGGATAAGAAGGAACAGTTTGAGCAGCTTCCGGAGCAATATTCTCATTTGTACATGGCGATGGATGGCAAATTGGTTGCCGTGATCTGTATCGAAGATCCACTGCGAGTTGAGACAGCTGAGGTGATCCGTGAATTAAAACATCTTGGTATTCATAAGGTTGTGATGATGACTGGTGACAGTGACCGCATTGCTGCTAATATTGCTCAAAAGGCTGGTGTTGATGCGTATTATTCGGAAGTGCTTCCGGAGGATAAGGCTAATTTTGTGGAGCAGGAAAAGAAAGCAGGACATAAGGTTATCATGGTTGGTGATGGGATTAATGATTCTCCGGCATTGTCGGCGGCTGATGTAGGCATTGCGATCAGTGATGGCGCGGAAATTGCCAGAGAGATTGCAGATGTTACGATCGCAGCAGATGACTTGCGTGAGATCATTACACTCAAGAAAATCAGCAATGCTTTGATGAAGCGTATTGACAGAAATTATAAAGTTATTGTAGGATTTAATACAGCACTTATTTTGTTCGGCGTTGGTGGTGTACTTCAGCCAACAATGTCGGCATTATTACACAATACGTCGACCATATTGATCAGTCTGAAGAGCATGGAAAACTTGTTGGAAGAGTAAGATATCATCTGAGAGGGGTATTGTAACAAGAATTAGGAGGAGTTTATGAAAGATATCAAGAAACCGGAGTTTATGCTGGAAGCGATGCGAGGACGGAGAGGGTTTATCGCCGTGCTTGAGATATTGATCGCGATTGTAGTCTTTGTGGTCAGTTCGATCGCAATGTCCATTGGTACGATTCCTTTAATGATCGGTTATTTCGTGAGTGATCCGGAGTTTATGAAAACGGCACAGTCTGTCGCGGACGGATCGATGGATTCGCTGCAATATATGCAGAAAATGCAGGACTATGCACTCCATTTGCCGGATTGGATGACCATTGCAACACTTTTATTAGAAATCCTGATGATTGCGGTTGTTTTTGTCTATTGCCGTTTTTTGGAGAAGAGAAAGATCCGTACATTAGGATTTCGTAAGAAGGGAATGGTTCCACAGTATTTGAAGGGTGCTGTGGCTGGAGCACTATTTTTTAGCGTAGCATATTTGATCTGTGTTCTAACAGGAAGTATTCATGTAGAAGGATTGGTGACCAATATGGCACCTCTGGGGATTCTTGGTTACCTTGTTGGATATTTGGTACAGGGCATGGCAGAAGAGGTGCTTTGCCGCGGCTATCTGTTTGTATCGTTGTCGAGAAGACATTCCGTCGTGTATTCGGCAGTGCTCAGTGCACTGTTCTTTGCTATGTTACATGGTGCCAATTCCGGCTTGACGCCACTTGCGGTATTTAACTTATTCCTGTTTGGTATTTTCGCAGCACTGTTGTTGGTAAAATGTGAAAATATCTGGGTTGTTGGTGCGTTCCACAGTTTGTGGAATTTTGCACAGGGGAATATTTATGGCATTCAGGTCAGCGGTAATTCTCTACAGCCGGCAATCTTAAACAGCAGCAACGTGAAGGGACATGGTTTGATCAACGGTGCAGGCTTTGGCTTAGAAGGTGGTCTTGGCGTGACGCTTGTACTTGGTCTTGGTATTGTCTATTTGGTGTACAATTTGAACAAACAAGGCAAGATCGTGGAATGGGAAGGATTCCGGCCGGTCGGAGAGAATTATAATAACGATAAGCCGGGCAGACAGAATTATGCAGGTCCACAGTATAACGGAAATCAGCAGGATTATGCAGGTTCACAGTACAACGGAAATGAGCAGAGTTATGCAGGTTCACAGTACAACGGAAATGAGCAGAGTTATGCAGGTCCACAGTATGGCAGAGAAGAGCAGGATAACGCCGGTTCGCAATATAATGGAAATGAACAGAGTTACAATGGTTCATCATATAACAGCGATCAGGAAGCTTTTGCCAGACCGCAGGAAGAAGCACAGTTTGGTAAGAGTGCAGAAGGCTATGAAAATATGGGCGTAGCACCGGGGCAGACACCTTGGCATCCGGAAACGCCAGAGCAGAAAATGTCCGATGAAAAGACATTTAATGCAGACTATTTTAAGGAATAGACGAGATAAAAAAAGCAAAGCGCTGGCTTTGCAAGAATTGCTAAAGCAATTCTTGGTAACATCACACTATATAACAGCAATTTCCTATTAAGTGAAATAAGAGGCATGTATGAATGGTATTCGTACATGCCTCTTTTGTTACTTTATAGGAAACTACTCTTTCTCAGGTTGTTTCAAGTTTTTTGCGGCTGTTGAGAGCATCAATTTGATTCGGTTTAACTGGTTCACTTCGCTGGCACCCGGATCGTAATCAACAGCAACAATATTGGAATCCGGATAGCAGTGACGTAATTCTTTGATAACACCCTTGCCGACAACGTGGTTTGGCAGACAGCCAAAAGGCTGTGTACAAACAATATTTGGAACACCGGAATGGATCAATTCGATCATCTCACCGGTTAAGAACCAGCCCTCACCGGTCTGGTTACCACAGGAAACGATCGGTGAAGCATATTCTGCAAGTTTGGCGATTGGAACCGGTGGGTCAAAGCGTTTACTCTCTGTCAGGGCATCGTGCATCGTCTTGCGATAATGTTCAATAAAACGGATCGCAGCGTTGTTGATCAAAGCACTGGATTTCTTTTTGCCTAAATAATCCGCCTTAAAGTTTGCATTGTAAAGACTGTACATAAAGAAATCGATCAGATCCGGACATACTGCCTCGGCACCTTCAGACTCCAATAATTCGACTAAGAAGTTATTGGCAAGTGGAAGGAATTTAACTAAAATCTCGCCGACAATACCAACACGCGGTTTCTTTACATCCAGCAATGGAAGTTCATCAAATTCTTTCACAATGCCGCGGATATTTTTCTTAAATTCGCTGTGTTTTCCGTTTTGAACGGATTTTTGTGCAATCTTCAACCATTTTTCATGCAATGCATTGGCAGATCCCGGAACTGCCTCATAAGGACGTGTTTTGTAGAGGACACGCATAAATACATCGCCGTAGATCAATGCCTGTAATGCACGGTCAGCCATCTTGTAGTTGATGTCTAATCCCGGATTCTTTTCAATGCCGGCGCTCATGGAAATGACAGGAATCTGCTCCATGCCTGCTTTTTCCAAAGCACGACGGATAAATCCGATATAGTTGGTTGCACGACATCCACCACCGGTCTGCGTAATGATCAACGCTACTTTGTTAAGATCATATTTGCCGGAAAGCAATGCCTGCATAAACTGTCCGACAACGAGCAGGGATGGATAACATGCATCGTTGTTTACATACTTTAATCCGTAATCCAGGCACTCGCCGGTGCTAGGTAATACTTCCAAATTGTATCCGCAGGATGCCAGTGCCGGTTCGAGAATATCGAAATGGATCGGAGACATCTGTGGAACAAGGATCGTATAATCTTTACGCATTTGTTCTGTAAAGACTACGCGGTGGTGTGCAGTATCTTTTTTGACCGGTTTGATCTGCTTGCGCTCGCGTTCACGAACAGCGGCGAGCAGAGAGCGGATACGAATACGTGCAGCACCTAAGTTATTAACTTCGTCAATCTTTAATACCGTATAGATCTTATTCTGCAGCGTCAGTATATCGCTGACCTGATCGGTCGTTACCGCATCCAGTCCGCAGCCGAATGAGTTGAGCTGGATCAGATCTAAGTCGGAACGGGTTGCTACATAAGAGGCCGCTTTGTATAGACGGGAATGATACATCCACTGATCCATAACGATCGTAGGACGATCTACGTTGCCGAGTTCGGATACACTGTCTTCAGTCAATACGGCAACACCGAAAGAGGTGATCAGTTCCGGAATACCGTGATTGATCTCCGGATCGGTGTGATATGGTCTACCGGCGAGCACGATACCGTGGCAGCCGTTTTCTTCCATATAAGCGAGTACTTCTCGTCCTTTGGTGGACATATCATCACGTACATGCTGCATTTCTTTCCATCCTGCAGCAGCCGCACGGCGGATTTCCTCTTTGGAAATGCCGTTTTCTTCCGTGAAGTATTCTACCAGACGTTTTGTTAATATTTTTTCACTTTCAAACGACAGGAACGGGTTTTGATATTTGATCTTGCCATCCTGCAGTTCTTCAACATTATTTTTGATGTTTTCACCATAAGAGGTGACGATCGGGCAGTTGTAATGGTTGCCGGCACCCTCTACCTCACAGCGTTCATATGGCACGCAAGGATAGAAAATGTAATCGAGTCCCTGCTTGATCAGCCAAGATACATGCCCATGCGCAAGTTTTGCCGGATAACATTCGGATTCGCTTGGAATGGACTCAATACCCAGTTCATAGATTTTGCGGCTGGACTCCGGAGAGAGTACCACACGATAGCCAAGTTCGGTAAAGAAGGTAAACCAAAACGGATAATTTTCGTACATATTCAGTACACGTGGAATACCGACTGTACCGCGCACGGCGTGCTCTTCATCTAATGGTTTATAGTGAGCGAAGAGTCGTTTGTTCTTGTATTCAAAAAGGTTTGGAATATTCTTCTTGTTTTTCTGACCGCCAATACCACGTTCACAACGGTTGCCGGAAATAAACTGTCTGCCGCCGGTAAAACGATTGATCGTGAGAAGGCAGTGGTTGGTACAGCCCTTGCAGCGAGACATGGACGTTTCGAAACGAAGCTCGTTGATCTGGTCGATCGTGAGCATCGTGCTTTCCTGTCCGGTATAATGATCTCTGGCAATGAGTGCGGCACCAAACGCACCCATGATACCGGCGATATCCGGACGTACGGCTTTGCAGCCGGAAATGCGCTCAAAGCTTCGCAGTACCGCATCGTTATAGAAAGTACCACCTTGAACAACGACTTTTTCACCAAGATCTTTTGGATCCGTCAGCTTGATCACTTTTAACAAAGCATTTTTGATAACGGAATAAGCAAGTCCGGCAGAAATATCTGCAACGCTGGCACCTTCCTTCTGAGCCTGCTTTACTTTGGAATTCATAAATACGGTACAGCGGGATCCAAGATCGATCGGATTCTCGGCAAACAACGCAACTTTCGCAAAATCAGCGACCTCGTAATTGAGAGATTTTGCAAAGGTTTCGATAAAGGAACCACAGCCGGAGGAACAAGCCTCGTTTAACTGAACTTTATCAACGGAGTGGTTTTTGATCTTGATGCATTTCATATCCTGACCACCGATATCCAAGATACAGTCTACTTCCGGTTCAAAGAACGCAGCAGCATTGTAGTGTGCTACCGTTTCTACTTCACCCTCGTCCAAAAGGAGCGCAGCCTTTAACAGTGCTTCACCATATCCGGTAGAGCAGGATCGAACGATCTGTGCTCCAGCCGGCATTTTACTGTAAATATCTTTGATCGCCTTGATCGCTGTTTTCAGCGGGCTTCCGTTGTTGTTGCTGTAAAATGAGTACAGCAGGGAACCGTCTTCGCCGATCACAGCTACCTTTGTTGTCGTAGAACCGGCATCGATCCCTAAGAATAAATTGCCTTTATAACTTGCAAAATCGCCTTTCTTTACATCATTTTGCGAATGCTTTTGCAAGAAATCATCGTATTCTGCCTGATCCTTAAAAAGAGGCTCCATACGGGTTACTTCAAATTCCATCTTGATCTCTTGGGAAAGATCGGTGTGTAATTTGCCAAGGCTTGACATATCTTCTTCCTTGGCGTTCATTGCTGCACCGGAGGCTGCAAACAGATGAGAATGTTCCGGAGCGATGATCTGGTCGCCTTCCAGACCAAGAGTACGGATAAATGCCTGCTTTAATTCGGTCAGGAAATGAAGCGGACCGCCTAAGAATGCAACATTACCGCGAATTGGTTTACCACAGGCAAGACCGCTGATCGTCTGATTGACCACTGCCTGAAAAATAGAGGCTGAGAGATCTTCTTTGGTTGCACCTTCGTTGATCAGAGGTTGAATATCCGTTTTGGCAAATACGCCGCATCGAGCTGCGATTGGGTAAATTGCTTTATAATTTTTAGCATATTCATTTAATCCGCTGGCATCCGTCTTCAATAAGGTAGCCATTTGGTCAATAAAGGACCCGGTACCACCGGCGCAAATTCCGTTCATACGCTGGTCGATACCACCGGTAAAATATATGATTTTAGCGTCTTCCCCGCCTAATTCGATGGCGACATCGGTGTGAGGGGCGTAATCTTTGAGTGATGTTGCAACTGCTACTACCTCCTGTACGAAAGGAACGTTCAGATATTTGGACAGCGTCAGTCCACCGGATCCGGTAATGACCGGAGCAACCGGCAGATCACCAAATTCATCATAGGCTTTTTCAATAATAGCAGCAAGAGTTTCCTGGATGTTGGCATAGTGCCGTTGATAATCGGAAAAAATAATTTCGCCATCTTTATTTAACAGCGCAATTTTTACGGTTGTGGAACCGATATCGATTCCCAATGTATTCATGTGTAATTTCATAAATACCCTCCATCTAGTATCTTGTATTACTCTTAGTTTCTAATGGTATGTCAGCAACGATAAATTATGAGTTTGTGCTTGATTTGCGAGGCACAAAAATTCGTCGCATTTTCCTATTATAATGCTATTATGAGAGGAATGCAATAAACATTTTTTGCTTTTGTGGAGTGAGATCCGGATCCGCGGCTGCGAGTAGAGTCACCATTTCACGGAAAGCAGAATATACTGTAGCAAATAAAGGCATAAGGTGAATACACCATGAATCATGAGTATTGTAATGGACATATGCATATGATAAAGAAAGGAGATACACTGTACGCTTTGAGCCGAAGATATCATGTCCCGCTGGAAGTGATGTTACGTGCCAATCCTTATGTAGATGTATATAATCTACAGCCGGGTGATACCGTTTGCATTCCGGGAAAAAAAGCAGATGGATGCAATATAGATCTGATCATGCCGCGGATGGGTAACGGACAGGAGGAGATGACACCGGACGTGCAGGAAAATATCGCAGAGACTTCCGTTGATGCTGACCGTTCCGAAGAAGATCAGGAGAGACAATCCCATGAAATGACGCGGGAGTTTGACACGACAGTTCCCTATGATGACAGGTATGTGACCGAGCAGGGAGATTCCCTACAGTCTTTCTTACAGAGAATGAACGTTTCGCTGAATGATTTTTTGGAGCAGAATGAGCCAGAGGACGTCATGCTGCTGCCAGGTATTGCATATCGTAAATAGCAGAGATGCAGCCTGTTGTAAATAGCATATTTTGTCGCAGGATACACCCGCTTGCGGACGGGGAATCCAATTGACAAAGAATACGCGTCACACTATAATAAAATGTACTATGGCGTTCTTTTCGATTGCTGTAAAAATACGCTGTAGTACATTTTTGAATTGCATGTAAAATATCCTGTGAACAGATGGGTTTTTGCAGGGAAAATATCAGGCATAGAAAGGACAAGTATATGATACAATGGTTAAATAAGATGGAACGCAAATTTGGAAAGTATGCGATCCCTGACTTGACACGTTACGTAGTTGGTGCATATTGTCTCGGTGCTTTGTTAGAGATGCTGACAAATTTTGGGATAATACCGTTTGATATTTATTATAACTGGCTTTGTCTGGATATGAGCAAGGTGGCGCATGGACAAGTCTGGAGATTGTTTACGTATTTGCTGGAACCGTACGGCTTTAGCGGCAGCACGTCCTTTGTACTCAGCGTGTTGTTTTTGGTGATCCAGGTTAATCTGTTTTTCTTGTTTGGACGATCTTTGGAACGGGCCTGGGGAACGTTTCGATTTAACATGTATTTCTTTAGTGGTTATCTGTTAAATATTATTGCAGCACTGATCCTGTATTTATGTCCGTTTCATATTGCAATTTATGATTCCGGTTTTCAGTATGTTTACTGGGCGATGTTCTTTGCTTTTGCACTGATCCAGCCGGACACGGAGTTACTTTTGTATTTTGTGCTTCCGATCAAAGTAAAATGGCTTGCGCTATTGGATGCGATTTATATGTGCTATTTGATAGTGGGCAATTTTGTGGCAGGTTTTCGCATGATGGGAATGACAGCCGTGTATGGAGCACAGGCACAGGCGTATGGCTGGATGCATATTAGTCAGGCGTTTGCGGTTATCGTAGCAATGGGGAACTTCTTACTGTTCTTCTTCATGACGCGGGATTACAAGCGGATGTCATATGGAGAGCAGAGGAGACGAAGAGGTTTTAAGAAGAAGATGAAAGCAGCGGGTGCCGGACAGCGTATTGTGCATCGCTGTGCAATTTGTGGCAGGACTCAGGAGGAATTTCCGGATCTGGAATTTCGTTACTGCTCCAAATGTGAGGGCAATTATGAATATTGTGCGGATCATTTATTTACACATCAGCATGTCAAAAAATACATGTAATTATTTAGGAGGAAGGTTGAAATGACAGCAATTACAGTTATTGCTATTTTGGCTGCGGCCGCAACGATCTATGGCTTTGTTGCAATGGATTCGTGTGAGCGCATTAAAGTAGCACCAAAAGGAAAGAAGAAGAAATACCAGGTACAGGAGGTTCCGGAGACGGGTATTCTTTTTATGGTGATCATGGCGGTCGCATTGATCGTTCGCTATATTGCGGCAGCAAAATATTTTGGCAATGAAACGGATATGAACTGTTTTATCGCTTGGGGGGACATGATCTTTAAGGACGGGATTGGTAATTTTTATTCTTCAGATTCTTTTACAGACTATCCACCTGGATATATGTATATTCTGTATATGGTCGGTGCGATCCGTCATGTACTTGGGGTGGCTTGGAATTCTACGCTTAGCGTGATGCTTACTAAGACACCGGCAATCATTGCCGATCTTGCCACGGCTTACCTGCTGTTTCGCATTGCCGGAAAGCGTTGGACGCAGAAGGGTGCGGGAATCTTAACAGCAATCTATCTGTTTGCACCGGCGGTACTGCTCGATGGAGCAATCTGGGGACAGACAGATGCAGTATTTACCTTTTTCGTTGTATTAATGATCTATTTGGTGACAGAGCGTAAGCTGATCCCGTCGTATTTTGTATTTGCGGTTGCAGTATTGGTAAAACCGCAGTCTCTTATTTTTACACCGGTATTGATCTATGGCATTATCGATCAGGTGTTTTTAGACGGCTTTGACTGGAAGAATTTTTGGAAGAATCTGGGGCTTGGTCTGGCTGCGATTGCGATGATCGCCCTGCTGATGCTCCCGTTCGGATTTAAGGATGCGTTATCACAGTATACGGAGACATTGGCATCTTACAAATTTGCCAGTGTAAATGCTTATAATATTTGGACATTGTTTGGACAAAACTGGGCCGAACAGACGAAACACTTTATGGGTATCACGTATCAGACTTGGGGAACTATTTTTATTATTTTGATCGTGGCAGCAGCTACCTGGCTTCATTTCCGTGCAAAAAATAATCCGGCACGTTACTATTTTGTCGGGGCATTTATCGTAACAGGAATGTTTTTGCTGTCAGTTCGCATGCATGAGCGTTATGTGTATCCGGCGATCATTATGCTGTTGTTTGCATTTGCGATGCGTCCGAAACGTGAGATTGCCTATTTATTTACCGGGTTGTCAGGAATGGCATTTTTCAATATGGCACATGTTGAGTTTGTGTATGATCTGAATAATTTTAACGCCAAGGAACCGGTGACCTTAGCAATTGCAGCCGGTATGGTGATCGTATTTGGCTACATGGTATATGTAGCGTTGACATGCTTTAACGGTTATTTGTCAGAGGGTGAGATCGCGCGTACTTCGACCGGACGGACTGCACAGGCAGGACGTAAGAATACGCGTGCGAATAATGCACGTAACAATGTAAGCAAAAAGGAATCAGAGGGAAAGATCGCCCGTTCTGTAACGCTCAGCAAGATGACGAAAGTTGACTGGATCGCAATGGCAGTGATCACATTGATCTACGCAGTGGTAGCATTTGCGCGTCTGGGGAATATGTCGGCGCCGGAAACAGCATATTCTGCTGTGAAAGAAGGAGCGATCGTTCTTGATTTCGGTGAAACTACCAACATTTCACAGTTATGGGATTATCTGGGGTATGAAAATAATCCGCACTATAACATTGAATACAGTAACAATAAGGATTCCGGTTATACAACATTTTCGACCGGTGTTACAGATGACAATGGTAATACGCAGAGCTATTGGGATGCAGGTTCTGTATTTTGCTGGAACAGTCTTACCTTGAATGTTCAGGCAAGATATGTCAAAATTTCTCCGACGGAGGATAATTACGAGGATAGTCTGTTAGAGCTTGTGTTCTTGGATAGCAATGGCAAAAAATTGGAGCCTGTGAATCGAGATGAGTATAAGAATTTGTTTGATGAGCAGGATGAATTTGAGGGACGTGCCAGTGCAATGAACGGTACGTACTTTGATGAGATCTATCATGGACGTACGGCATACGAGATGATACATAAGCTGTACTGTTATGAAAACACGCATCCGCCACTTGGTAAAATATTCATCGCCTGCGGTGTACTCATGTTTGGAATGAATCCATTCGGATGGCGTTTTATGGGAACCTTATTCGGAGTATTTATGGTTCCGATCATTTATTTGTTTGCCAAACGTTTCTTCAACAAGGAATGGATCAGCATTGTGACAACGTTATTGTTTGCGTTTGACTTTATGCATTTCGTGCAGACAAGAATAGCGACGATCGATGTGTTTGTTACACTGTTTATTATGTTGTCGTATTACTTCATGTACTGCTATCTGCAGAAGAGTTTTTACGACACAAAGCTGCAAAAGACATTCATACCGCTTGGACTTTGCGGTGTTGCAATGGGGCTTAGCTGGGCCAGTAAGTGGACCGGAATTTATTCCTCGGTAGGTCTGTGTATATTGTTCTTCCTGCATATGTATCGCAGATATCGTGAATATGTCATTGCCTGCAAGACACCACGCGGTCAGACGAATGGTATTTCACATGCGTATATTATTGATAATTTTAGCAGTTATTTTTGGAAGACGATTGGATTCTGTTGCGTCTTTTTTGTGGCAGTTCCGGCGATCATTTATATATTGTCTTATATTCCATTTAATGATGGAACAGACCATAACTTATTGACGCGCGTGATCAATGCACAGAAAACGATGTTCGATTATCATTCTGCTTTGAAAGCGGATCATCCGTATTCTTCCAAATGGTATGAGTGGCCGATCATGACAAGACCGATCTGGTATTATTCCGGAACGATTGGCAATCTGCGTGAGGGTATCAGTGCCTTTGGTAATCCACTTGTTTGGTGGGCCGGCATTCCGGCGGCGTTTTATATGCTGTATCTGCTGTGGAAAGAGAAAGACCGCAAGGCTGGATTTTTGCTGATCGGGTATCTGTCACAGTATGCACCTTGGTTCTTGGTAAGCCGTGTGGTATTTATTTATCATTATTTTCCAAGTGTACCTTTCGTTGCCGCTATGGTGGGATACAGCTTCTTTAAGCTGGCACAATGGAAACCAAAGATCAAACCGGCGATCTATGTCTATGTTGCCTGTGCGATCGGGTTATTTATCCTATTTTATCCGGTGTTGTCCGGGCTTGCGATCGATCCGGCATTTGCAACTAAGTATTTGAAATGGTTTGATAGCTGGGTATTGTTACAGACTTGGTAATTTGATCAGGAACAGGGTGGTAAAAATGTCATAAATTTGATGATCTGACAGAATATGGATGTCAGGTCATCACGGAATAGAAAGGTAAAAATATGAGCAATAAGTTACGAGAGTGTGTCAATAAATTACATAGTAATAAAGAAGTTGGGGATCTGTTACCAGAGTATCTGAAGCAGAGCATGATCCTTCATGATGGATATACAAGGATCAAATTGATGATGGAATATTACATGTTTTACGAGGTGGTCACAGAAGATATCAACCCATATATTGCGATGGCAAAGGAAATGATCACTTCTTTGAATGAGACAGTGGGACAGGCGATGTCTGATACATTGGATGATACACAGAGAAAACAGTTGGTCGATCATATTTTAGCAATGCGTACGGAAGTAATCGACCGTATGCAGGTGTTGACCGGATATGTGGACTGCTTTGTCGTATATGAATATATTTTAAACCGTATTCAATATCGGTTTGATGAGAAAGAAGTTTTGCCGGAAGACACTGCATTTGCACAGGAGGTTATGAATTTTATCTTTGGTTCAAATGATAATGTGACGATCAATGATAATTTACGCGTGGTACTGGGACAGCTTCCGATGCGAATGACCCGTTCTCATTATTTTGATCTGATCAAAAACTGCATTTCCGTTTATAAGGGCAGTGAGATAGAATCATTGGAGGGATTTTTGTATATGTTCCGTACCAGTGCCATGTTGTATAAGCATCCTGCACAGGAACAGTATTTTACGGAATTTGCCGGTGTGCTTCAGGAATTGATGGAAGCAGACTACGAGCATATGGATCGCACATTATATGAATTGTATGCAGAAAAAGTACGAGTCAGTGCTTCAAAGCTCAATGATCTATCTGATCTGTATATGCAGATTGGACAGATTATCAATGGTGTGTATACGTTAGTGGTGACAGAACCTTATTGTGTTGATGAAGAGAAAATGACGGTAGTAGATGATGTGATCCGAGGCATCAATGCACTCTTTTTGGAAAAAGAGATTGATCTTTGGCAGAGGGAGGATCTTTTGACAGAAGAGGATCGCTTAAATTGGCTTGCCGAGAAGCTTCCTGCGGTTGAAGGCCAACAGGAAAAGTTATATCAGTCTGTTAATGTAGCGGAAGCGGCACTGGATGAACTATTGGAAGGACGAGCAGAGGAAATTGAGGCAGCAGGGCTTAGTGATGCTTTTATCAAACTGCATCATTTGTCACAGCTTAATTCGAGCAGTGTCTTTGCACCATTGGAGAGTCAGGAATCAGCAGGGATCGTGACGGCAGAGATCGCAGAGCAGGAAACAGAAAAACTGCTTAGTGAATTGAAAGAGTTATTTCAAGGACGCAGCCGTATGTTTCGCCGTGCCATCATGGCCGCCACTGTGGAAAAATTACCAACCTTTTTCAAGAGTGCACAGGAGATCGCAGACTACATGATGAACGCACTGAACCAATGTGATGATGAAGCAGAAAAGTATGCATCCAAACAACTGATCCTCGAAATGATCCGGTAATCACACCCAACTTTGCATACCCACTATTGCTTTAGGCTCACATATTGCTGACATAATAAGCAATATGTGGTTCGATAGCGACTATAGGTATGTAAAGTTGGAGGAAGTATGATAAGTAGCAGTGCGGAAAGGCGGAGGTGTTATGATCTGGTGGGATGAGAAGTTGTATACCGATGATAAGGTGGCCAGACATCCGGCTCGATACCGGAAACGGGTCGAGAAAAAGGGGCTGCGTGGATGCTTTTGTGTAGTGCTTGGGCGTAATCCTGCGAACAGCCTGGAAATCTATGCGTCGAGAACGTTATGGTTCCGCTATGAAAAGGAATGCGGTGTACAAGTAGTGGGGTTGGCGGCCTCTTATGACAGTGCTGTGGAGCTGTTGCAGCAAATGATCACGGATGTCTATCGTGATCGAGGGAGCGTTGATTCCGATGCGATCCGTGCTTATTTTACGGGGAGGTGACAGACCGGGCAATGGAAAAGATCATATTATTGGTTTTGGTTACCATAGCAAAAGTGATAGGGATCCTTTTGGCGGTACTTGTTATCGTGGCACTGGCGATATTGTTTGCGGCAGTGCGTTACTGCGGAAAGATCTCGTTCGATGATAAAAAAGCACAGATCAGTATTCGATGGTTAGGTGTTGTGCTTCGTGTGCCCATCCTGATCACTGAAAAGGATCTGCAGTGGAAAGTCCGTGTTTTTGGCGTGCCGATCCTGCGCAGTGACGGCGCACATAAAAAACGCCGTTCTAAAAAGTCTTCTGCCCCAAAAGCACAGAAGCGAAAAACCGAGAAGGCAGCCGAAACAGTTCAAAAAACACAGGGATCATCGAAACAGGAGAAGAAAGCGCCCTCTGTGAACTTGGAGAAGAGTCCGACAGCACCTAAACAAGAGAAGCAGATAGCACCTAAGAAGCAGTCTGACAAGACAGAAGAGCAGATTGCTTCTAAGCAGACGACTGATCAAAGAGAAGAGCGATCGGCTTTTAGGCAGGCTGATGAAAGAGAGAAAAAGCCGCGGGGGATCCGACAGTTGTTTCTTTGGCTTCAAAATGTAATAAAGATTGTGCGAAAGATTAAGAAAAAAGTACAATCTGTGCAGGATCTGGTTGATATTTTGCGCAGTGATGTGGGAAAAGCATTTATTTGCATCGTCAAAGAGAATGTGATACATTTATGGAAACAAATACATCCGCGGCGTATGCGCGGTAAAGTAATATTTGGAACCGGAGATCCGTGCTCTACAGGTGAGCTGTTGGGAGTGCTCGCACTTTTTTATGCATGGTATGGGAACGGAGTACAGGTCATTCCGGATTTTGAGCAGAAACGCATAGAGGGGAATGTTTCATTTCGTGGAAGAATCCGCATGATTACATTAATTTGTATTGCGTGGCGCATAATAAAAAATAAAGATGGCAGAAAGCTTCTACACGAATGGGAGAAGTGGAAGGAGGAAAAGTAAATGGCAGACAATTCTTTTAACGCAAATGTAGGATCCTTATTTCAGGGGATGGAAGGATTTATTACCGGAAAGACCGTTGTGGGTGATGCCGTGAAATTTGATGATGGAACGATCATTTTGCCACTGGTGGACGTTAGCTTTGGTGTGGCTGCAGGTGCTTTCGCAGAGCCGGGCAAGAAAGAAAACAGTGCCGGAGGTATGGGCGGAAAGATCCAGCCGAGTGCGATCTTAGTGATCCGCAATGGTGAGACGAAGCTTGTCAATGTAAAAAATCAGGATAGCATTACAAAAGTATTGGATATGGTTCCTGATCTTTTGGACAAATATGTTCCTTCCAAAAAGGAAAAAGCGCAAAAAGCAAAAAATTAAATTTTGTTCTTGCATTTCTGTTTGATTTTTGGTATTATGTTCATGTTGTGCTAATAACACTGACAGAAATGACAGGATAAATGAGACCATCAGGAATAAAGGTAAGGAGGTGCTTACGATGGCAAAGTGTGCAGTATGTGGAAAGAGTGTTCACTTCGGAAACAAGGTGAGTCATTCACATAGAAGAAGCAACAAGATGTGGAAGCCGAACATTAAGTCTGTTCGTGTAAAGGTGAATGGTGGAACCAAGAAAATGCCAGTATGTACAGGATGTTTACGTTCTGGAGCTGTAGAGCGTGCATAATCGCAATCACCTTTTATATGAGAATCCACAGGATCGGGATCATTCCCGGTCCTTTTTCTTGCTTTTCTAGCGAACAGCAAATATTGCTGTTATGTAGTGTGCAGCCAACAAGAATTGCTTTAGCAATTCTTGCAGAAGCAAAGCGCGGGCTTTGCTTCTATGAACAGAATAAATTATAGCCTAAAACAAGGCAGAGCAGGATGATCAATACGGCAATAACAGCGTTTGAAATAAAAAACATGATTGTCATGCCGATGGCGATCCAAAACAATACAAAACCAATCATATGACGCATAAAACCCCTCGCTTGCACAATTGTGTAGAATAGGATATACTAATACAGTGTATCTTAATGTTAGTATATGACAAAGATTTTAAATCTTGAATAAAACATATTCAAGATGTAACAGCATAGAAATGGAGGAGTATTTATGAAAGGCAAAATGAATGCAAAAATGGGCAACATTATTATTGACCGTGATGTTTTAGCAAAATATGCCGGGGCTGCGACAGCAGAATGTATTGGTATCGTGGGCATGGCGGCCGTTAATGTAAAAGATGGCGTGATCAAGCTCCTAAAGAAAGAGAATGCAGGACGCGGTGTGAATGTATATGTTGTGGACAACCGTATCAAAGTGGAACTTCATATTATTGTAGCATATGGTGTAAGTATCCGCGCAGTTGCTCAAAACGTGCTTGAGCATGTACGCTATAAGATAGAAACTTTTACCGGAATGGAAGTAGAACAGATTAACGTCATCGTTGAAGGTGTTCGTATTGTAGATGAAGATTAATTTACCGATTTGCAAACACAAGGAGGATTAAAGCAGTGAGCGTTCAGACAATTGATGCAAAGATGTTGCAGAAAATGTTTTTGGCAGGAGCAAAGGGTTTAGAGGCGAAGAAGGAATATATTAATGAATTGAATGTATTTCCGGTACCGGATGGAGATACCGGAACGAATATGACGATGACCATAATGGCTGCAGCGAAAGATGTAGCCAATCTTCAGAATCCGACATTGACCGAATTGGGCAAAGCAATTTCCAGTGGTTCACTTAGAGGAGCAAGAGGAAATTCCGGCGTTATCATGTCCCAGATCTTTCGCGGTTTTGTCAAAGAATTAAAGGGATTAGATATTATCGATGTGACAGCGTTGGGAAATGGCGTGCAGCATGCTGCAGAAACGGCATACAAAGCAGTCATGAAACCGAAAGAGGGTACGATCCTTACCGTTGCAAAGGCAGGAGCGGACAAGTCGATGGATCTGTTAGTGAACGGAGATACGGACGATATTATCAAATTCTGCGATGAAGTTGCTGCTGAAATGGAGGAAGCATTGCTGCAGACACCGGAATTGCTGCCGGTACTGAAGCAGGCGGGAGTTGTTGATTCTGGCGGGGAAGGTTTGATGACATTTATTCGCGGTGCGCTCGATGCCTTGAAGGGTAAGGCAACGGATTTCACAGTGAATACAGGTACAGCAACCCGCGTGGTTAATGGATCTGTCGGTGCTTCTGAAGAAGAGGATATCCGCTTTGGTTATTGTACGGAATTTATTATCAATGCAGAAAAACCGGCGGATGAGACGACAGAGCAGGAACTGAAAGATTATCTGAGCACGATCGGCGACTCCCTGGTAGTTGTGGCAGATGATGATATTGTCAAGATTCACGTTCATACAAACGATCCAGGTCTGGCGATTCAGAAAGCGTTGACCTACGGTTCTCTGTCCCGCATCAAGATTGACAATATGCGCGAGGAGCATCAGGAGAAACTGATCAAAGATTCCGAACGTCTGGCGGCACAGCAGAAGGCAGAAGAAGAAGCCAAAGAGAAGAAGGAAGAACCACGCAAGAAATATGGATTTATCGCCGTATCGGTCGGAGAAGGTCTTTCTGAGATTTTCAAGGGTA
>ERZ772865.1287-NODE-1287-length-25935-cov-9.811128_pt1 | contig 25935 bp, 18 predicted proteins | sample MGYA00512133_ERZ772865 | MGnify/ENA primary metagenome ERZ772865 (study PRJEB29015, sample SAMEA2737722) | human gut metagenome | biome: human gut; feature: human-associated habitat; material: faeces | place: China | collected 2012 ...
CAGTTACGTTTGCAAGGTTACGTGCTGAAAGTTCAGCGAATTTGTTTCCTTCTTCAACGATAACAAGTACTTTAGAATCGATGCTAAGAGCTGAAAGAACGTTTGCGAATTCAGCAGTTTTTGGAGCTGTAAATTCAAGAGCTTCAACCGCTACAAATTTATCTTCTGCAACTTTAGCTGAGTAAACAGATTTCAATGCAAGGCGACGAACTTTTTGTGGAAGTTTGTATCCGTAAGAACGTGGAGTTGGTCCGAAGACAACACCACCACCACGCCATTGTGGTGAGCGGATAGAACCTTGACGAGCACGTCCAGTTCCTTTTTGACGCCATGGTTTACGTCCACCACCTGATACTGCTGAACGGTTTTTAACCGCGTGAGTACCTTGGCGAAGGCTAGCACGTTGGCTGATTACGACATCAAATACTACTGATTCGTTTGGTTCGATACCGAAGATAGCGTCGTTAAGTTCAACTGTGCTAACTTCTTTACCAGTTTGGTCAAATAGTTTTACGTTTGCCATTTTTAACTGATTTCTCCTTTCTTATTATTTAGCAGCTTTAACTGCTGATTTGATAGTGATAAGAGATTTCTTAGCACCTGGTACGTTACCTTTGATAAGGATAACGTTCTTTTCTGGAACAACTTGTACAACTTCAAGGTTTTGAATTGTTACACGATCGCCACCCATGCGTCCTGCAAGGTTTTTACCTTTGAATACGCGGTTAGGTGCAACAGGTCCCATAGAACCTGGACGACGGTGGTAACGAGAACCGTGAGCCATAGGTCCTCTTGACTGGCCTAATCTCTTGATTGCGCCCTGGAAACCTTTACCCTTTGAAATAGCAGTTGCATCAACCTTATCGCCTGCAGCGAAGATATCAGCCTTGATTTCGTCCTTTACAGAGTACTCTGAAGCATTCTCAAACTTGAACTCTCTTAAGAATCTCTTGTAAGGAACCTCTGCCTTATCAAAATGTCCTTTAACAGGCTTGTTTACTAACTTTTCTCTAATATCAGCAAAACCAACCTGAACTGCATCGTAACCGTCGTTTTCTACTGTCTTAACTTGTGTAACAACACAAGGACCAGCCTGAAGAACAGTTACAGGTGTTAAAACACCGTCTTCGTTGAAGATTTGAGTCATTCCGACTTTTGTAGCTAAAATTGCCTTCTTCATTGATTTTCCTCCTGTTTAATCTACAGCGGACAAGATGATGTGTGATACACAGCGCATCCTGTCATCCTAGAACAGCTAATATAAGTGGAACCCGCACCACTGCTTGTTACTTCTATATTAAACCCTTAGGATTATTGCTTTAATAATGAAAAATTCCAGATAATGATTAGTTCATTACCTTAAGGTTGATGAATACACCAGCTGGCATCTCTAACTTAGATAATGCATCTACAGTCTTCTGAGATGGTGATAATACATCGATAAGTCTCTTATGAGTTCTCTGCTCGAACTGCTCTCTTGAATCCTTGTACTTGTGAACAGCTCTAAGAATAGTAACAACTTCCTTCTTTGTTGGAAGAGGTACCGGACCACTCACCTGTGCTCCTGTCTTCTTAGCAGTTTCGATGATTTTCTTAGCTGACTGATCAATCAACTGATGATCGTAAGCCTTCAGAGTAATTCTGATTACCTGATTTGCCATAAAAAAAGTCGCCTCCTTCGCACTTTATTGTTTAAGTACGACAAGCGGTGACTGTACACACTCCCACGCGTATCATATAGTCTCATTCATAATTCGACCCACGCGCGTCATTTCTGCGGATTGCAGATGATTTTGGTACAGTGACTTGTCGCCAGTTTCTTCGCCGGAGATATTCTCCAGCATTGACATTCGCTCCACGGAAAACCTGCTTTATTAAAGCAGCAACCTCACGCTTCACAGCTATCAATGTCACAGCAAGTATTAATATACACTACTCTGTATATAAAATCAACAAGAAAAATTGTATTTTTTTTAAAACAAAAAGTCAGGGCATTAAACCTGCCCCGACTTTACAATCCAATTAGTAAATAGAAACTCCAAGTCCCATAGAACTGATTTTCCACTGTCCATCAGCATATTTGTAATACACATATGCTGAGCTCTTTGAATCATTTCTTTCATGTGACTTAGTATCACTAGAATACTTATATGTATATGAATAACTAATCTTATATCCAACCTTTATTGTCGGACAGCCATCATTTGAATCAACTCTGAAAGTAGTATCTGACATTGAAGGATTTAATGTTGTAATCTTAAAATCAGATATCTGTTTATATGTTGATTTAAATGTATCAACATAGCCATTGTATGTTGACTTTGCAGATGACTGCATATCTGATGTGAATTTATCACTTACAGTTGAAAAATCACTCTTCTTCTGTGCTGCATCAAAGAACTCTGTTACATCCTTCTTAGCCTGATCCTTAAGGCCGTTAATCTTATCTTCTGCAAACTTAATATCATATGAACTGATTGATGTTGTATACTCGTCATATGATGGATATATTTCCTTTGTATAATCCTCAGTAAATTCACTTGTAGCCTTAAGTATTGTTGTTCCATTGAACAAATATGGAATCTTATACACATCATAGCTTGAGTTCTTACCAGAATCCTTGCTCTTATACTGATCCCCAACAAGAACATCATTAATAAATAATGTAAGTCCCTTAGGAACATTTATTGTGCAGTCTGAAACTACTGTATCTTCGGTACTTACTTTATACTTTTTAAAGAATAACATATAATGCTTATCAGTAACTGTAAGAAGTAAATCTTGTGAATCAGCACCCGTAGCTGTCGTATATATAACACTTACGGCCTTGTTACCTGGAAGACGTCCCTTAGAAGAAAAACTGTCAATAACCCTCATATTCCCTACTGCACTTCCTGTTGCTTCTGAATGAGCTGTTATAAATGCATTCTTTGTAAGGAATTCACTATCTGGAATCTGGACAAGTGAATATGCCTTAGCCCAGTCACATTCCTCAACCGCTTTAACATAGCTGCCAGCTGTCTTCTTATAATTAGTAAGACTGTTACCAACACATATAAACACAATAACTGCTGCTATAACCGCAACCACTACTGCACCAATAATTACAATCTTCTTAGAAAGCTTGAATGGTTTCTTTGCAGAATTTCCCATTGTGCCATTCTGTGGCTGCTCATACATTAGTGTAACCTGTGGCTGTACATTAACCTGTGCTGTCTGCACCTCTGGCTGCTGCGGAACTGCATTATCATCTGAAGCTGCTGATCCCTCTGTTATAACAGGTTCAAATTCAAGACGTGTTCCACAATTTGCGCAAAATAATGCGCCTTCATCATTGCTTGTTCCACAATTAGGACAAAACATAAATTAATCCTCCCTCATATGATTAATATAGTAAATCATTTTAAATCATACCATATCTAAATGATTCTTTCAACTAAAATAATAGCTATCCCTGCTGTTTCTGTTTTTCTATTTTTTCTGCGAGATCATTAAGATATTCCCATCGCTCCATCTTTTCTTCAAGCTTTCTCTCCACATCTTCCTTTTCCTTAGTAAGTTCTGCAAGCTTAGAATAAGAAGTTGCATTCTTTACAATCTCGTCATCAAGTTCAGAAACTTTAGTTTCAAGCTTCTCTATATCATCATCGATAGTTTCATATTCTTTCTGTTCCATATATGTGAACTTAATCTTATCCTCATGGCTGTTATATGCTTTCTTCAGCTGCCCTGCTGCCTTTGATTTGGATGTATCAGATATTCCATTTGATGCCATATTATATATAGAAGAAACACATTTATCCCTGTAGTCCGTATAACCGCCTTCGTACTGTGTAAGGTGGCCTCCTGCCTCAAATGCAAATATCCTGTCAACAACTCTGTCAAGGAAATATCTGTCATGTGAAACTGTGATTACAATACCTGCAAATCCATCAAGATACTCCTCAAGAATCTCAAGAGTCTCAATATCAAGGTCGTTGGTAGGCTCATCGAGAATAAGTACATTTGGCGCGCTCATAAGAACACTTAACAGATAAAGTCTTCTCTTCTCACCACCTGACAGCTTGCTTATAGGCGTCCACTGCTGCTTCGGTGTAAAAAGAAACTTCTCACACATCTGTGACGCTGTTGCCTTTCCATCTGCCGTCGTAACATATTCGCCTATGCTTCTTACGAACTCTAGCACAGTAAGGCTGTCGTCAAGTGGTTCGTTCTCCTGCATGAAATATCCGATTCTTACAGTCTCTCCAACCTCAACACTGCCGCTGTCCGGCTCAAGCTGGCCTGCTATAATCTTCATAAGCGTAGACTTGCCGCATCCGTTATCACCGACAATACCGATTCTGTCATCTCTTAAAAAAATGTAGGTAAAATCGTCAATTATTGTCCGCTCTCCAAAGCTTTTACAAATGTTATGGAGTTCAACAGTCTTTCTTCCAAGCCTGCTGCTGACTGAATTCATATCCATAAGCTGCTTGTCAAATCTTGCTCTCGCCTGCTTTGAAGCTTCCTTCATATCCTCAAATCTATCAATCCGGGCCTGCTGCTTGGTAGAACGAGCCTGACATCCTCTTCTTATCCACGCGAGTTCCTTCCTTAATATATTCTGTCTCTTGGCTTCAGTCGCCCTCTCCATCTCCTCACGCTGAGTCTTCAGCTCAAGAAAGCCTGAATAATTCGTATCGTAGCTGTACAGGGAAGCTTTATCAAGCTCAACAATCCTGTTAGTTACATTATCAAGGAAATACCTGTCATGAGTAACCATAATAAGTTCTCCCTTGAAATTCTTAATGAACTGCTCCAGCCAGAGTACCATGTCATTATCAAGATGGTTAGTAGGTTCGTCAAGAATAAGAAGCCTTGCCGGCTCAACTAAAGTTCTTGCAAGCGCTGCTCTTTTCTTCTGACCACCTGATAAAATATTCATCATTGCAGCGTGATTTGTTATTCCAAGCTTGTTAAGAATCTCTTTTGCTTTCGGCTGACTATCTGCATGCTTCCCACGCATAACATATTCCAGTACATTTTCATTATCATAATACAGAGGCGTCTGTGCAAGATATGCAAGCTCAATCCCCTTACCCTTTACAACCTGTCCTTCATCTGGCTCTTCAATGCCCGCAATAATCTTTAAAAGAGTAGACTTACCCGTTCCATTCACACCTATAAGCCCAATCTTATCACCACTGTTAATTCCCAGACTTATATTATTAAAAAGTTCCTTTTCTCCGTAGGTCTTGCTGACCTTTTCAACATTTAATATATTCACTATTATCTCCGTTATATAAATTATTTGTCATCATCTGATAGATTATAAAAATTTTTAAGCTTCTGTGCAAGCTCCGGGTCTTTCTTCTGCAGATGTTCATAATGCTTTCTCCTCTGCTCCATCATGTGTTCATACGCATATGGATTATGAAGCTTCACTCTGTCAAGCATCTGTTTTCTGTGTTCCTTAAGCATCTGTATTGCGTCAGGATTAATCTGTGCCAGCTTCTTCTCAACAACAACGCGGCGCTCATCAATTCTTTTCTCAATATCATCAATATCAAGATTAGGATATTTCTTATCGTCAAACAAATGCATCTCAAGTCGCTCAAGCAGTTCATTCTCATCAAAGAGTCCGATTCTTCCCCATGCAGCATGCTTTTCAGCATCAACAATAACATTCTTCTCATCTTTCTTGACACTGCCAATCTCATCAGCCATCTCTGCTGCCATCTTCTCAAGCCATTCGTCTGCATCCGCACCAAAAGCCCACTCAATCTCAGCAAGCCTTTCGTTATCCTCATGTGCCTCGCCAGAAACAGCCTGCTCTTCTTCCCCCTCCTCGACAGGATAAGGTCTGTCAAGCCCTGCATCTCTTAGGGCAAGCGGAATCGTTCTTCTAACAACACCTTTTTCAACAAACTCACCTGCGCCAAGCTCTCTTAGCTGGTCATTAAGTGTGTGTTCATGCTCTGTAATATAGAATCTGATGCCTTTCTTTTCAAGTGCCTTATATAAAGACATAAGTCTGTCAACTGCCGTCACATCAATAGAACCTACGCCTCCGGCATCTACAATTACCCATTTAGTATTATCATCAAGATTTTTTTCTATATCATCAACAAATGTATTAATATTTGCAAAGAAAAGCGCACCGTTAAATCTGTATATAACCGCACCTTTTATCTTCTTTACATTACGGTATCTGTTAAGGCTGTAGAACCCCTCCTGTCCCGGTATAACTCCGAGAAATGCTCTTGGTGGTTCAACCGCTTTGACAATAACAGCAATGAATGAAAGAATTACACCGATTACAACTCCATGTATCGTTCCGAATAACAGAACACCTAAGAAAGCACCTACAAATATTGCAAACTCCGTATGGTCTGTTTTCCATAATTTAACTGCAAGCCCGAATTCAGTGATTCCAATCAGTGCTGCAACAACAATTCCTGTAAGTATTGGTACAGGAAGATACTCAAGCACCGGTGTTCCAAAAAGCACTATAAGAATCATTGTCAGAGAAGCTGTTATTGACATAACCTGTGATTTACAACCAAACTGGTCTGCAATTCCTGTTCTTGACACACTTCCATTCAAAGGGCATCCGCCAATTACAGCAGAAGCCGCATTTGCAGCAGCATAAGACAGAATTTCTCTGTTATTGCTTACTTTATAGCCATATTTGTTGGCATAATTATTAGTTGCAAGCAATGTCTGCGCCATGACAACACCTGCCACTGAAAGTCCAAGAAGTATTATATCTGACGGATTCTTAAACACAACTGACATATCAGGAAGTGAGAATCCCGGCAGCCCTTTATCAACATGCGGAAGAAGCTTAACACCGAATCTGTCAATATGAAAAATTGCAGTTGCAAGTGCACCAACTACCATAAGAAGTACTGACATCGGAAACTTTGGAATGAACTTCTTCGCAACAAGAATAATCACTACTGTTCCGACTCCAAGCACTGCTGACAACAGATTAAACGACTTCATCTCCCCGGCTATATGTATAAGAAGCTTTATTGCCTCTCCTGTTCCCGCATTACCGCCAAACAGCTTCGCAGTCTGCATAAGAATTATTGTCACACCAATACCGCTTATGAATCCACCCATTACAGGTGTCGATATGTAATTGACAATACGCCCTGCTTTGATAAAGAAGAAAAGCAGCAGCCACAATGCTGCAACTAAAGTTATCGACGGAACTACTGCCTTCGCCTCCTCAGAGCCTGACACTATCCCAAGCGTTGCAAGTGTTCCACCGACAAGTGCCGCCGGAGTTGCATCCACTCCGAACACAAACTGTGGCGAAGATGTCACAAGTCCATATATAAGCACTGGCAGAATAGAGCAGTACAGACCATACACCGCTGGCAGTCCCGCAATCTGTGCATATCCCATTGATATAGGAATTGACACAAGAGCAACAATTATTCCTGATACAATATCTTTCCGTATATTCTTTAAACTAACATTTTTCAATATGCAACGCCCCTTAATCAGATTTCGATAGAAATATATTAACATAAAACATGCCTGTTCAAAACATTTTTGCACGATTGCAGTTATTAATATTTTCGTATATAATTATTTAATAACAAATGCGGTACCAAACTGCAACACATTTTTATATAGAAAAGGATACTTAATTATGTTTATAGCTGACAACTGGAAAGATTATGAAGTAATAGATACCTCTAAAGGTGAAAAACTTGAACGCTGGGGCAAGTATATTCTTGTACGCCCGGACCCACAGGTAATATGGGACACTCCTAAGAAAGAGCGTGGCTGGAAGAATATGAACGGTCATTACCACAGAAGTTCTAAGGGCGGCGGAGAATGGGAGTTCTTTGACCTTCCACAGCAGTGGCAGATTCACTACAACAGTCCTTCATTTGAACAGGAGCTGACATTCAACTTAAAGCCATTCAGCTTCAAGCACACAGGAATATTCCCTGAGCAGGCTGCTAACTGGGACTGGTTTGGAAAGATAATCTCTGATGCCAGGAAAAAGCGTGGCAGCGAACCTGTAAAGGTTCTTAACCTGTTTGCTTATACAGGTGGAGCAACACTTGCATGTGCAGCCGCTGGTGCTAATGTTACACATGTAGATGCTTCTAAGGGTATAGTCGCATGGGCTAAAGAAAATGCACAGTCTTCAGGACTTATTGACAAGCCTATCCGCTGGATAGTTGATGACTGTGTAAAGTTTGTAGAAAGAGAGATAAGAAGAGGCAACCATTACGACGCAATCATCATGGATCCACCTTCATATGGACGTGGTCCTAAAGGAGAAATCTGGAAAATAGAAGAAGCCATACACCCACTTGTTAAGCTTTGTGCACAGCTTCTTTCTGATGAACCATTATTTTTCCTTATTAATTCATACACTACAGGTCTTCAGCCAGCCGTTCTTACTTATATGTTAAGCACAGAACTTAAGAGCTTTGGCGGACACTGTGATTCACAGGAAGTAGGTCTTCCTGTTTCAAGTAACGGACTTGTACTTCCATGTGGAGCTTCTGGCCGCTGGATGAAATAATTAATACACAACACCATCGAGTGACGGCGATTCTTCGCCGTCATTCACAATTCTGATAACAAGATGATTAGGCAGACATGTGATTGGCATTAAAGGCTCAGATATATAGCCCATGTTCACACACAGCTTATCCGGACAGCTTGCATCAGCAATCTTAATCTTTCCATTCTCGACAAGAATATCATTATACTCTCCATCCCCGTATTCAATCCTGAACGTGTACGGATTCTTAACATCATCTAACGAAACAGTTCTTAACAATTCGTTATCTCTGTATATATAAGCGGTCTTACTACCATCATTCTTTCCTGATTTCATATATATAATAGAAGCCACACTTGCCCCGACAAGCAGGACAATCACAGCCACCACTGCAACAACTCTTTTTTTCACAATCTCCTCCATCTGCTACATAGTATATTTTTTAGGAATATATTTGTCTGCAAAGAAGCACACAAGTCCCGTAAACAGGCCTGTTATTACACCGCTTATCACAAGAAACGGCATATACGCAAATATACCTGACAATCTGAGTATGAAAAATGCAGCAAGAATCTGACCTGCATTGTGCGACACCGCGCCAAGTATTCCCGTAAGAAATATATACTGTCCCCTAAGCAATTTATTAACAGCTGCCATCACAATAAGGCATAAGAATCCACCACTTACACTATATATAAATGATACCGCCTGCCCTGTAAATATTGTAGCCAGTATAATTCTCATAGCCAGCACAATAGCTGCATCACTGAATTTATACCTTTTTAATACAAAAAGTGTGACTATATTGGCAAGTCCTAATTTAACTCCTGGTATTGGAACAAGCGTAGGTATCGCTGATTCCACAACAAATATTGTCAGTGCAATTGTTGTAAGTAATGCCAGCGTTGTAAGTCTCTTAACATCAAAAGTTTTCTTCATGTCTGCCTCCGCATAAATATTACCTATGCATTTTAACAGACATTTCATATTAAGACAATAATTCGTTAAATTAATTCAAATTCGTGCAAAATCAGTTTGACAGTTTGTAAAAATATAGTATAATCATTTGGCTTTATAAATATACGAAAGTGAGGAAATCCTATGGTAAAAGACATGACAAATGGTTCGCCTTCCAAGCATATTCTTGGATTTGCAGTTCCAATGCTGTTCGGAATGCTGTTTCAGCAGTTCTACAATCTTGTTGACACAATAATCGTTGGTAAAACTCTCGGTGTTGAAGCTCTTGCCGGAGTTGGAGCAACAGGTTCTATCAACTTCATGATAATCGGTTTCTGTATGGGAGTCTGTAACGGATTCGTGATTCCGGTTGCCCAATGCTTTGGTGCAAAGAAGCCTGCTGACCTTAGAAAATATGTATTTAACGGATATATCTGCAGTATTGTGTTTGCCATAGTGCTTACGCTTGCATCCGTAATATTCTGCCGCAGGATACTTATTATCATGAATACACCGGCAGATATTATTGACCATGCCTATAATTACATAGTAGTTATATTCATAGGAATCCCAACTGTATTCCTGTACAACATGGTGTCCGGTGTTATCCGTTCGCTTGGCGATAGTAAGACACCTGTAGTTTTCCTTGTGCTTTCTTCAATAATAAATGTAGTACTTGATTTCTTTCTTATTCTTGTATGTAAGATGGGTGTTGCCGGAGCTGGCTGGGCAACTGTAACATCACAGTTAATTTCGGGACTTACCTGCCTTATATATATGTATAAGAAATATGACATCTTAAAAGGTGACAAATCAGAAAGGGTACTTGATAGAAGATTCATCACCAACCTGTGTATGAATGGTGTTCCTATGGGACTCCAGTATTCAATAACAGCCATCGGAAGTACAATCCTTCAGGCTGCTGTCAATACACTTGGTTCAACATATGTAGCCGCAATGACTGCCGGTTCTAAGATGTTCAACTTTACCTGTTGTCCATTTGATGCACTCGGCTCAACCATGGCAACCTATGCCGGACAGAATGTTGGAGCTGCCAAGATTAAAAGACTTGGTCAGGGTGTACGCTCCGCTATGATAATCGGTTCAGTATACAGTGTTCTTTCTCTTATTGCACTGTATTTCACTACAGATTATATTGCATTATTATTCGTTAATGCATCAGAGACAACAATAATTGCTCTTACAAGACAGTTCATCCTTGCATCTGCATGCTTCTACATTCCGCTTACAGGTGTTAATGTAGTCCGCTTCTGCATACAGGGTATGGGCTTCTCAGTATTTGCAATATCAGCTGGTATCTTAGAGATGATTGGCCGTGCATTTGCAGCCATCATACTTATTCCAAGTATTGGATTCATGGGTGCATGCCTCGCCTCACCAATCGCTTGGATTGCTGCTGACGCATTTTTATTCCCTGCATTCATACATTGTGCCAAGAAGCTTAATGCAAGGCACAATATTAAATCAAACTAATAACATGACTAAAGGGAGGACAATATTGCCCTCCCTTAATTATTATAATATAGACAGCCTGGCTGCGCATCTCTTCCTATCTTTGTTTAAATGTTTCCAAATCTCTTGTCACATCTTAACATTATATCAGTTTTACCACCTGACAATTATCAGTCATTCCATCCCAGAATTTATCCAGTGGTGTTCCTCTGAATTTTGCTATAATACTGCAGTTCATGGCACCATGACCAACAATCAGTATATCTTTGCCACTATTTACCTGTGGCATAACTACATTGTCTATAAACTCCCCTGTCCTTGCAAAAAGTTCTTCAAAGCTTTCTCCACCTTCAACTGTAACATACTTCTCAGGCTTCTTAAAAAGAGTATTAATTGGACAGTCATCTATAGCAAATGAATTCTCTATTCCTTCATATACTCCAAATCCCATCTCAACAAGTCTGTCATCTGTATACACAGGAACATTTCTTCCCTTCAAGAAAATCTCTGCCGTTTCTTTTGCTCTTTCTAAAGGAGATGAGTAACATATGTCAAAATGTATATCTGCATACTGTTTCCCAGCCTCTGCCGCCATTATTCTGCCTTCATCATTAAGCGGTATATCTGTTCTTCCCTGCAATTTATGACGTACATTCCAGTCCGTCCTGCCATGACGCATTATGTATAGCATGTTGTACTCCTCTTTTTATCATATTCTAGCTCATTACTTCGCGAGCACGACTGCGAACTGCCCATGACTTCTCAAGGAGCTGCTCGCGCAAAAAAGGGTTTCCGATAACCTCGGAAACCCTTGAAAGAACTGTATTAATAACAATTACTCAATGATTGTAGCAACAGCACCAGAACCAACTGTTCTACCACCCTCACGGATAGCGAAACGAAGACCCTGCTCCATAGCTACGTTATGGATAAGTTCAACTGTCATCTCTACGTTATCACCAGGCATGCACATTTCTGTACCAGCTGGAAGCTCACAAACACCAGTTACATCAGTTGTTCTGAAGTAGAACTGTGGTCTGTAGTTGTTGAAGAATGGAGTATGACGTCCACCCTCGTCCTTTGTTAATACGTAAACCTGAGCTGTAAACTTGTGGTGTGGTGTGATTGAACCTGGCTTGCAGAGAACCTGTCCTCTCTGGATTTCGTCTCTCTGAACACCTCTAAGAAGTGCACCAATGTTATCACCTGGCTGAGCCTCATCAAGAAGCTTTCTGAACATCTCGATACCAGTTACAACTACCTTACGGATATCTTCATGGATACCAACGATTTCAACTTCCTCATTAACGTGGAGAACACCTCTCTCTACTCTACCAGTAGCAACAGTACCACGTCCTGTGATAGAGAATACGTCCTCTACAGGCATAAGGAATGGCTTATCTGTATCTCTTTCTGGATCTGGAACATACTCATCAATAGTATGCATAAGCTCAAGGATCTTATCTCCCCATTCGCTGTTAGGATCTTCAAGAGCCTTAAGAGCTGAACCCTGGATGATTGGTGTATCATCTCCTGGGAAACCATACTCGTTAAGGAGTTCTCTGATTTCCATATCAACGAGTTCAAGAAGTTCTGGATCGTCAACCATATCACACTTGTTCATGAATACAACGATATATGGAACACCTACCTGACGAGCAAGAAGGATATGTTCTCTTGTCTGAGCCATAACACCATCAGTAGCAGCAACAACGAGGATACCAGCATCCATCTGAGCTGCACCAGTGATCATGTTCTTAACGTAGTCAGCATGTCCTGGACAGTCAACGTGTGCATAGTGTCTCTTCTCTGTCTCATACTCAACGTGAGCTGTAGAGATTGTGATACCTCTTTCTCTTTCTTCTGGTGCCTTATCAATATTCTCGAAAGCAACAGCTTCACCTGTACCAAGTCTCTCATGAAGAGTCTTTGTGATTGCAGCTGTAAGTGTTGTCTTACCATGATCTACGTGACCAATAGTACCAATGTTACAATGTGGTTTAGTTCTTTCAAATTTAGCCTTTGCCATTGTTTAAAATCCTCCTTAAATTTATAACCTTAATGGTTTTCTCATAGCTGAAATCTATTATATTTCATTTTGAAATATTTTTCAACTATATTTTTATATTAACTATATAAAGCTTGATTACTTGCTTCTTGAAGCAATAACTTTATCCTGAACTGACTTAGGAGCCTGTTCATATTTATCGAAGAACATAGAGTAGTTACCACGACCCTGTGTCTTAGAACGAAGGTCTGTAGCATAACCAAACATCTCTGAAAGTGGAACGAATGCTTTAATCATCTTACCACCACTGATATCTTCCATACCTTCGATACGTCCTCTACGTGAGTTGATATCACCGATTACATCACCCATGTATTCTTCTGGCATAGTAACCTCAACCTTCATGATAGGCTCAAGAAGGGCAGGTGCTGCCTTAGCCATAGCATCCTTGAATGCCATAGAACCAGCAATGTGGAATGCCATTTCTGAAGAATCGACTTCATGGTATGAACCATCGTAAATATCTGCTCTAAGTCCGAGAACTGGGAATCCAGCTAAGATACCTGAATTAGCAGCTTCTCTGATACCGTCAGCAACTGAAGGGATATATTCCTTAGGAATAGCACCACCAACTACTGAAGACTCACAGAAGAGTACTGGAGGTTCGTTAATTAATACTGTGTTCTTTGTCTCAACATCAAACTTATCAACGTTAGCTTCAAGTGGTGAGAAACGTACTTTACAGTGACCATACTGACCACGTCCACCTGACTGCTTAGCATACTTACTATCAACATCAACTGCCTTAGTAAAGCACTCTCTGTAAGCAACCTGAGGTGCACCAACGTTAGCCTCTACCTTGAACTCACGAAGAAGTCTGTCAACGATGATATCAAGGTGAAGCTCACCCATACCAGCGATGATTGTCTGACCTGTTTCCTGATCTGTATGAGCACGGAATGTAGGATCTTCTTCAGCAAGCTTTGCTAAAGCTTCACCCATCTTACCCTGGTCATTCTTAGTCTTTGGCTCGATAGCAAGCTCGATAACTGGCTCTGGGAATTCCATAGACTCTAAGATAACTGGATGTGCTTCATCACAGATAGTATCACCTGTTACTGTAACCTTAAGGCCTACTGCAGCAGCGATATCTCCTGAGTAAACCTTATCAATTTCTTTTCTCTGGTTAGCGTGCATCTGAAGGATACGGCCAACTCTTTCTTTCTTATTCTTATTAGAGTTAAGTACATATGAACCACCGTTTAATGTACCTGAGTAAACTCTGAAGAATGCTAACTTACCAACGAATGGATCAGTCATAATCTTGAATGCAAGAGCTGCAAATGGCTCTTCATCAGATGACTTTCTTGTTACTTCGTTACCGTCTTCGTCAACACCTGTGATATCTGGGATATCTGTAGGAGCTGGCATGTACTCGATAACAGCATCAAGAAGCTTCTGAACACCCTTGTTCTTATAAGCTGTACCGCAAAGACAAGGAATAGCTGTACCCTCGATAGTACCCTTTCTTAAAGCAGCCTTTAACTCTGGAACTGAAATTTCCTCATCATTAAAGAACTTCTCCATAAGGTCTTCATCAAGTTCAGCACACTGCTCAACGAGCTTGTCATGATATTCCTGAGCCTGATCTTTTAAATCGTCTGGAATCTCACCAACAGCAATATCATCACCCTTATCTCCGTTGAAGACATAAGCCTTCATCTCGAATAAGTCGATAATACCCTGGAAGTCATCTTCCTTACCGATAGGAATCTGTACAAGTACAGGATTCTTTCCAAGCTTTGTAATAAGCTGGTTGCATGATCCGAAGAAATCAGCACCCATCTTATCCATCTTGTTCATGAAAGCCATACGAGGTACATTGTACTTATCAGCCTGACGCCATACATTCTCTGACTGTGGCTCAACACCGTTCTGTGCATCGAATACACCTACGGCACCATCAAGTACTCTAAGTGAACGCTCAACCTCTACTGTGAAGTCAACGTGTCCTGGAGTATCGATAATGTTAATACGGTATTCTGGCTGTGTCTTATCTGGCTTACCCTCTTTCTCAGGTGTCCAGTGACATGTTGTAGCAGCTGAAGTGATTGTGATACCTCTCTCCTGCTCCTGGGCCATCCAGTCCATAGTAGCAGTACCTTCATGAGTATCACCAATCTTGTGATTAACACCAGTATAATAAAGGATACGCTCTGTTAATGTTGTCTTACCAGCATCAATATGAGCCATAATTCCGATATTTCTGGTTCTCTCCAATGGATATTCTCTTCCAGCCATGGATAAAACCTCCTATAATTATAATTAGAATCTGTAATGAGCAAAAGCCTTGTTTGCTTCTGCCATCTTGTGCATATCTTCTTTTCTCTTTACTGATGCACCTGTGTTGTTAGCTGCATCAAGAATTTCGTTAGCGAGTCTTTCTTCCATAGTCTTCTCGCCTCTTGCTCTAGAGAATGTAGTCATCCAACGAAGAGCTAAAGCCTGTCTTCTGTCTGGCTTAACTTCGATAGGTACCTGGTAAGTAGCTCCACCGATACGTCTAGCCTTAACTTCAAGAACTGGCATAATATTGTTCATAGCTTCTTCAAATACTTCGATAGCTGGTCTCTCAGTCTTAGCTGCAACTCTATCAAAAGCACCGTAAACAATCTTCTGAGCTACTCCTCTCTTACCATCAAGCATAATGTTGTTGATAAGCTTAGTAACTACCTTATTGTTGTAAATAGGATCTGCTAATACATCTCTTTTCTGTGTATGTCCTTTACGTGGCACGGTTCTTCCCTCCTTAATAAATTTATTAAATCATAGGTACTCACAAATAAAAAATGTGTTCGCGCCGTATATATTAACCTGCAACCTCTTGATTAATCTAATTCCGGCACAATTCAAAATTTAATTTGTTCGTAAAAATCAGATTCTTTCGAATCCGACTCTTGCAAATTGTAAAACTTGCATGCATTCATATAAATGCGTGTCTTAATTCAGGCTTAATTACTTAGCGTCCTTAGGTCTCTTAGCACCGTACTTAGAACGAGCCTGTCTTCTCTTTGCAACACCTGCTGTATCAAGTGTTCCTCTGATGATGTGGTATCTTGTACCTGGTAAATCCTTTACTCTTCCACCTCTTATAAGAACAACGCTGTGTTCCTGAAGATTGTGTCCCTCACCTGGGATGTAAGATGTTACCTCGATACCATTAGAAAGACGTACTCTGGCAATCTTTCTAAGAGCTGAGTTAGGCTTCTTAGGTGTAGCAGTCTTAACAGCTGTACAAACACCTCTCTTCTGTGGAGAAGAGATATCTGTTGCCTTCTTCTGAAGTGAGTTGTAACCCTTCTGAAGAGCTGGTGCTGTAGACTTCTTTACTGCAGTCTTTCTTCCCTGTTTTACTAACTGGTTAAATGTTGGCATTCCGTTTTCACCTCCCGAAATTAGAATAATGAATGGTTGCATCTTAGTATCAACTAAGAAAATGTTTTGTCACCAAAACAGCGCAAAAATAGTACTTGCCTATTCGCACGCTTTATTAGTATATATATTTGCAAATTCAGTGTCAAGCATTTTTTCAAAAAAAGACAAAAGCGTGCCAGATTTTATCAATCTGACACGCCATAAGTTTCTATAAAGAATTAATCTTCCTGTGTGAAAACAAGCTCGTCTTCACCAGACTCATCTTCATCTTCTTCAATGTAGTTATCTGTAGAACTGATCTTGATATCCTGATAACGCTTCATACCTGTACCGGCAGGGATAAGCTTACCAATAATAACATTCTCTTTAAGACCAATAAGTGGATCAATCTTTCCGTTAATAGCTGCATCTGTAAGAACCTTAGTTGTCTCCTGGAATGAGGCAGCTGACATGAATGAAGTAGAAGCAAGTGAAGCCTTAGTAATACCAAGGATAATCGGAGTACCTGTAGCAGGTGTCTTTCCTTCTTCCTCAAGTCTCTCATTAACTTCCTGGAACTCAATTGTATCAACCTGTGATCCTGGAAGGAACTTAGAATCTCCAGCTTCATCAACAACTATCTTCTTAAGCATCTGACGAACGATAAGCTCAATATGCTTATCATTGATATCAACACCCTGGATACGGTAAACCTTCTGAACTTCACGAAGGAGATAATCCTGAACAGCTCTTACACCAAGAATTCTTACGATATCATGTGGATTCTCAGAACCCTCTGTGATTTCCTCACCCTTAGCAACAACCTGTCCTTCAACAACCTTCTCTCTTGTATCCTTAGATAATGGATAAGCCTTTGAATTACCTTCATCATCAGTTATAACGATTTCAGTCTTCTTCTCAGTCTTAACAATACTTACAGTTCCGCCAAACTCAGCAAGTACAGCAAGCATCTTAGGCTTTCTTGCCTCGAAAAGCTCTTCCACTCTAGGAAGACCCTGAGTAATATTATCACCGGCAACACCACCTGTATGGAATGTTCTCATAGTAAGCTGTGTACCAGGCTCACCGATTGACTGGGCTGCGATAATACCAACAGCTTCACCAACCTGAACAGTCTGACCAGTTGCCATGTTAGTTCCATAACATTTAGCGCATACACCAATGTGTGAACGGCAAGTAAGGATTGTTCTAATCTTAACCTTATCAACACCAGTCTTAATAATATCTTCTGCTCTCTTAGGAGTTACAAGATGGTTAGCTTCAACAATAACCTCGCCTGTAGCCGGGTCAACAATATCCTCAGCTAAGTATCTTCCTGTAATACGCTCCTGTAATGGCTCAAGAATATCTTCTTTTGCATCACTTGAGTTAGTAGCTCTGTCATTGACAAATGAATATACATACATACCAGGTATAACTTTACCAACGCTGCAATCTGTCTCTCTGACAATAAGATCCTGTGAAACATCAACAAGTCGTCTTGTAAGATAACCTGAATCGGCTGTTCTAAGCGCTGTATCTGAAAGACCCTTACGGGCACCATGGGCTGAAATGAAGTACTCCAATACATCCAGACCTTCACGGAAGTTAGACTTGATTGGAAGTTCAATAGTGTGACCTGATGTATCTGCCATAAGACCACGCATACCTGCAAGCTGCTTAATCTGCTGGTTAGAACCACGGGCACCTGAATCGGCCATCATGAAGATGTTATTGTACTTATCAAGACCATCAAGAAGTGCCTTAAGCAATGTCTTATCTGTTTCCTGCCATACTCTGATTACATTCTTATATCTTTCTTCATCAGTTGAACGACCTCTGTTGTAGTTCATGTTGATTCTTTCAACCTTCTGTTCAGCATCAGCAATAAGCTGTTTCTTAACAGGTGGCACTGTCATCTCTGATACAGAAACTGTCATGGCCGCTCTTGTTGAATACTTATAACCCATTGCCTTTATATCATCAAGAACTTCAGCAGTTGTTGTTGTACCATGAGTATTAATAACGTGCTGTAAGATATCCTTTAACTGTTTCTTACCTACATGGAAGTCAACCTCAAGCTTTAAGAAGTTTTCTTCCTTGCTTCTATCTACATATCCAAGATCCTGAGGAAGAATTTCATTGAATATGAAACGTCCAAGTGTAGACTCAACTATACCTGATACTTCTTCTCCTGATGCATTTGTCTTAGACACTCTAACCTTAATCTTTGAATGAAGAGTAATAATACTATTCTCATAAGCAAGAAGCGCTTCATTAACACTCTTAAATATCTTACCTTCACCCTTAACGCCAGGTCTTTCCTGTGTAAGATAGTAGATACCAAGAACCATATCCTGTGAAGGAACGGCAACCGGACCACCATCTGAAGGCTTAAGTAAGTTGTTAGGTGAAAGAAGCATGAATCTACACTCAGCCTGTGCTTCTACAGACAATGGAAGATGCACGGCCATCTGGTCACCATCGAAATCGGCATTGAACGCTGTACAAACAAGTGGATGAAGCTTAATAGCCTTACCTTCTACAAGGATAGGCTCGAATGCCTGAATACCAAGTCTGTGAAGTGTAGGAGCACGGTTAAGCATAACTGGATGCTCTTTAATAACGTCTTCAAGTACATCCCATACTTCTGGCTCAAGATGTTCTACGCTCTTCTTAGCTTTCTTAATATTATCTGCAAGATTACGTCTTACAAGCTCTCTCATAACAAATGGCTTGAATAACTCAATAGCCATCTCTTTAGGAAGACCACACTGGTAAATCTTAAGTTCTGGTCCTACTACGATAACTGAACGTCCTGAGTAGTCAACTCGCTTACCAAGAAGGTTCTGTCTGAAACGTCCCTGCTTACCCTTTAATAAGTCTGATAAAGACTTAAGAGCCCTGTTACCAGGTCCTGTTACAGGACGACCGTTTCTACGGCCATTATCTATAAGTGCATCAACAGCTTCCTGAAGCATTCTCTTTTCGTTACGGACAATGATTTCAGGAGCGCCAAGTTCCATAAGTCTTGCAAGACGGTTATTTCTGTTTATGATTCTTCTATAAAGATCATTAAGATCTGATGTTGCGAATCTGCCACCCTCTAACTGTACCATTGGTCTTAAGTCTGGAGGAATAACTGGAATTTCAGTAAGGATCATCCACTCTGGCTTAGTACCAGCAGCGATAAATGCATCCATAACTTCGATTCTCTTAATAAGTCTTGCAGCCTTCTGTGAAGTAGTAGTAGCAAGCTCTTCCTTAAGCTTTGCCACTTCTTCTTCAAGATTAACGCTTCTAAGAAGCTCTAAAATAGCCTCAGCACCCATTCCAACTCTGAATGTGTTACCATACTGGTCATAAAGATCTCTGTACTCTGTTTCAGTAAGAATCTTCTTGAATGGAATATCTGTTTCACCTGGATCAATCACAATATAAGAAGCAAAGTAAAGAACCTTTTCAAGATTCTTAGGTCCTATATCAAGGATAAGGTCCATACGGCTAGGGATTCCCTTAAAATACCAGATATGTGAAACTGGAGCAGCAAGGTGAATATGTCCCATACGATCTCTACGAACACTTGCCTTAGTAACCTCAACACCACACTTATCACATATGATGCCTTTATCCTTAATCTTCTTATACTTACCGCAATGACACTCCCAGTCTTTGCTAGGTCCGAATATTCTTTCACAGAACAGACCATCTCTTTCTGGCTTTAAAGTTCTGTAGTTAATAGTCTCAGGCTTAGTTACCTCGCCATGAGACCACTCTAAAATACTCTCAGGAGAAGCAAGCTTTATCTGAATTTTATCAAATTTCATTGATTTATTTGACTTAATCTCTTCTGCCATTATAGTGCTCCCTTCTATTATTCTTCTCTATTTCCGTCACCGTAATCATCAAAATCATCATCAAAGCCGTCAAGATCGAAATCGTCATCATCATCTGATCCGAGTTCTTCCATAGTAGCTTCACCATCATCCCCCTGCTTTTCAGCATGGTAACCGGCATTCTTTAATTCATTTTCCTCATCACGGCTGTTTCTCTTATAACCACCATCATCAAGAACCTTCTTGAAGTCTGTAACCTCATATTCTGAACTTTCAAGAAGCTGGACTTCGTTGTTATCCTGATCAAGAACTCTTACATCAAGTGCAAGAGACTGAAGTTCCTTAAGAAGAACCTTGAATGATTCAGGAATACCTGGTTCAGGGATATTCTCACCTTTAATAATAGCTTCATATGTCTTAACACGGCCAACAACATCATCAGACTTAACTGTAAGGATTTCCTGGAGTGTATATGATGCACCATACGCCTCAAGAGCCCAAACTTCCATCTCACCGAATCTCTGTCCACCGAACTGTGCTTTACCACCAAGTGGCTGCTGTGTTACAAGTGAGTAAGGACCAGTTGAACGTGCATGAATCTTATCATCAACAAGGTGATGGAGTTTGAGATAATGCATGAATCCGATTGTTACCGGATTATCAAAATATTCACCTGTACGTCCGTCACGAAGTCTTACTTTACCATCACGTCCAATCTGAACACCTTTCCATTCAGCTCTGTGAGCCTTATTCTTATCAAGGTAATCAAATACTTCAGGAACGAGCTGGCTCTTATATTTAGCTGCAAACTCATCCCATTCAAGGTTAGCATAATCATTAGCAAGATCAAGTGTATCCATGATATCATTCTCGTCTGCACCGTCGAATACAGGTGTCGAAATATTAAATCCGAGAACCTTTGCCGCAAGGCTTAAATGAATCTCAAGGACCTGACCAATGTTCATACGAGAAGGCACACCAAGTGGATTAAGGACGATATCCAAAGGACGTCCATTTGGAAGGAATGGCATATCTTCAACAGGAAGTACTCTTGAAACGACACCCTTGTTACCATGACGGCCGGCCATCTTATCACCAACTGAAATCTTTCTCTTCTGAGCTATATAAATACGAACTGACTTATTAACACCAGGTGCTAACTCATCACCATTTTCTCTTGTAAATGTCTTAACAGCAACTACGATACCGTATTCACCATGAGGTACTTTGAGTGATGTATCTCTTACTTCTCTTGCCTTTTCACCGAAAATAGCACGAAGAAGTCTCTCTTCTGCTGTAAGTTCTGTCTCTCCCTTAGGAGTAACCTTACCTACAAGTACATCACCGGCACGAACTTCTGCACCGATACGGATAATACCATCTTCATCAAGATCCTTAATTGCATCATTAGCAACTGAAGGAATATCTCTTGTGATTTCTTCTGGTCCGAGCTTAGTATCTCTTGCTTCTGTCTCATATTCTTCAATATGGATAGATGTATATACATCATCTCTTACAAGTCTTTCACTGAGAAGTACAGCATCCTCGTAGTTGTAACCTTCCCATGTCATGAAACCGATTAACGGATTCTTACCAAGTGCAATTTCACCATTAGAAGTTGAAGGACCATCTGCAATAACATCGCCCTTTACAACTCTGTCTCCCTTAAATACGATAGGACGCTGGTTGTAACAGTTGCTCTGGTTGCTTCGTGCAAACTTAGTAAGCTTGTATTCACGAACTTTGCCATCATCTTCTTTTACTGTAATCTTATTAGATTCTGCTGAAATAACTTCACCATCAGCTTCCGCAACAACACATACACCAGAGTCAATTGCTGCCTTATTTTCAATACCAGTTCCGATTACAGGAGCTTCTGTAGTAAGAAGTGGTACGGCCTGACGCTGCATGTTTGAACCCATGAGGGCACGGTTGGCATCATCATTCTGAAGGAACGGAATCATTGATGTAGCAACTGAGAATACCATCTTAGGCGAAACATCCATCAAATCAATAAGGCTCTTATCAAATGCTGAAGTTTCTTCTCTGTAACGTCCTGAAACTGTGTTATTAACGAAATAACCATTTTCATCAATCTCAGCATTAGCCTGTGCCACATGGTAATCATCTTCCTCATCAGCTGTAAAGTAACGCACTTCATCTGTAACTCTAGGATTCTTAGGGTCAGACTTGTCTACAATACGATAAGGTGCTTCTACAAAGCCATACTCATTGATTCTTGCATAAGAAGCAAGTGAGTTGATAAGACCGATGTTAGGTCCTTCAGGTGTCTCAATCGGACACATTCTTCCGTAATGTGTGTAATGTACATCTCGAACCTCGAAACCTGCACGGTCTCTTGAAAGACCACCAGGACCGAGTGCTGAAAGTCTTCTCTTGTGAGTAAGCTCACCGAGAGGGTTATTCTGATCCATGAACTGTGACAGCTGTGAACTTCCGAAGAATTCCTTAATAGCTGCTGTTACAGGCTTGATATTAATAAGTGACTGAGGTGAAACACCACTTAAATCCTGTGTTGACATTCTCTCACGAACTACACGTTCCATTCTTGAGATACCAATTCTGAACTGATTCTGTAAAAGTTCACCTACAGCACGAATACGTCTGTTTCCAAGGTGATCAATATCATCCTTTGAACCAACGCCATACTCAAGATGCATATTGTAGTTAATTGAAGCTAAAATATCTTCAACTGTGATATGTTTAGGAATCAAATCGCCGATATTCTTTGAAATTGCTTCCTTAATATCTTCAATATCACTGTTTTCAGCTAAAATCTGGCTTAATACAGGATAAAATACATATTCATTAACACCGAGTTCTTTTGCTTCTTCATCGCTGATATCAACCCATTTTGTAATATCAACTGCCATATTAGAAAGGATCTTAACACGCTTATTTGTAATAGTGCCATCATTACCCTTAACTTCTACTGACAAAAATACTGCCGGAACAGCTGCATCCTGAATCATCTGTGCAGATTCTCTGTCAAGCTTGTCGCCGGCTTTAGCAATAACCTTGCCATCTACAACAACATCATCTGCAAGAATCTGTCCTGCTATTCTATATTTAAATGAAAGCTTTTTATTAAACTTATATCTTCCGACCTTTGCAAGATCATATCTTCTTGGGTCAAAGAACATTCCTGAAATAAGTGACTCTGCACTATCAACTGATAATGGTTCACCAGGTCTTAATTTCTTATAGAGTTCAAGAATACCCTCCTGATAATTAGTAGTAGTATCTTTCTCCATAGTAGCAAGGAGCTTAGGCTCTTCGCCAAATATATCAATAATCTCAGCATTTGTGCCAAAGCCAAGTGCTCTGATTAATACTGTGATAGGGACTTTCTTATTTCTGTCAACCTTTACATAGAACACATCATTAGCATCTGTCTCATATTCAAGCCATGCACCACGGTTTGGAATAACCTGACTGCTGTAAAGGAAAATCTTACCATACTTATCTTTCTGTATATCATAATAAATACCAGGTGAACGTACCAACTGGCTGACAATAACTCGTTCAGCACCATTAATTACAAATGTACCTGTCTTAGTCATTAATGGCAGGTCTCCCATGAAAATCTCATGCTCGCTGATGCTTTCTGTCTCTTTGTTATGAAGTCTTACTGTAACCTTAAGAGGCGCTGCATATGTAGCATCTCTTTCTTTACACTCTTCAATTGAATACTTAACTTCGTCTTCACATAACGCAAAATCTACGAATTCCAGACTTAATCTTCCATTATAGTCTGCAATTGGAGATATGTCATCAAAGACCTCTTTCAAGCCTTCATTCAAAAACCACTGGTAAGAATCCTTCTGCACCTCAATAAGGTTAGGCATCTCAAGAACTTCTTTCTGTCTTGAGAAACTCATACGCATTGCCTTGCCCGACGTTATTGGGCGTAATCTGTTTTTCTCCATTGACGTTTCACCCCTTAGTTTTCTTCACATTAATATATTACATTATCAGTAAATGTGCAAAGAATAAGCACAATTTACCACAATAGTGCATTGTCCATAATACATCAAAGATATATATATGTCAAGGGATTTTTAAAAAATTTCCATGAATATATAGAATTGTATAAAGATAATAGTATTTATGCCATAGCTGGCATAATAAAATAAAGATGTGATTTATAGAAAAAAGAAAAGACAGGAGCCGTGAAGGCCCGCTGTCTTTCTTATTATATTCATTAGAACAATCAAGTGAATTACTTAAGAGTAACCTTAGCTCCAACTTCTTCGAGCTTCTTCTTGATTTCCTCAGCCTCTTCCTTAGAAGCCTGCTCCTTAACAACCTTAGGTGCGCCATCAACAACGTCCTTAGCTTCCTTTAATCCAAGACCTGTGATTTCACGAACAACCTTGATAACCTTAACCTTCTGATCTCCAGCTTCTGTAAGCTCTACATCAAATTCTGTCTTCTCCTCAGCTGCTGCTGCACCAGCACCTGCTGCTGCAACTACAACGCCTGCTGCTGCAGAAACGCCGAATTCTTCTTCACATGCCTTAACTAAATCGTTAAGCTCTAATACTGATAAACCCTTAATAACTTCAATGATTTCCTGTGTAGTCATTGTAATAATCTCCTTTTTTTTAATTCTGTTTTTTGGTTTCAATGAACCTTAATTTAATATGTCCGCAATCAATTAAGCAACTTCTTCGTTCTTTTCAGCGATCTGCTTAATAACACGAGCAAAGTTTGTAATAGGTGACTGCATGCTTCCAAGTAACTTTGAAAGAAGTTCGTCTCTTGAAGGAATGCTTGCGATTGCATTGATTCCTGCAGCATCATAGTATGTGCCTTCAACAACACCACACTTTAATTCAAGTGCATCTGCAGTCTTAGCGAAGTTGCTAAGAATTCTTGCAGGAGCTGTTGCATCTGTTGCACAGATAGCGATTGCATTAGGTCCGTCAAGCTGTTCTGTCATTCCTTCGAACTGTGTACCAGCAATTGCTCTCTTAACTAAAGTATTCTTATAAACCTTGTATACGACACCTGCTTCTCTTAACTGCTTACGAAGCTGTGTATCCTGCTCTACAGTTAAGCCGCGATAGTTTACTAATACAACGCCTGCTGCGTCATTTAAGTATCCTGAAATCTCGTCTACGATTGGCTGTTTAAGTTCTACCTTTGCCATGAATAATTACCTCCTGTTAGATTTTTAAAGTATGCACAAAGCACACTTTTCTGCCCAAAAGGAATTAGTAAAATCTAAAAGTCCTTCCATCTTTTGCAAGACAGAAGGACTGATTAAACATAATCAACACATCTAAAATGTGTATACATCCTCGGCAGGCGTATTACCTTTAACCCTTACGGGACCATGCTGTCTTAGGCAAAATATTTATTATATAACAGCTTATGCTGTCACATACGTATGATAGTATACTATCAAATATATCGGTTGTCAATCATTTTTTAGCCAACATACTTAGAAGGGTTAACCTTAGCACTAGGACCCATTGTAGATGAAAGAGCGATGCTCTTTAAATACTGACCTTTAAGTGATGATGGTTTAGCCTTAACGATTGCACCCATAATAGCCTGGAAGTTGTCCGCTAACTGGTCTTCAGTGAATGAAGCCTTACCAATTGGCACGTGAATGATGTTAGTCTTATCAAGTCTGTACTCAATCTTACCAGCCTTGATATCATTAACAGCTTTTGTTACATCCATAGTAACTGTAC
>ERZ772865.1289-NODE-1289-length-25928-cov-14.435435_pt1 | contig 25928 bp, 28 predicted proteins | sample MGYA00512133_ERZ772865 | MGnify/ENA primary metagenome ERZ772865 (study PRJEB29015, sample SAMEA2737722) | human gut metagenome | biome: human gut; feature: human-associated habitat; material: faeces | place: China | collected 2012 ...
CATAATCTGACAGATTTTGATATTTTTATTACGTGTTTTCCGATTTTTTACACTATGCGATCCTGTCGCGCAGCGTCAACCGGCAGGAAAGCACCGAATGCAGCGAGATCCGCGCAGCGGCGGCGTACCTCTGCGAGCATTTCACCCAGCCGCTGTCGCTTGCGGACTGCGCAGCCCGTCTGCACCTGAGCGTAAGCCGGTTTTCGCATCTGTTTACAAAGACCATCGGCATTTCGCCGTATCAATACCTGCTGCGTCTGCGGCTTGACCGGGCCTGCGAGCTGCTTTTGCATACAGAGCTTGATATCCGCCATATCGCGCAGCTGGTCGGTTTTGATGATCCGTCCTACTTCAGCCGCCTGTTCCGCAAACGCTTTGCGAAAACGCCGGGGGCGTTCCGGACAGCATACAGCCAGGAGCGTTCGGATCATCCCGCTTCTGCACCTCCGGTTTTATAGAAAAAGCAGGCATCCTGTGTTTCATTTGCAGGATGCCTGCTTTTTCACTTTCCGGCCTCAGCACTGTCTGCGCAGCAGAAACAGCCGCTGCGTGATCGTATCTGCTGCCTCGCGGAGCTGCGGAAGGTAGTATTTCAGCTGTTCGCGTGAGGTCACGTCGGTGATGCCGGAGAACGACAGCGCCGCGTAGATCTCTCCATCCGGGCTGCGAACCGGCACGGCCACACAGCATGTGTGCGTCAGGGATTCAAAATAATCAAGCGCATATTCCTGCTGCCGGACTCTGTTCAGCTCCTCCAGAAACGCGCGCTTGGTGCAGATGGTATTCGGCGTCATCGTCTCGAATGCGATCCCATCGATAAACTGCGTGCGCAGCACCTCCGGCAGCTCGCAGAGCAGAATCTTTCCGCCCGCGGACGCGTGCAGCGGCAGCGTCGAGCCAACCGGTGCGACGAAATCAACATACCGCTCCGTGCGCGTCTGCTGCAAAATGAAAAACCGCCGATCCTGCCGGACGACCAGATTCATCGGCAGAATCTCCCGTGCCGTCAGCTCCTGCATGATCGAATACGCAACTTCAGCCAGCGCAAGGTGAAAATTATTTTTCTCCGTGACATAAGATAACTTCTCGCCCGGAATGTATTTGTCGTCTGACATCTGGAAACTCCAGCCGTTTGTCTCCAGCGTCTTTAAGATCCGGTACGCCGCCGACGGCGTGATACCCTGGCATTTTGCAATCTCGTTGACGCCCATCGGCCGCTTTTCCTGCATCAGCAGCTCCAGAATTTTCAGCCCGCGCTCAAGCGCTTGTACTGTACCCTGTTCCTTCCTTTCCATCATTTCCTCCGCCGCAAGTACTTTGCTCTTGATTATACCGTAAACGCTGGAACTGCGTCAACTGTCAAGACCTTCATTGCCGGGAATCCCTCGGATGTATTCTGTTTTGCACAAATCCAACATGGAGAATTTAGCTATTCTGCATATTGCATTCTATTTTTGATTCCGGTATGCTGTTCTTGAAAATTGGAATATTTATTCCAAAACGCGCCATAAAGGAGAGCGACTATGGAAAAACAAAAAATGGGCGGCGTTGTATTCCCGCTTGTGACTCCCTTCTGCGGGGAGGACGAACATGTCAATTATCCCGCGCTTGACAAGCTGATCGACTTTCTGATCGAAAACGGCGCGACGGGCGTCATCCCCTGCGGCAGCACGGGCGAGCTTGTATCCATGACGCTGGAGGAGCAGCTGGAGATCAACCGCCACACCATCGAATATGTGAACCATCGCTGCAAGGTCTATGCCTGCACCGGCGCGTACCGCACCTCCGACGCGATCCTGCTCTCCAAAGCTGCGGAGGAAGCCGGGGCCGACGGCGTCATGGTCGTCACGCCCTGGTACATTACGCCGAACGAGGAGGAAGCCTACGATCATTATAAGGCCATCCGTGCCGAACTTTCGATTCCGCTGATCCTCTATCACAATCCGTACCTGACCAGCTGCTGGCTGAGTGAAAAAATCATTGCGAAGCTGTATAATGATGGCATCATCGACGCCATCAAAGATTCCGCGCACGACATTTACCGCCACCAGAACATGCGTGCCCTGTGCAAGGACGACGGCTTCTCTATTTTCTACGGCTATGACGATCTCCCCGCCGAAGCGCTCATGATGTACGCCGACGGCTGGATCACCGGCGTCGGCACACTCTTCCCGGCAGAGACTGTCCATGTCTATGATCTCTGCAAGGCTGGCAAACCACTTGAAGCCAGAGACTATATCATGACCGTCTGCCGCAAGTACATGCATTTCTTCAACGAACCCACAAAAGAGGGCCTGCCCTCGCCGTGGCTGGCAATCATCAAGGAGGGACTGACTATGCGCGGGATCCCCATCGGCCTGCCGCGCAGACCCATCCATCCGCTGCCCGACAGTGTCCGCGCAGAGCTGACGGCAGTCATGCGGGACTTCGACTATTACAAGCTCGGATAAGGAGACGTTCTTATGGAAAGCACCATCTATGTCAAGCCGGAACGCATCCGGCAGTACGTGATCGATCTGTTCGGCCATTATCATGTCAGCAAAACGGACGCCGCCATGATCGCCGATAATCTGATCGACGCTGAGATCCGCGGCGTCACGACCCACGGCCTTACACGGATTCCGCTTTATACGGAGAAGCTCATCTCCGGCCTGTGCGACGCAAAGGCCGTGCCGGAGATCGTCAAAAACTATGGTGCGACCGCGCTCATCGATGCACACGACGGTCTCGGTCAGGTCGCGGCGACAAAGGCCATGGAGCTCGCCATTGAAAAGGCGGAGCAGTTCGGTGTCGGCTATGTCGGCCTGCGCAACGGCAGCCACTACGGCACGGCGGGCTATTACGCCATGATGGCTGAAAAGCGCGGCATGATCGGCTTCTCGATGACCAATTCCGGCGCGTTCGTCGCGCCGTTCGGCGGCGTGGAAAAGCGGCTGGGCACGAACCCCATCGCCGTTGCGCTTCCTGCCGAAAAGCATCTGCCGATCCTGCTCGACATGGCGACCAGCCGTGTCTCGCGCGGCAAGCTGCTCGTCAACACGAAAAAGGGCGAACCCGTTCCGGACGACTGGGCGCTCGCAATCGACGGCAGCCGCACGACCGATGCCCCGCAGGCCTTCCGCGGCATTCTCCTGCCGCTGGGCTACAAGGGCTACGGCATGGCCGTGATCGTGGACATGCTCTCTGGTGTGCTCAACGGCAGCGGCTTCGGTGTCGCGGTCGATACGCCGAAGGACAAGCCCATCGTCGGCAGCAGCTTCCTCGCCATCAAGACAGAGGCATTCTGTGAGCAGGGCGAGTTCCGCCGCAATGTCGATGCTCTGATCGATGAGATCAAAACGTGAAGCTTGAAGCCGGTACGGACGAAGTTCTCATGCCGGGTGAGATCGAATTCCGCGCCGAGATCGCCAACCGCAAAAAGGGCGGCGTTCCCATCCAGCCGTTCCAGATCAGCGAACTGAATGAACAGGCTGCACCGTTCGGATTCACATTTGAAGAATATTTATAACGCAGGAGGGAAAAACAATGGAGAAACTGGATCTGCACGGCAAGACAGGTTTTATCATCGCCGTCCGCTCGTGATCGACACCTATGAATACCATAACACCTGTGCAGAGGCCATGCTGCCGCTCGACGGCGATGCGTATATCCACGTCGCGCCTGCCGGTCCTGCTGACCGCATCCCGTATGATGCAGTCGAGGTTTTCCGCGTTCCGAAGGGAACGATGGTCACGCTTCGCCCCGGCGTCTGGCACCACGGCCCGTTCTGCGTGGATACAGACTCTCTGCAGACGCTCATCATCCTGCCGGAACGGCTCTATGCCTATGACTGTACGGTCCTGACCGCTCCGGAAGCCGATAAGCTTCGGATCGAAGCTTGATCCCCGGCAACTCATAATTATTGAGCGGCTGTTCAAAGCAGCCGCTCTTCTTTCTGAAAGGAAGCACTATGGATTACGCAAAGGAATCCCTTCGTCTGCATGGCGAATGGAAGGGAAAAATCGAGGTCACGGCGCGCGTGCCGGTCGAGACGAAGGACGATCTGTCGCTTGCCTACACGCCGGGCGTGGCGCAGCCGTGCCTCGAAATTCAAAAAGACATCAACAAGAGCTACGAGCTTACACGCCGCTGGAACATGGCGGCGGTCATCACCGACGGCAGCGCCGTCTTGGGCCTCGGCGACATCGGCCCCGAGGCCGGTATGCCCGTCATGGAGGGCAAGTGTGTGCTGTTCAAGGCCTTCGGCGATGTGGACGCTTTCCCCATCTGCGTCAAGACCAAGGACGTGGACGAGTTTGTGGAGACGGTCTACAACATCTCCGGCAGCTTCGGCGGCATCAATCTGGAGGATATCGCCGCGCTGCTTTGAGATCGAGCGCAAGCTCAAGGAAAAGTGCGACATTCCCATCTTCCACGACGACCAGCACGGCACCGCCGTTATCACGCTCGCGGGACTCACGAATGCGCTCAAGGTCGTCGGGAAGAAGAAAGAGGACGTGAAGATCGTGACCTCCGGCGCGGGCGCGGCGGCCATCGCCATCACGAAGCTGCTGCTCTCCGCGGGCTTCCGCGACATCACGATGTGCGACCGCAAGGGCGCGATCTACAAGGGCCGCGAGGGGCTGAACTGGATCAAGACCGAGATGGCAGAGGCCACGAACCTGAGCCGCAAGGCGGGGACGCTCGCCGATATGCTGGTGGGCGCGGACGTGTTTATCGGCGTGAGTGCGCCGAATACCGTCACGACCGAGATGGTCAAAACGATGAACAAGGACGCGATCATTTTCGCCTGCGCGAACCCGACGCCGGAGATCTTCCCCGACGCGGCAAAGGCGGGCGGCGCAAGGGTCATCTCCACCGGACGCAGCGATTATCCGAATCAGATCAACAACGTGCTCGCGTTCCCCGGCATCTTCCGCGGCGCGTTCGACGTGCGCGCGAGCGACATCAACGAGGAGATGAAGGTCGCGGCGGCGGAAGCGCTGGCGGGACTTGTGGGCGATGAACTCTCCGAGGACTATATCATCCCCGCGGCGTTCGATCCGCGCGTCGGCCCCGCAGTGGCGAAGGCGGTCGCCGAAGCCGCGCGCAGGAGCGGCGTGGCAAGGATCTGAGCCTGACCGGCGGCACGAAAAGACCCTGCCGCCGACCGCGCCGGAGACAGACCGGCATGGAGCATTTGACCGGGAGGGATGCTGAGTGAATCGAAAAGGAGCATGGCTGCTGGCGGTATTGCTGGCGGTGCTGTGCGGTATCCCTGCGCGGGCGGTGGAGCTGGAGCCTGCCTATGTGCGAACGGTATTCGACCAGACCAACGGCCTGCCGACCGACGAGGCAAACGCCGTCCTGCAGACGAGGGACGGCTACCTGTGGGTGGGCAGCTACGGCGGCCTTCTGCGCTTCGACGGCTCCGAATTCCACAATTTCAGCACCGAGGGCGCCATTGCGACGCCGTCGATCCGCTGCCTGTTTGAGGATTCCGCCGGCCGGCTGTGAATCGGCAGCAGCGACGCCGGGGTGTTCGTCTACGAAAACGGCGTCTTTACCGCCGTGCCCTGTACGAAAAAGAACAGCTATCTGAGCATACGCGATTTCGCGGAGGGACGCGACGGCACCATTTACGTTGCCTCCACCTCCGGCGTGTGCCGGGTCCGCAGCGGACTTCTGGTGCCCTACAGCAACCCGTACATAACAGGCGAAACCGCTTATGCGCTGGGGATCGACCGCTATGGCCGCCTGTGGTGCGCCATGAGCACGGGAAAATGCGCGGTCATGCAGGACGACCGTGTGCTGGCCATGCTGGACGCGGAGCTGTTCTTCGAAGACGGCAGCGTGATAAGCTGCCTGACCTCGGACCACGCGAACAACATCTATTCTGGGGCACCGACGGCTCAACGCTGGCGAAGGTCGCGTGCAGCGGTCAGAGATTGGACGGCACGGTCTTTATAGTGCAGACCTACGAGGTGACGGACGCGGCCAACCACAACCGGATCGACGTTACCGCCGAGGGAGATATACTGGTCTCGGGCCAGCAGGGCTTTGCATGGGTCACCGCCGACGGCACGCAGCGGGATCCCCATACGGGCACGAGCACCGATGCGGTGAACTGCGCCGCTCTGGACAGCGAGGGCAACGTCTGGCTGGCCTCCTCCAACGAGGGGCTGCTCCGCTACAGCCCCGGCTGCTTTGCCTCGCCCAACCTCGCGGCAGGTTTGGCGGATATGGATATCAATGCCGTGACCGCGGCGGGCGGACGGTACTATGCCGCCGTGAACCAGGGACTGCTGGCCTTTGACAGCGACTGGCAGCCTGTATCCAATAAGCTGACACAGGCGCTGGCAGGGATCCATGTGCAGAGCCTTATGACGGATAGCCGCGGTCGCCTGTGGTGCGGCACCTACTCCGAGCTGGGCCTTGTGCGCTATGACACGGGCGGCGGAGAGATTGTTTTCTTTAATCAGAGCAACGGGCTGGGGAGCACGCGTATCCGCGTGGCCTTCGAGCTGCGGGACGGCATGGTGGCCGTGAGAACGCAGGACGGCCTTGCCTTGATCCGGGGAGATAAAGTTGTCGCTTTCTACGATAAAGGCAGCGGACTGGAGGCGCAGTCGATCCTCTGCATCGTTCAGGCTCCCGACGGCACGCTGCTGGCGGGCAGCGCCGGAAGCGGGATCTACGCGCTGGCGCAGGACGGCTCGATCACGAAATTCAGCTACGAGCAGGGGCTGGAGGACGGCGTGGTGCTGCGCATATTGCAGGAGGAGGACGGCCGCAGCGCCTTTGCCAGCGCGGGCAGCCACCTGTATTATTGGGCGGACGGGACTTTCCGCAGGCTGGACGGCCTGCGCATCGGTCCCGGCTCGATCTTCGATCTCTACGAGCGGGACGGAAAGCTGTGGCTGCTGCAGGACAGCGGCATTTACGCCTTGGATAAGGCGCGGATCTTAGCGGGAGAAACGCCGCACGCCACCCAGTGCGGAACGGCCCGCGGGCTCACCGGCTCCCTGCGGGTGAACACCTGCAATTATATGGCCCCGGACGGCAGCCTGTATCTGGCCACACGAAACGGCGTCAGCGTGTTTGACTTCCGGGAGATCTCCGCGCCGATGCCGCCGCTGGTCATCAACAGCATCCGCGTGGACGACCGGACCTACGAGTCCCCGGAGCGGCTGACGCTCGGCAGCGACGCCCGGCGCATGACCACCCGCTTCTCCGCACTGACCTATTCCGGCGCCACCGATCTGTGCATCGGGTATCAGCTCGTGGGCTTTGCCCAAAGCCAAGGCCTACACGGTAGGTAGTTGGCTGGAGGTCTGGATGGAGAACTACGCCAAGGTGAAACTCAGGCCGTCCACGTTCAAGACCAGCCAAGGTTTTCTGAAAAACCACATCAAGCCGCAGATCGGCAGCATTCCGCTGGCAGACCTGACTTCTCTGGACTTACAACGCTTCTACAAACATCTGTTGGACGGCGGGCGGGTAGACCGCATTGAGTCCAAGAAAAAGCCGAAAGGGTTAGCACCGAAAACCGTGCGGAACATCCACCAGATGATCGGCTCGGCGTACAATCTCGCCATCGAGCAGAAGTTGGTAACCCGCAATCCGACACAGGGCTGCGCCTTGCCGAAAGTCGAACACAAGGAGATGAAAACCCTGACCGCCGACCAGCTCAGCGCCTTCTTCCAGGAGGCCAGGGACAGCGGCGTGTACGAGCTCTACTACCTCGACCTCGCTACCGGCCTGCGGCGGGGCGAACTGCTGGGGCTAAAGTGGACGGACATCGACCTCGACCGTGGTGTGCTGAAAATTCAGAGAGCCATCTCGCGGCAAAACGGCAAAGTGGTGGAAGCCCCGCTGAAAACGAAAAACGCCTACCGCACACTGCCCCTGTCGGCGGATGCGATAGACGTTCTGATGCAACAAAGAGGAAAAACGGGCAACAGCGAATGGGTATTCCCATCGCCCGCCGGAGGCCCCATGTCACCGGACAGCGTCCTGCACATGCTCCAGCGGGTGCTGAAACGGGCGGGCCTCCCGAGAATACGCTTCCACGATCTCCGCCATACCTTCGCGACGATGGCGCTCCAAAACGGCGTGGATGTAAAAACGGTGTCCTCCATGCTGGGCCACTACTCGGCGGGGTTCACGCTGGACACCTACGCCCACGTCACCACTGACGCGCAGCTCAAAGCGGCACAAACGATGGGGAGCATCCTCTCCCGTGCTGTCTGACGGTTTCCGCTATCCGCTCCCGTTGGGGTCAGCGTTTGGGGCAGGAAAAAGTAGCATCCGAAATTAGCGACTTATGCAAACAAAAAGACCCGAAACCTTACGGTTTCGGGTCTTTTTGGCACGCCGTGAGGGATTCGAACCCCCGGCCTTCTGGTCCGTAGCCAGACGCTCTATCCAGCTGAGCTAACGGCGCGTGTCTCTTGACGACTTTGTTATAATACCACGGTCTCCCAGAAAACGCAAGTCTTTTTTTCAAAAAATCCAAAAAATTTTTTGGATGGCCTGTTCAGCGAAAGCTGATGGGATTCTGTGGCGCCGTATAAGGAACTTTTCCCCGGGAATACTGTTTTTATCCAAGTGACGGAGGCAGTAGTGGAATGCAGGGAAAAGTGGAGATCTGCGGCATCAACACCGCCAAGCTGGAGGTTCTGAAAAATGACGAAATGACGGAGCTTCTGCGGCGGACCAAGGAGGGAGACATGGCCGCCCGGGAGAAGCTCATCCGGGGCAACCTGCGGCTGGTGCTGTCGGTGCTCCAGCGATTTGCCAGCCGGGGCGAGAACATGGACGACCTGTTCCAGGTGGGCTGTATCGGCCTCATCAAGGCCGTTGACAACTTCGATATCAACCAGCCGGTGCGCTTTTCTACCTACGGCGTTCCCATGATCGTGGGGGAGATCCGGCGGTATCTCCGGGACAACAGCGCCATCCGGGTGTCCCGAAGCCTGCGGGACACGGCGTATAAGGTCCTCCAGGCCCGGGAGCGTCTGCTGCGCCAGAGTCAGCGGGAGCCCACCGTGGAGCAGCTGGCCCAGGAGCTGGCCATCCCCCGGGAGGAGGTGGTGCTGGCCATGGACGCCATCGTGGACCCGGTGTCCCTGTACGAGCCCATATACTCCGAGGGCGGCGACACGGTATGCGTCATGGACCAGGTCAGCGACCGCCGCTGCACCGACGAAAGCTGGATCCAGCGCATTGCCCTGAAGGACGCCATCAGCCGCCTGACGCCCCGGGAGCGCAGCATTCTGATGATGCGCTTCAACCAGGGAAAGACCCAGATGGAGGTTTCGGCGCAGATCGGCATATCCCAGGCCCAGGTGAGCCGCCTGGAAAAGGGTGCCATCCGCGCCATCAAGAAGGAGCTGTAGCGCATACCGTCTCCCCTGCCCTGCCCGGCAGTCCATCTGCCGCAGGAATATCAAAAGGGCCTGCTGCCTGCACTTTGCAGACGGCAAGCCCTTTTGGCTGCTTGAACGATATTATGCTCTTCTGCGGCGCTTGCGGCGAAACTTATCCAGCACGCCGGTGACGATGCCCCGCTCGTAGCGGTTCATGCCAAACAGCCACAGGCTGGCGGCGTAGACAGCAACGAATACGCAACCCCAGATGAGAATATCCAGATACCCGGACACCGGGGCCAGCACGGCGATAAGCACCGCCACGATGGCGGGTACCAGCATGGACGGCAGCAGCCGGGCGATGCGGACCCAGAACCACCGGATATCCAGGCCCACATGGCGGCGGAAATACCAGTTGATGGGAAGCACATTCCCCACCACGGTCACAAACAGAATGGAACCGGCCACGCCCACCAGGCCGCCGTATTTGCACAGGGGGATCATCAGCCCCACATTGACGGCGGCGGCGGCCAGATAGACCCAGGCCCGGAACCGGTGCATATTCTTGGCCCGGAGGATCTCCAGCCCCACAAACTGGATGGCGGAGACGATGGTGCTGGCAAACAGCAGCAGGGCCACGGGATAGTCCACGGCAAACTGCTCCTTGCCGCCAGCCCATAAAATCACAAAGGGACGGCCCACCGCCACAAAGCCCAGGAACACCGCCATCAGCATGATGAACTGCAGGCGTCCGGCCTTGGTCATCAGCCGGGTCAGCTCCCGGTTGGAGTCGCCCTCCGCCACCATCCGGTGGACCCGGGGGATCAGCACATTGGAGATGGCCATGGCAAAGGACAGATAGTACACGTTCAGCTGGTTGGCGCTGTAGTATACGCCGGACAACTCCGCGCCATGGATCCAGGTGGTCATCAGGGTGCCGATGCCGTAGTTCAGCTGGTCCACCACCACCGCCAGGAAGATGTAGAACGTGAAGCCCATCATGTTCTTCATCAGCGGCAGGTCGTAAGTCCGGAAGGACACCGGCATTTTCAGCACCGCGAAGCAGTAGGCCATATACGTCAGGCCGCACACAATGGTCAGCACCAGTGAAAGCGCGGCAATGGCCGGGGAGCGGAAGCCCAACAGCAGCAGGGGAATGGAGATCAGCGGACTGAGCACGGATTTGGCCATGGTGACGGCCTTCAGGAACAGATACCGCTCGTGGATGTTCACATGGGACTCAAAAACGCTGAAGGGGAAGGACAGAGCCGCGTTTAGGGTCATGATCCGCAGGAGCTTGGCGCCCAGGGCCAGTTCCTCCGGGGCCCACTTGGTGCCGAACACCATCTGGGGGTGGGCGGCCAGGAAGAAGCCCAGGGCCAGCAGCACCAGTCCCAGCAGCGACAGGGTCACCAGGAACATGCCGTTGAGCTTTGCCATTTCCCTCCGGTCCTTGGCCACCTTGGCCTGGGAATAGTAGCGGATATAGGCGCTGCCCAGGCCCATGCTCAGCAGCAGCAGGTAGGAGATGATGGGCCCCACCGCGCCGTATACACCGTATTCCGTTTCGCCCAGCCGGCCCAGCATAATGGGCGTATAGATCAGCGAGATCAGCGTGCTCAGGCCCATGGACACATAGGACAGCACCGCTCCCAGCCGCACTTGATTCACTTGCAAGGGTCCACCCTCTTTCTGCATATCCGAGTTATTATACCGGGTTTTCCGGGCTATGTAAAGAGTCCGTCAAGTGAATTCATGAAAATGTCACAAACTGGGGCAGGCTGGGACAGGCTGGAACAGGCTGAGACAAGCCGGGACAAACCGGGACAAGCCGGGGTCATGCGCGGAAATAGCCGTACAGCTCGATGATGGCGAAAAGGATGTTCAGCAGGCCGAAGGCGAAGATCAGGGTCACGGCGGCCTTCTGGCTGGAGCGGCTGCGGTCCATACCGGAGGCCAGCAGGAGCATGGCCCCCGCCAGAGCCAGAGCCGTGATGCCGGGGATATACACCACCGCCAGCCGCCGCAGCAGCCAGAAGATCACGGCTACGGCCAGCAGGAGCATGGATAATCTGCGCTTGGTTTCTAATTTCATGAAAAAGCCTCCTGATTTTTTCTATTAGTTTACCGAATTTTTCCGGGAAATACAAGGGCCTTTGTTGAATTTGCATAAATTTGCAGAAAAACGGCACGGCTTACGCCGTGCCGCCGCGTGTCAAGAAAGCCTCACAGAGTTTGCCATTCGCAGACTGCAAGCCTTTTGTCTAAAAAGGGCGTTGCCCTTTTTGGACAATTAGCGGCACGGCATAAGCCGTGCCGCTATCCGTGCAGCAAGCCGGTTATTCCGGGTCGTAGGCAATGGTTACCATCCGGCAGGCAGCGCACCGCTGGGCCGGAACATGGTCCGTTTCCAGATGGGGGGCTTTGCCCAGAAGCAGAAAGCCCGGGCAGCCCACGGCCGCGCCCATGGGCCGGTTCTCCGTCACCCAGCACACGCCGCCTCGGCCCATAGCCCGGACGAAGCCGGACTGCATCTCGTTTCCACAGCAGGGACATTTCATGGTAGGTACCTCCTCTTGCTCATTATGCTTTATACTTTCCATCATATGATATATGTTGCTATTATATTACCATAAATACAATATATAAATGTGAACAATGTAAGAACAAATCATAAAAAATATGTGAAAAAATTATAAAATGACAGCCACTTGCGGGCAAGCGGCTGTCACTTTTGACGGAATATTACTTTTGGCTGGGCATTTTCCAGGCTTGATGGTCGGTGTGAAGCAGATGGTGGGATACGTCGCTGAGGGGCTTTTTCATGAACTCCCGATACAGCTCCCGCACGTCAGGGTTCTCATGGGAGAACCGGCAGGGGGCGGCCTTATCGATGCTCCACAGGACGCTGCCGCGTTTTTCCGCCAGCTCCACGCCGTCATGGATAGGCTGACCGCCGCCGCCGGCACAGCCGCCGGGACAAGCCATGATTTCCACAAAGTCGTAGCGGACCTCACCTCGCTCCAGGGCGGTCATGAGCTTGCGGGTGTTCAGCAGGCCGCTGGCCACAGCCACGGAAACCACTCCCGCGCCGGGGATCTCGAATTTAGCGTCCTTCCAGCCGTCCATGCCCCGGATGTCGCGGAAGGCATCGGGGTCCGGATTCTTTCCGGTGACCAGGTAATAAGCGCTGCGCAGGGCTGCATCCATCACGCCGCCGGTGGCGCCGAAGATCACCGCCGCGCCGGTGCCGCTGCCCAGGGGGCTGTCGAAGGGGGTCTCATCCAGAACCGCCGGGTTGATTTGTTCGCCCCGGAACATCCGGACGATCTCCCGGGTGGTCAGCACCACGTCTACATCGGCGTCGCCGCAGGCGTCCCGCATGGTGGGCAGTGCTGCCTCGCTCTTTTTGGCGGTGCAGGGCATGATGGACACCACGAAAATGTCGTGGGGGTCCACACCCAGCTTCTGGGCAAAGTAGCTCTTGGCCACTGCGCCGAACATCTGCTGGGGACTCTTGGCGGTGGACAGGTGGCTGACGTAAGCGGGGAACTGGGTCTTGACAAACCGGACCCAGCCCGGACAGCAGGAGGTGAACATGGGCCATGTGTACTGGTCCCGGTGGGTAAAGCGCTCCACAAACTCGCTGCCCTCCTCCATGATGGTCAGGTCGGCGGTGAAGTTGGTGTCGAACACATAGTCAAAGCCCATCTGCTTCAGGGCAGTGACCATGCGCTGCGCAGTGGCGTATTCCGGCTTCAGGTGGTAATACTCCGCCCACGCGGCCCGCACCGCCGGGGCCATCTGGACCACGGTGACCTTTTTGGGGTTGGCCAGAGCATCGAACACCCGGCCGGTATCATCCCGCTCCTGCAGACCGCCTACGGGGCAGTGGGTCATGCACTGACCGCAGAAGGTGCAGTCGGAGTCGGCCAGAGTCCGGGCTCCGGACACGCCGATGGTGGTGCGGGTACCAGTGCCCATCAAATCCCAGATGTGCATGCCCTGGATCTTGTCGCATACCTGGATGCAGCGCATACAGCGGACGCAGCGGTTTTCAAACCGTACTACCGGTGTGCTGAAATCCTGCTCAACAGGCCGAAGGTCCTTGATATAGTGGTTGCCCAGCAGGTTATAGTCGTTGGTGAGCTGCTGGAGCTTGCAGTTGCCGCTGCGGGTGCATTTGGGACAGCGGATATCGTGCTGGGCCAGCAGCAGCCGCAGATTCACCCGGCGCGCCTCCCGGACCCGGGGGGAGTTGGTATGTACCACGATGCCCTCGGCTACCTGGGTATCGCAGGCGGCTACCAGGCGCTGTTCTCCCTCTACCTCCACCATACAGATGCGGCAGGCGCCGATCTCGTTGATATCCTTCAGGTAGCACAGGGTGGGTATATCCAGACGCGCGGAGCGGGCGGCCTCCAGAATGGTGGTGCCCTCCGGCACGGTGACGGTTCTGTTGTCGATGGTCAGCGTTACCATTTGATGTCTCGACCTCCTCTGAAAATGCCATAGCCGAAGTGATCGCACCGCAGACAGCGGGATGCCTCGGTGACGGCGCCCTCCTCGGTCAGACCGCACTCGATGTCCTCAAAGTCGCACTTGCGCTCACAGGCTTCACGCTCGGTGGTGTTGATGCGCCCGTGGGGCGGGCAGTTATTGAGCCGGGGAGCCGGGATATCCACGTCCACCTGGATCTCATGGTGATAGCCCAGGTGCTCGTCGATGTTGGCGGCTGCCACCTTACCGGCGGCAATGGCGCGAATAGCGGTAGCAGGCCCGGTGACGCAGTCGCCTCCGGCGAACACGTTGTCCATGTCGCTGACCTGGCCGGACAGAGCAGCCACCAGCCGACCGCCGCGGGTAATGGGCACGCCGGCCTGGTCAAAGCCCTGAATCTCGATGCCCTGGCCAATGGCCACCACAATGATGTCCGCCGGGATACGTACCTCATCCAGGGCGGCCCGGTTGGGTCTGGGACGGCCCGATTTATCCACATCGCCGATAATCTGGGGCTGGACCCACAGGGCTCTGGCCACGCCGTCGTCGTCGGCCTCGATGCGGACAGGGGCAGCCAAGGTTATCATCTCCGCTCCCTCGGCGGTTGCACCGGCCACCTCGTCGGGCAGGGCCGTCATATCCTCCAGGCGGCGGCGGTACACACAGCTGACCTTGCTGGCTCCCAGACGGATAGAACTGCGGGTGACGTCCATAGCCACGTTGCCGCCGCCGATGACCACCACCTGCTTGCCGGTGAAATCAGGCATTACGTCGTCTCCGATAGCCTTGAGCATCTCCACAGCGGATATGACGTTGCGGCTGTCCTCACCGGGGATGCCGGTCTTTTTATCCTGGTGTGCGCCGATGGCGATGTAAATACAGTCGTACTGCTTTTCCAGCTCCTCCAGCCAGATGTCGCGGCCTATCCGGACGTTGGTGCGGACCTCGATCCCCAGCGACAGGATGGAGTCGATTTCTGCGTCCAGCTTCTCCCGGGGGAAACGATAGCTGGGAATACCATAGCGCAGCATGCCGCCCAGCTTGCTGCACTCCTCAAAAATGGTGACCTTGTGGCCCATCAGTGCCAGATAATAGGCACAGCTGAGGCCGCTGGGGCCTCCGCCCACAATGGCCACAGTCTTTCCGGTGGCCGGGGCGCAGGGGGGATTGGGCACCACGCCTGCATGGTCCACGGCGTACCGCTTCAGGCCCCGGATATTGATGGGGTCGTCGATCATATTCCGGCGGCACCGGGCCTCGCAGGGATGCTCACAGATATAGGCGCAGGCGGTGGGCATGGGGTTATCTTTTCGGATCAGGCGCACGGCGTCGGCATAGCGTCCCGCCCCCACCAGGGCCATATAGCCCGGAATATCCACTCCGGCGGGACACAGCGCCACGCAGGGCACGGGATTCTGAAGGCTTGCCAGGCACCGGTGGTGCTGCACATGCTCCTCATAATCGTCCCGGAAGCCCTCCAGTCCGTCCACTACCAGCCGGGCCGCGTCCCGCCCGATGGCGCAGTCGGCGGTATCCACAATGCTGCGGGCGGTTTTCTCGATGATGCGGACGGTGCCCATGTTGGCGGTCCCGTCCAGCACCTGGGAAATGAGCTTGGTCAGCTGCCCCAGACCGATGCGGCAGGGCACGCACTTGCCGCAGGTCTGTGCATGGCACAGCTGCAAAAATGACAGAGACATTTCCACCGGGCACAGGCCCGGAGGGCTGGCGGCGATCCGGCGCTCCACATCGCGGTAGAGGCCCTCTACCACGGTCTGAGCCCTGCTGGGGGTTTTGATGTCAAGTCTGCTCAAAACAGTTCCACTCCTTCCGTCCGTTAGCGGCGACTGACTGTACGCCCCAGGCGGACTGATATTGGTTACAGGTACAGAATGCCACAATTGCCTTCAAAAGTCAATTGATTCAGAAAAGTTGTCTATCCGATGAGAAATTTTCATAATTGATTAGAAAACATTGCAGAAAAATTCACGGAACCATAGGGCGGCCTGAAATTTTGAAATCTTCGGAAACGGCGGAAAACCGGGAACGTTTCCCACTCCATTGCCAAGATTGTGACGAAAAATGTTTCGTATAAATACAATAAATTTCGGCACATGAAAATCAGTCCGGGACAAAGTGTTGCATTTGCATATTGCGGACGGGGCCTGTACATGTTATAGTGAGTGTACAAATCAGAAAGGAGGCGCGCCATGAAGGTTCGGCTCAACGAGGACCGGCAGGTGGTGGACGCCATCCGGGAGGGGTTAAAGCGCACCGGCGGGTACTGCCCGTGCCGCCTGGCCCGGACGGAGGAAAACCGCTGCATGTGCAAGGAGTTCAAAGACCAGATCGCAGACCCCGACTTTGAGGGGTACTGCCACTGCCGTCTGTATTATAAGGAGAAGTAAGGCCTGTCCCCCGGTTCACATTGAACCGGGGGATTTTTTCGCCCGGCGGAGGAGTGCATCATGCCGGTATAATTCCAGCAAATGGCAGGAATGTTTGTCGATAATGACATAATTTAGTGCAATTCTGCGTTTTTATGCATTATAGACGATTATAAACGGCATGTTTTGTTGAATTCACAGAAAGCTAACAAGTTGATGAGATTTTTGTTGCATGGTGCAATATTTGCGAGTAAAGTAGTGAAGTACCCGGCAGGAATCCGGGAAAAAAAGAAGGAGAAAAGCATATGGAAATTCAAATTCTGCCCCTGATTATCGTTGTCGCATATCTGGTGGGCATGCTGACCGTGGGCGCCGTGGTCAGCAAGGTCCAGATCAAGAACGCCAAGGACTACATGGTGGCCGGACGCCGCATGGGCCTGTTTATGGTGGCGTTCTCCCTGTCCGCCAACAACATCGGCGGCGGCTGCACCACGGGCCTGGCCCAGAAGGCCTTCGGCGACTGGGGCCTCAGCGCCGTGTGGTACGTCCTGGCGGCTTCCATCGCCATGATCCCCCTGGCCTACTTCGCTCCCAAGATCCGTAAGACCATGGCCGTGACCATCCCCGAGGTGGTGGGCCGCCGGTTTGGCAGGTTCTCCAGCAACTTCACGGGTATCCTGTCCGTGCTGTCGCTGTTCTGCCTGACCTCCTCCCAGATCGCCGCCTCCGGCGGCGTCATCAACGCCCTGATCCCCTCCATCCCCCTGAACGTGTGCCTGATCTTCGCGGGCATCGTCATCATTCTGTACACCACTATGGGCGGCATGATCGCCGACCAGATCTCCGACCTGGTGCAGTTCGGCATCATCCTGGTGGGCCTGGCCATCGCCACTCCCATCGTGCTGAACCATGCCGGCGGCTGGAGCGCCATCTCTGCGGCTCTGCCCGGTGAGAAGCTGAACCTGACCCAGATCGGCTGGGCTTCCATCATCGGCTACATTTTCAACTACTTCTGCACCTTCCTGGCCGGTCCCGAGATGGTCTCCCGCTTTGAGACCGCCAAGGACGAAAAGACCGCCAAGAACGCTGCGTTTGTGTCCGCTATCCTCATGGCCGCCATGTCCATCTTCCCCACCCTGCTGGGTCTGGCTGCCTTCGCTCTGCAGGATCAGCTGCCCGGCCTGGCCGAGAACGGCAGCAACGCCATGATGATCGTCACCGGTCATTATGCCCCCGGTGTGGTGACGGGCCTGATCTCCGCCGCCATCATCTGCGCCACCATGTCCTCCGCCGACTCCAACCTGCTGTGCATGTCCACCATGATCATCAACGACCTGTACACCGGTCTGGGCGGCAAGAAGCAGCTGACGGACAAGCAGACCATCTTCTATACCCGGGCCTGCAACGTGCTGTCCGCCGTTGTGGCCATGCTGATCTCTCTGTTCGGCGTGTCTATCGTGGCCATGAACACCTTCGCCTTCGGCATTCGCTGCGCCGGTCCCTTCGCCGCATATGGCCTGGGCCTGGCAGTGCCCAAGGCCACCAAGAACTCCGGTATCATCTCCATCATCTGCGGCACCATCGCCTTTGTGGTGTGGCAGATCGTGGGCGGCGGCGGCACCTGGATGTTCCTGATGCCGGTGGTGGCCGGATGCCTGGTGAGCACCATCTCCTTCTTTGTGGTCAACTGGATCGAGTGGGGCCGCGGCGTGGCCCCCGCCCCCAGTGCCTATCTGTCTGACGAGGAAGTCGCTAGAAAGATCGCCGAGGAGTCTGCCGGCCGGTAAAGCATCCCAAATCGAACAACAGCCCCTGCGGGATTTTCCCGCAGGGGCTGTCTAACATAGGGGGCAGTTTTTAGATTTCAAGATACCCCTTGAGCACCTTCAGGGTGTTCCACACGCCATCGATATGGCTGCGCTCATAGCCGTGGCTGGCGTAGACGCCGGCGCCGATAAGCCCGTGGCGCAGGTCGTTTCCGGCAGACAGGGTGGCCTCCACATCGGAGCCGTAGTGGGGGTACACATCCACGGCGTAGTCGGCCTTTTCCCGCCGGGCGGCGTCCATGAGCCTGCCCACCACCTCATAGCTGTAGGGGCCGCCGGAGTCCTTGGCGCAGATGGACACCTGCCGCTCGGTGCAGCGCAGACCGTCGCCCACGCAGCCCATGTCCACGCTGATGGCCTCGGTGACACCCTGGGGCACGCTGGCGGCTCCGCCGTGGCCCACCTCCTCATACACCGTCACATGGGCGTATACCCGGCGGCGGGGGGTGAGGTCCTTGTCCTTCATGAACTTGGCCAGGCCCAGCAGAATGCCCACGGACAGCTTGTCGTCCAGGAAGCGGCTCTTGATATAGCCGGATCCGGTGATCCGGGTCCGGGGCTCGAAGCACACGACGTCGCCCACCTCCACACCCAGAGCGCGGGTATCATCGGCGGACTTCACGTCCTCGTCCAGCACCACCTCGCAGGTGTCATAGCTGCGCTTGGCGTTGGCATATTCGCCGTTGACGTGGACGGAGGCGTTGCACAGCTGGAAGGTGCCCTCGATGACCCGCCCGGAACGGGTGTAGACCCGGACGTTCTCCGCCTCGCCGTTTTCCGGACGCATACCGCCCAGGGCCGTCAGCCGCAGGCGGCCGGTGCCCTTGATCTCCGCCACCATGCCGCCCAGGGTGTCGGCATGGGCCTCCAGCAGCAGGCCGTCATTCTCGTCGCTGCCGCCCAGGTCGATGAGAACGCCGCCCTTGACGGTGGTCCGGGCCTCATAGCCCAGGGACCGGAAGGCGTTCAGCACCCACTCCGCCGCCTGCCGGGTGAAGCCCGTGGGGCTGTCGATGGCCAGCAGTTCCACCGCCTGGTGGGCGGCGTATTCCGCATAGGTACGTTCCATAGTTGAATCCTCCTGTTATTTGATCTTTTCCCAGCAGCCGGACCGCAGGGAACCGGCAGCCACCGGGCAGTCCAGCCGCTCCGCCAGCTGCCGGGCCAGGGGACGTTCCTCCTCCTGATCCACCTGGTTCACGAAAACCTGGTCATGAAATCCCTCCCGGGCGGCCACCCGGGCCGCGATGGCCGGGGTCACGGGCCGGTTTTCCGGCACACTGGCCAGCCGGGCATACAGGGCCGGACGATGGGCCGCAACGCTGATGGGACGGCCGAAGCCGTCGGCTCCCAGCACCAGAATGGTGGTGTTGCGCCGGGGCGGCAGCACCGGCTCGTGCTTTTCGTGGCCCTTGAAGGGCTTTCCGGCGGAGCCGTCCGCCTCCACCAGGGTATAGTCCGCCAGGGCGTCCCAGCCCTCAAAGCCCGGGGACACCAGCTTGCCCTGGGCCGACGGGACCCCCAGACACACCAGGCCCTCCCGGGCCAGAATTTCCCGGGCGGTATCCGGGTCCTGGGCCACGGCGATGCCGGTGGGGGGCCAGATCTTGGTGGTGGTGGTCACCGCCACGGTGCTCCGCTCCCGCAGTTCCCGGGCCAGGTGATACATCAGGGTGGTCTTGCCGCCGCCGCCGATCAGGGCGGTGACGCCGGGCCGGATGTCCAGCAGGTCGCATAGCTTATCCATTTTCTCACTCTCCCTTTGCGCCGCGTGTGCGGCAGGGCCATTGTATCACAGGGCGGTGGAAAAATCCACCTATATTTCCGCCTATTGACGCCGGGCGGTGCGGTATTCGTCGCCGGGCCGCCAGTAGGGGCAGTCCCCCCGTCCGGACAGGAACCGCACCATCTCGTCCTCGTCCAGGTCCACATCGCAGATGTATTCGTCGTATTCCTCGTCGTAGTTATAAAAGCAGCAGGCTTCGCACTGGGTCATGTGCCGGGCCTCCTTTCGTCAGGATGATTATACGTCCAGCGGGGGTGCTGCGTCAATAACCAGCTTGTCAAAGAAGTTTTTTTGACAAGCTGCGTGCGGTTTTTCAGAACTGAAAAGTTCTGAAAAACCTGCGATTGCAAACGAAAGGCGCCCATGATGGGTTTCTTTCGTAACCATCTTCCTTTCCGATGGCGGAAGATTTCCGGTTTTTCCGACAGCCTCCAGAATATTTATCAACAGAAAGTTTACAATTATTCGAATTTTGAACTTGACGAAAATATAAAAATCAAATATAATCATGAGTGGAGAGGGTCTTACCTCCCGTGCCTATGAAGTGAGCGTGCATCCGGGTAAAGAGGGCGGATGCACGCTCATTTCCTTTATTTTCTCAGCTCCCGCAGCTGAAGCTCCACGTCTCCGATGAGGTACAAGGACCCGTAGCACAGCACCGTGCCGTCAGGCCCTGCCTGCTCCAGGGCCAGGGCCACCCCCTCCCGGATGGTGCCGCAGGCCGTGGCGGAACAGCCCAGCTCCCGGATATAGGCCGCCAGCTCACCGGCAGGCAGGGACCGGGGGTTATCCGGCGTCACCGTGATGAAGGAGTTGGCGTAGGGTGCCACGCCCCGGTACATGCAGTGGTAGTCCTTGTCCTGCATGACCCCGGTCAGCACCGTCAGGGGCCGCCCGGGCAGATAGTCCCGGATGTTCTGCTCCAGGGCCTGGATGCACTGGGGATTGTGGCCGCCGTCGATGATGAACAGCGGGTCCCGGCCGATGATCTGGAACCGGCCGGGCCAGTCGGTGGAGGCCAGCCCCCGGCGGATATGGGAGTCGGTAATGGCCCAGCCCCGGGCCTGAAGCACCCGGATGGCCGTCAGGGCCACGGCGGCGTTGCACAGCTGGTGCCGTCCCAGCAGCGGCAGGCGCAGGCCGGTAAGCTCCTCCCAATCGAAAACCTGGCCCTCCAACCCGGCGCTTTCCGGCCGGATGCCGTCAAAATCCGCCAGGTGCAGGGGTACGCCCAGACCGGCGCACCGCTGGCGGATGATCTCCTCCACGGCGGCGGACTGGCGATACAGCACCGCCTCGCAGCCGGGCTTGATGATCCCGGCCTTGGTGGCGGCGATTTTTTCAATGGTATCGCCCAGGTACTGGGTGTGATCCAGGCCGATGTTGCAGAACACGGCAGCCTCCGGGGCGGGGATGACATTGGTGGCGTCAAACTCGCCGCCCATGCCCACCTCGCACACCACGATGTCGCAGTTGTGCCGGGCAAAATAGGCAAAGGCAATGGCCGTGACCATTTCAAACTCCGTGGGGTGAGGGTCCAGCGCATCCGCCAGGGGGCGGACATAGGCGGTGATCTCACATAGCTCGTCGTCGGTGATCTGCCGGCCGTCCACCTGCATCCGCTCGTTGAACCGGATCAGAAAGGGAGACGTATACAGCCCCGTCCGATAACCGGCCGCCCGAAGGATGCTGGCCATCATGGCGCAGGTAGAGCCCTTGCCGTTGGTGCCGGTGACATGAATGAACCGCATCTGCTTTTGCGGGTCGCCCATCCGGGCCAGCAGCGCGCCGATGCGCTCCAGCCCCGGGATGCTGCTGCGCCAGCAGACGGCGTGGATATAGGACAGGGTTTCGTCAATGTTCATTGTATATCATTTCCTTTCGACTGCACCGGCGGCAGGCCCACGGCCCGCAGAGCGCCGGAGCGCTGCAGAAGCCACACCACCAGCACGTCCAGCACGCCGGTGATGGCGAACTGCACGCTGCGGGCCGCCAGCCGGGTGAGAAAGTACGCGGCTTTCGCGCCGCCGCCATAGATCATGGCCAAAGCGAAGCTCTGGTACAGCACCGACCCCAGGACCACCGGCGGCAGGAACGCCAGAGCCAGCCGCAGGGGGCTGCATCTGCGCGTCAGCCAGGGACGGAAAAGCCCGGCGCACAGGCCGTACAGGATCGGGGGCACGCAGAAAATCGGGTTGTAGCCATAGGGGGAGAACAGGCAGCCGATGAAATCGGCGGCGAAGCCTGTCAGGGCCCCGGGCAGCGGCCCGAAAAGCATCCCGGCCAGGAAGATGGGCACCGCCTCCAGGGAGAAGCGGGTCACCTCGTTGGGGGTAGGGATCAGGAACCGGGCCAGCACCACGCTGACGGCGGTCAGCAGGGCGCAGGTGACCATGGCCCGCACGGGCCACTTGGGTCTGCCGTGGGCAGATGCATGAGTGTGACGTTCAGACATAAAAAATACCTCCTAATTCGGGTAAAAATTGGGAGGAGGTTGGGGAGTATGCACTTGTCAGGGCGCGAACCCCCGGGCCGGCTGCCAAAGCGGATGCGAAGACGGCACCGCGGAGACAGGTCTCCTTCGTCCGGCGGCAACCTCCCATCCGACCGGCACTTAACGCGCCGCTTCTACTCTTGCAGCAAAAGCCAGTCATGATTATACAGAAGCCGCCGGGAAAAAGCAAGGGAAATCGGAAAAAATGCCGAATCCTTCGGGGAAGGAAAGATAGGGGTTGCATTCCCGGGAATATTTGATATAATTACAGCAGATGATACAAACTGTACGCATTATTTTTCTTAATGAGGTGCTGTCATGTCCGTGAAGCTGGAGCTTTATCGTGTGTTCAAGGAGGTAGCGGAGGCCGGAAACATCACCGCCGCCGCCCAGACTCTGTTTATATCCCAGTCCGCCGTCAGCCAGTCCATCAAGCAGCTGGAGGCGGAGCTGCAGACCCGGCTGTTCGCCCGGAACTCCCGGGGCGTCACCCTGACCGCCGACGGGCGGATGCTGTATGAATACGTCCGCAGCGCCATGGGCCTGCTGGAAACCGGCGAGGAGAAGCTGTCCCAGAGCCGGGACCTGCAAATGGGCCACCTGACCATCGGCGCCAGCGACACGGTGACCAGCCAGTTCCTGCTGCCGTACCTGGACCGGTTCCACCGGCAGTACCCGGCCATCCACATTCAGATCATCTCCGGCCGCAGCCACAAGGTTCTGGGCCTGCTGCAGTCCGGCAAGGTGGACATCGCCTTTGCCAGCACCCCCCAGGAGGGGGCGTCTCTGGAGACCTTCCCGTGCCTGGCCACCCATTCCATTTTCGTGGCCGGGGCGGAGTATCCCTGCGACTTCGACCATGTATACACCCTGGAGGAGATCGCCCGGTTCCCGCTGATTCTGCTGGAGCGGAAGGCCTCCTCCCGGCTGTATCTGGAAAAATACTTCCTGCAGAACGGGCTGCACCTGCACCCGGAGATCGAGCTGGGCGCCCGGAGCCTGCTGGTGGACCTGGCGGCCATCGGGTTCGGCGTGGCCGGCGTCACGGAGGAGTTCGTCCGCCGGGAGCTGGAAAGCGGCCGCCTGCGGAAGCTGCGCACGTCCTTTGATATCCCGCCCCGCAGCGTGGATCTGTGCGTCCTGCGGGACGTGCCCCTGACGTCTGCGGCCCAGCGCTTCAGCGATTTTATCCGGGAGAGCCTGCACCGGGGCTGATCCCCGTCATATGTGACAAAAGCCGCCCCGGAAAGGTCCGGGAACTTCGCCCTTTCGCCCCCTTGCTTTTATAGGAGGAATAGGGCAGAATAGAGTCATTATTCACAGCAATGTGAAATTAATAGGAGGAGTATATGGAACTGCTGAAGGAGCGTATCCGCCGGGAGGGTAAGGTCCTGCCCGGCAACATCATCAAAGTGGACGGTTTCCTGAATCACCGGGTGGACACCGCCCTCATGAGCCAGCTGGCCGATGAGTTCGCCAAGTATTTCGACGTGAAGGACATCACCATGGTGCTGACGGCGGAGGCCAGCGGCATCCCTCTGGCCACCGTGTGTGCCCAGAAATACGGCGTTCCCATGGTATTCGCCAAGAAGGCCAAGAGCGACAACATCGAGGGCGGCCTGTATCAGAGCGAGATCTTCTCCTATACCTATAAGAAAAAGGTCACCCTCATTGTGGCCCAGGAGTGGCTGGGTCCCAACGACCGGGTGCTGATCATCGACGACTTTATGGCCAAGGGCTATGCTATGCAGGGCCTAATCGACATCGTCAAGGCCGCCGGTGCAGAGCTGGTGGGCATCGGCGTGGCCGTGGAGAAGGGCTTCCAGCATGGCGGCGACGCCCTGCGGGAGAAGGGCTATCCCATCCACTCCCTGGCCGTCATCGAGGAGGCTACCCCCGACCACATCACCTTCCGGGAGGATGACCCCGTATGAAAAAGGTTTTAGTGCTGGATTTCGGCGGCCAGTATAACCTGCTGGTGGCCCGCCGCGTCCGTGAATGCGGCGTATACTGCGAGATCAAGTCCTTCCGCATGACCATGGACGAGGTCCGCGCCTTTGCCCCGGACGCCATCATCTTCACCGGCGGCCCGGCCACGGTGTTCGACCAGGGTGCTCCCATGATCGACCCGGAGATGCTGTCTATGGGCGTGCCGGTGCTGGGCATCTGCTACGGTTTGCAACTGATGATGCACCTGCTGGGCGGCCAGTGCTGCAAGGCCGACACCCGGGAATATGGCAAGACGGAGCTGACCCATACGGATTCCCCGCTGTTTGACGGCGTGCCGGAAACGGCGGTGTACTGGATGAGCCACGGGGTAGAGGTGGATCGTCTGGCTCCCGGGTTCGAGATCATTGCCTCCACCGAGGGCTGCCGCCATGCGGCGGTCCAGTGCCGGGAGAAGCGGCTCTACGGCGTGCAGTTCCATCCTGAGGTGGTGCACACCGAGTATGGCCGGCAGATCCTGGAGAATTTCCTGTATAAGATCTGCGGCTTCCAGCCGGAGTGGACCATGGCGTCCTATCTGGAGGAGGCTGTGGCCCAGTGCCGGGAGAAGATCGGCAATGGCCGGGTGCTGCTGGCTCTGTCCGGCGGCGTGGACAGCTCCGTGGCCGCCGCGCTGCTGCAGCGGGCGGTGGGCCGTCAGCTGACGTGCATCTTTGTGGACCACGGCCTGCTGCGCAAGGACGAGGGCGACCAGGTGGAGCATGTGATGACCAAGCAGTTCAACGTGGACGTCCGCCGGGTCAACGCCGGTCCCCGTTTCCTGAGCAAGCTGGCCGGTGTCACGGACCCCGAGCGTAAGCGGAAGATCATCGGTGAGGAGTTCATCCGCGTGTTCGAGGAGGAAGCCAAGAAGATCGGCGCCGTGGACTTCCTGGCCCAGGGCACCATCTATCCTGACGTGGTGGAGTCCGGCCTGGGCGGCGAATCCACCGTCATTAAGAGCCACCACAACGTAGGCGGTCTGCCTGACTGCGTGGATTTCAAGGACATCGTGGAGCCTCTGCGCCGCCTGTTCAAGGATGAGGTGCGGCAACTGGGCCTGGAGCTGGGCCTGCCGGAGCAGCTGGTGTGGCGTCAGCCCTTCCCGGGTCCTGGCCTGGCCATCCGCGTCATCGGCGAGATCACCGAGGAAAAGCTGTCCATCCTTCGGGATGCCGACGCCATTTTCCGGGAGGAGATGGCGTTGGCCGGTCTGGACCGCACCACCAGCCAGTATTTCGCCGTGCTGACGGATCTGCGCAGCGTGGGCGTCATGGGCGACGAGCGCACCTATGACTATACCCTGGCCCTGCGTGCGGTGCAGTCTCAGGACTTCATGACCGCCACCTGGTCCCGCATCCCCTACGAGTTGCTGGACAAGATCTCCGGCCGCATTGTCGGCGAGGTGAAGCACATCAACCGGATCGTCTACGATATCACCTCCAAACCCCCCGCGACGGTGGAGTGGGAATAAATATTTAGTGTTTTCTGAATCCTGAAAAGCGTTGGTAATACAGCGTTTTTCAGGATTTTTCTTTTTTAGTGGCTACAAATTGGCTACATTTGCAGCGATTTTTGTAGCCAGAGGCTCACGGCATA
>ERZ772865.1301-NODE-1301-length-25711-cov-9.431907_pt1 | contig 25711 bp, 17 predicted proteins | sample MGYA00512133_ERZ772865 | MGnify/ENA primary metagenome ERZ772865 (study PRJEB29015, sample SAMEA2737722) | human gut metagenome | biome: human gut; feature: human-associated habitat; material: faeces | place: China | collected 2012 ...
AGCTGGCCTTCCACGATGTGGGCATCGAGCTGGAATTTGTCGGCGAGGGCATGAACGAGAAGGGCATCGACAAGGCCACGGGCAAGACGGTCATCGAGGTCAGCCCCGACTTCTACCGCCCGACGGACGTCGTCAACCTCTGGGGTGACCCGTCCAAAGCAAAGCGCGAGCTGGGCTGGAACCCGACCAAGACCACGTTTGAGCAGCTCGTCAAGATCATGGTCGAACACGACATGAAGAAGGTTGCCGTCGAGCGCGCTGAGGAGCACATCAAGACGAACCTGGCTGAGTATCTCGAAAAGGGCGTTATCAAATAATTTATTCAAAAGAGGGTAACTTATTATGATGGACAAAAATGCAAAAATCTACGTTGCCGGGCACCGCGGCATGGTGGGCAGCGCCATCGTGCGTGAGCTGCAGCGGCAGGGCTACAACAATATCATCACCCGCACCCACAAGGAGCTTGACCTCTGCCGTCAGGAAAATGTCGAAAAGTTCTTTGCCGAGGAAAAGCCCGAGTACGTATTCCTTGCCGCGGCCAAGGTCGGCGGCATCGTCGCCAATCAGGAGGCGCTGGCCGATTTCATGTGGTTCAACATGACGCTCGAGATGAACGTCATCCACTCTGCCTGGCAGAACGGCTGCAAGAAGCTGGAGTTCCTCGGCTCGTCCTGCATCTATCCGCGCATGGCTCCGCAGCCGATGAAGGAAAGCTGCCTGCTGACTTCCGAACTGGAAAAGACGAACGAGGCTTACGCCCTCGCCAAAATCAGCGGCCTCAAATACTGCGAGTTCCTGAACCGCCAGTACGGCACGGACTATATCTCGGTCATGCCCACGAACCTGTACGGCCCCAACGATAACTACCACCCGACCCACAGCCATGTGGTTCCCGCACTGATCCGCCGTTTCCATGAGGCGAAGGTCAACGGCGTCGAGAGCGTCACCTGCTGGGGCGACGGCAGCCCGCTGCGCGAGTTTTTGTATGTGGATGACCTGGCGAACCTCTGCGTGTTCCTGATGAACCACTACTCCGGCAACGAGACGGTCAACGCGGGTACCGGTAAGGAGCTGACTATCAAAGAATTGACCGAGCTCGTTGCCAAGGTCGTCGGCTACACCGGCAAGATCGAGTGGGACGCCTCCAAACCCAACGGCACGCCCCGCAAGCTGCTGGACGTCTCCAAGGCGACGAACCTCGGCTGGACCTACAAGACCGAGTTGGAGGACGGCCTGCGCCTGTCCTATGAGGACTTCCTGAACAACCCGATGCGCGCCGAGCGCTGAAAGGAAACGCTATGAATATCATCCTGCTGTCCGGCGGCTCCGGCAAGCGCCTGTGGCCGCTGTCGAACGACATTCGTTCCAAGCAGTTCATCAAAATCTTCAAGACCGCCGACGGGTACGAGTCGATGGTCCAGCGCGTCTACCGCCAGATCAAGGAGGTCGACGCCGACGCCAGCGTGACGATTGCCACCAGCAAGACGCAGGTATCATCCATTCACAACCAGCTGGGCAATTCGGTGGGCGTCTGCGTCGAGCCGTGCCGCCGTGATACCTTCCCGGCCATCGCACTGGCGACAGCCTACCTGCACGACGTCAAGGGCGTCGGCCTTGATGAGGCTGTCGTCGTCTGCCCGGTAGACCCCTATGTCAACAATGACTATTTCGCCGCGCTGAGAACCCTGTCCGAGCTGGCCGGGCAGGGGAACGCGAACCTATCCCTGATGGGCATTGAGCCGACCTACCCGAGCGAAAAGTACGGCTACATTATCCCGCAGAGTGCCGACGCCGTCAGCCCGGTCAAAACGTTTAAAGAGAAGCCCGACGCCGCCACTGCCGAAAAGTACATTGCCCAGGGTGCGCTCTGGAACGGCGGTGTGTTTGCCTACAAACTGCGCTACGTGCTGGACAAGGCCCACGAACTGATCGACTTCACCGATTACAAGGACCTGTTCGATAAGTACGAGACGCTGAAAAAAATCAGCTTCGACTACGCCGTTGTCGAGAATGAGTCCCAAATTCAGGTAATGCGCTTTGCGGGCCAGTGGAAGGATATGGGCACCTGGAACACCCTGACCGAGGCCATGGAGGAGCCGAGCATCGGCAAGGCCATGCTGAACGACACCTGCCAGAACGTCCATGTGCTGAACGAGCTGGACGTGCCCGTGCTCTGCATGGGGCTGAAGGACGTCGTCGTCTCGGCCAGCCCGGAGGGCATTTTGGTTTCTGACAAGGAGCAGTCCAGCTACATCAAGCCGTATGTGGACAGCATCCATCAGCAGATCATGTTTGCCGAAAAGTCCTGGGGTTCCTTCCGCGTGCTCGACGTCGAGGACGCGAGCATGACCATCAAGATCACGCTCACCCCCGGCCACGGCATGAACTACCACAGCCATGAGAACCGCGACGAGGTCTGGACCGTCATCTCCGGTACCGGCCATGCGATTCTGGACGGCGTGCGCCGCGACGTGAAGGCAGGGGATATCCTGACGATGCCCGCCGGCTGCCGCCACACAGTCTTTGCCGACAGCGAGCTGAAAATCATCGAGGTTCAGCTCGGTCCGGCCATCAGCGTAGAGGATAAGCAGAAGTATCCGCTGCCGCAGGCTTGACAGCCGGCGCAAACCGCGCTATACTAAATAAGTATTCGCAAAAACACAGCGACGGAGAAAGTATGCACAAGCTGCTTTAGGCAAGAGAGGGCGGTCACCGGCTGCAAGCCGTCTGTAAAGCACTTATGCGGAAGTTCGCTCCCGAGTGGTGCGTGGGAAAGGCCAAGGCCGAGTAGTGCGCAACGGCTCTGCACCGTTACCGGCAGCAAAGAGTGCCGCACTTTACAGTGCGGAACACGGGTGGTACCGCGGAGAATTGTATTTTGCAAGGCTTCGTCCCTGATTCAACACAGGGACGGAGCCTTTTTGTTTGCTCCGGCCCTACTTCAAGCAGAGGTGTACTATGGAAGAAAAAATCAAGGAGCTGCGCGCCGCCATTGAGCAGGCCAGCGCAGACGTCACCGACAAAGCCCGGCTTTCTGACTTCTGGCAGAAATACCTGAGCAAGAACGGCGAGGTCGCGGGCCTGACCAAGAGTCTGCGCGATGTCCCCAAGGAGGACCGTCCCGCCGTCGGCAAGACCATCAATGAGTTCAAGCAGTGGGCCGAGGCACAGTATCAGGCCCTGTCCGAGCAGGTCGAAAAGGCCGCGCTCGAGGCCCGCAACGCCGCCGAGACCGTCGACATCACGATGCCCGCCAAGATTCGCCAAACCGGCAGCCTGCACCCGATCACCCTCGTCAAGAATGAGATCATCGACGTGTTCGCCGGTATGGGCTTTGAGATTTACGAGGGCCCCGAGATCGAGGACGACGACCACAACTTTACCCGCCTGAATGTGCCGAAGAACCATCCCGCCCGCGACATGCAGGATACGTTCTACGTCGCAGACGACATTGTGCTGCGCACCCAGACCAGCGGCGGTCAGATCCGCGTCATGGACATGGAAAAGCCGCCCATCAAGGTGCTGGCCCCGGGCCGCGTGTTCCGTTCCGACTCCGATGCGACCCACTCTCCGATGTTCCACCAGATGGAAGGCCTCGTCGTTGACAAGGGCATCACGCTCTGCGACCTGCAGGGAATGCTCGACAAATTCGTCCAGGCGCTGTTCGGTGCAGATGTCAAGACCCGCCTGCGTCCGTCTTACTTCCCGTTCACCGAGCCGAGCGTCGAGGTCGACGTTTCCTGCTTCGAGTGCGGCGGCAAGGGCTGCCCGCTGTGCAAGCACACCGGCTGGATCGAGGTTCTCGGCGCCGGTGTCGTCCACCACAGCGTACTGGAAAACTGCGGCATTGACCCCAACGTCTACTCCGGCTTCGCATTCGGCATTGGCATTGAGCGTATCGCCATGCTGAAGTACGGCATCAACAACATCGGTCTGATGTTTGAAAACGATCTGCGCTTCTTGAAGCAGTTCGAGGATTGACAGGGGAGGAGTACAGAGTATGAAAGTACCATTCAGCTGGTTGAAGCAATATGTTGACATCGACGTCACCGCGCAGGAGCTTGAGGACAAGCTCTTTGGCTGCGGCTTTGAGGTCGAGGAGCTGATCGACCTCGGCGGCGAGATCTCCAAGGTCGTTGTCGGTGTTGTGACCGAGTGTGTCCCGCAGGAAGGCACCCATCTGCACATCTGCAAGGTTGACTGCGGCGAGTACGGCCACGACATCCAGATTTCCACCGGCGCACCCAACGTCTACGCCGGTATGCACACCGCCGCCGCACTCGACGGCTCCACGCTGCCCGGCGGCATAAAAATCAAGGCGAAGCCCCTGATGGGCGTCGAGTCCAACGGTATGCTGTGCAGCGGTGAGGAACTGGGCCTGAACGAGGATCTGTACCCCGGTGCCGAGGTCTACGGCCTGCTCGATTTGCCGAAGGACACTGTCCCCGGCACGCCCATTCAGCAGGTCGTCGGCCTTGACGACTACATTTTTGATATTTCCATCACGGCCAACCGCGCCGACTGCCAGAGTGTGCTCGGCATTGCGCGCGAGGTTGCAGCAGTGCTGAACAAGCCCCTCAAGATGCCCGCCACCGACTACACGGTCAGCGACTATGTGGATCCGCGCCTGTCCATCAGCGTCGAGGCCGAGGATCTCTGCCCGCGCTACATTGGCCATTATGTCCGCAACATCACGCCGGGCGAGTCCCCACGCTGGATGCGCCGTCAACTGGCCCTGTGCGGTCTGCGCAGCATCTCCAACGTCGTTGACATCACGAACTATGTCATGCTGGAGATTGGCCAGCCCATGCACGCCTTCGACATGGACACGCTGGAAAGCTGCCAGATCCTCGTCCGCCGCGCCAAAGACGGCGAGAAGATCACAACGCTGGACGAAAAAGAGTTCACCCTGACGCCCAACAACCTCGTCATCTGCGACGGCTCCAAGCCCGTTGCGCTGGCGGGTGTCATGGGCGGCCTGAACAGCGAAATTAAAGTTACCACCACCCAGCTGCTGTTTGAGAGCGCCAAGTTCGCCCGCGACAACATCCGCAAGACGGCCCGCGGCCTCGGCCAGAACACCGACGCCTCCAGTCATTACGAGAAGGGTATCTCCGAGTACACCACCGAGCTTGGCATGGCCCGTGCCCTGCACCTGATTCAGGAGCTGGGCTGCGGCGAGGTCACCTCCACCCATTTTGACTGTTCTGCCGGTGCCCCGCGTGAGGGCAAGCGTTTCACGGCCAAGGTCAGCGGCATCAATGCCATCCTCGGAATCACTGTGCCCACCGATGTGATTCTGGACATCCTGAACCGTCTGCAGTTCGAGGTTGAACTCGAAGCCGACGGCGACACGATGCAGGTCGCCGCGCCCCGCTGGCGTGAGGACATTGAGGTCGGTGAGCCCGACCTGGCCGAGGAGGTCATCCGTGAGTACGGCTATGAGCACATCGTCCCCACCTTCCTGAAGGCTGCCACTGTCACCACCGGCGGCCTGACCGCCGAGCAGAAGGCGCAGGCCAAGGCCAAGCGCACCATGTGTGCCCAGGGCTTCTACGAGGCCGAGACGCTGGCCTTCTACGCCGACGCTGACCTCGACATGCTGCACATTGCCGCTGACGCGCCGGAGCGTAAGGTCATCCGTATCCTGAACCCCATTTCCTCCCATCTGACCATCATGCGCCCGCTGCTGGCACCGTCCCTGCTGAATGTCGTCGTCGACAACCTGCGCAAGGGCAACGCCGAGGGCCGCCTGTTCGAGATGTCCAACATCTACATCCCGAAGCAGCTGCCCGTCACCGAACTGCCCGAGGAGCGTCTGCATCTGGGCTTTGCTGCCTGGGGCAGTGAGGAGGACTTCTTCGCAGTCAAGGGTGCTGTCGAGAGCTTCGGCGCTGCGTTCGGCGTCGAGCTGACCGTCGAGCGCGCGACGGACGTTGCCTGGCTGCACCCCGGTATTGCCGCTTATATCCTGTGCAAGGGCGAGCGCGTCGGTGTCTTTGGCAAGCTGGCTAATGATGTGACAAGCGAGCTCAAGCTGCCCAAGGACAGCCGCGCCAACCTGAACATCTATCTGGGCGAGATCGACTGGGTCGCGTTCCACGCACTGGTCCCCGCCGCCATCCACTACCAGCCCATCCCCGAGTTTGCCCCGGTCCAGCGTGATCTGGCGCTCGTCGCTCCCGAGAGCATGGAGTGCGGCACCCTCGTCACCGAGATGCAGCGCGCCTGCAAGCAGCTGACCAAGGTCGAGCTGTTCGACATCTACCGCGGCGAAAAGCTCGGCGCGGACAAGAAGAGCATGGCGTTCAGCCTGTCCTTCCAGCCCGCTGACAAGCCGCTGACCCCCGATGAGATCGACCTCTTCGTCAAGAAAATTCTCGGCAACCTGAAGTTCAAGCTCGGCATCGAGATCCGCGAGTAACCTGTTTTTGTTGTCCGTCCTGCGCCGCACGGTGCAGGACGGATATTTTTTACAGATTTTTGTGTGATATTTCTCTTGTCTTTTTGCCGCGCAGGTCGTATAGTAAAAATAGTATTGTGTTACAGGAGAATCCATCATGGCAAAGATTCACCGCAGCGATGCACCGCTGCCGCAGGCCCCTTCCGTTCAGGTAAAGGCATCCTATACAGTCACCGATCTGCCGAAGGCTTCTCCGCAGGAACCTGCTGCCTTCTACGACCAGGACAACGACGAGGACTATCGCCGGCGCGAGACCGCGAAGTGCAAAAAAAAGCGCGGTAATCTGCTGTACACCCTCGCGATGATCGTTTTCGCCGCGATCTTCCTCATCAGCGGCGGCCTGCTGGTCAAGCGGTTCCTCGATGACCGCAAGACCGAGAGCGAGTTTGCCGACCTGCAGTCGATGATCGATACCGCGGCGCCCCCGGCCCCTGCAGGGGAGAATGTCAACCCCAACGGTGCCAGGTTTGCTGCCCTGCGCGACAAGAACAGCGACTTTATCGGCTGGATCTCCATCGACGGCACCAATCTGGATTTTCCGGTTATGTACGCGCCGGACAACAAGGACTTCTATCTGCGTCATGACTTCAACAAAGCCTACAGCGTCTACGGCGTACCGTACCTGGACGAGCAAACGACGCTCGGGGCCAACGCCGAGAGTGACAACCTGGTCATCTACGGCCACAATATGAAAACCGGCACGATCTTCGGCTGCCTGACCGAGTACCGCAAGGCCGACTACTATCAGGAGCACCCCTTCATTGAGTTTGACACCGTCTATGGGGACGCCAAGTATGAGGTGTTCGGTGCGTTCACCATCGATGTCGTCAACGACACCTCGTTTATCTACAACCAGTACATCGACATGGACGAGGACGCCTACAACCGCTATGTGGATCAGGTCATCTCCCGCAGCGACGTGGACAGCGGCATCCGCCCTTCCTACGGTGAGCAGCTGCTGACCCTCTCTACCTGCGAGTATTCGTCCGCTAACGGGCGCTATGTCGTCGTAGCACGTCGGGTCAGTGACTAATTTCCGAAAGTAATTGCATCATGTACTTTAGATTCTTTTGCAAAATGTGCAAAATGTTCTTTCACTTGCAGATTGCACTTGCTATTCTTCCGGGAATGTGCTATGCTAATAAATGCGCGATAACTTTTGATTCGTTCTTATATGGTGTAAGAAACCGGAAAGGGAGAATGCGCGCAGCGGGCAGCCGTAGCCCTTGACGGCTGCCCGCTTTGTCTTTATGCTGCGCACATCTGTACAAAATCTGCGTAAAGCTATAGACATTTGTACCCAAATGGCATATACTGTAGAAGTATTTTGCTCTAATCCAATAAAATGGAAAGTATAGTTTCAACGCTGTAACAAAGGGAGGATACCTGTTATGTGTGGAATCGTAGGCTTTACCGGCGCGGCACAGGCCGCCCCCATTCTGCTGGACGGCTTGGCCAAGCTGGAATACCGCGGCTATGACTCTGCCGGTATGGCGGTGCAGAACGCTGCCGGCAAGATCGAGGTCGTCAAGGCCAAGGGCCGCCTAAAGGTCCTGAGCGAGATGACCGACGGCGGCAGCGCCGTGCCCGGCAGCTGCGGCATCGGCCATACCCGCTGGGCGACCCATGGCGAGCCGTCCGTCGTCAACGCACACCCGCATTATTCCCGTGACCAGAAGATTGCCGTCGTACACAACGGAATCATTGAAAACTATCAGGAGATCAAGGAGCGTCTGATCAACAAGGGCTTCAGCTTCGTCTCCCAGACCGACACCGAGGTCGTTGCCCAGCTGCTTGACTACTATTACATGGGCGAGTCCGCAGGCAACGCACTGGACGCCATCACCCGCATGATGCTGCATGTCCGCGGCTCCTACGCGCTGGGAGTGCTCTTTGCCGACGAGCCCGGCGTCATCTACGCAGTGCGCAAGGACAGCCCGCTCATCGTCGGCAAGTGCGAGGACGGTGCCATCATCGCCTCCGACGTGCCCGCGCTGCTCAAGTACACCCGCACGGTCTATTACATTGACAATCTCGAGATTGCCCGCCTGACCCCCGACTCCATCGAGTTCTTCAACATCGACAAGGAGCCCATCACCCGCGAGTCCACCACCATTGAGTGGGACGCCGAGGCCGCGGAGAAGGGCGGCTACGAGCACTTCATGATGAAGGAGATCTACGAGCAGCCCGCCGCTGTCCGCGATACGATCTCCCCGCGCCTCAAGGACGGCCAGATCGACCTGTCCGAGCTGGCCCTTGACGAGGAGGCCATCAGGAATGTCCATCGTCTCTACATCATCGGCTGCGGCTCCGCCTACCATGTCGGCATGGCCGCGCGCTATGTGTTTGAGAGCCTGGCACGCATCCCCGTCGAGGTCGATGTCGCCAGCGAGTTCCGTTACCGCAATCCCGTGCTCGAAAAGGACGCACTCGCTATGGTCATCAGCCAGAGCGGTGAGACCGCCGACACGCTGGCCGCCCTGCGCCTGTGCAAGGAGCGCGGTGTGCGTACCATCGGCATTGTGAACGTCGTCGGCTCCAGCATCGCCCGTGAGGCCGACGCCACAATGTACACCTGGGCCGGCCCGGAAATCTCCGTCGCTACCACCAAAGCCTACAGCACCCAGCTGGCGGCCTGCTACCTGCTGGCTACCGAGTTTGCCCGTGTGCGCGGCACGCTGGCGGACGGCCAGTATGAGCACCTCGTCACCGAGCTGGAGGCTCTGCCCGAGAAGATCGAAAAGACCCTGGCCGACAAGGAGCGTATCCAGTGGTTTGCCAGCAAGTACGCAAACGCCAAGGACGCCTTCTTCATTGGCCGCGGCCTCGACTACGCCGTCGCGCTCGAGGGCAGTTTGAAATTTAAGGAGATCAGCTACATCCACTCCGAGGCGTTCGCCGCGGGCGAGATGAAGCACGGCCCGATTTCTCTGGTCGAGAAGGGAACGCTGGTCGTCGGCATCCTGACCCAGCCGGACCTGTTTGAAAAGAGCGTTTCCAACATGGTCGAGGTCAAGAGCCGCGGTGCCTTCCTGATGGGCCTGACCACCTACGGAAATTACAGCATCGAGGACACTGCGGGCTTCACGGTCTACGTGCCCAAGACCGACCCGCACTTTGCCACGAGCCTGTCGGTCATTCCGCTGCAGCTGCTGGCCTACTACGTCAGCTGCGCCAAGGGATTGGATGTCGATAAGCCGCGCAATCTGGCCAAGAGCGTGACCGTCGAGTAAATCGTTTTCGTCCGTTTTACCAAAAATTTACCACGATTTTTATACAATATTAACCCCATTTGTCTGCCCAAAAGTAGGACAAATGGGGCCTTTTTGTGTTATAATAGCCTATATGACAATTTTGCCGGGCTGTATTGCGCCCGTTTTCAGATAGAAGAACGTATAGTAAGGATGGAATCGATGCAACAGGTCTCAAAACAACTGATAAAAGGGCTTCCGCGCCGCATCGCACTGATGCTGCTGGACTGCGGGCTCATTGTACTTTGCTACTGGCTGGCCGTCATGCTGCGCTTTGACAGCGGCGACGCCTACCGCCGCGTGGAGATACTGCGCGCCATGGCCCCGATGCTCTTATACGTCCTGCCCATTTATATGATCGTGTTCTGGTTCGGCGGACTGTATGAGATCATGTGGGAGTATGCCGGTATGCGCGACCTTGCACGCCTGACCTGCCTTTCCGGGCTGGCGACGGGCATCATCATGCTGTTCGATCTGATCTACCACAGCCGCCCGATCTCCGGCGCGGTGCTGATCTTCGGCGCGGTATTCAACACGGCGGCCATAGCGGGCGTACGGTTCCTGTGGCGGCTGGTCCTGACGATGCGCAACGCCAAGGCCAACAAGCCGGAGGACAACACGCCATTGCTCATTGTCGGTGCCGGCAACGCCGGTGCGTGGGCCGTCAACCTCTGCAAGACGAAAAATCAGAGCTTCGGCAACCCGGTCTGCATCGTTGACGACGACCTGACCAAAAAGGGCCTGCGCGTGCAGGGCGTACCGGTGCGCGGCACGATCTCCGACATACCGGAGCTGGTGCGCAAATATCATATCCTCGAGATCGTCATTGCCATCACGACGGTCAAGGGTGACCGTTTGAGCGAGATCATCAACCTCTGCAACTCCACCCACTGCCGCGTGCGGATGATCAGTGACCCGCAGGCTGTTGACGAGAACGGCAATCCTGTGGCGGCGGGCTTCCGTGAGCTGAACACGGCGGACTTCCTCTCCCGCGACGAGATCCAGCTGAACAATGCCCAGATCTCCGAGTACCTGCATGACAAGATCGTTCTCGTCACGGGCGGCGGCGGCTCCATCGGCAGCGAGCTTTGCCGTCAGATCATGCGCTACCAGCCCCGCCGTCTGCTGATTTTTGACATCTACGAAAACTGCGCCTATGAGCTGGAAACCGAGCTGAAAAACAAGTACGGCCCCGAGGCTCCTGTTATCACCCTCATCGGCTCCATCCGCGATAAAGCACGTCTGGACGATGTGTTCGACACCTATCATCCGTCCGTCGTCTTTCACGCGGCGGCGCACAAGCATGTGCCGCTGATGGAGATCAGCCCCGCCGAGGCCGTCAAGAACAACGTCTTTGGCACCAAGAACCTGCTGACCTCCGCCGCCGAGCACGGCGTGGAGCGGTTCGTCCAGCTCTCTACAGACAAGGCTGTCAACCCGACGAACGTCATGGGCTGCACCAAGCGCTTGTGCGAGATGCTGATCCAGACCTTCTCCCGGGCCACGTCGATGACCTGCGTTGCGGTGCGCTTCGGCAACGTGCTGGGCAGCCACGGCAGCGTTATCCCGCTGTTTGAGGAGCAGATCAAGCGCGGCGGCCCTGTGACCATCACGCATCCCGATATTGTCCGCTACTTTATGACCATCACCGAGGCTGCGCAGCTCGTTCTGCAGGCCGGCGGTCTGGCGAAGGGCGGCAGCATCTACGTGCTGGACATGGGCGAGCCGGTTAAGATCATGGATCTGGCCAACCGCCTGATACGCTTCTACGGCTACGAGCCGGGCGTAAATATGCAGGTCAAGGTCACCGGTCTGCGCCCCGGCGAAAAGCTGTACGAGGAACTGCTCATGGACTCCGAGCAGGACAAGATGGCCAAAACCGCCCACAACAAAATCTTCATCGCGCCGCCCATGCAGATCGATCTGGAAAAATTCTACACCGACCTGCAGCGGCTCAAGGACTCTGCCCTGCACAACAGCGACGAGGTCGTCGACGTTCTGCAGGAGATGGTCCCGACCTACCACCCCAACCGCCGCGTGCGCGCCGACCACACCGTTGTGGCCGCCACCGGCAACACCGCGCTTTTCTCCCGGGAGGAGATTGCGCAGAAGCTCCGGGAGACAGAGCATCCCGCCGAGGAGGGCTGATTTATGTACGAGCGTTACGGCAAGCGCCTGCTGGACATTATCCTTTCGCTGGCAGCCACGATCATTCTTGCAATTCCGATGGGGCTGGTCGCGCTGTGGATCAAGCTCGACTCCCCGGGGCCGGTCTTTTTCAAGCAGCGCCGCGTCGGCAAGGGCAAAACGCACTTTAACATCCTGAAGTTCCGCACGATGCGCGGCGACACCCCGCACGACGTTCCCACGCACCTTTTGAAAGATGCGGACAGCTACATTACCGGGAGCGGTGCCTTCCTGCGCAAGACGAGCCTGGACGAGCTGCCGCAGATCTACAACATACTGGCAGGGCAGATGAGCGTCATCGGCCCGCGCCCTGCACTGTACAACCAGTACGACCTGATCGAGGCGCGCGACAAGGTCCGCGCCAACGACATCCGTCCGGGCCTGACCGGCTTAGCGCAGGTCAACGGACGCGACGAGCTGCCGATTGACGTCAAAGCCCGCTACGACGGTGAGTACGCCGCCCATGTGACATTCTGGAATGATGTAAAGATTTTCTTCCGCAGCATCACCTATGTGTTCCAGCGCCGCGGCGTCGTCGAGGGCGGCACCGGTGCCATGAACCAGACAAAAGAGGAAAAATCGTCAAAATGACGGACGTTGTACCTGCCGGGAAAACACCGGCAGGTACATTTTTTGTGCTGATTTGAAAAATGTACAAGAAAATCTTGCGATTTTCGTGAAAATATGTTGCAAAAGCCAAGCGGATTGTGTAAAATATACATTATGATGTTTTGGTTTTCAGGCAGATTACCAAACGGCAATTTTGCCAAACACGCATAGCCCGCACTGCACACCGGTGCAGACTGTCTAAATAACAGCTAAAAGGGGAGTCACATATTATGGCAAACAGGGTATTCCAGAACGTGGTCTACCAGATGAAGGACGCAGTGGATCGTGTCGTCGGCGTGATTGATGAGACCGGCACCGTCATTTCCTGCTCTGAGCTGGGACAGATCGGTGAGGTGCGCGAGGGCGTGGCCGCTGTCCGCCAGACGGCCGGGGATGCTTTCGTGCGCGATGGGTATGCCTACCATCAGTTCTCCAACGCCAAGCACAATGATTACGCCGTCTTTGTCGAGGGCACTGACACTACCGCCGAGCAGTTCGCCGCCATGCTCTCCATCAGCCTGCAGAGCATCAAGCAGTACCACGACGAAAAATTCGACAAGACGAACTTCATCAAGAACGTCGTGCTCGACAACATCCTGCCCGGCGACATCTACGCCAAAGCGCGGGAGCTGCACTTTGTCTCCGACGTGCAGCGCGTCGTACTGCTGATCCGCGTGACCTCCGGCAATGATATTTCCGCCTACGATGTCGTCAGCGGTCTTTTCCCGGACAAACAGAAGGACTTCGTCTTTAATATCAGCGAGACCGACACCGTCCTGGTCAAGGAGATCAAGCCCGACAACAACACCCGCGATATGGAAAAGCTGGCTGCCTCCATCGTCGATACGCTGCAGGGCGACCATTACATCAAGGCCGTCGTCGGCATCGGTACGCCCATCGGCAACATCAAGGACCTGGCCTCCAGCTTTAAGGAAGCCCAGATTGCCATGGAGGTCGGCAAGGTGTTTGACACCGAGCGTCAGGTCATCAGCTATGACCATCTGGGCATTGCGCGCCTGATCTACCAGCTGCCTACGACGCTCTGCGAGGCATTCCTGCGCGAGGTGTTCAAGCAGGAGAGCATCGACTCCCTCGATGCCGAGACACTGTTCACGATCCAGCGCTTCTTTGAGAACAACCTGAACGTCTCCGAGACGAGCCGCGGTCTGTTCGTTCACCGCAACACGCTGGTCTACCGCCTTGAGAAGATCCGCAAGCTGACCGGCCTTGACCTGCGCAACTTCGATGATGCCATCGTCTTTAAGGTGGCGCTGATGGTCAAGAAATATCTGTCCGCCAACCCGGCCAAATATTGATTTTAAAAAAACTTTCACAAATGGCGCTGCACCGCAAGGCAGCGCCATTTTCCTGCTTTTTATAGCCGCAAAGCACCTTGACCGCAGGGGTCTGACATGGTATTCTATTATATGTATGACTGTAACCATAACAGCAAAGCCAAACCACGGCAGGAGAACCCCGAATGATCGATTTTGAACATGTATATAAAACCTACGAGACCCACAACGATGAGAACGTCGCGCTGGAGGACATCAACATCCATATTGACGAGGGCGAGTTCGTCTTTATCCTCGGCCATTCCGGCGCGGGCAAATCCACGTTTTTAAAGCTCATCCAGATGGAGGAGAAGCCCACCGAGGGCAAGGTCTTTATCAATGGGCAGGATTTAACGCGCATCAAGCGCCGCAAGGTGCCCTACCTGCGCCGCCAGATGGGCGTTGTGTTCCAGGACTTCCGCCTGATTCCCACCATGACCGTCTATGAGAATGTCGCCTTCGCCATGCGCGTGACGAACATCTCGACCAAAAAGATCAAGGACCGCGTACCGTTTGCACTCTCCCTTGTCGGTCTGGAGGACAAAATGGACCGCCTGCCGGATGAGCTCTCCGGCGGCGAGCAGCAGCGTGTGGCCGTTGCCCGCGCACTGGCGCACGGCCCCAAGCTCATCATCGCGGACGAGCCCACCGGCAACATCGACCCCGAAATGTCGATGGACATCATGCAGCTGTTTGAGGCCATCAACAAGGTCAACATCACCGTCGTCGTCGTCACCCATGAACACGAGCTCGTCCACAAGCTGGCCCGCAAGTACGGCAACCGCGTCATCACGCTGGCCAACGGCATGGTAGCCTCCGATACCGCTGACCCTGCTGCCGCGCGCCGCTACGCTGCCGCCATGGCCGAGCGCGAAGAGGACGACTACGAGTACGATGAGGACTGATTTGTAAGTAAGAGGGGACACCATGCGTTTTTCCAGTTTTATCTACTTAGTCGGCCAGGGCCTGCACAACTTGCGCGCCAACCGGCTGATGACCTTTGCCTCCATGGGCGTGCTGACCGTCTGCATGCTGCTGATCGGCGCAGCCTCGCTGCTGGGCATCAACATTGACCACATGGTCGAATACATCGGCAACCAGAACGAGACCGTCGTCTACATGGGCGGCACCGGCGAGAGCGAGGTCGCCACCGACGAGCAGATTGCCGCCGCCGACGCGGCCATCCGCAGCACGCCCCACGTTGTGAGCGTGACCTATATGTCGCCGGAGGACGTTCTGGCGACCTACAGCGATATGCTGAAGGATTACACAAACCTGCAGCAGGTCTTTGCCAACGACAACCCGTTCACTCCCAACTACCGCGTGACCGTGGACGACCCCGACAACATTGAGGAAGTCTCCGCCCAGCTCATGCAGATCGACGGCGTTTACAGCGTCAAGGCCCCGCTGGCTATGGCGGATACCTTCACGTCCCTGCAGAAGGTCATCAACTACGCCTGCTACGGCCTGGTCGCGGTGCTGGCCATCGTCTCCATCGTCGTCATCAACAACACGATCAAAATCACCGTCTTTAACCGCCGCAAGGAGATCGGCATTATGAAGCTCGTCGGCGCGACCAACGGTTTCATCCGCTTTCCGTTTTTTGTCGAAGGCGTCACCTCCGGCCTGATTTCGGCTGGCATTGCGTCCGGCATCGTCTGCGGCGCGTACTATGCACTCTGCCGCTGGTATGCCGAGAATCCGTCCAACCTCTCGCAGATGTTCGGCGGCACGCTTGTCCCGCTGGAAAGCGTCTGGTACTACATCGTCGGCGGCTTTGTGCTGCTGGGCTTCGTGCTCTGTGGCCTCGGCACCGCCACCAGCATCCGCAAGCATCTGAACGTATAACAGGGGATAAAGGGAACGTATAAGACCATGAAGCATGTAAAACACGGCAAAAAGCTGATTTCGCTTCTGCTGAGCGCGGCTGTCGCCATGAGCATGACGCTTTCCACCGTCATGACGCCGCTGGCCGCCTCCTCCAGCGTCAGCGACCTGCGCCAGAAGCTGCAGGAACTGCAGACTGAGCAGGAAAAGGTCAACCAGCAGCTCAAGGACGCGCAGAGCAACAAGGCCGACGCTGAGGCGCTCAAAACGCAGCTTGAGCAGCAGAAGGCACTGATTTTGAGCCAGATCAGCAACCTGTCCGAGCAGATCGGTTCTTTGGATGAGGAAATCGTCAACAAGCAGGACGAGATTGACCGGAAGCAGCAGGAGGTCGACCAGAAGCAGGCCGAATACGACCAGCGCTGGGCGGACTTTAAAGACCGTATGCGTGCGATGCAGCGTCTGAATGACGGCGGCTCCATCGCACTGTTGTCCAGTGCCACCAACCTGTACCAGCTGCTGACCTTTGCCACCACATTGGATCAGATCGTTAATAAGGACGAGGACACCTGCCAACAGCTTGAAAATGAACACGCCGAGCTGGAGCAGCAGCGCGCCGAGCTGGAGCAGGCCAAGGCGGACCTGGAAGCCACGCAGGCCGATCTGGAGACCCAAAAGACCGCGCTGGACGGCAAGACGAATGAGCTTGCCCAGAATATCTCCCAGACCGACGCCAACATTTCCGCAGCGGATGCCGAGATCGAGGCCAACAAGGCGGCCCTGATCGAAGCCAACAAGGCCGTGGATAAGGCTGCTGCCGAGCTGGACGCCGCGCTGAACGCCGCCAACCAGGCTTACGGCAATGCGTCCATCCAGTGCTCGCTGGACTTTGGCCGCCCGCTGGCCACCTATAAGTACGTCTCCTGCTACTTCGGCGGCAACGGCCACCGCGGCACCGATTACGCCGCACCGGGCGGCACCGAAATCTACGCCGTCTCCGGCGGTGTCGTCACCGCTGCGGCCTACCACTGGAGCTGGGGCTACTACGTGCAGGTCTACCACGGCAAGGATGACAACGGCAATACTTATTCGACGCTGTACGCCCACATGAACAGCGCGCCCGTTGTCAGCGTGGGCCAGCCCGTGGAAAAGGGCAAGGTCCTTGGTTATGTCGGCTCCACCGGCAACTCCACAGGCAACCATCTGCACCTGGAAATGAAGGTCAACAACGTCCTGGTCAATGTCATGAACTACCTCTCATAACGAAAGGGGAATCTGTATGAAGCCGCAGAAGCACAAAACCTCCGTGCGTATTTTCTGCCTTGTAGTCGCCGTTCTGATGATACTCAGCCTTTTCTCTACGGTATTTTTCTCACTAGCCTACGGGGCATAACGCAAACACAGTAAGGAGCCATCAGACCCATGAGCAAAAAAATCAGTCTTGGCGTGGCGGCCACCATTGCCATCATTGCAATGGCCGTCACCTTCTCGCTGACCATGGTCGTGTCCATGAAGATGTTCAACACCACAGTGTCCAGCGTCAAAAACAAGGAGCGCCAGTACAACAAGCTGTCCGAAATTGATCGTTTTGTCCGCGCTGGGGAGTATTTCACCATCGACGAGGACACCCTGAATGACCGCTTGGCTGCGGGCTACATGAACGGCATCAACGACAAGTACGCCGTCTACTACACCGCCAAAGAATACAGCGAGAAGCAGTCTGTGGAGAAGGGCACACTGACCGGCATCGGCGTCGCTGTCGTCAATGACACATCCTCCGGCTACGCCCGCATCATCCGCCTGTATGACAACTCGCCCGCCGCAGAGGCCGGGATGCAGGTCGGCGGCTTCATCACCGCTATCAACGATGAGTCGACGCGCAACATCACCTCCACCGCGCGCCTGACCTCCAAGCTGCTGGGTGAGGAGGGTACGACCACCACGATCACCTACCTGACGCCGGACCGCCAGGAGCAGCAGCTGAATCTTGTCCACTCCAACTACAAAACACCCTCCATCTACACCCGTCAGATGGTCGCGGACACCTGCGGGTACATCCGCATTGACGCCTTCACCTCCGGCACGGCCAGCGAGTTCAAGGCTGCTGTGGATGAGCTGCTGCAGCAGGGAGCGAACAGCCTTGTCTTTGACCTGCGCGACAACAACGGTGAAAACCTGAACGCCGCCCTTGTGGCCGCGGATTACTGTGTGCCCTCCGGTGAGATTGCCAAGCAGCAGGACAGGGACGGCAATGTGACCGTGCTGCGTATGTCCGATGAGACCGAGATTAACGTTCCGATCGTCTGCCTTGTCAACGGCTCCACCGCGGGCAGTGCCGAGCTGTTCGCCAATGCCCTGCGCAAGATGGCCGGTGCGACGCTCGTCGGCACCAAAACTGCGGGTAAGGGCGTCGTTCTGAGCGACGCCCAGAGCTTCTCCGACGGCTCCGCCGCTTACATCACGGTGGGCCTGCTGCTCGATAACGAGGATCAGACCTGGAATGAGGAGGGTCTGCGCCCCGACATTGACGCCGCGCTCTCCGTTGACGAGCAGAACGCCTACTACGATTACACACTTGATACTGACCCGCAGATCAGCAAGGCCGTCAACGCGGCCACGGCACTGGCCGGGCAGAACTGATTTTTATTGACTCGGAAAGGACGTCCACCGTGCCCACATTGACTGACCTGTCCACCATCCGTGACCTCTGCGCACGGTATGACTTTGCCCTGTCCAAAGGCTTCGGCCAGAATTTCATCATCAACCCCGGCATCTGCCCCCGCATTGCGGAGGCCGCCGGTATCGGCCCCGGCTGGGGCGCACTTGAGGTCGGCCCCGGCATCGGCGTGCTGACCGAGCAGCTTTGCAAGCGTGCGGACAATGTCGTCTCCATCGAGGTCGACAAGCGTCTGCCGCCGCTGCTGGAAGAGACGATGGCCGACTACGACAACTTCAAGCTCATCCTGAACGACGTGCTGAAGGTCGATTTGAAGGCTCTGCTGGCCGAGGAGTTCGGCGGCAAGCCCGTCGCCGTCTGTGCCAACCTGCCGTACTACATCACCAGCCCGATTCTGATGCGTCTGCTGGAGGAAAAGCTGCCTATCCAGAACATTACCGTAATGGTGCAGAAGGAGGCCGCACAGCGCCTCTGCGCCGCCCCCGGCACGCGGGATGCGGGTGCAATCAGCTACGCCGTGGCCTATTACGCCGAGCCGAAGCTGTTGTTCAGCGTCCAACCCGGCAGCTTTTACCCCGCCCCCAAGGTGACAAGCGCCGTCATCCGCCTGGATGTGAGGGAGAAGCCCGCCGTAACCGTGCCGAACGGCGACGAAGCCGCCTTCTTCGCGCTGATCCGCGCCGCCTTCTCCCAGCGCCGTAAGACCGCCGCCAACGCCATCGCCAATGGCCTGCACCTGCCCAAGGCGCAGGTCATCTCCGCCCTGCAGGCCGCCGGTCTTGATGAGCGTTCCCGCCCCGAGCAGCTGACACTGGAGAATTACTGCGCTCTGCAGACGGCACTGGCAAACACTTAAAACAGCAAAGCAAAACGCCCGGTAAGCATTACGCCTACCGGGCGTTTTTTAGGAGTATATAGAGTAGGGTGCAATAAGGAAAAGCTTCTCTAAATATTCCTCAAAAACAATCCATCAGCTTTATGTACAGCAGCAGCTGTTACAATATCCTGAGTTCAATCCTGACTCCGCGTTATGTGATTCTACTGCGTTTACGACTTGTTTACGACCTGTTTTTTACTGTTTAGGACGCAAAAAGACATAAAAAAACAAGAAAAAGCGCGTTGCAAAGTGGATTTGCTTTGCTAACACGCTTTTTTAAGTGGAGCTAGTAACAGGAATCGAACCTGCAACCTGCTGATTACAAATCAGCTGCACTGCCAATTGTGCTATACTAGCGGGAACTCTAATATAATATCACAATCGGCAGGGGTTTGTCAAGGGTTACAGCAGCTCCACGCCCGAATTCCTGCATGCCTGTACCGTAGCGTCATCCCACAGGCTAACCTGTACCTCGCCGACATGGACCTTGCCCAGCAGCAGCATGCACAGGCGGCTCTGGCCAATGCCGCCGCCCATTGTCAGGGGCAGGGTGCCATCCAGCAGCAGTTTGTGGAAGGGCAGCTCCGCGCGCTGCGGGCAGCCTGCGGCATCCAGCTGGCGGCGCAGGACGTCGGCGTCAACACGGATACCCATACTGGACAGCTCCAGTGCGCAGTCCAGCGGCTTGTGCCAGAACAGGATGTCGCAGTTCAGCGTCCAATCATCATAGTCGGGCGCGCGTCCGTCGTGGGGCTGGCCGCTCTTGAGCCTGCCGCCGATCTGCATGATGCAGACGGTTCCATGCTCTTTGGCAAAGGCATTCTCGCGCTGCTTCGGCGTGAAGTCCGGGTACCTGTCCTCGAGCTCCTGCGTCGTAATAAATGCCACCTCGCGGCGCAGGTGGATGTTGTTTTTCAGCTCGGGGAACTTCCAGCGCAGCTCGTCAGACGTTGCGCAGACAGCGTCCACGATGTCCCGCACGGTCTCCTGCAGAAATTCCAGCGTGCGCTGGTCGGCAGTGATAACGCGCTCCCAGTCCCACTGGTCCACGTAGATGCTGTGCAGGTTGTCCAGCTCCTCGTCGCGGCGGACGGCGTTCATATCGGTCACAATGCCCTGACCGGGGCGGAAGCCGTACTTGTACAGGGCGTAGCGCTTCCACTTAGCCAGACTGTGGACGACCTCGGCCTGTTCGTTCAGGCTGGGCACATCGAACGAAACAGGGCGCTCGACGCCGTTCAGGTCATCATTCAGACCGCTGCCCTGCATGACAAACAGGGGAGCCGTGACACGCTTGAGGTGCAGCGCCATGCAGAGCTTCTCCTGAAAGATCGTCTTGATGAGGCCGATGGCCTTCTGGGTGTCATACAAACCCAGAAGGCTTTGGTATCCTTCCGGAATGGTAATGTGACTCATAATACATCCTCCTATTTCTTTCCCGGTGTATGGTTTTATGCCTTGGCGAACTGGCTCTCGTACAGCTGCTTGTAGAAGCCGCCCTGCGCCAGCAGTTCTTCGTGGGTTCCGCGCTCAATGATGTTGCCGGCCTTCATGACCAGGATCTGGTCAGCGTTCTTGATGGTAGACAGGCGATGGGCCACGATAAAGCTCGTGCGGCCCTTCATCAGTTCCTCAAAGGCATCCTGCACCAGCACCTCGGTACGGGTGTCGATGCTGGACGTTGCCTCATCCAGAATCAAAATTGGCGGGCGTCGCAGCATGACACGGGCAATGCAGAGCAGCTGCCGCTGGCCCTGGCTGATGTTGCCGCCGTCCTCGGCTACCTGCGTGTCGTACCCGTTGGGCAGGCGGCAGATAAAGCTATGGGCGTGCGCCTTCTTGGCCGCGGCGATGATCTCCTCCCGGGTCGCATCCGGCTTGCCGTAGGCGATATTCTCCGCAATCGTACCGGCCTTCAACCAGGTCTCTTGCAGCACCATGCCCAGGTTGCCGCGCAGGCTGTCGCGGGTCACATTGTCGATGGAATACCCGTCGACGCGCAGCGTACCGCCGTTGATCTCATAAAACCGCATCAGCAGATTGACCAGTGTCGTCTTGCCGCAGCCCGTGGGGCCGACCAGCGCAATGCGCTGACCCGGCGCAACCTTCAGGTTCATATCCTCGATCAGCGGCACATCGTCCAAATAGCGGAACCTGACGTGGTCAAACTCCACGCTGCCCGCGCCGTGGGGCAGGGCAACAGCATCCGGGCCATCGGGCACGATGGGCGTCTCGTCGATCAGGTCAAACACGCGCTGCGCACAAGCCAGCGCGTTCTGCAGTTCGGTCATAACGTCCGAAATGTCATTGAACGGCTTCGTGTACTGGTTGGCGTAGTTCAGAAAGACCGACAGCTGGCCCACCGTGATGCCGCCGGCAATGGCGACGAACGCACCCAGCACGCCGACGTCGGCGTAGACCAGCGCATTCACAAAGCGGGTGCAGGGGTTCGTGGTAGAGGAGAAGAACGTCGCCTTGACGCCGCACTTCTGCAAATCGAGGTTGATCTTATCGAAGCGTTCCTCGGCGCGGCGCTCATAGCCGAACGCGCGGACAAGATGCTCGTTGCCGACCAGTTCTTCGACCAGACTCGTCATTTCGGCGCGGGTCTCGCTCTGCACCTTGAACATAGAATAGGTGTGGGTAGCAATGAACCGCGCGACGAAAATCGACAGCGGCGTCAACGCCACAACGACCAGCGCAATGCGCCAGTCGATGAACAGCATGACTCCCAGCGTGCCCAAAATCGTCAGCACGCCGGTGAACAGCTGGGTAAAGCCCATCAGCAGACCATCGCTGAACTGCTCCACATCGGTGGTAATGCGGCTGATAGCATCGCCGGGGCGGTGGGCATCCATATATTTGAGTGGCAGAATCTCCAGCTGGCCAAACGCACGGACACGCATATCACGCACGACCTGAAAGGTAATGCGGTTATTGACGACATTCATCAGCCACTGGGCCAGCGCTGTGCAGGCAATCGTGGCAGCCATCGCTATCGCAATTTTGCCAAGGCCCGCAAAATCAACCTGACCGGGTCCCAGGATCAAATCCACGGCCTTACCGGACAGTACCGGGGCCAGCAGAGTCGTGACCACTGTGATCAGCGCAAAGGTCAGCGTCAGGATGACCATGCCGGTGTAGGGGCGGATCAGCTTCAGGACGCGATGGATCGTATTCTGGTCCAGCTTTTGCTTTGTCTTGCTCATAGCGTCTTTGCCACCTCCTCCTTGCTCAACTGGCTCAGGCAGATTTCCTTATAGACCTCGCAGCTGCGCAGCAGCTCGGCATGGGGCGCGTCGCCAACCAGCTTACCGTCATCCAGCACCAGAATGTGGTCGGCGCGCTGCACGCTGGCCGCGCGCTGGGAGACGATAAACACGGTCATGCCGTGCGTTTCCTCTTTGATTGCCTTGCGCAGGGCTGCGTCCGTTGCAAAATCCAGCGCCGAGGCACTGTCATCCAGAATCAGGATCTTCGGCTTTGGTACCAGCGCGCGGGCAATCGTCAGGCGCTGGCGCTGGCCGCCGGAGAAGTTGCGGCCCGCGGTCTCCACCGGCGCATCCAGCATGCCGGGTTTGCCGCGGACAAACTCCGCCGCCTGGGCTATCTCCAGCGCCTGCCAGATTTCCTCGTCGGAAGCTCCGGGGGCGGCCCACTGCATATTGTCGCGGATCGTACCTGTAAACAGCACGGCCTGCTGGGGCACGACGCCCACCAGCCTGCGCAGCTGTGCAAAGCTGTACTGCTTTACATCATGGCCGAACAGCGCAACGCCGCCGTTGTCGGCATCGTAGAAGCGGCAGACCAGGTCGATCAGCGTCGATTTGCCGCTGCCCGTACCGCCGATGACGCCGATGGTCTCACCGGGCCTGGCCGTGAACGTGATGTCCGTCAGGCTCGGTGCACCGGCATCCTTGTAGGTGAAGGTGACGTGCTCAAACTTAGCTGCTTCGGCAGCGTCGTTCACCGCAAGCTCTGCCGTGCCGGGATCCTGCATCGTCGTGTGAGTGTTCAGAATCTCATTGACGCGCATACCGCTGGCCAGTGCGCGGGTGACCGAAACGACCAGATCCGCCAGACGCAGCAGGCTCAGCAGAATCTGGCTCATATAGTTGATAAGGGCAATGACCTCGCCCTGCGTCAGCTTACCGGCATCGACCTCCACACCGCCGCGCAGCAGCAGCGCCACAACGGCCAGATTGACGACGAGATAGGTCAGCGGGTTCATCAGCGCCGAAATACGGCCTGCCGCAAATTGCAGCTTTTTCAGATGGTCATTTGTCTCCACAAAGGCGGCCAGCTCGTCCGCCTGGCGGGCAAAGGCACGCACCACGCGCGCGCCGACGTAGTTTTCGCGCGTCAGCAGCGTCACACGGTCCAAGCCGTTCTGGGCCTCATGGTAGATGGGCACGGTCACGCGCATGATGGCCCATATAATAAGCGACACCATGATCGTAACACCGATGAAAAGCAGCGTCAGCTTCGGACTGATGGAGAACGCCATAATAAGCGCGCCGATCACGATGAACGGCGAGCGCAGCAGCAGACGCAGCGTCAGGTTGACGCCGTTCTGTACCTGATTGATGTCGCTCGTCATGCGGGTGACAAGCGTCGGGGTGCCGATGCCGTCCAGCTCGCTGTAGCTCAGCGTGCCAATATGGCGGAACAGGTCCTTGCGCAATGCCGTGCCAAAGCCCAGCGCCGCCTTTGCGGAGAACCACTGTGCCGTCAGGCTGCTGGCCAAGCCGATAGCAGCCAGCAGGACCAGCAGGCCGCAACGCGTCCAGATGAAGGCTGCATCCTCGTTTTTGATGCCCGTGTCAATGATGCTGGCAATGACCAGCGGCACAAACAATTCAAAACAGGCTTCCAGCATCTTGAAAAGCGGCGCTAACAGGGCTTGCTTCTCATAGCCCTTGATGTAGCGCATCAATTTGTGCATTGAAAACCACCTCATACGTAAAAATAAAAATAATCAGTTTATTATACCACGGTTTTCTCAATTTGTCTTGCAGAATCCCCCAGATTTCGATGATTATTTATTGGCCCGGCGTCTATACTTTCAATGGGTACTTTTCAGAGGAGGATTTGCAGATGTTCTGGGTCTACAGATATAAAGGTTTTTCCTTCACGGCGGCACGCACCGTGCACACGGCGCTGGTGCTGGCGGGGCAGCAGGGGTGCAGCCAGGCGGATACCGGCCATTTGCTGCTGGCGCTGGTGCAGACAGCACAGGGGACAGCGGCGGATTTTCTGCGCCGCAAGCGGGTGACATCCACCGCCCTGGCCGAGCATACCGCCGCCCACGCGCTGGGCCGTCCGCGCCGCCTGCACAGCCGGGACCTTGCCCCCGAGCTGAGCAAGGCCATGGAGTTTGCCGTGCTGGGTGCGCACGCGGCCAGTGCCGCCAGGGCGGAGAACGAGCACCTGCTCTGCGCCATCCTCGAGGATTCGTCCTGCACGGCCAGCCGGTGGCTGGCCGCTCTGGGCATCGAGCTGCCGCAGGCCGCGCGGGAATGCCGCCAGCTTTCCGGTCAGCTTGTGCTGCCCGCCCAGCCGCGGATGGCTGCCTCCCGCACGGGCCGCCCCAGCGATAAATACGGCCGCGACCTGACGCGCCTCGCACAGGAGGGGCGGCTCGACCCGGTGCTCTGCCGTGATGCCGAGCTGGATCGCATGATTGAAATTCTCTGCCGCCGCCAGAAAAACAACCCCTGTCTCCTGGGTGAGCCGGGTGTCGGCAAGTCTGCGCTGGCGGAGGCACTGGCGCAGCGGATCGCCGCGGGGCAGATCACCCCGGCACTGCGCGGCAAGCGGGTGCTGGCGCTGGACATGGCGTCGATGGTCGCGGGCACCAAATATCGCGGCGACTTTGAGGAGCGGTTCAAGAACCTGTTGGAAGAACTGTACCGTGACCGCTCAACGATTTTGTTTATCGATGAAATCCACATCATTGCCGGGGCCGGGGCGGCGGAGGGAGCCATTGACGCCGCCAGCATCTTAAAGCCGATGCTGGCACGCGGCGAAATTCAGCTCATCGGCGCGACCACGCCTGAGGAATACCGCAAAACCATCCAGAAGGATTCCGCGCTCGAGCGCCGCTTTGGAAGGGTCATGGTCGAGGAGCCCACCCCTGCTGCCGCGGAAACGATTCTGGCCGGACTGATGCCGCGGTATGAGCGCTACCACGGTGTCAGCATCCCGCCCGAGGCCATCCACGCCGCGGTGGAGCTGAGCGTGCGTTACCTGCCCGGGCGGTATCTGCCCGACAAGGCCATTGACCTGCTGGACGAAGCCGCCGCGGCCCGCCGCATTGCCGATGCCAGCGGGGGCCGCCGGGCACTGACCCCCGCCGATATTGCAAGGGTCGTCAGCAAGGCCAGCGGCGTGCCCGCAGAGCGCGTGGGCGAAGCCGAGAGGGAGCGTCTTGCCAATCTGGAACAGCGCCTTGCCGCCGAGGTCATCGGCCAGCCGCAGGCCGTG
>ERZ772865.1321-NODE-1321-length-25382-cov-21.713863_pt1 | contig 25382 bp, 18 predicted proteins | sample MGYA00512133_ERZ772865 | MGnify/ENA primary metagenome ERZ772865 (study PRJEB29015, sample SAMEA2737722) | human gut metagenome | biome: human gut; feature: human-associated habitat; material: faeces | place: China | collected 2012 ...
CAGCGCGAAAAATTCGCTTCGCATCTTGGCGCATTCTCATTTGGAAATAGTATAATCACATCAAAAAGGGCGGTTCGGAAGTAAACTCCGAATCGCCTTTTCGTATACCGTTTCCATCAATTAACACGCGGAAAAAGTATGCAAGAGCGCTCAACTCAATCGCAAAATGGGTGTCGAGAGGGTCGAAGCCCCTTCGCGGGTGCAGGGCAGAGCCTCTGGCAGGTTCAAGGGCAGCGCCCTCGGGGTCTCCTTACTCCACCGTCACCGACTTCGCCAGATTGCGCGGCTTGTCAACGTCGCAGCCGCGGCTGACCGCCATGTAGTAGGCGAACAGCTGCACGGGGATAATCGCCAGCAGCGGCAGCAAGTCCGAAGCTGCGTCCGGGATGACCCAGAGTTCGTCCGCATCCTTCGCGGCGCGGTCGCGCAGGGCTTCCGGGCAGACAATGAGGACTTTCGCGCCGCGGCTCTTTACCTCGCGCACGTTCGAGAGCGTTTTATCTGCCAGATGCTCCTGCGTCAGCAGCGCGCAGACCAGCGTGCCCTGTTCAATCAGCGCGATTGTGCCGTGCTTCAGTTCCCCCGCCGCATACGCTTCGGACATGATGTAGCTGACTTCCTTCAGTTTCAGCGACGCTTCCATTGCCAGCGCGTTGTCCAGCCCGCGCCCGATGTAGAATACATGCTGACGGTCGTGGTACAGGCTGGAGAAGCGCTGCACCGCGGGTTCGAGCGCCATCACCTGCTCCGCCAGCGTGGAAATGTCCGCCATCTGCCGCAGAAGCTCCGATGCTACGCTCTCCGTTAGATGTCCGCGCTTCACGCCGAGGTCAATCGCCAGCAGCACCATCATTTCCACTTGCGTGATGTATGCTTTTGTGCTCGCGACGGCGATTTCCGGCCCCGCGTAGGTGTACATGACGCAATCCCCAGCGGTACGGGCAATCGACGAGCCGACGACGTTTGTCAGCGCCATCACTTTCGCGCCCAGCCGCTCCGCCTCGCGCATGGCGGCCAACGTGTCCGCCGTTTCGCCGCTCTGCGAAATGGCAAGGAAGCAGTCGCCCGCGCCCAGAATCGGGTTGCGATAGCGGAACTCGGATGCTACATCCACCACCACGGGCAGCCGCGCCAGTTTCTCGATTACATATTTGCCGACAACACCCGCGTGGTATGCCGTGCCGCAGGCGACAATCGTCAGCGTGCGCAGGGAATTCGCTTCTTCCGCCGAAATCGGGAACGCGCCGGGGCGAATCGCCATTTTTTCTGCGTCGACGTGGGCGGAAAACGTCTTTTTCAGCGCGGCGGGCTCTTCGTGAATCTCCTTGAGCATGAAGTGCGCATAGCCGCCTTTTTCCGCCGCTTCCACGTCCCAATCAACGTGAATGGGCTTGAGCGCGCGCTCGTTGCCGAAATGGTCGTATACGCGTACGCCGCTCCGGGTCAGCACGGCGACTTCGCGTTCATCAAGCAGCTCCACCGTCCGCGTGTGGCGAATCAGCGCTGGAATGTCGCTGCCGACGTACTGTGCGCCGTCCGACAGCCCGACGACAAGCGGAGAATCCTTGCGTGTGCAGTAGAGCGTATCCGGCGCCTCGGCGTTCAGAACGCACAATGCGTAGCTGCCTTCGAGCATTGTCTGCGCGTGCAGAATGGTCGAGAGCATGTCGCCGTCGTAAAGCGTATGCAGCAGATGGGCGATTACCTCCGTGTCCGTTTCGGATACGAACACGCAGCCCTTCGCCTTCAGCTGAGTGCGCAGCTCCTCGTAGTTCTCGATGATGCCGTTGTGGACGACGGCGATATGCCCTTTCATGTCCGTGTGCGGATGGGCGTTGATGTCGTTTGGTTCGCCGTGGGTTGCCCAGCGCGTGTGACCGATGCCGATGGTGCCGGGCAGGGGATTTGATGCCACCCGCGCGGCAAGGTTCGCCAGCCGTCCCTTCGCCTTGCTTAGCCGAATAACGCCGCCGTCCATGACCGCAATGCCCGCGCTGTCATAGCCGCGGTACTCCAATCGGGAAAGTCCGTCCAATAAAATGTCCTGCGCCTGCTGCGCGCCAATATAGCCAACGATGCCGCACATAGGGAATCGCTCCTTCCAAGTCGAATAAGACGTTATAATACAAGTTCAACCTGTTGTATTATACGCTGATTTCGATGAAAATGCAACACCCATGTGCGTCTTTTTTTACGGGTCAGGAAAAACGCCGTTTTGCAGCACTTTTTCGGGGTCAACCGCCGTATCGCCGACGACAATCCGCAGGTGCAGGTGCGCTGGAAGGTCATATTCCTCCGGCATCGTGCGCCCGATGAAGCCAATCGTCTGCCCAGCGCGAACCGGATCGCCCGCGCGAATCGCGTAGAGCATCGACAGGTTCGCATAGCGCACGAGGACGCCGCCGTGGTCGATTTCCGCATACGCGCCGAAAATGCCGCTGTCCGCACAATTGATGACGGTGCCATCCGCCATGGCGCTGACTTTCGCACCCTCCGCACCAGCGTAATCCGCCGCATCGTGCAGCGCCCACAAGCCCGTGGTGCTGCTTTGCCGCATCCGCGTGTTGTCGAAGGGACGCAGCAGCGTCATGCTTTCGAGCGGCGTGGTAACGCTGCGGACGGTGGGGGAGACTGTCGGCGCGGGCGTGGCGGTCTGCGCACTGTCAAGCGACTGCTGGAGCAGCTGCGCAGCGGATATGTCGCCGGAGATGGGCGGGGTCGGCGTGACGCGTGCGAATTCCGCCTGCCGCGTCCACAGCGCCGTGCCGACAATCACCGAGACGCATAGCAGCGCCATCAGCAGAAATGTCCACTGCTCCCGGCGCAGATGCAGCGCGCGGAAAAGTGAACGAAAATGACGGTCAGCCATGAGAAAATCACCTCAACCATGCCGTGTAGGGCGTTTTCTCCTATTATGAACCGGAGAAACCTGTTTTATCCATCCGCGTCAGCTGCGTGCCGGGGTAGTAGTGCGCCAAAATCTCCGCGAAATCCGCGCCGTCCGCCGCCATTGCCTGTGCGCCTGCCTGCGATAAGCCGACGCCGTGCCCGTATCCGACGGTGTGGAAAACGATGCGGTCGCCATCCGCCTCCCAAGTAAAATAGGTGCTTCGCAAGGAGAGCACTTTGCGGAAATCAGCGCCGCGGACAGTTTGACTGCCAACCAGCAGCGTCGCGACGCGCCCGGAAGCGGTCGTGGATTGCAGACGAATCGCGCTGGGCAGCGTGTCCGCCGTCACGCCGCAGCCGGGAAAAGCGCGCAGGAGCAGATCTGCCGCTTCCTCGCAGGAGAAGGATGTGTCGGCGCGGAATCCGGCGTACCCCTCTTCGCCGGGACTGTCTACGCTGACCAGATACGGCTTGGCGGATGCGAACACGGCGGCGGCATCTTCAGTTTTTCCGCCGGAACAGGCGTGGTACAGCACCTCGATGGGCAAGCCGCCGCTGGTGAGCAGCAAGCCGTCTGTTGCGCGGACCGCGCGGTCAATGCGCGCGCGGAGGACGACGTACTCGCTGCCCCAGCGGGCTTGCAGCTGCGCATCCGTCTGGTACGCCTGACAGCACGCGCTGTCCGTGCAGATATCGCAGTCCGGGTGGCGGACGCACCCGTTTCCGCCGAACGCGCGGCTCTGCGCGACGGCACGCGTCCGGGCGGCAATGGCTTGACATTTGAGCGCTTCCGGCGCGTAATTCGCGGGCATCTCTGCCGCTAATGCGCCGAAAACGTAGTCTTCCAGCGGCAGCAGGCGGATTTCCTCCGCATCGGCGAAGTAGACCCGAAGTGTTAAGCCGCTGTCAAGCGCGGAATCGGTCGGCGCGGCACAGGAAGAAAGCATCAGGATACACACAAGAAACGACAACAGCTGTTTTTGTTTCATGGGCACACAACCTTTTCGCAGAAATTTCGGGAAATGTTCGGATTGCACAAATCGCCGCACGGGGGAAACAGTTTTCGCTCCGACGGCGCAAAACCAGTTTATGCGCGGAAAATTTCGTGCATGAGCAGGAATTTATGTCGGCAATGGCGAAATACTTACCGCATCGTCTACGGTCAAAATGAACGCACTTTCCGAAAATCACAAAAAATGCAGGAGAAAATGCTGAATATGACTTGACGAAAATGCATAAAAGTGATTCAATAGTAAGTGAAAAGAGTGAAGAAAGCAAACGCGGCTCTCCGTGATTGCAGGCGGAGGAACGCAACGCAAGCAAAGGCAGGTGTAACTATGCGCTACAACGGCCCGACCGCCGCGGTGCGGGATCAGTTCCATCAGGGAACGAACCGCAGAGCCTATGAGATGCTCGGCGCGCACCCGGTGACGCAGGACGGACAGGAAATGTGGCATTTCGCTGTCTGGGCGCCGAACGCACGGGCAGTTTCTCTCATTGGCGAATTCAACCAGTGGGACAGAAAAAAAACGCCCATGCAGAAGGTCTACGACGGTACATGGGAAGTGCGGCTGCCCGCGGAAACCTTCGACGTGAAGAGTGACCCGAAACGCTATGATTATCCCGACGCTGCAAAGAAACTGACAACCTACAAATATTGCATTCAGGCGCAAGACGGGACGTGGCAGGACAAGGCTGACCCCTATGGGTTCGCCATGCAGATGCGCCCCGACACTGCCAGCCGTATTTACGACCTGAGCGGCTACCGCTGGGGCGACGCAGACTGGATGGAGGCGCGCAAGTCCTACGACCCGTACCACAGTCCGGTGAACATCTACGAAATGCACCTCGGCTCGTGGCGGCGGCACAAGGACGGCACGTTCCTGACCTATACGGAGATTGCCGAACAGCTTGTGCCGTACCTCAAAGAAATGGGCTACACGCATGTGGAGTTCATGCCGGTGATGGAGCATCCGCTGGATATGTCGTGGGGCTATCAGGTGTCCGGCTACTATGCGGCGACGGCGCGCTTCGGCGAACCGAAGGAGCTGATGGCGCTCATTGACGCGCTGCATCAGGCGGGCATCGGCGTGCTGCTGGACTGGGTTCCCGCGCATTTCCCGCGTGACGCAATGGGACTGCGCCGCTTCGACGGTACGCCCTGCTATGAGCATCCCGATCCCCGGCGCGGCGATATGCCGCAGTGGGGGACGCACATGTTCGACTACGCGCGCGGCGAGGTCAACTCGTTCATGCTCTCCAACGCCTGCTTCTGGCTGGAGTGGTATCACGCCGACGGGCTGCGTGTGGATGCAGTCACGTCCATGCTGATGTACGACTTCTGCCGTGAGCCGGGGCAATGGCTGCCCAACAAGTACGGCGGACACGAGAATCTCGATGCCATTGCTTTCCTGCGCCGGATGAATGAAACCGTCTACCGTGATTTCCCCGGTGTGATGATGGTGGCGGAGGAATCCAGCGCCTACCCGATGGTCACGCGCCCGATTTATCTGGGCGGGCTGGGCTTCGGGTTCAAGTGGAACATGGGCTGGATGAATGATATGCTGGCGTATATCAAGCTCGACCCGGTCTACCGCAAGTATCACCACGACAAGCTGACGTTCTCGCTGATGTACGCCTTTTCGGAGAATTACATCCTGCCGTTTAGCCACGACGAGGTGGTACACGGCAAGCACTCGATGCTGGACAAGCAGCCGGGCGACTTGTGGAAGAAGTTCGCAGGACTTCGCGCACTGTATGGCTACACGATGGCGCATCCGGGCAAGAAGCTGCTGTTCATGGGCGGCGAGTTTGGGCACTTCATCGAGTGGAAGTATGACGACCAGCTGGACTGGTTCCTGCTGCTGTACGAGAATCATCCGCAGGTGCAGCAGTGCTGCAAGCGCCTGAACGAAATCTACCGCACGACGCCCGCGCTCTACCAGATTGATGACAGCTGGGACGGCTTCCAGTGGATTCAGGCGAACGACAGCGATAACTCCATCGTTGCGTTCCTGCGCACGGATAAGCGGGGCAACTCGCTCCTGTGCGTGACGAACTTCACGCCCGTGTTCCATCCGCAGTACCGCATTGGGCTGCCGCAGATGGGTACGCTGACGGAGTGCTTCAACACCGACCGCAAGGAATACGGCGGCTCGAATCAGTACAACAACTGGGCGATTCGCACGGAAGAAGAGCAGCTTCAGGATTTCCAATACAGCTGCGATATCTGCGTGCCGCCGCTCGCGACGGTGTACTTCACCTATCAGCGCGACCCGCTGCCGGAGAAGGCGAAGAAAGCGCGCGTTATCCCGGAAATCGCGGATGTGCCGCCAAAGAAAACATCCAAAACGGCAAAGAAACCGCAGCCCCTGCCGGAAAAGTCCGCCGGCAAAGCCAATTCCATTTCCATCGGCTGAATCGGCGCTCGCCGCAATCAGGGGAGGAGCGAAAGCGCTGTTTCACATACATCACCGTGCCACCTGATGCACCGAGGGCGGCGCGAATCCTGCACGGTCGGTGCGCTTCGCAAGAAACAAGGATGAAGGAGCGTGTTCTCATCATGAAAAAGAAGACCTGTGTTGCCATGCTGCTGGCAGGCGGACAGGGCAGCCGTCTGGGTGTCCTGACTAAGAAGGTGGCAAAGCCGGCTGTTCCCTACGGCGGCAAGTACCGCATCATTGACTTCCCGCTGTCCAACTGCACCAACAGCGGCATTGACACCGTGGGCGTGCTGACGCAGTATATGCCGCTGGAACTGAATTCCTATATCGGCTCCGGCGCGCCGTGGGATTTGGACTTGTCCACCGGCGGCGTGTTCGTCCTGCCGCCCTATCAGACGGGCAAGACGGGCGACTGGTATCGCGGCACGGCAAACGCCATCTATCAGAATATGGCGTTTATCGAGCAGTATGATCCGGATTACGTCCTGATTCTCTCCGGCGACCATATTTATAAGATGGACTACAATGCCATGCTGCAGTACCACATCCGCAAAGGCGCGGATGCGACGATTGCTGTGCGCCCTGTGCCGTGGGAAGAAGCGAGCCGCTTCGGCATCATGAATACGGACGCGGACGACAACATTGTTGAATTTGAAGAAAAGCCCAAGCAGCCCAAGTCCAACAAGGCGTCCATGGGCATTTACATCTTCTCGTGGGCGAAGCTCCGCGCGTACCTGACCGCGGACGAGGCAGACAAGACATCCGCCAATGACTTCGGCAAGAACATCATCCCCGCGATGCTGAATGACAAGCAGGTCATGGTGGCATACAACTTCGAGGGCTACTGGAAGGACGTTGGCACGATTGAGTCCCTGTGGGAAGCGAACATGGACTTGCTCAGCGTGCCCATGCCGATTGACCTGCACGACAAGAAGTGGCGCATCTATGCCAAGAATCCGGGCCTTGCGCCGCACTACATCGCCAAGGGCGCTGTCGTGAGCGATTCGCTGGTTACGGAAGGCTCGGAAGTCTACGGCTCTGTGCAGCACTCCGTAATTTTCGCAGGCGTGACCATTGAAGAGGGCGCAAGCGTCATTGACTCGGTTGTCATGCCCTACGCGGTCATCAAGCGCGGAGCGGTTGTCCGTCGGGCGATTGTGGCGGAGAACGCCGTGATTGGTGCGGGCTGCATGGTCGGCGAAGAGACGGGCAATATCGCCGTCGTCGGTCAGGGCGTCACCCTTCCCGCCGGTGTCAGCGTGACCGCGGGTCAGCAGGTGGACGAGAACACCAAATTCTGATAATCACAGCAGCGGAAAGGATGTAAGAAAATGAAAAACGTAATGGGTGTTATCTACACCGGCGAAAATGACGCCAATCTGCGCGAGCTGACCCTGACCCGCGCCATCGCGGCGCTGCCTGTGGGCGGCCGCTACCGCGTCATTGACTTCCTGCTGTCCTCGATGGTCAACGGCGGCATCAAGAACGTCGGCGTTATCATGCAGAAGAATTATCACTCCCTGATGGATCACATCGGCTCCGGCAAGGAGTGGGATCTGCACGGGAAGAATGACGGCCTCAAGGTGCTGCCGCCGTTCCTGACGCGCGAGAATGTTGGCGTGTACTCTGGTATGCTGGATGCGCTGCGCTCCAACACCAACTATCTCTCCCGCTCCAAGCAGGAATATCTGGTGCTGAGCAACTCCACCATCATCTACAACGCGAATATCGCGGAGTTTGTGGCGTATCATCAGAACAGCGGCGCGGACATCACCATCATGTACACCGCTGATCCGAACATGCAGCGCGACGAACTGGGCTGCTATCTGGCGGTGGATGAAAGCGGCATGGTGACGGACATGGAAGTTGATCCGACGCATCCGAACCTGCCGCTGACGAGCATGGAGGTCGTCGTGATGAAGCGCGAGCTGCTGCGCACGCTGGTGGACAAGGGCGTGGCGCACGGCTATCATGACTTCAACCGTGATGTGCTGCTCCGTCTGGTGACGGAAGGCACGGCGCGCGTGAATGCGTGGGCGTACACTGGTCTGTGCTGGCGCATGGACTCCGTGCAGAGCTACTTCAAGTTCAATATGGATATGCTGGATACCCAGATTCGCCATCGTCTGTTCACGGCGGAGCTGCCTGTGTACACCAAGGTTCGCGACGAGATGCCCGCCCGATATGGCGACAATGTGACCGTCGTCAACTCGCTGGTGGCGGATGGCTGCATCATCGAAGGCACGGTGGAGAACTCTGTGCTGGCGCGCGGCGTGCGCATTGCCCCCGGTGCGCATGTGAAGAACTGCATCATCATGCAGGATGGTCAGGTGCACAACGACGCTTCCATCGAAAACTGCATTCTGGACAAGCAAACGGTCATCAAGCGCAGCGCACGGCTCATCGGCCCGGCGGCGTACCCGATTGTCATTGCCAAAAACGTTGTTATCTAACCCACGAATCGCCTAAATCGAATTGACGCGGTTCGGATTTGCAAACCGCGCCAATATGTGCTATACTGTTGGTGCGGTTTTTTGGATACGCTTTTCAGATTCGCCTGAGCCATCTGCTCGCGCCTTTTTCCTTCCTGCGTCCGGTCGTTCCACTTAGCGTAGCGCTGCTACGCTGCGTTTCACTCCCGTTAGCAGGAAAGAAAAAATTCGCTTCGCATCTTGGCGCATTCTCATCTGAAAATCGTATCTGAGCTTAATTCGCTGAATTTCCCTGATTGCTTTTCCCTTGCCCCCGGCAGGAAATATTTCTGATGGAGGATAGAAACGATGAAGATTCTCTTTACGGCGAGCGAGTGCGTCCCGTTTATTAAGACCGGCGGTCTGGCGGATGTTGTCGGCGCGCTGGCGCCTGTTCTGGCGAAGCAGGGTCACGACGTGCGCGTGATGCTGCCCCTGTATGCGGCGGTGCCGAAGCAGTATGTTGACCAGATGACCCATGTGACTGATTTCGAGGTCGCGCTGGGCTGGCGCCGTCAGTACTGCGGCATTGAACTGCTGGAAAAGGACGGCGTGAAGTTCTACTTTGTGGACAACAAGTTCTATTTCGGCCGTCCGTATATCTACGGCATGGGCGGCGACGAGTACGAACGCTTCGGCTTCTTCTGCCGCGCGGCGCTGAACGCCCTGCCGCTGCTGGACTTCCAGCCCGACGTGATTCATGCGCATGACTGGCAGTCCGGCATGGTGCCCGCACTGCTGAAAATTCAGTATGCCCACCTGCCGTTCTTCGCGAACATCAAGACCATGTTCACCATCCACAATCTGCAGTATCAGGGCGTGTTCGGCATCCGCGAAGTGCAGGATGTGCTGGGTCTGGGCGACAGCCTGTGGACGGACGACAAGCTGGAGTGCTACGGCTGCGCGAACTTCATGAAGGCTGCGCTGGTGTATTCCGACATCATCACCACCGTCAGCCCGTCCTATGCCGAGGAAATTCAGACGGCATACTACGGTGAGCGGCTGGATGGTCTGCTCCGCGCGCGCAAGCGTGAAGTGTTCGGCGTGCTCAATGGCATCGACATGGCGGACTACAATCCCGCGACGGACGCGCGCATTCCGGCGGAATATACCGCGGATGACCTGTCCGGCAAGGCAAAGTGCAAGGCGGAATTGCAGGAGAAGCTCGGTTTGACCGTTGACCCGAATGTGCCGATTATCGGAATGGTCGGCCGCCTGAGCAGCCAGAAGGGCCTTGACCTTGTGGACTACATCATCGGTGACCTGATGAGCGAGAACGTGCAGCTGGTTGTGCTGGGCATGGGCGAGAGCCGCTATGTCAATCTGTTCTCGTGGGCAGAGGGCGAGTTCAAGGGCAAGGTCGCGGCGCGGTTTGCGATGGACCACGCGCTGGCGCATCAAATCTACGCGGGCTGCGACATGTTCCTTATGCCCAGCCAGTTCGAGCCGTGCGGCTTGAGCCAGCTGATTGCCCTGCGCTACGGCACAGTGCCGATTGTCCGCGAGACGGGCGGTCTGCGCGACACGGTGCTGTCCTACAACGAGTACACCGGCGACGGCAATGGCTTCACGTTCTTCAATTACAACGCCAATGACATGCTCAATGTCATCAACCGTGCCATCGACTACTACGAGAACCACAAGGATGTGTGGCACACGCTCCAGCAGCGCGGCATGACTGGCGATTACAGCTGGACGAACTCATCTAAGAAATATATGGAACTGTACGAAGGCTTGGTGAGCGGGCGTTTCGACCATGACTCCGCATCGAATCAGGAGAAGACATCTTCTGACGACGACGCGGAGGCGAACCCAGTGGTCGTCCCGTATCCGTATGAGAAGGAAGAACCCGTGAAGCCCAAGCGCGTCCGCCGCACGAAGGAGCAGATTGCGGCGGACAAGGCGGCGAAGGAAGCGGAGAAGGTCGCGAAGGCTGTTGAAGCGCCTGCAAAGCCTGCCCGCAAGCGCCGCACAAAGGCGGAGATTGAAGCGGAGAAGGCGGCAAAAGCTGCTGCGGCGGAAGTGACCGCGGAAGCCCCCGCGAAGCCCGCCCGCAAGCGCCGCACGAAGGCGGAAATCGAGGCGGACAAGGCGGCGAAGGAAGCGGCAAAGGCAGAAAAGCCCGCCCGCAAGCCGCGCGCGAAGAAAACGGAAACGCAGGAATAATCCGCATTATCCGACAGGCGTTCTGACCTGAACCCAACAGGTCGGAGCGCCTGCCTTTTTGTACGTGACGGAAATTTCCAGCGCGGTTTGTTACAATCTGCATGACACGCCGGGCGCTTTCTGCTACAATGGAGGAGAAGTACCACCACAAGGAGGATTTTCCCGTGCAATTCCGATACCAGCGGGCACTGTGCCTGCTTCTGATGCTTTTCCTGATGCTCTCCGCAATGCCCACATCATTCGCCGAGGATACGGCGGATGTTGCCGTACAGTCCGCGCCGCTGGAGCGGAGCGCTGCCACGCGCAACGGCATGGTGCGTGTGCGCCTGCTGTCCATTGGCAGCAATCCCGCGTCGCTCACGGTGACGGCGGTCGGCGCAATGGCGGTCAGCGGCGGGCAGACGATGGCGCTGGCGAATGGCGAGAAAGTCAGCATCAGCCACAGCAGCGCGACGGGCGAAATCCGCCTGACGCGGGGCGGCGAGACAGTCAGCATGGGGCGGGAGATGGCACTCAGGCGTCGGCAGACGGACGGCGGATTCCGCATTGCACAGGCAAGAAGACCGCAAAACGTCTACCCCGGTGACCTGCACCTTGTGTCGAAGCTGGAAAGCGGGACGTATCGGCTCTATGTCGTGGCGAACGTGTACATCGAATCGTACCTCTATGGCGTCGTGCCGTATGAAATGGGGGCCTCCTCGGCATTGGAAGCCCTGAAAGCACAGGCGGTTGCGGCGCGGACGTACACCCTGCGCGCAATGAATGCGAACGCATCGAAGGTCTACGACGTTGTGGACACGACCGCTGACCAGGTGTACAACGGCAGTCCGGCGGAGCGCGACCGGGCGGCGGAGGCGGTGGACGCAACGCGCGGCATCGTCGCCATGAACGACGGCAAGCTGACCGGGACGTACTACACCGCGTCCAACGGTGGGCAGACCGAATCCGCCCGCAACGCGTGGGGCTCATCCGGCGTGAATTACCTGACGGTTAAGGACGACCCGTTCGACCGCATGAACCCGTACAGCAGCACGCGCAAGATGACGATTTACGCTGCATTTTCCCACGCGAGCCAGAATCAAAGCCTGACGCGACTATTGCAGGCGAAAGCGCCGAATGCGACGATTCTGCGCATCGAGGCCGTTACGCCGCACACACCGAAGTATGCCGCACCCAGCCGCTTATATACGAAGCTGGATTTTGACGTGACGGCGCTTGTGGATGGCGAAACGCGCCGCCTGACGCTGACATTCGACATTTTCAGCGAGCTGGAAAGCGCACTCAATCTGTCCATTAACACGACGAAAAACGAACTCTGGTCGGTCAAGGCAGATGGGGAGACGTTCGTGCTGACCGTCAGGCGCTACGGACACGGCATCGGCATGAGCCAGCGCGGGGCACAGCAGATGGCGAACCTGGGCTATACATACGACCAGATTCTCGGCTTCTACTACGAGAACTGCGTGCGGATGCAGTACACCTTCACGCACACGATTCTGCCGCCCGTGGGCGACGCGCCCGTGACGGCGACTGAAGCCCCCGCGACGATTTCGCCCGCCGCGCCTAATCAGGCAATGGTGACGCTGGTGAATGTGGAGGACGTGCTGAACGTGCGCCTGACCGCCTCGGACAACGGCACACTGCTGACGACGCTGCCCGCCGGAACCGCCGTGACCGTGCTGGCAAAGGGCGAAAATTGGACGCTCATCCGCTTCGGGCGGATTGTCGGCTACGTCCGCACGGAAAATCTGACGTTCACCGGCACGCCGCCGACGCAGAGCGACGAAAACCCGACACCCATCACCCGCTGGGCGACCGTGACCGGCACGAATTCACTGAATCTGCGCGCGTCCGGCAGCTACGACGCGGCAGTGCAGTCCACCATCCCCGGCGGCGCGGTGCTGTGCGTGTTCGCGGTGGAGAACGGCTGGGCGAGCATACAGTATGGCGCGAAAACAGGATACTGCGCGGCGGAGTATCTCACGTTCAGCGATACTTATCCGGGCAAAACGAGCCAGACCGGGCGTTCTGCGATGGTCAGGACGGCGACAGCGCTTCGGGCGACCCCGTCTACTGCTGCAGTGGTGCTGATGAACCTGCCGCAGGGCGTTCAAATTGCCGTGCAGAGCAGCGACGGCAGCTGGTGCCGCGTGACGGCGGGCGGCATTGACGGCTATGTGCTGGCAAGCAGCCTTGATTTCAGCGCCGTCGGCATCGAATTGACGCCTGTGCCGACGACAAGCGGCGAACAGACCGCGATTGTCAATTCCACCGCCTCGACGCTCAACCTCCGGCAGGGCGCGGGCACAGAATACCCCGTGCTGGCGGAAATCCCGAAGGGAACGAGCATCATCGTCACGGCATACGGCGAAACGTGGTGTGCCGTTCGCTGGGGCAGCCTGACCGGGTACGTCATGACGCAGTACCTGCGCTTTGATGTGCCGACGGCGACGCCCACACCGGGCGGGACGCCCACACCGGGCGCAACGCCCGAACCGACGGCATCCCCCGAACCAAGCGAAGCGCCAACGCCTGTCCCAGCTGCGTCCGAACCGCCTGCGAAGGTGGAGGATGATGTGTCAGCTGGCAGCTACGTTGCGTGGGTGAGTGCGGACAATGCGCCACTTCGTCAGGCGATGGCTGTGGATGCGGCAGTACTGGCGACAATCCCGCGAGGAACGCAGGTGACGGTGCTTGCACAGAGCGGCAATTGGTGCTATGCCTCGGTCGGGCAGATGACGGGCTATTTCACGGCGGATGCGCTCTCCTGCGAGCAGCCGGACGCGCCGCTGGGGCAGAAATACGTCAGCACAAAGTCGGATTCGCTGGCGATGCGGCAGTCGCCCAATACGGGCGCGGCGATTGTGCAGTGGCTTCCGCGCGGCGCACTGGTGACATTCATTTCGCAGCAAAACGGCTGGAGTTACATCCGCTACGGCGGCAAAGAGGGCTACTGCGCGTCGCAGTATTTGAGCGACAGCGCGCCCGGTGCGGTCGTCATCAGCGATACGCCGATTCTGGACGTGACGCTGGAAAAAGTGACTGGGTGGACGGCGAGAATCCGCCAAGCAGAAACGCTCTACCAGTGGTGCAGCGCTGATGCGCCCGAAACGGCGAAAGTCGAAGCGGATTTGGTGCTGACCGTGCTGGAAAAGGGCGAAATCTGGTGTCGTGTGCGGACAGAAGAAGGGGAGGAAGGCTATTGTCTGACAAGCCGATTGACGCTGATTGCGCCGGAAAACTGACCATCCTGCCCGGCGAACGGGTGGACGAATTGCAGCAGGCGGGGCTGCACATCCTGCAAAAGGAGCAGGGTTTTCGCTTCGGCATGGATGCCGTACTGCTGTCGAGCTTCGTGCGGGCGGAAAGCCGCGACCGCTGTGCTGATTTCGGCACGGGGACAGGTATCCTGCCGCTGCTGCTGGCAGGCATGGGGCGCGCGAAAAGCGTCGATGCGTTTGAAATTCAGCCGGATATGGCGGATATGGCGCGGCGGAGCGTGCAGCTCAACGGGCTGGAACATATCATCCGCATCCACGCTCTGCCGGTGGAGAGTGCCGACGAGGTGCTTGCGCCCGGAAGCATCGACGTAATTGTGTGCAATCCGCCGTATGGGCATCATGGCACGACACTGCCGAATCCGGCGCAGACGCTGTCCTTGGCGCGCCATCAGCAGAAAAGTGGGCTGACGGCGTGGTTCAAGATGGCGTATCAGCTGCTGCGCGGCAAGGGGCGGATGGCGGTCATCTACCCGGCGGCGCGGATGCTGGAAGTGATGAAGGACATGGAGAAAGCCGGACTTGCGCCGAAGCGGTTTCAGCTGATTTACCCCTCGGCGCAAAAGGCGGCGAATCTGGTGATGATTGAGGCGCTCAAGGATGCGCGCCCGATGCTGCACCCCGAACCGCCGCTGATGATTTACGAGCCGGACGGCACACTGACCGCGCCGTTGCGGAAGATTTACGCCATGGAGCGTGCATCAGGGGTTCATGCGGGCGACGGCGAAATTCAGCACGCCCGCGAACGTCACCCACAGCAGGTACGGCACGAGCAGCCATCCGGCGAGGGGCTTCTGCTGCCCGAAATGCACCGCCATGATGAAAATCAGGCAGAACAGCAGAATCAGCCAGAAGAAGGAAAGCCCAAGCGCTTTCAGGATAAAGAACAGCACGGGCCACATCAGGTTGACGGCTAACTGGGCGATATACAGCCCCAGCAGCAGGAAACGGTCGCGCCCCTGTGCGCGCAGGACGAGCCACATGCAGTACGCCATCAGCGCATAGAGGATGCTCCAAACGATGGGGAAGAGCCAGCCCGGCGGCGCAAAGCCGGGTTTGCTCAGAGTGCGGAAGAAGTCCATGCCGTCGCGGGTGAGATAGCCGACGAGCGCCCCTGCGCCGAGCGTGGCGGCTTCCAGCGCGACGAGTGAGCGCCAAGTGGCCTTTTTGCCTTGCTGCGTCAAAGTTATCGCCTCCTATGACACGAATAGCCTATGTCATCAGGCAGCGCGGCATACAGGAAAGAAGCGGAGGAAACACAGATTATGGGAAGCGTTTTGGTCATCGGCGGCGGTGCAGCGGGATTGGCGGCGGCGATTGCGGCGGCGGAATGCGGCGATACGGTCACGGTAGCGGAAAAAATGGATCGCGTTGGCAAAAAAATCCTCGCGACGGGCAACGGCCGCTGCAACCTGATGAACACGGGTGCGCCGCGCTATCCGGGAAATGCGGCGTTTGCGTCGGCTGTGCTGTCTCACTGCGGCGTAGAGGCACAGAAAGCCTTCTGGGAGCATCTTGGACTGCGGCTTCGGCAGGAAGAGGCGGGGCGCGTGTACCCCGTCAGTTCGCAGGCTTCAAGCGTGCTGGATGCGCTCCGCCTGCAATTGACCGCCTTGCATGTGCGGGTGGTGACGGGCGTATCCATCACGGCACTGCACCGCGAAAATGATGGCTGGACGGCGCTCTCGGCGGATGGGCAGCGCTTTCGGGCGAACCGCGTTATCATCAGCGGCGGCGGATGCGCCCAGCCCAAGCTCGGCAGCGACGGCAGCGCCCTGCGTCTGCTGACGAATCTCGGCTGCCCCGCGACGCCTTTCGCACCCGCGCTGACGCAGATTATCACAGATAGCACGTCAATCAAGGGGCTGAGCGGCATCCGCGTCAAGGCGCAGGTAGCGGTTATCGACCGGAAAAGCGTCCTGCATGAGGAGGACGGCGAGCTGCTGTTCGCGGATTACGGGGTCAGCGGCGTGTGCGTGATGCAGTGCGCACGGTATGCAAAGGACGGGCGGGTGCTTCGCGTGTCGCTGGTGAAGGGCATGGGCTTTGCGGATGCGGGCGATTTCCGCCGGGAACTGCACCACCGCCGGAAAAACTGGGCGCAGCGCCCGATGGCGGAGCTGCTGACGGGGCTGTGCGTACCGCGATTGTCGGCGGCGCTGATGCGGCAGGCAGATTGGGGAGTGCGCGAAAGCAGCCTGTGCGGGCAAATGACGGCGGACATGGCGGAGCGCCTGACGAAAACGGCGGATGCGTGGCTGCTGCCGATTCGCGGCGTGAAGGGCTTCGAGAGCGCACAGGTGGCGTCGGGCGGGGCGTCGGTCGCGGATTTTGACCCGGCGACATTGCAAAATCGCCGCCTGCCGGGACTGTACGCGGCGGGCGAGGTGCTGGATGTGGACGGCGACTGCGGCGGCTTCAACCTGATGTTCGCCTTTGGAAGCGGCATTCTGGCGGGTCTGGACGGGCGAAATGTCCCGTGGACACATGAAAATACGCAGAAAAGCTGATTTTTCTCGAAAAAAAGTGATTTTCCCTCTTGACAAATCGCTGAATCGCGCTATAATATTATCTGCTGATGCAAACGCCGCTCATAAGGCAGACGGATGCTTCGCAGATGTGCACCATTAGCTCAGTTGGTAGAGCACCTGACTCTTAATCAGGGTGTCTAGGGTTCGAGTCCCTAATGGTGTACCACATGCCGAATCGCAATCGCGGTTCGGTATTTTTGTGTCCGGAAAACGGCACGCGCGACAAATTTTCTTCCCCAAAGGTGCGGAAAACCCTTGTCGGACAGGGCGAAAATATGGTATAATACACTGGTTGTGTCTGTAAAGGACGCTTCATTCGGTATGCCTGTCTTTTTCGGGCATATGAAGGAGGAAATGCCTTTGACCCTGCGCGAAGAAGCGCCGATGACCAAAGATGATGCACGCCGCCTGAATCCACTCCAGCTGGCGTATATCGGGGATACGGTCTATGATTTGCTGACCCGGTCGCGCCTGCTGTATCGGGGGTATAATCTGCATCACTGCCATCAGGCGGCGGTCACGGTCGTCAATGCACACGCACAGGCGGAGGCTTTGACACGCATCGAGGGAGCGCTGACCGAGGAAGAAAACGCCATTGTCCGCCGTGGGCGCAATACTCATGCGCACCACGCTGCCCCCCGAAATCAGACTGCCATGGACTATCAGGCAGCAACGGCGCTGGAAGCCCTCGTCGGGTATTTGTACTTGACTGGGCAGGAGGCACGGTTGCTTGAACTGTTCCGAAAAAGTCAGGAGGTTGCATCATGCCCCGCTCAACCATGAAAGTCGCCCTGATTCGCCATACGCTTTTGCCGGAGGAGGTCGTGGCGCTCGGCGCTCGGCTGTGCTACTCCCGTGCGACGGTGGACAGCTTGCAGCAGCGCGTCAGCCGTGACGACCAGAGCGAGTTCGTCAGCCGGATTTTGTCGATGGGGCATGAATCCGTGCTGGAACATGCCAGCTTCACCTTTGCGATGGAGGGCGTTTCGCGCGTCCTGCTGGCACAGATTACCCGCCACCGGCTCGCCAGCTTTTCGGTGCAGAGCCAGCGCTACGTCAGCTACGAGAAGGGCTTCGGCTACATCGTTCCGCCGAAAATCGAGGCGCTGGGTGAAGATGCTGTCGCGGAGTTTGAGCGGCAGATGGACACCATGCACCAGTGGTATACTGGGTGGCAGGAGAAGCTCGGCGCGGGCGAGGGCGGCAATGAGGATGCCCGATTCGTGCTGCCCGGCGCTTGCGAAACGCGCATGATGGTGACAATGAACGTGCGCGAGCTGCGGCACTTCTTCAGCCTGCGCATGTGCAGCCGCGCGCAGTGGGAAATCCGCGCGCTGGCGACGGAAATGCACCGACTGTGCATGGAAATTGCCCCGGCGCTGTTTGCGGACGCGGGGCCCGGATGTCTGCGCGGCGCGTGTCCGGAAGGGGAAAAATCCTGCGGCAAGGCAGGGGAGATTCGCCGGACAAGGCGCGAATGGCTCGATTCGCTGGCAGACGAACAGAAAAAGCAGAATCAATCAACCGACAATGAATAAGAATAGAGGAATTTGAAATATGGCATACTATGACAATGCACCGTCCCACAAGCCGCAGGGCAAGAAGTCCTTTGGGCGCGAAAAGTGGGTGGAAGAAGGCTCGGAGTACCGCGGGGCGCGCCACGGCGGCCGTCCCAGCGGCAAGCGCGACGACAACCGTGCGTATGGCGAAAAGAAGTCGTTCGGCGACCGCAAGCCTTACGGCGAGAAGAAGTCGTTCGGCGACCGCAAGCCCTATGGCGAGAAGAAGTCGTTCGGCGACCGCAAGCCCTACGGCGAGAAGAAGTCCTATGACGACCGGAAGTCTTACGGCGAGAAGAAGTCCTATGGCGACCGCAAGCCCTACGAGCGCCGCGACCGCTATGATCGCCGCCCGGAAATGGCCGACGAGCGTCCGGCACCGTCCTATCGCGATTCGGAGTACCGCCCGGTGGCTGTTGCGCCCGTGATGGCGCAGCCCGTGGCGGAAGAAGCAGTGCAGGAGAACCTGCTGGCAGGGCGCAACCCGATTCGCGAGGCGCTCAAGGCGGGTCGTGATATCGAAAAGCTGCTGGTGCAGAAGGGCGAGCTGACCGGCTCTGCGCGCGAAATCGTGCAGATGGCGAAGGAAGCGCACATCCCGGTGCAGGAAGTGGAACATCAGCGCCTGAACGAGCTGGCGAAGAACCATCAGGGCATGGTGGCGTTCGCGTCGGCGTACCAGTACAGCACGGTCGAGGCGATGCTGGCGGAAGCGGAGGAAAAGGGCGAAGACCCGTTCCTAATTCTGCTGGACGGCATCACCGACCCGCACAATCTGGGCGCGATTATCCGCAGCGCCGAGTGCGTGGGCGCACACGGTGTGATTGTGCCGGAACGCCGCGCAGTCGGGCTGACCCCGGCAGCAGTCAAGGCATCCGCGGGCGCGATTGAGCACATCAAGGTTGCGCGCGTTGTGAACATGACCCGTGTGATTGAAATGCTCAAGGCGCGCAACATCTGGACATACGCGCTGACGATGGACGGCACGGACTACGAGAAGGTCAACTTCAAGGGCGGCGTGGCGCTGGTTGTCGGCAGCGAGGGCGAAGGCATCAGCCATCTCGTGCTGGAAAACTGCGACCAGAAGGTGTCCCTGCCGATGGCGGGGCATCTGGACAGCTTGAATGCGTCCGTTGCGGCGGGCGTGGTGATGTACCGCGTGCTGTCCAGCCGCCGGGTATGAAACCGCTGCTGATTGTCGATGGCTACAACGTCATTGGCGCGTGGAGCGAGGCGGAGAAAAAGGGCTGGTCGCTGGACGAATCGCGCGACCGGCTGATGCGCCAATTGGAGGACTACGCTGGATTTTCGGGCGAGGAAATCCTGCTGGTGTTCGACGGTTACCAGTCTGAGCGCACGACGACGACCGAAGAGAAGCACGGCGATTTGACGCTGATTTTCACCCGCCACGGCGAAACGGCGGACAGCTACATCGAGCGCGCCGCGGCGCAGACCCCGCGCTATCGGGAACTGCGCGTCGCTACGTCGGACGGGCTGGAACAATCGCAGGTGCTGTCCAGCGGCGCGAGCCGCATGACCAGCCGGGAACTGCTGCGCGAGCTGCGAGAAATGCGCAAAAGCGGCATGTCGGCGCACCAGAATCAGCCCTACATGAACCGAAACACGATTTTTTCCCGAATGCCGGAGGACATCCGCGCACGGCTGGAAAAGCTGCGGCGCGGAGAGTGAAGCGGGAGACGCGCCCTGCGCCGCCCGAAAAGCAGGTGAACAGTTTGTCAGACGATCGAATGAATGCAATGAATCAGGACAATGACCCGATGGAGCAGGAAGAGCCGATGCTGCCGGAAGACGATGCATTTTTGCTGGATTTTCCGTTGAGACAGGCTGTGCCCGGCGAACCGGAACAGCCTGCTTCCGTGCCGCTGCTGAGCAGCAGTGCCGCCCATTCGGTCTATGAGGGCATGACGGACGAGGACGTGGTGGCGCTGTGCCGCACGGGGGACTCGGTGGCGGTGGAATATCTGCTGAACAAGTACAAGAACTTCGTCCGTTCCAAGGCGCGCAGCTACTTTCTCATCGGCGCGGATCACGAGGACATCGTGCAGGAAGGCATGATTGGGCTCTACAAGGCGATTCGCGACTTCCGGCCGGAGAAACTTGCGTCCTTCCGTGCCTTTGCCGAACTGTGCATCACGCGCCAAATTATCACTGCCATCAAAACCGCGACGCGACAGAAGCATATCCCGCTGAACAGCTATGTGTCGCTCAACAAACCGCTGTACGACGAGGAAAGCGACCGCACGCTGCTGGACGTCTGCGCTGAAGGGCATTCGTCGAACCCGGAAGAGCTGATAATCAGTCAGGAGGATTTGCGCGGTATCCATCAGCGCATTGACGAGGTGCTGTCGGATTTAGAACAGGAAGTGCTGGCAGCGTATCTGGATGGGAAAAGCTATCAGGAAATCGCGGACAACCTGGGTCGCCACGTCAAGAGCATCGACAACGCCCTCCAGCGCGTCAAGCGCAAACTCGAACGCTATCTGGAGGACATGGAAGCGCAGAACAACGACTAATACTATTTCCTGCATTCGCCTGCGCCATCTGCTCGCGCCTTGGCGCATTCTCATTTGGAAATAGTATGTATCCACATAAAAATATGCAGAAAAGCAGGAGAGAAACAATTTTCCTCTTGCTTTTTTGCGCTTTTTGCGCTATGATAGATGCCAAGAACAGACGAAGGGAGCAGAAACGCCATGCTGAACCGTTTCGCGGTTGGTTATTATTACGCGCTGCATCAAGTAAGCAGGGCGTGATTTGGCGTATTCTCCCGGAGATGAGAAAAGCGCCCTGCTGGCCAGAACATTGGCGGCAGGGCGCTTTCGCTGTTTTATACTAATTCTCATCGAAAGCATGTCATTCGCACAGCATCTTTTCCGCCCCGGCTTTGCTTCGTTCCGCTCGCGCGTACCTCCAGTACGCCTCGCTTCACTCAGCTTTGCCGGAACGAAAAATCTGCTATGCTCGATGCCATGTTTTAGAATCGAATTAGTATCAAATTGTAGTGGACAATGATGTCCGGAAGTATGGAGGAAACACCATGATTGTCATCTTGAAGCACGAAGCACGGCAGGAACAGATTGACCGACTGAAACAATTTCTCCTTGGCATGGGGCTGCGCATCGACGAATCGAAAGGCGAAAACAGCACCATTCTGGGGCTGGTGGGCGACACGACGCGCGTGGACGCCGACCTCATTTCCTCGCTGGATGCAGTGGAGGCTGTCCGCCGCGTTCAGGAACCCTACAAGAAAGCAAACCGTAAGTTCCATCCGCAGGATACGATGGTGGATTGCGGCGGCGTGACCATCGGGCACGGCTTGTTCCAGATTATCGCCGGCCCTTGCTCCGTGGAGAGCGAAGAGCAGATGGTCACGGTTGCCAAGGCGGTCAAAGCGGCGGGCGCAACGCTGCTGCGCGGCGGCGCGTTTAAGCCGCGCACCAGCCCGTATGCGTTTCAGGGGCTGCATGAGGACGGTTTGAAGCTGCTGCTGAAAGCGAAGGAAGCAACGGGACTGCCCGTTGTGACGGAAATTATGGATGCCTCGCATCTGCCGCTGTTCGACGATGTGGACGTTATTCAGGTCGGCGCACGCAACATGCAGAATTTCGAGCTGCTGAAGGTGCTGGGCAAGACGCATAAGCCGATTTTGCTCAAGCGCGGGCTGGCGAACACGATTCAGGAGTGGCTGATGAGCGCTGAGTACATCATGGCAGGCGGCAATGACCAAGTCATCCTGTGCGAACGCGGCATCCGCACTTATGAGACGGCGACGCGCAACACGCTGGATTTGTCCTGCATCCCTGTGCTGCGCGAAAAGACGCATCTGCCGATTCTGGTTGATCCCAGCCACGCGACGGGCGTTGCGCGCCTGGTGAAGCCGATGGCGATGGCAGCGACGGCGGCGGGTGCGGACGGCTTGATGATTGAGGTACACAATGACCCGAAACACGCGCTGTGCGACGGTGCGCAGTCGCTGACGCCGGATGAATTTGCGGACGTGGTGCGCCGCGTGAAGGGAATTCGCGCGGTGGTGGAGGAGTAAAAAGGAGGAAAATCCGATGGAAGAACTGCACCTGATGCGTCCGACGGAGGCAATGAGCAGTGAAATTGCCGCGTATCGGCAGGCAATGCTGGACGCGGGCAGCGAGATGGACGGCTGCGGGCCGCTTTCGCGCATGGAAGATCCGGCGGAATGGATTGCGTTTTGCAAAACGCTGGATGAAGGAACGAACGTGCCGGAACGCTGGGTACCGGCGACGCAGTTTGTCTGCCTTCGCGGGGAGAAAATCGTCGGCATGATTCAGGTGCGGCGCGAGCTGAACGACTATCTGCGCAATTACGCGGGGCATATCGGCTATTCGGTGCGGCCGGATGAGCGGCAGCAGGGCATCGCGACGTGGATGCTGCACAACGTGCTGACCTACTGCCGCGAAATCGGCTTAAAGCGGGTGATGGTCGCCTGTGAACCGTGGAACGTGGGCAGCCGCAAGACAATTTTGCGTAACGGCGGCGTCTACGAGAAAACGGTGCATGAAGACGGCGAGAATATCGACTTGGAGCATTACTGGATTTCACTGACATGAACGAAGCGCGTCTGGCAGAAACGTCAGGCGCGCTTTTTCGATGCGAGCAGTTGAAGTTCATCTTGCAATGCCGCACGGAACTCCTCCGCCAATGGGCGAATGTCGCCGCTGGCATCGCAGCGCAGGACAATTCGCCGGACGCAGCGCACGTCGTCAATCGGCAGCAGCCGGATACCCTCGCCCGGCGCGCCCCATGTGTATTCCGGCCAGAAGCCCACGCCGCAGCCGAGCGAAATCAGGTTGCGGACGGTCGACGGCCCGGTGCACTCGTAGGCATACTGCGGCATGAATCCACTCTGCTGGCAAAGCTGGCTGCACTGCTCCCGGAAACGGCGGTTGCCCATCACGCTGATGAACTCCTGCCCGCGCAGGTCGTTCAGGTGCAGGGAGGTTCGCACTGCGAGCGGGGAGGATTGCGGCACGGCGAGCAGAATCCGCTCATGAAACCCGTCGTCGCCGTTCGTCCCGTCCGAATCCACCAGCAGGTCATACGGTGGATGCGCCGCGTCGCTGATGCGGGGGAGCAGTGTCATTGCAAAATGCACGTCCGGGTGTGTCTGGCGGAAGCGAACGGCGGCGTCCGTCACCAAATCCGACGCAGCAAGCACACACACATGCAGTGTTCGCGCTTGCTGATTCGCCATCTGCCGCATCACTTCCGGAATGTGCGAAAGTTGATTCAGCGGCTGCTGCAATTCGTCCGCCAGCCGTTGACCATAGGGCGTGAGCGCAATGCCGCGCCCCTTGCGCGCAATCAGCGGCACACCCAATTCGCTCTCCAGCCGCTGCACCGATTTCGTCAGCGCGGGCTGCGCAATGTGCAGCGCTTCGGCGGCGCGCGTCATGTGCTGCATCTGCGCGACGGTCAGGAAGTACGTCAGCTGGGTCAGTTCCATCAATCATTCCTCCAAAATATGAATGCCATAGCAATTATATATTTTACATCATGACTTGTCAAGCGTAAAATAAGCGATGGATTACGCACAGAAAGAAGGCATTCCTCATGAAGGATTTGACCGTCGGCAAGCCCGGCCGGGTGCTGCTCACTTACTCGCTGCCCCTGTTCGGCAGCATCATCTTCCAACAGCTCTACAACATCGCGGACAGCTTTGTTGCGGGGCATTTCATCAGCACCGAGGCGCTTGCCGCTGTCGGCAACAGCTCCGAAATCACGCTGATTTTCATCGCCATCGCGTTTGGCTGCAACATCGGCACATCCGTTGTGACGGCGAACTTGTTCGGGCAGAAGGAAATGAAGCAGGTGCATACCTGCGTGACGACCGCACTCATCTTCTGCGGCATTCTCGGTGTGGTGCTGAGCGCTGTCGGAATGCTGACGTCCGAATGGATGCTGACGCTGCTGGACACGCCTGTGGAGACGATGAAAGACTCCGTGGCGTACATCCAAATTTACCTCATGAGTTATGTTTTCCTGATGCTCTATCAGGTCGCGACGGGCATTTTCTCCGCCTTGGGGGATTCCAAAACGCCGTTCTACTTCCTCGCCGTGTCCTCGATTGCGAATATTTTTGTGGATATCCTCTTCGTCCGTGACTTCCACATGGGCGTGCCCGGCGTGGCATGGGCGACGTTCCTGTGCCAGTCCATCAGCGGCATTGTCGCCGTGATTTTCGTACTGAAGAAGGTGCATGAGGTCGTCGGCGGTGAGAAATGCCCGCTTTTCTCCGGAGTGCTGCTGAAAAAGATGCTGATTATCGCCATCCCCAGCGCGATTCAGCAGAGCTTCATCAGCGTCGGCAACATCCTTGTGCAGCGCGTCATTAACGGCTTCGGCACGGCGTGCATGGGTGGCTACACGGCGGCAATCAAGCTCAACAACATGTTCGTCACGTCAGTGACGGCGCTGGGCAACGGCATGAGCAACTACACCAGCCAGAACCTCGGCGCGGGCAAGAACGAGCGTGTGCGCCACGGCTGCCGCAGCGGCGTCGCCATCGGCATGACGATGGGCGCGATTTTCGCGGTTGTGTTCTATGTCTTTGCGAAACCGCTGGTTTATGCGTTTATCAGCGACGGCAATCTGGAAGCAGTCGATGTCGGCGTGGACTTTCTGCATATTGTCACGCCGTTCTATATGTTCCTGTCGATTAAGCTGATGGTGGACGGCGTGCAGCGCGGTGCGGCGCGGATGCTGCAATTCATGATCGCGACGCTGTCGGACTTGTTCCTGCGGGTGGTGCTGTCGTTTACGCTGTCGCCGATTTTCGGTATTCGCGGCGTGTGGTATTCGTGGCCGGTCGGCTGGGTCGTCGGGATTGTGCTGTCGGCGACGCTGTACTTGGTTTGGGCGCGTAAACTAACGGCGGAAGGCGAAAAAACTCCCGCAAAAGCCGAGTAAAGGAAGCGCGCTCAAGCCGGGACGCCGAAAAAGGGTCAAGGGACAATGTCCCTTGCGGGGTCAAGGGGCGGAGCTCCCTTGT
>ERZ772865.1343-NODE-1343-length-25099-cov-9.136679_pt1 | contig 25099 bp, 25 predicted proteins | sample MGYA00512133_ERZ772865 | MGnify/ENA primary metagenome ERZ772865 (study PRJEB29015, sample SAMEA2737722) | human gut metagenome | biome: human gut; feature: human-associated habitat; material: faeces | place: China | collected 2012 ...
GTCTGCTGCCCCGTGTGCACGGCTCCGGCATGTTCACCCGCGGCCAGACCCAGGTGCTGACCATTGCCACCCTGGGTACTATCCGTGAGGCTCAGATCCTTGATGGCATCGATGAGCAGACCACCAAGCGTTATATCCACCAGTACAATATGCCCTCCTACTCTGTGGGCGAGACCCGTCCCAGCCGCGGCCCCGGCCGCCGCGAGATCGGTCACGGTGCGCTGGCCGAGCGTGCGCTGGAGCCTGTTATCCCCAGCGTAGAGGAGTTCCCCTACACCCTGCGCCTCGTTTCCGAGGTTCTCTCCTCCAACGGTTCCACCTCTCAGGGCTCCATCTGTGGTTCCACTCTGGCTCTTATGGATGCCGGTGTCCCCATCAAGGCTCCCGTTGCCGGTATCTCCTGCGGCCTTATTACCGAGGGCGACCGCTGGATGACCATGGTGGATATTCAGGGCGTCGAAGATTTCTTCGGCGATATGGACTTTAAGGTAGGCGGCACCAAGAAGGGCATCACCGCCATCCAGATGGACCTCAAGATCGACGGCCTGACTCCCGAGATCATTAAAGAGGCCTTTGCTAAGACCCACAAGGCCCGCAACTATATCCTCGATGAAGTCATGCTCAAGGCCATCCCCGCTCCGCGGCCCGAGCTTTCCAAGTATGCACCCAAGATGCTCAGCATGACCATCGATCCCGATAAGATTCGCGAGGTCATCGGCTCCGGCGGCAAGACCATCCAGAAGATTTGCGCCGAGTGCAATGTCAAGATCGACATTGAGGATGACGGCCATGTATTTGTTTCCGCCATTGATATCGATGACTGCCGCACCGCTATCAATATCATCGAGACCATTGTCAATGATCCCGAGGTCGGTGCTATCTATAAGGGCGTTGTTACCCGTCTGATGAACTTCGGCGCCTTTGTTGAGATCGCACCCGGCAAGGAAGGCCTTGTCCACATCTCCAAGCTGGATTCCAAGCGCGTGGAAAAGGTGGAGGATGTGGTATCCGTCGGCGATGAGATCCTCGTTATGGTTACCGAGATCGACCAGCAGGGCCGTATCAATCTTTCCCGTAAGGATGCCATCGCCAAGATGGAAGCCAAGAAGGAAGGCAAGGAATAATCACCTTAGCGTAAGCCAGCGGGGCAGGGGAGAGTCAATTACCCGTGCCCCGCCTTTTATCACCAAGCTGTGAATAAAGCCTGAACATTTTATCCATAGGCTTGCCGCATTATCCTCTTTTTGCTACAATATAAAATAACACCGTCTCCTGTGATGGTGCTATCAACATTTTTACTCAAACAAGGAGTGTGTATTTTTTTGGACGACATAGGCAGTACAACCTACCTACTTATTCTGGTTCTGTTAATGCTATCCGCTTTCTTTTCCGCATCCGAGACCGCGTTTTCCGCGGCCAATATGATCCGCCTGCGTACCATGGCGGAAGACGGCAACAAGCGCGCTGCACAGGCGGTAAAGGTGGCCGCGCAATACGATAAGCTGATTGCGACCATCCTTATCGGCAATAACCTTGTTAATATCGCCATTTCCTCATTGGTCACAGTGATCGCCACTGCGTACTTCAAAAATTATGCGGTTGCGATTGCTACCGGTATTTCCACCCTTGTCGTTCTCACCTTCGGCGAAATTATCCCCAAGAGCTTTGCCAAGATGAACGCCGAGAGCATTTCGATGGCGTTTGCCGGGGTGCTGCGGATCCTCATGACCGTCTTTACCCCCCTCAGCTGGCTGTTCCTGCGACTGATGCAGCCTTTTAAGAAGAAGGACGATGGCGAAGAGCAGCCCACCATCACTGAGCAGGAACTGATGTATATGCTGGATACCATCGAAGAGGAGGGTGTGCTGGAGGAGCAGGAAAAAGAGCTGGTACAGTCCGCTCTGGAGTTCAATGATACCACCGTGGAGGATATCCTTACCCCTCGCGTCAATATGGTCGCCATCGATGAGGAATCCACCCCGCAGGAGGTACTGCAGATCATCACCGAGGAAGGATTTTCCCGCATTCCCGTTTACAGCGAGACAGTGGATCACATCATCGGTGTAGTGCATACCCGTGATATTCTGCAAGCTGCCCTGCTGAATAAGAACTTCGATATCAAAAAACTGATGACCGAGCCGATGTATGTGCATCGCAGTATGAAAATTGCCCGTCTGCTCTCGGAATTCCAGCGTAAAAAGGTGCATATTGCCATCGTTATGGATGACTACGGCGGTACGCTGGGCATCGTCACCATGGAGGATGTCCTGGAGGAGCTGGTCGGTGAGATTTATGATGAGCGTGACGAGGTCGTCACCGAGTTCACCGAGGTGACCCCAGATACCTACGAGATCAGCGGTGATATGCCGGTGGATGACTTCTTGGATGAAATCGACTACCATCCCGCCGATATTGAGGAAGACGACTACGATACCATGAATGGTCTGGCGCTTTCGGTGTTGGAGCACATCCCTGCTGTCGGTGAGACCTTCCAGCTTGGCCGGCTTACCTTTACTGTGTTGGAAATGGAAGAACAGAAGATCGAAAAAATGCGTGTCATCCTTGCCCCGGATCCTGAAAAGGAAGCCGAAAAGGAAAAAGAGAAGGATTGATGCAACGCCCCTTGTAAGGAAAGGAACCTGTTATGAGTACAGAGAAAACGAATGCCCGTAACCGTCACGCGGCGCCGATTGGCCTCGTTTTTATCGTGCTGTGCGTTATTGGGCTATGCACCGTGTTTAATTGGTGCTATGGCCTTACCCGCAACCTGGCGGATAATACCGCCCAAAAAACCAAGTACGAGCAGATGCTGCTGCCAGTGGTCATGTTCGACCCGCCCGATTTTACTGACCCCGCTACCTGCGATAATGAATTTTTGCTGCAAAGTAGTTTGTGGGCCTGTATGCTGGGCGAACGCCGCGGCAGCTACGAATTTGATGAGTACGGCCGCATGGTCATCCCGGCGGCGGATGTGGACGCTCAGGCTGTTAGTCTGTTTGGTCAGAATATCAAGCTGGAGCATATGACCATCGGTGATATGGAAAATGCCTATCAGTACGATAGCGATATTGCTTCCTATCATGTGCCCATCATCGCCATGACCGGCTTTGCCACCCCAAGCGTGGAAAAAATTGTAATGAAGCAGGATAGCTGTCAGCTTACCGTAGGTTATGTGCCACCCACTACAGTGCTCAGTATCAATTATGATAGCAAGGGTAACCTGGAGGAGACTCCCTCCAAATACATGCTGTATGAGCTGCGGAAAAACGGCAAGGTTTTTTATCTTTACTCCGTCACCACCATCATGAATGATAGTGTTTCCGGCACCGAGTTTAATACCGGTACCGTCGGCCGGGTAGATACGCTCACCCCCTCCGATAGTCAGGGGAGCGGTAATACCCAGGCCCCGTAAGCCAGTTCACTTATAACCCCCGATCCGCTGTGGTCGGGGGTTTTTCTGTCATAACTGTTGTGTTTTGGCACAAATTGCGCTATAATATTAGCGTTCTTTTTGATTCTGACGGAGAAAAAGAGGGGGTAGGCGTATGACCGTGGCGAAAAAGATTATTTCCACGCTGTTGGTAGCTGCGGTAGCTGTCGGCATTGGACTGGTGCTGGCGCTGCTTCTCCCTCAGGGGGAATATCCCCCGCCGGAACCCACCCACACTGAAATGGCGGATACCACCATCCATACTGGCCGTCTGCCGGGCTACGAAAATGCCCCACAGAACACCACTCCGGAATACTTTTGGTATCTCTTTAATGGCAGCTTGGCTATGGGGAAGGATGGCAGCCTGCCGCTGCTGCTGGAAAACACCCCAGGCAATGAATGTGTGATGCGGGTGCGCTACACTCTGGCCGATGGCACCGTGCTGCTCACTACTCCGATTATTAGGGCGGAGGAATACCTGCTGTATGCCTATCCGGATTCCTTGCCAGAAGCGGGCAGTTATCCTGTTACCGTCAGCATTTTGGTGTTCCACGCCCAGCAGGATCCCGCCACCGATGAACCCTTTGCTACCTACACCGAACAGGCCACCCTTACTGTTCCACAGGGTGCTGCGCTGTCGGTCAAGACCACATAAATCAGAGGAAGAAAGGATGTTTTACTATTATGAGCGATTATATCACCCGTGAACGCAACCTGACCCTGCTTACCGACTATTATGAGTATACCATGATCTTCGTAAAAAGGCATGAAAACCCGCTTGATCAAGCCATTTTCAGCTGATTGAAAACGCCTTTTGACACCAGTTTGACAACTTTTTAGATATCCATAATTGAGCCCCAATATAAAAGATTTAAACCCTTATATAGCCTCACAAGATTATTGCGAGATTATATAAGGGCTTACATACTGAGTAAAAATTACCCCGCCGATGAGGCGGGGTAAAATCATTTTTTATTTTGTTTCCGCTTTTTCTTTCCATTACCGTGTCTAGGGCCAATAACATCTTCGACTTTGAGCTGTTTAACATAATTAGTTGTTGACTTTGATGGATGTCTATTCAGTTAAGAGGCGATTGCGCTTTGTTGTATATTCTTGTATAAAGGCATGGTAAACTGGTTTGTCAGGTTGTCCCATACTGTATTTATTTCTCCCGTTGTTATTATTAAATTAAATTCATGGACGAGATGTAGTTAGTATATCCATCGGTGTTGCTAGTGCATTTTTGTACGATGAAGGTTCCGAGTTCTTCTTTACCTACCATCGCCCGGTTCTCCGCTGTAATGGCGCTTAATTGATTTCCCTGCATGATAAACTCTCCCCTCTTCCTTTCACATGGTTGTTGCGCAGCCATCCACACACTGAACCACCGTGCTGACGCCCAACTTTCTTCCTAGCGTTAACTCGGTCCACTCCTGTAATGTTCCGCCGAAGCGGATCTTCCCAAGTGCAGTGCATCCGAGAAAAGCATCGTTCGCGATACTCTTCATGCCCTGCGGCAGCGCGATCTCCGTGAGGCTCCGACAATTTTTGAACGCACATTCTCCGATCATAGTAAGCGTACTCGGCACCTTTACTTTTGCAAGTGATGTGCAGTTGTGAAAGGCCCCGTGATCGATCACCATAATTCCCTCCGGAATCTCGATTTCCGTTAAGCTGCTGCAACCCGAAAAGGTATACGGCCAGATAAGCGTAATGTGTTCCGGCAATCTTACCCTTGCAAGAGACGAGCATTCCTGAAAGGAGTTCCTTCCGAGGAATTCAACGCCGCTCGGAATGTCTATCTCTCTGAGGTGTGTGCAAGCAGCGAATGCACTTTCGCTAATTGAGGTAAGATCTCGTGGCAACTCAATCTTCTCGATTGTCTCGCAATCATAAAATGCCCCCTTCGGAATCTCCGATATCTTGCCAGACAAGTGGATTGACCGCAGCGCTCTGCAGTACATGAACGATGAAGGTCCTATCTTGTTCACTGTCTCCGGCAAATGGATTTCACTCAGGCTCACACAATTCTTAAAAGCCTCTGTCGAGATGCTCTTGAGCCCTTCAGGGAGGTCCACGCTCCGCAATGAAGGGCAACCGGAAAACGCTTCCGCCCCGATTTTCTTGATCCCGTTAAGGACAACAACATTGCGCAGCTGACCGCATTCGAAAAAAGCCTTGCGTCCAATCTCGTCGATAGCGACAGCTTCGCCGTCAACAACCATTTCCGGCGCGATAACAAGGTACTCGTCCTTGCTTCCCATGAATCCAGCCGCTTGTCGGTTCTCATGCGTCAAAACAGTTCTTTTCTTTTTCTGTGATAAAACATTCTTTTTTGACATTTTTAACTCCTTTCTTTCTGTTTTTTATCCAGAGACGCAAAAAGGACACTATCTTCGGCGATTTCTGAAAAATCGCGCAAAAATAGTGTCCTCAATTCGTGAACGGCCAGTTCAGCCTTCCGCACATTTCGGCAGTCAATCGTGTAACCCCAATCGACTGTTTGTCCCGAAACTTCTACATACTTTGCATAATTATTGTACTACGATCCTGTAAAAATGTCAACAATTTTCCTCACTGCATGGATCCTGTTTAACAGCAAATGGCGAGGAGGGTGCAACCTCATGTTGGTCACACCCTCCTCTATGAGGGGTTATTGTCTGAAACCGTCTGTGGCCATTTTACTGTCGTATTGTCCTGTGAATTAGCCTGCTTCGTGTTACTCTATTATACCAGCGAAATCGATTTTTTGAGGTGCGAAGGTATTCTCTTTATCTGGGTTCAAAAATTGGTTTCGATAATTACTTCCCCAGGTATATATCCCTTCGTTTCCTATAACCGTAATATTGAACTCTCCGCAGAACAACTTGTAGGGTATCTCAGGCAGATCCACCCTTTGCGGCGTTACAACATACTCCTCTCGCGACTGTGCACAATTGTATCGTGGGTTATATCCCCATACATAGAGCTCATTCGATTTCGTTTGTGCAACAATCGTGCCACCGCTCGTCTTGATTCGGCGCACATCCGTAACACTGTCGATTTTCGCAGCCTCCGCATACTCTTGCTGTTCATCGCTAACTATGAAATAGTCATCGCTCCCCTGAAAATACAACTGCCCGCTTTCGCCCAAAAGAGCGATTCCGTTATACAACGGTCCAATTTGCACAATCGGCTCTGGGACATCAATTAACACTGGCTCCATGGTGTCAACAACTCCGGGGAGCTGCCCAAAAGCGTACACATTACCAGTTTGAGTAAGGACAGCAACATACAGGTCAGATGTTTCTATTTCCTTTACTTTTTCGGTTTCTGGGAGCTTCACTTTTTCGAATGCTGTAGTAGATGCCTCACGATACAACTCTTTGTTCGATTGAAACAATGGTCCTGACATATTCCATCCCATAAAATACGCATCGTCGCTCTCCGTTTGAATAATGAAAAAGCGATGAGATATTTTTGCATCGCTAACCTTCTCATCGAATGGAATCTTCACGGGACTGCAAACCGCGTATTCATCGGACGGGATAAAGCCAAAATCGTTTGTCCCCCATGCATACAAGGTCCCACTTTCTGAAACAGCACATAGTGCATCAGACGAGCATCTGCCATTTATATGTACAATTTTCTCCTCGAAAGGCACTTTTTGAGGAATTTTGGTGTCTGCATCGAGTGGCAAGCCCTGTCCCAAACTGCCTCGTTCATTTGACCCCCATGTATACACTTCTCCCTTGTCTGTAAGAATTGTAGTGGCATCAAAGGAGTATACATATTCCTCCACTGGCTGGGAAATTGACGCAAGATCGTCCTCCAAACCATTCATGGGAATTTCGCCGCACGATGAAAGCGTCATTACAAGCATGAGCACAACCGCAAGCATGGCAATAATCCGTTTGATCATTGATTACCTCTCCTTTAGTAACCGACGCCAGGGAATATAACATAGGTGTACGGATCAAACTGGTTACTGGTATTCCCACTCTGACGCGTTTCAAAATGCAGATGGTTTCCAGACGAATAACCGGTGTTTCCGACGGATCCTACCCCACCGCCCATCGCGACGGTTGTGCCACTTTGTTTCGCCCAATTTCCAACACCTTCATAGTATGTTCTATACGAAGGGCCTGAATACGCTATGCCATACTTAAACGCCGAGAGATGCCCATAAATAACCTGGACTTGGACATTACTATTATCATAGAAAAATGTCTGGATTAGATTCCCGTAGTTGACGAGGGTTTTCTCTCCTTCGATAGTGGCCGTCCAAACAACAGGAATGTACTCGCCCGACTTTATTGCGTAGACAGTTGTTCCTGCAGATGCTTCAACATCAATGCCATGGTGACCACCTGCCATATACTTTTTCGATACGCTACCCGTAATGATTGGGGATGCGAAATTATAACTCGGGGCAAGAATTGCTTCGCTCGCAACATAGCCGTTGGTTAAGGTCCCGTAATTAGAGAACTGAATATAACTTCTACTCGTAGATGTGCCATAATTATACACATAAACTCTTTCCCTGGAATCCACAAATCCGATTTCCGTGGTTCCGGTTGCAGAAGAGTACACATCCCAGCGCCCACCGGTAATAATGCACAATCTGCCGTCAAATGTACCCCTCGTAGTCGCAAAATCACGCGGGGAACGAAGCCCGTTGGCCACTTGCTCCGCCTTTGTCATCTGTTCGACCGGTGTTTGGAAGTTCGATTTCATTCCCGGAACATCAGCATCGGAATCAGCGCCGTATCCAGGAACATAATCAGCGGGCAGACCGCCATTGACAGTGGTTTCATTCCCCGCAGATACCTGCGCAAAAGACATGGTACATATCGCCGCAAGCGCAAGTACCAAAGCGATAATCTTCTTCATTCTTATCCTCCATTCATTTGACATTTCATCTTTATTGTTGCTGCATCGATGCAGTCATCACATGACGGGAAATCTAATTACTCACCGAAGTAAAGACCATAATAATACGGATTCTCGGTTCTCAGCATTTCATTGCCTGTTCCAGCCGCGTTGGTCACTCGACCAGACCTCACTTCGAAATGCGTATGAGTATTATCGGTCTTGCCGTAGATATATCGTCCCTGATCTGCCAAATATGTCCCCTCGTTAACATAGTCTCCTACCGCGACTTGAACATTTTTGGTGTGCATATGAACGAAGGTCATTTTTAGGGTTGGATTATAAATGAAAATGGTTGTCCCGCCGAATTCATCTTTCACCTCTATGACCGTACCAGGACATACTACATAAAGGGGCGTGTTTTCAGTCATAGTAAAATCAATTCCCTGATGAGTAATAATGGTCTTATCTTTATCGTATCTTTGCGAGTTTACGTCCCCCCACAGATTATAGGAATACTGGGAGGCACTGGAAAGTGTCGTATTAAAAAGCATGTTTCCGAACGCCCTTGCACACGAGATGTCATTTCTCAGCTCTGTATAATGCTTCGCAGTTGCTGTAGCACTAAACGCTGTGCTCAAGGCATCCTTGTGGATATAGCAGGAATCATAGTCATAGTCCAGGTTCGGGGTTGTGCCCGTTTTGCTGAACAGGGTGTAGTTGGTAGCCAGAGAAAGCGGGGCTACAAGGCTATTCTGTTGAGTGCTCAGGTATTCCTGAATTTCCTGTCCCTCTTCACGCAATTCAGCACTGGTCATACCAACCAGCTCATGGCTGCTCTTTCCTGTCGCCTTGAGGTAGGATTCAAGTTCGTATCCCGTTAATTCCTGATTGAGCACACGAAGAATAGACACCTTCTCCTCTATCGACTCGCGCATGGCGGACTGCCGTTCTTCCTCTGTGGGGAGGTACTGCGCTACATACTCCGGATGCACCAGATCACCATCTCGGAGCAGATTGTTTACTTCCTCCCACGATATTGTTGCCAGTTCCTCCTCCGATGCGCCAAGGGCAAGAAGAACATTTCGTTGCCGGTCAGTAAAGCGCTGCTCATCGTTTGCTGGTTCCGCCGCAATCGACAGTATGCAAAGGGTGCTTAACATTACCACTGCAATGATTATCGCAAACAGTTTCTTCATTTCATACTTCCTTTCTCTCATTTGTAATCGTAGGTGAATGCAGTTTTGCCGTCAACAGTTACTTTCACGACCCCGTCCGTTATAGTGACGGCAAGCGCTTGCTGAAACGCATCTATGCCATCCGGTCTCTTCAAGTGTGTGTTTACACAATCCAGCATGAGCCGGTTCGAATCGTAAATGCTTATGAACATCTCATCGTAGCCAACGAGTTCAAACAAGATTGCACATACACCCTCCTCTGCATTTACATCGACCGCCATATAACGGAGTTGATCCTCCAAAGCAATACTGTAAGGCGAGCTTACAGTCAACGCCCGTTCAACATCGTAAGCAATGACGGAATGGTCAAACATCCGGTACAGATCATGATTCCCCTCCCAGAAAAACGCATCGTTTCCTGCCTTCTCACTTCCGAAAACGGAGAGGTAGCACAAATCCAGCGTATCGTTGTTGCGAACGAGGCAAAACAGCGCGAGTGGGGTTTCATATGTTCCCAAAGAATATGTCCCATCTGGGCTCTTCGAGAACTCCTTAAAATTTTCGGGAGAGAAGACCTGCGATATGGATGTGGTTCGTGCTTCGAAATCGATACTCACCGTCTCTGTCGCGGATCTCAGAACCGCTTTTGAGCCTGACAGTTCAAATTCAAGCGGCATCGGTTCATCACCACTAACATTGCGCCTCCAATTCGTGCGAAAGTCGTCATAACGGTCGCCTTCCGTCTGCAAAGTTAGCGGCTCCGATACCTCTGTGTTTCCCTTAAACAGCCGGAATGTATAGATCTGAGGTGAAGAAGAAGTCTCTCCAGAAGCATAAATGGTATACGTCCCATCAGTTGCTTCAAAATCATAGTTGAGATCAACTTCAACGGACTTTCCGCAGGAAACTGCAGAAAGCAGAAAAACAAGAATTACGGCTAAAGATAATAATTTTTTCATATGAAACCCTTTCGCATACAATTTGCTGGCTTCAGCGCCCAAATCAACTTTACCGCATGTAGATCTTCTCTAAGCTCATTTTACATGACGGCTCTTGCGATTTTCATGATAGTATCCGCACTGGATTCACCTCCCTACTGTCATATTAGTTTATAGCATTCGGTCTTAGTCCGAATATGCTTCTGCACTATCTATGAGTTGTCCCTTGCTGTTATAGACTTTAATATATAGCGCCGTACGATACTTACCGTCACTTGATAGGTTCTTCTTTGTTCCAAATATGCTACGCTCCCCGTCTCCGGAAAACTGATTGCTTGCTACAAGATAGCAATTTTTATATGTCTTTCCTCCGTCATACGAAATCTGTAAGTAGAGTTCCATAGATGTATTAGATGCGTCGGAAACGCTTGCATATCCTGAACATGTTCCTATTAAATTCGCTTCTGAATACCCTGCCCACACATCTGAGATATTCGAATAGCGCATCAGTTCTATTGATCTATGTCTCTCTACCGCATTTACGGGAATCACAGCAATTGCAAGGGTGCAGAGAGCAAAGAGTAAAGATATTGTTTTTTTCATTGATGGTTCCTCCTGTTTTGTTTCATGTTTTACCCTATATACGAATTAGAACGGCATTTTGCAACAAAAAATCCCCGAATCTGCGTTTTACACAAACTCGGGGATTACGATTTGTTTATATTAACAACCTATCGGAGCAGTTGAACACCCTGCGCGACCTTAATTACTTCATCAGTATCTTCATTTGAAATAACATCGACCAAACACCCGCCAACTTGCCACACGATTTGTGTTTTTCCGTCTTTAAGGTTGTATATTCCTTCACTGTTTCCAATCGTTATCGGCTTGGTGGTTTGAGCGTTTTCTGAATCTATATGAATACTGCTTTGTACATTAGCCGGTGCCTGGTTTATCTGAATAAAATTCTTTCCTTTCTCGTAGCGGACGATTAACATATTGCCTGCAATGTCGTCGAATGTTGTCAGCTTATAACCCTTCGGCAAGTATGTCGGGGCAAAACAGTGCTCCCATGTATAGAGGTCTGCGTCAATGAATGCGTCGGAAACGGTGGGATCTATCTGTACAAGGGTATACCTATCCTCGTGGGAGAACAGTATCTTGTATATGGCATCCCTAACCGGTGCGGACGCAGCAAACACGGTGGTCAGAAAAATGAAGAAGGTGAGGAAAACGACAGCCGCTCTCGTGACTACCTTGGCAGAGGCGCGCCACACCTTTTGACCAACCACTTTCCAATGCTGCTGCCTCATTGCCCGGTCAACGGCATGTTCCGCACTCTCCCTGTCTTCCGGAAGGTCCGGACATTCAGCCACCGCAGCACGCAGGTTGGCGTCTTCGCGTTCAAAGTAGCGGACAAGCGCCATCTTCAGCAGCAGCTCCTCCTGTTCCTCCTGCAATCTATTCTTGCTCAGTGGACACTCGTAATTCATCTCATATTTCCTCCGGATCAAAAATCGCGAATGCGTTTTTCCTTGCGCGGGTCAGGTACATTCTTACGCTGCTTGGTTTGATTCCCAGTATCCCAGCTATCTCTTCATCGCTCATGTCCAGCAAATAGCGATATTTCAAAATGTCCCGATCGCTCTCCGAAAGTTTTTCCAACCCCCGGCTCAAAATATCGACCCGCTCCATATTGATGAAGGCTTTTTCGTGCTCCTCCGCGGCGCTGCTTTCATAATCCGATATGCAATCATTTGCGCCAACGCGCACCTTGCTCCGGCTGCGCCAGCGGTCGATTGCCGTTGTCTTTGTCGAGGCGATTGCATACGGGAGGATCTGGCTTTTTGGCAGTGTTCTGAGCGCAGAGATCCGGTCCATAAGTTTGATCAGTGCGTCATGAACCGCATCTTCTGCTTCGCCATGGTCGTGCAGTATATCAAGTGCCTGGTAATACATCGCTTTTTGGCACTGCTCGTAGAGGTTTATCATAAAAGCGCGGTCAGCGTCATCTTCGATTGCCAGAATAAAAAGTGGGATCACGGGGTTTTCCTCCTGCTATGCGGTCGCGGTTGCTATATGTGTCATCTCATTTCAGCTAAATATTAACAGAACTGCTGCGGAAAATCAATTAAAATGTCCCCCTCTTTCGGTCAAACTTTGAAAGAAGGGGAAATTATGCATAAAGACAGGACATTGTTGGTGTTGTGGTGAGGCTCTCTGCTTTTTGCAAGTCGACTACAAATCGACCATCGGAACCAATAATCTGGTGGTAGCCGTGTTAGCTCGTGCAAACCTCACTGTTTTTCGACCTTGTATATCGTATATCCAGCGTCCTCCGCAACTCGCGCAAACATCTCAAATCTTTGGTCGGTAACACTCCCAGACGGAAATGATTGGATTGCCGCATTTTCTCGCGCGTTCGGATCCGCCTCTATGCTGTTGATTAAGTGTACTTTATAGGTTATCACCTCGCTGAGTCCATCATTTTTGTATTGAAAAACATATTGTAGATTTTTCGAGTTTTCATTCTTGACCATAATCTTAATTTTCACTCCTCATCATCACAGTTAGAGCTGCGTTAAGGGGGCGATAACAGGGATAAGCATAGAGGCAATAACTTCAGAAGCGCACCAATAACACAGGCTCAAAAATCGGTTAACCCAAAGTCTCTACATACTTTGCAAAAATGTCAGGCATCGCAGATGATATGTGTCCTTGATTCTTTGCGGTCAAGGATGCACTTTTAGCAGCAGTTGTTTCCGTGTGGCTGTTTGCACGACAGCTCAGAGACGGTGCGACCGCACCCACTCCAACAGCGCGTCATAATCCATCGCGCCGGAGGCGACGGCAAGTCCGACCTCGACGACCTCATCATTGGTACAGTCCAAACGGATGCCGTTGACCTCAAGGAAAGTTAGCATCACATACATCCCAATACGCTTGTTGCCGTCCACAAAGGCGTGGTTGGAAATCAGCGTGTAGCCCAACCGCGCGCCCTTTTCCTCTTTGGACGGGTAGAATTCCTGACCGCCAAAGCCGGAGAATGCATTTTCCAGCGCAGACTCCAGCAGAGCTTCATCCCTGATGCCGTCACTCCCGCCGGTCTCTTCAGCGATTAGCTTGTGGAGTAGCAGCACCTTGTCCTTTGAAAATTTAATCATTTCGCCAACTCCAAAAACGCGGATTTATATTTCTTCAGAATCCTCGCCGCCACGAAATCGATTTTCTCGTCGTCTGTCATGTCGATCAAGGGAGAATTGTCCAAATCGACCAGCATATATTTGGGGCGGTTGTTCTTGAAAATAATGGCCTGCCCGCTCTTTTCAGCAATTCGTGTCACGCGGGAGAAGTTTTGGTTGGCTTCCGTTACAGAAACAATTGTGTTCGTGTCAATATTCATGGGGGCACCTCCTTACAAACCCTATTATACACAAATTATAGGTTGGAATCAACCTATTTTAATCTTTTTTGTGCAGTTGAGCGATACAATGTCAAGTGCCCATCTCTACCTTCCGCAACAGATCGAGATCGGTGTAATTTACAACATATTGCTTATTAAGACCAAAAAGAAACCGTGAACCGTCTGTTGCAGAGACGGTTCACGGTTTTGAGAGTTAATCTCTCAGCCATGTAATCATACTGTATAGAAAATAATTGACAACTCTGTAAAATCGTGTAGAATATAAATTGTGGAAGCCAATCGTCTACTCAAACGAGCGATGGAGATGTGTCTCTTCAACCCGGTCGTAGACGGTGGACGGTTTAAAAAGACGGTTGCCTGTTATCCCGCGAGTGCGGAGAGAAAGGTGAATGTATAGCCCTCGTGGGAAATTTATTTCTCAGGGAGGTGATACATACGCTTCAAGAAGTTTTCTGGATTGCGTCTATCTGCTGGATTTTCATCCAAGTATGGGACAAATTCTATAACAGAAAGAAGTGAGCCGTCTGCCGCAAACAGATGACTCACTGAGTGTTGGGGATAATCCCCTGTTTCAGATGTAGGTATCAACTTGTGGCAACCGTCTTGGTTTCCACGCTTTAATTGTAACAGATATTAAAATCTAATGCAATAGAAAAGGTAAACTTTTTAAACAATGGCTGTCACATTTTATCTGTGACAGCCATTTTCATAGATGATCTGCGCTTAAAGTGGCAGGGCACTTAATAGGGAACTTGCTTATCCTATATACTATAAACAAGTTCCCTAATTTTAATCACGCAACAGAGCCGTTCTTTACACGCTTAACAGTAGCCTCGATGAGAGCAGTAATATACTCCTCTAGATCGCCAAAGGCTTCCGTCAGATACTCTTTTGCATCCTCGGAGAGGATATCAGTCACAGCGTTCAAAGTCTTCTCAAAGGCGGCTTTTTGCGCCTCTGGAGTGAATTCGCCGCTTGCCTTAATCGCATCAACGAAAGTCTGGTTAGTGGCTTCTACGCAATCTACGACGGTCTCCTTAAGCATGAGGATGTACTTTGCGAGAGTTTCGTTCTTCGTGTTCTTAGCGGCAGCGTCCATCTTTTCTCGTATAACCTTGATAAGGAATACGGTTAGGATGCCCATGAGCGGGACAACAACAGTCTGCATGATTTCATTTAAAAGAGTAATCCAAGTAGTCTCCATAATAATACCTCCAATTATTTAATCACTTTCATGTCTTTGTCTTCCGATGTGGCAAATCCATCGGTGACAATTTGTACGCTTTGATAGTCCGGCGGGGAAACCTTCGTATGAATAAATACAGCAGGGTTAACAGTGGATGCAGTGCCGGCCTTTAGAATTGTTCCGTTACGACCAATCGTTGGCGTATAGCACGCATATTGCTCTCTGGCATCGGTATAAAAGGTTAATTCTATGAATGGGAGTTTGACCGTGGTTTCGGTTCGGAAATCTGGGCGTGCGAGGAAGTGCGGGGGGGGGATCCAATCGTTTTGCTTATTCCAGCGCGGACAGACACGACATATTTTCACGATTACATTTACGGGAAATACGGGAAAGCGGAAATCCGCTTTGTGCGCGGGCGGTTACGGTTCACGGACGATGACGGCAACGCCGCCGATCCCGCGCCCTTCACTTCAATGGTAGTTATCTATAAGGGAAAAAAGAAAGATTGGGCTATACGGGGTAAAGGTATTTACATTTCAAAAACTCTGTGGTAATATATATGTACCCTATTAAATAGGGTACAATGAAGCGAGGAGTGGGGAATATGAATGCCTAAGTTTAGCGTATACTATAATCCTGAAGAGATTTCGGAACTTTGCGACAAGTCTCCCTACAACTTAAAAAAAGACATAAAGAATATAGATAAAGAAGAGCTTGACAAAATCGCCGAAGAAATTGGCAACGAAATACATGCTGGAATAGATCGTTCACCATCTGCTGTAGCGCTGTATTGGGGAAGGGGACGAAAAGCAACTTATGCGAAAATAAGGGTGTTGGATGTGGTTCGAGATGCCGGAAAGTCTAATGGTTATAGAAGTATCGTATTAGTTGACTATGTCAATAATTCAGCATTTTTGCTGCACCTATATAGACATGGGCATGGGGAGAAAGACAATATTTCTCCAAGTGACAAGAACGCATTGAAGAAGCTCGTTGATGAATATGTTGACTCTTTGGAAAACCTAAAATGAATAAGCGAAAAAGATTTCTGTATAGTAAATACATGAGAGGCGATTAGATATGATTGATGTTAGTAAATTGTTAGAATCGACGAGGCTTGAGATTACATTTGCGGATGTTAATGTAGATCGCGACTTTGTAAAAGCATTTCGGAAAGAGCATGGACTTACACAAATTGCGTTAGCTAATATGCTTGGCGTAACAAAGAAAACGATAGAAAAATGGGAACAAGGCAAAAACAATGTTGGTGGGAGCAGTGCAGTTCTCTTAAAATTGTTAAATGATAATCCTAATCTAATTGAGCAATTGTATAGGGTTAAAGTTGATGTGCAAGGAAAACAACCCGCAGAGGAATATAAGTCGATTGGCTCAACTGTTGTTGCATTGTCCTCTAACAAGTCAGAATCTTTGAGATTTCCATTAGTCGCCGCTATCTAAATCTAAAAAGGAGGCTCTTCATGAAACCTACGGATTGCAAGCTTCAAATGCTTGATTTATATTTTTCGAAGTTTAGTTTCACTCAGGAACGCGGAAAAGATAATACAGAATACAGCTCTTCATTTAATATCGAGTATTCAGTAAACAGTCAAGATGACTCTAAAATTCGAGTGACTATTGATACATCTGTACAAAGCAAAGACGATGGGATTGTTTTGACATTGGAAACAGTTGGGCTGTTTAGAGTAGAAAAGGTTGATAAAGAAACTTATGATCAGCTGATTAAATCCAATACAGTTGCAATTATGTTCCCTTATATTAGAAGTCAGGTGTCATTGCTTACTACGCAGCCTGGAATACAGCCAATTATGATTCCTACGATGAATATTAACGCTCTTATCGAGGAAAATCAAAGCGAAGAAGAGTAAGGTTAATTTTGAAGACGCACACAAGAACCTGTGTGCGTCTTTTATATTGCTCAACTAAAACTATAAATTTGAGGAGTGGTACAGCTGTGAGAACTTGGACAGACGAAACAACTGGTCCCGTCAAGATTTATGCGCAAATTTATTTGCAGGCTCCGGCTGAATGAAGTCAACCGGCAATAGAGGCGTCGTCCAGAGCCGCCTCCAAGTGCTTCATGTTCATGTATTTTTTGCAGCCCCACTGGGTGCCTGCCACATGGCGCAGCCTCGCGCAGACCAGCATCAGGGCGGAATTTCCGTCAGGGAACGTCCCCACCACCCGTGTCCGTCGGCGGATCTCCCGATTCAGCCGCTCGATCACGTTGTTGGTGCGGATGCGCGTCCAGTGCTCGCTGGGAAAATCGTAGTAGGTCAGCGTCTCCTCAATGCCGTCCTCGACCTTTGTAAATTCCGGGCAGTGAGCCACATTTGCACGGAGATTTAGCCACGCCGTCACGGGGGCAGCCACACTTTGGAATTTTCTCTATAATGGTATCTGCACACGACAATGTGTGACATTTATCAAGGAGGAAATTCATTTGCTCGACTACAAAAACATCCTGCGGGTCAGCAGCGACCCGGATAAGAGCATACGCACCATGGAATTGGAATTGCGCAGCTCTCATCACACGATCCGTAAGGTCCAGGAGGCGGCTCAAAAGGCCGGAATCTCCTGGCCACTGTCGGATACCGTGACCAACGAAATGCTCATGGAACTGCTGCTCCCAGAGGAATACCAGAAAACGGCGCTCTATGTCATTCCGGACTATGCGTACATCCACACAGAGCTGGCTCGGAAAGGCACAAATCTGACTATTCTCTGGGAGGAATACTGCAGCAAGTGCAGCGCTGAGGGCACAGTGCCCTATATGTACACCCAGTATTGTGAGAAATACCGCCAGTGGGCCAGAGTGACGAAAGCAACCATGCGGATCCAGCACAAGCCCGGTGACGCTATGGAGGTGGACTGGGCAGGATATACGCTGGATATCCATGAACCAGTCACTGGCGAGGTGAGCAAAGCATATCTGTTTGTGGCTGTCCTGTCCTGCAGCTGCTTCACCTATGCGGAAGCCTGCGACGACATGAAGTTGGAGAACTGGATCAGCTGCCACGTGCACGCCTATAACTACTTTGGTGGTGTAACCCGTCTGTTGGTTCCGGACAATCTCAAGACCGGTATCACAAAGAATACCCGCTATGAAACTGTTCTGAACCGTACTTACCAGGAGATGGCGGAGTATTATCATACAGCCATTGTACCCGCCAGAGTGCGCCATCCACAGGATTATCGGCGAAAAAGTGTTATCAGCAATCTTGGCCTGAACATAGCATAGAAGCCAGTTAAGGCACTTTCTCAAAAGTATTTTTGCTGATAACGTTTTCTGCATTATCTCAACTGCTACGAAGATGGCGCCCCGTACGGTGAACTCATTCCTTTCATCTTATGCCAAACAACTGCATGAGATGGATTCGGGCTTTCCTGAAAACCTGCATTGTCATGTGTTCCGTCACAGCATCGGAATGGCAATGTACAAGGCCGGCATTCCGATTTCATATATCAAGGACTTCCTTGGTCACTCGTCTTTGGACTCGACTGCGATCTACGCACATGCCGACAGTGACACAATGGCAGAGGCCTCCGTTCCGTAGATCAGGAAGCCTTACCGGTAAGAGACGATGAAGGCAACATCGTATTCACTCCAGAAAAGAAATGGAAAGGCAAGGAAGAATACCTGCTCCATTTCTGCGGACTTGACTGAAACGTTATCAGCAACTACGATTATTACTCAGCCTGGAATCTACGGTTGTTACTAAGGATTCCGGCTGAGATTGCCGATAACACTTTTTCGCCGATAATCCTTGGGAGTGCGGACTCTGGCAGGCAGAATTGCCGTGCCGTAATGCTCTGCCAGTTCCTGGTACGATTTGTTGAGAACGACCTCATCCTTCCCATGCTTTTGCACGCCGGTTTTCAGGTTGTCGCACTGGATGATCCGGGTGACACCGCCGAAGTATTTGTAGGCATTCACATGGGCAGTGGTCCATGAGTCCTGGTTCATGGAGAAAAAGGCTTCTACGTAGCTGTAGCCACTGTAGGGCAGGGCTGCCACGAACACATAGGCCGGGATAATTTCACCGGTGTCTGTGTCAATAACAGCGGCAGTATCGCCGGCCCAGTCCACCTGCATAACCTCGCCGGGCTTGTGGTTCAGGTGCATGGTGGCGTTTACCTTTGTCAGATAGTCCGCATAGTACTTGTTGAACTGGGTGGACTGGTATGGAATCTCACCCGCCGCCCGACACTGGTCGCAGTATTCCAGCCACAGCAGATTCAGGGTGATACCGCTGCGCTGGAGTTCCTTGTGGACATAGGCGTAGTCCGGCATCTTGTAGACAGGCTTCGAGGGGCTGGTCGGAAACAGACGCTCTGAGAGCTGCTTATCCGACATTTCCTCCGGCAGTGGCCATTGCAGGCCGCAGTTTGCTGCCCGTTGCAGGGTTGCTGCCACAGTGTTCCGAGCGCACTGGCAGCTTGACGCGATCTCGGTCTTGTTGAGTCCCAGACTATGGAGTCTGAGAATCTCACGGTAATTGGTCATACAGGTGACCTCCTTGTAGATATTTACACCGCAAAATGCGATGCATATCTACATTTTACCGCAGTGCTCAACGACGGCGGCAAGCGTGCTCAATTCCGCCGGAATGGATGCTCAATTTGAGCGGTCGTGCTGCGCAATCTCGCGCGGAATACTCAGTGAATATGATTTTTCTTCGTCGACAATGGATTTTGGCGCATTTTTAATTGGAAATAGTATCACAGGCCCGCGCCACCACCTCCGGCGGGATATAGGCATATGTTTCCCTTCCGTTCAGACATAAAAATAGCCGAGGGGCTTTCAACATGAAAACCTCTCGGCTATGTAAAGTCATGAGCACCAAATTATAATAGTTATTTTGGCAATGATTTTAGTATTGGTTTATATCTGATGATTTTATAGTATCCCTCCTTTTCAGGACTTTTTTCGTAATTATCAATCAGATTGCTTTCTTTGAAGGCGGTAAGCAGTTTCTCATTTTCATCATTGATTTCAAATTTGGGTCTACTGCGCGCATCAAATATTTTGAGATAATCCGTTAAGTTAAGCAAGGTGAGAATCCCTTTTATACTGTCCTCTCGCAGAATGGGAATTATTGCTATGAAAAGATTGATTTTTTCATCCCGGTTAACTCTTTCTGAATGGAGAAGATTGTTTATCAACTTCTGAGACACCGAATTTGGGTCATCAATAATGCTTGTTATATATCTTACGGCATAATCAAAGATTTCTTCCCGAACAAAATTGTCCCATTGTTCAAATGATGAAAACAAATCCGGTAGATCAGACTTTGCAAAATTGTTATTGAGAATATGTAGACATACAGCAGGAGAATAATTCTTTCCGATTATCGAAATTTCCTCGTCAGAAAGTTCAAGTAACTTGATTTTTAGTTTATCGCTAATATCCCAAGTGAGTATTTCTAACAATTCTTCTCGTGAAAACAGAGTTTCGTCTACTATATCAATATACTTCTCTATGCTCTTACGGATATAATAAAATGTCTGATTATGATAGTTCTCACGCATATATCTTAAGTTATCAGCTGTCATTCTAATGATGTTTGTATCGATTAAGATAGCGATCTTATCATCGGAAATCTCTGAAATATCAAAGGCATCATAAGAAAACTTCAATGACACCAATATTTTCCTGTACTTTGAGTTGTCGATACCATTGCATATAACCACACTATCGAATAATTTTTCTTTGGCATCTTCATCATATTCCGTTTTTGAAAAATCCAAATCAATATCACATCTGTTGATATAACCAATGACGCTTTCGTTGAGTTCCACAGCATTGAAGCTGTCCATAATATTATATTCTGAATACTGTACTATATCGGCATCCAGCAATGACGACCACAAGGAACTATCTGCAATCTCTTTTATAGAAGTAATGGTTGTCCGCAGAGCAGAAATATAAGATTGTTTATAGTCAGTAGTGAGATTAGTGTTATTGAATACAGCAACAGCTACATTTTCGTCATCATAAATAGTTCCATCACTAACCTGCAAAACGACATGAAAATACTCGTTGATATTCTGATTAACATATTGGGTTATTGCAGAATCGGGATGTAAACATAAAATCGTATAATTCTTATGAAAGAAATCATCCGCATTCTTCGCTCCCAAGATTTCCCTTTGAATGAGTTGCAAACTTTCAGCATTGATTTCATACAAAGATCCCTCATAGACAGCTTGAAACAGCTCCTTGTTTAGTTCTGTATAATCAAAACCTATGAAACACACGCCAAGCAGAGTAAAGCAATGAATCAGCCTATCAATATTAGGATTATCTATTGCAAGGTAGTCACGCGCATTGGAAATATAGTCACATAAGCAGTTTTCTTTGTTGACTAATTCGATAACATCGTCGTCAGAGTAATAAAGAGAAGCAATTGAATATCTGCGTATTTGATTTTCAGTCAGTAACTGTTCACTTAGGGCTGTTGAAAATACTTCGGGCCATCTCATATTAAGATGTTTAATATAGGCTGATAATTCAATTGTCGTATCAAAATAAGCACCAATAAACTTGAGGTTTTTTGTACCTTTCAGTTGATTGATCAATCTTTCGACATAGTCGATATGAGAAGTCTGGAGCAAATATGTGAACAGGTCAAAATTGAGAGTTTCCTCCTGATCGAAATCCACTAATCTAAGGCGTGAAACAATCAATTTGGGATTTTTCAACTTGTAAGTGTATTCTTTTGCCTTTTTATCGGTTATACTGCGCAAAAAGGTTTTATCAATACGGCTTAGACTATTCTCATAAAAATAGGTCATATAGTCTGCATAGGTTTCATCAATATATCCATTGCGAATAAGGTATTTTAAAAGATCAAAATATTCACTACTCTTTATCTCATTAAAACTGGTTACAATTCCAACTTCATTTGTGCTTGTAATGCTAAATATTTTGTTAATATTATCTCTTGTAATAATACCCCAGAGAGGTTTGTTTTGTGTCAAAATCAATTCTTGTTCCAGTGACGACTTCTCGCTTTCTAAATCCGGAATAGTATTATTTAAGCGGTTCTCTATTGCTTGCTTTCGGTCGGCATAGTCCTTTTTATCAGCTGCACTTAATTCTTGTTTTCTGTTCCAATAATCAATAGGCTTTTTATCTTCAAATGCAGCATCCAACTCTTTGATGGTTTTGAGATGTTCATTTTTAGCCAATTCGATTTTATGACCTATTTCAGAAATTTTTTCAGAAAGTCTTTTTACTTCTTCTGCAATAAACTGCTCTTTATTATTAAAAAGAGTACAAACAAAGCCTTGATTAAGCTGCAAATCAGCAAAATCACGTGGAAATAAATTCTTGTATGCAATAATAGCAAGCATCTTATTGCAATCAAGTTCGGTAATATTCAACCTGTTATAATAAATTACAAACTCATTATAGATATTCTTCAAAAGGCGCATGTCGTCAATATATAACGATAGACCTTGCAGGAAATTTTCATTAAACTTTTCAAATAATCCGCCTTTTTTTAAATGAGAAATAAATTGATCGTAGGAGTTTGAGCTATCTACAACTGGGACGACAGGAACAATATAATCAAAAAACTTAGTTCTGTCTTTTGATATAAAAATATCGTCTCGCAATAAATAGAAAAAGCGAAGAATTTTTTTGTTTTCTTTTTGTAGCTGAATATTGGCAAGTGTGTTTACTTCTCGAAGGCGTTCAAAAATTTTATTAGCATTAAACCGATCCATATCTTCAAAAACAATAACATCGGCATCTACATTTTCAAACAGGTATAACACTTCGTTGAGATATTTGTCAAAATAGGAATCATCACTTTCTTCAAATATCTCAATTTCATTACCTTGCAAATTCAGCTTGCGAAATACATTTTTATTCTTTTGAATTTTAATCAATTCGTATATGAGAAAAGATGACAAAATGATTATAATAACACCGTCTACCATTAAAGCATATGGGTGTGTAGATAACTCTAAAATTGATTTTAACCAGTTATCGGGCAAAACTGATACATAGCTTTTCCAAGAGTCAAAAAACATAAAATAGATAATTGCAGTTAAAAGAACAATGGTTTTCAATGTATTCATTATAGTACTTACAGGGTTAATACTCTTTTTCACTCTAAAATTGGTCTGCGGAATTTTATCCGATGGAATCTGATGTATCAGTTGATTAAGAATTTTACCTTCTAATACAGATTCCTTTATGTCCGTTTCATCTTCTTGATCTGGAGATTTGAAGTGTGCGAGAGAAATATGCAGAAAGCGCAAATCATCATGTCTTTTCTTGTATGAAGCTAAAACGCTGCTTTTACCCGCACTATATGCACCAGAAATAGCGATATTCTTTACATCAGGGTTATTAAACACATAATCTATCGCTTCTTCATAAACATCCAAGTTCATATTATCAATTGGTGTTAATCGTTCAAAATGATATTTGTTTTCTGCCATCCTTGTCACATCCTCTCAAACTTTCAATATTCTTTGCTCAGCAAAAAATCTGCCAGATGCACGATCTTGACACCATTGATGTTGCCCGCGGCCAATTCGTCCAGCGTTACTACATATTTCGGGTAATGGTCTTTAATTTCCAGCAGATTGGCGACCTCTCGGTCGGATTCCTCCGGCAGATTGCGGCACACCTGCACATAGATCCGCTCATCCCGCCGCACAGCTACAAAGTCTATCTCCTTGGTAGCGTTTTTGCCGATATACACATCATAGCCCTTCCGCCGAAGCTCGAAGTAAACGATGTTTTCCAGCATGGCGGCAACGGATTTCGGGTTGAAGCCCATCATGCAGTATTTGAGGGAAGCGTCCGCAAGGTAGAACTTCTCTTGGGTTTTGAGAACCGTTTTGCCCTGCATATCGTACCGCTGGCAGCGATAGATCACGAAAGCCTTTTCCAGCCACTCTAGATAATTATAGACTGCTTCTACCGAGAGAGAACGCCCTTCACCTTTCATGAATTTCACAATGGCGTTGGCGGAAAAGGTCTTGCCAACATTCTCTACGACATACTTTACCACACGGTTGAACAGGTCAAAGTTCGTAATATTGTGCCGCTTGGTGATGTCGCTGGTGATAACGGAATTGTAGATTCCCTCGACGATCTGATAAGACGAACGCTCATCAAAATTTCCGAGCGCAACGATGGGAAAGCCGCCCATGCGGATATACTCGTTCAAAAGTTCTTTCGGTGCGCGGCCGCTGTCCTTCTTAAACTCCAGATATTCGGCAAAGGACAGGTTAAAGACAGGAATGGAGATATAACGCCCCGTCAGATAGGTGGAGATCTCGCTGGACATCAGCTTGGAATTGGAACCGGTCACATAAATGTCGGTATTGGCATCCTCCAATAGACTGTTGACAGCCTTTTCCCAGCCGTTCACCTCCTGCACTTCGTCCAGCAGAAGATAGTAGCGTTCGCTGTCGGTCATTTTCTCCTTGATGTTCTGGTACATCTGCTTGGCGGTCATGCCCTCGTCCAGTTCCTCCGAGGTATAGCGCAGATGGATCACATGGTCTGCTACAATGCCGCTGCCGAGCAGGTCGTCTTTCAGCATATCCAAAATGGTGGATTTTCCGCAGCGGCGGATTCCGGCAAGAATCTTTACCAGCGGAACATCCCGATAGGTTTTCAGCATATCCAAATAGTAGGGTCTAACGATCATGGTATCGCCTCCTTGCTATTAGTATATCCTAAAGCGCTGTTTCGGTCAATGGTTTTTGCTGAAAATTCAGAAAAACTTTTTACATAGAACATTTTTTTCGACTCACTTTGCATTTTTGATAACAGAAAAGCGGCGCAGAGTTCTCTGCATCGCTTTCGTCGTACTTATATCGCTTCGATTTTTTGCATCAAAACACAGATACTAAAAATAACCATTCCTGCATAACATCATAAATGGTGCAACATATGTAAAAGAGGCAGCGAAGGGACCGTCCCTTTTACATATCGAAGCGAGGCTGGATACCCGCTACTGTCTAAATATTGTAGCTATAAACGAGCGAATTCCAAAAGGGAACCAAAAGGATAGAGACATTTCCTCTCTATGGTGGTAGAAT
>ERZ772865.1359-NODE-1359-length-24828-cov-5.412506_pt1 | contig 24828 bp, 9 predicted proteins | sample MGYA00512133_ERZ772865 | MGnify/ENA primary metagenome ERZ772865 (study PRJEB29015, sample SAMEA2737722) | human gut metagenome | biome: human gut; feature: human-associated habitat; material: faeces | place: China | collected 2012 ...
ATTTCCACTTTCGAGTTACAAACGGTCAACGGGCTGAGGTAAAGCGGGCCTGCACCGCGAAGGAATATCTCTGATTTCCGCGTCCGATTCGTCACAAAGAAGTCTTTTGCTTTACAAGCGTATCATTCCAACAAACACAAATTTGTGCAAATCAAATAAAAACTCCTTGCAAAGTTTCCGACTGAATGAGATAATTAGTACGAACTATGTAAATGGATTGTTACTTTTAAGGCAAAACCGTACAATATTCTATCTAAAAAGAAGGGAAAAAGGAAGAATGAAATTAAAGACAGTAAAGCGTATGAATGCGTGCGTTTTATCTGCTGCCATGGTTTTGAGTGGTGTTACAATCATTCCGCCGGCCACAGTAAGCGCTGCGGCAAATAATGAGATCAATTATGCATTAAGCGGAACGGCAACCGTCAGTGATCAGGAGACGAATTACTGGGGAGCAGATAAGGCGATCGACGGGATCGTCAACAGAGATGCTGCAAAAGCAGATCAGTCCAGATGGGCAACGAATCAGAGTTCAAGTCAGGCAGCAAGGACGCTGACGGTGAATCTCGGTACACGGAAGACATTTGATCATTTTGTGATCGAATGGGAAAGAACGAATATTACTAACTTCAAGATTTCTGTATGTGATACAGAAGATGGAGAATACCGGGATGTTTATGTAAAAAATGACGGAGAAAATATTACGTCGGTTACGAGTGATATCCAGTTGGATGAAGCTGTAACAGCTCAGTATGTAAAGCTGACAGTCAATGGTTATACAGTAAATCCGGGAAGTTGGCAGTCTGTATCCCTGTATGAGTTTAAGATCCTTGGAGAAGCAGAGAATTTAAGTACCGCTGCAACTGTAACAGCAGATGGAAGTGAGACAGCCGGAACAGATGCTTCCAAGGCAGCTGACGGTGATGATACGACCCGTTGGGCAAGCCCGGCGGCAACAGGATCACACTGGCTGAAGCTGGATTATGGCAGCGAGAAGACGATCAGAACAGCAAAGATCCATTGGGAGAGAAAGAATGCGACTGCCTACCGGATCGAGAAGTCTTCCGACGGAGAGAACTGGGAGACGGTAAAAGCATTTACGGCAAGTCCTTCAGATTATAGAGAGACGATCGTATTTGATGAAGCAGTAACGACAAGATATCTGAGATTATATATTGAATCCTTTGATCAGGCGGGAGCACCGGAGGGAAGTGCTTCTGTAAGCTGGCCGACCGTTTCAGTCTATGAGTTTGAAACTTATGAGGCAGAGCTTGCTACGACAGAGCCGGAGAGAACTCCGAAAGAAGTTGCAGACGGCCTGGAAGTTCCTTCCAGTATTGATGGAGCATCAGGAAAGCTGGCAATGCCGGAAGTTCCTGAAGGATATGAGATCAGTTTTGTCGGTGCAGATTATGAGCAGATCGTAGACAGGGATCTGACAGTTTATCAGCCGCTTGTTACAAAGACTGTGAAGATGAACTTCAATGTAAAGAAAGCCGGTGACGACAGTACGGCAGTAGATTCCAAAGAATATACTATGACTGTAACCGGAAAGTATACGGCAGAAGACGGAGATAATGCAAAGCCGAACGTAATCCCGGAACTGGCAGAATGGAAAGGTGCAAAGGGTGGTTCCTTTGAGATCAGTGATTCCAGCCGTATCGTTGTAGCAACAAAGGATAAGGCAGAATTATCTGCAATGGCTGAAGAATTTAAGAACGATTATAAAGAGATCACGGGAAAATCCATCGAGATTGTTTATGCGGATCAGGCATCAGCAGGAGACTTCTTCTTTACACTTGAGGCAGCCGGAAATGGGCTGAAAGAAGAAGGATATTCCATGAATGTAACGGATAAAGTGGAAGTGAAGGCAGAGCAGAAAGCAGGAGCTTACTGGTCTACAAGAACAATCCTTCAGATCCTGAAGCAGAATGGTACGACAATCCCGAAGGGCGAATGCAGGGATTATCCAAAGTATGAAGTCAGAGGCTTTATGCTGGATGTAGGAAGAAGACCGTTTGAAAGCGAGACACTTCAGGAAGTTGCAAAGACAATGCTGTGGTATAAGATGAATGACCTGCAGCTTCATCTGAACGATAACTATATTTTCCTTGAAAATTATTCAACCTCAGAGGGTGCAATGTCAGCTTATGAGGGATTCCGTATGGAGTCTGATGTCAAAGAGGGTGGATTGAATCAGGCAGACCTGACCAGTGACGATATGTATTATACCAAGGCTGAGATGAAGTCCATGATCCAGAATTACCGGAAGTTAGGACTGGATATTATCCCGGAATTTGATACTCCTGCACATTCTCTGTCATTTACAAAGGTAAGACCGGATCTCAGATTCGGAACGACGGGACGCCAGAATGATCATTTCAACCTCAGCACGAAGTACGATGAGTCACTGGCATTTATTGAGAGCATCTGGGATGAGTATATTAAGGGTGATGATCCGGTATTTGACCAGGATACTACAGTGAATATCGGAACAGATGAGTATGATGGACAGTATACAGAGCAGTTCCGTAAGTTTACAGATGACCTTCTGGCTTATATCCAGGATAATGGAAATACTGTTCGTCTGTGGGGAAGTCTTACAGCAAGAAACGGAAGCACATCTGTAAGAAGTGAAGGTGTTCAGATGAACATCTGGAACGATGGATGGGCAAATCCGAAATCCATGTATCAGCAGGGTTATGATCTGATCGATATGAATGACGGAAGTGTATATATCGTACCGGCAGCAGGATATTACGCTGATTATCTGAGCCGCAAGTCCATGTATAATTATGATCCGGCTACACGTATGGGTGTTCCGTCAGGTTCTGAACAGACACTGGGAGGAGCTTATGCGATCTGGAACGATATGGTTGATCAGAGAGCGAACGGACTGACTGAGATGGAGATCTATGATCGCTTCGATGATGCTGCACCGTATTATGCGGCTGCATTGTGGGGCAAATCAGGAGAAGTTTCTTTTACAACAGCACAGCAGACGAGCGAGAATGTGGGTGAAGCTCCAGGAGTCAATGCATATGATAAAGTAGACAGTGAGACAGATGAGATTCTTTCCTATGATTTTGAGGATGGACTTTCAGATAAGAGTGCAAATGAATATGATGCAGAGAACGGAAAGAATGCGGAAGTGAAGGATGGAGAACTTGTTCTGAAGGGCGGAGAAAGCTATATCTCTACTCCATTGGATAAAGTTGGACCTGAGAAAGAACTGAGCTTTGATATCACACTGACTCAGCCGGCAGAACCGGGACAGATTCTCTTTGAAGCTGAGAAGGACGAAGATCATGAAGCCTACAGTACTCATAATATCCGCATTATGGAAGATGGAACACTTGGATTTACAAGAGAAGGATATGACTATTCCTTTGGATATAAACTTCCTGTTAATCAGAAGATGACATTAAAGATCCGTACAAAGAACGGAAGTACTGTCCTGATTGCAGATGGAAAAGAGTATAAAGCAACCGGAAGTTTTACATATGAAGGCGATGTGAAGAAGACCGGTATTACAAGCTCTACGCTTTCTCTGCCACTGACAAGGATTGGTTCTGATACAAATGCGGTACATGCCATCATTGATAATGTAAATCTTTCTTCTACGATGTCAGATGGGGAATCTTCACCGATTGATCCATCCGGATTTACAGTGACATCAGATAATCAGAACAGTGACGGACCAATCAGTGCAGCATTTGACAATGATCGGTCAACGATCTGGCATACGCAGTACTCTCCGAGTAAGAAAGCACTGCCGGCAACGATCACGATTGATATGGGACAGTCCTATGATGTGAACGGATTCTATTATCTGCCGAGACCGACGGGAAATAACGGATATATCCTGAAATATTCTCTGTATTATGAGGATGCGGATGAAAACTGGACAGCTCTTGTAGAGAATGGAACGTGGGAAAGCACAGGTACAGAAAAAACGGTAAACTTTACACCGGTTCAGACATCCAAGATCAAGCTGGTTGTATCAGAAGGACAGAATGGTTTCGGTAGTGCAGCAGAATTCAGAGTGCTTACAGGAACGCAGGATCTTACAAAGACACAACTCCGTATGAGTACTTATGTAGAAGGAGAAGGTACAGCGACTGTTTCTAAAGAAAAGATCGAACAGGGAGAAGAAGTTACCTTTACTGCAACAGCAAAGAAAGGTGCTACATTTACCGGATGGTATGATGTCCTTGGAACAAAGGTAAGTGATGAAGCCGTTTATACAGTAACTCCGGAAGAGAACCTGACCCTGATCGCAAAATTTGAAAAAGGAAGCGAGCCGGATCAGCCAGAAGATAAGACCTATACGGTTACGATCGACGGAAAAGAACAGACCGTCAAAGAAGGAGAAAAGGCTGCGAAGCCAGCCGATCCGGAAAAAGAGGGTTATAAGTTCCTTGGCTGGTATGAAGAAGGAAGTGATACGGCGTTCGATTTCGATACAGCCATCACGAAGAATATTACACTGACTGCAAGATTCGAGAAAATAGAAGAGCCGGATCAGCCGGACAAACCTTCAGCACCGGAGAATGTAGTGACAGGTGAAATTACGAAAAATTCCGTTGAAGTGAAATGGGATGGACCGGCAAGCACAGCAGGACTGGCAGGTTACAAGATCTATGTAAATGGAAAAGAATACGTGACGTATATCCCGGCAGATGCTACAGGATATACGATAGAAGGTCTTGAAGCCGGTAAGACTTATCAGATCGAAGTTGTTGCCGTAGGCGATGATGAGAATGCAACAGAGTATGCAGCCGCAGAACTGAGTGTAACAACAAAGAGTGAAAATAATGGTAACGGCGGCGATAACGGAAATACCGGAGACAACGGTAATAATGGCAATAACGGAAATGCCGGAGACAACGGTAATAATGGCAATAACGGAAATGCCGGTGTAAATAATCCGACTAAGGATCAGAATCATAATGCCGGAACAACAAATAAGAAGCAAAATGCAGCAGCCAAGACAGGCGACAGCACAAATATGGCAGTATTTGTATTCATGCTTGGTGGTTCGCTGGCAGCCGGAACGGTTGTCTTCAGAAGGAAAAGAAGATAAGCGGTTTTCCATATGAAAGTTTAAGAGAGAAGAGTCTGTTGGATGAAAATCCAGCGGACTTTTCTTTTTTAATAAAATTCTAAGATTTTGACACTCTGGTTTTAAAAAATGACCGATATCATGTATACTAAAAGGGAGGTGATTGAAATGTATAATATATTAGTTTGTGATGATGATAAAGAAATTGTAGAGGCAATAGATATTTATCTGTCCCAGGAGGGATATCATATCCTGAAGGCATATGATGGAGTTGAGGCATTGAATATTCTGGAGAAAGAGAAAGTAAATCTTCTGATCCTTGATGTGATGATGCCAAAGCTGGATGGAATCAGGGCAACTCTGAAGATCAGGGAGACGAACAGTGTACCGATCATTATTCTTTCTGCAAAGTCAGAAGATTCAGATAAGATACTCGGACTGAATATCGGGGCGGATGATTATGTCACAAAGCCGTTCAATCCGTTAGAACTGGTAGCAAGGGTCAAGTCTCAACTGCGTCGCTATAATGAGCTTGGTGGAACATCCCAGGAACAAAAGGAAAAAGTGTATGAAGTTGGCGGACTCAGGATCAATGATGATCTGAAAGAAGTGACGGTGGACGGAGAGTTAGTGAAGCTTACGCCGATTGAATATAATATTCTCTTGTTATTACTGAAAAATCAGGGACGGGTTTTTTCTATTAATCAGATTTATGAGTCGATTTGGAATGAAGAGGCGATTGGTGCGGATAATACAGTTGCGGTCCATATCCGCCATATTCGTGAAAAAATCGAGATCAATCCGAAAGATCCAAGATATCTGAAAGTAGTATGGGGCGTAGGCTATAAAATTGATAAAGGCTGAAAGGACGAAATATGAATAAGTGGTACAGAAAGACAGGTGTAAAGGCGATCGTTCTTATTGTGGCGATTCTCAGCGGTGCAATGCTGATAACGAATCTGTTGTCTCTTATGAATCTTGCAGGAAGCACAGATCTGCCGTCCTTATGGACGATGAGCCAACAGCCATTTGAGGAATCGCAGGAATTTAATTACATGGTTGAAAATTACATGGATGATGTCCTTACGCAGATCCGGCTGGAAAATCTTTTTGAGACAGATGGGATGATGAACCGGAACAAAGAGATCGACGTAATGGAGTACAGCAAGAATGATACTGCCAACGGAGAAAATGTTTCGGGTATTGCGTATTCACTGGAGGAACTGATCAACTGGGGAGAAGATTTTGACAGTGCAGAGAGCGATAATTATGCGAAGAACAGTGTGATCGTATGTCAGAAGCCTGAAGGGACATATGAGTATTACTATACGAGTGATTTCATGACACGGGTAGAGTCGGGAGTATTTGATATTATCATGCAGGATGGGAGTGATGTTGACGGATTTCTGCAGGAACTTCAGAACGGTAAGTATACATCTTCAGGCTTTTATAATTTTGATATTGTGGACATGGAAGGAAATATCCTGTACACAGACTGCTGGAATTTTGGAAGTGCATTAATCGAAAAATATGCACCGCAGGGAGCAGAAAACCTTTTGCAGGTAGTGAATAACAGTCCGCGTCTGAATGGCAAACTGTCCGTCATTTATGATGATCTTGCGTATACTTTGGGGAATATTTACTCAGATTATCAGAATTATCAGATGGGATTTGAACATTTAGAGGAAGGCAATACAAACTTTACTTACATTTATGCGAATAATGACACGAAAAAGGTAGTGACGAATAAGACTTCTTACGAGAACTATGCAGAGCTGGAGAAAAATGTCCAGAATCTGATCTCGGAGAAAGATGTTAAATATATGGTCATTTATCCAAAGCTAAAAGATTTTAACAGTAATATGAATGTATCGAAATCGGATAAATGGGAAAAACTCCGCAGTTACAGCAGTGAAAAGAAATGGAACAGCGTATTTGCGGTTGCGGTGGATACAACTTATACGATCCAGGATCAGTTTTATCAGAATAAGGTAGCTTATGATAATAATATCCCGTATTTTAAAGGAACAACATGGCTGTTGGTTCTGAGCATTATCCTGTTCCTTGGGGCAACAATCTGGCTGACACTGGAGGCAGGAAGAACTGCGGAAGATGAAGAACTGCACCTGAACGGTTTTGATCATTGGAAGACAGAGATTGCAGCGGTGCTGATCGTACTGATATGGATCGTTGGTTCTTATATCGGGATTCATTTTTGGAATGGAAATATCTATACGATGATCAATGATATTCCGACTTATCTGAAGGATGGAGGTACTTATTTTGAGTATTATTATGCTCGTGGAATGGATGTTTCTTCAGCATATATGTCAGCAAGTTTATATCTTCCGTCATTGAGTATTGCAGAGCTGGCAGAAATTTATTTTTATGGAGTATTTACACTGGGCTGCTTCTTTATGGGATACGTGAGTCTGATCAAGCGGATCAAGGGACGAAACCTGTGGAAGAACAGTCTGTTGAGAGTGATTGTGCGGTTCATCTATAAAATATATGATAACCGGAAGAAGACGACAAAGACAGTGCTTCTGTTATGTGGATTTTTCCTTGTACAGGGAATTGCAGTGCTGTTCAGGAATGGGGTTACAATGCTTCTGGTGTTACTGGCAGACGTGGGTGTATTTTATGTTGTCCTGAACGGTTTATTACTCAAGGAGAAACTGAAAAAAGGTATTGAAGAAATTGCATTGGGAAATATGGAATATCAGATCCCGCTGCAAGGCTTAAGAGGTGAGAACTTAAAGCTGGCAGAGATGATCAATGGAATTGCCAACGGATTCCATATGGCCGTAGAAGAGGCAATGAAAAATGAGCGTCTTAAGACGGATCTGATCACGAATGTATCACATGATATCAAGACACCGTTGACTTCGATCATTAATTATGTAGCGATCCTGAAGCAGTCGGATATTGCAGATCCAAAGATCCAGGGCTATCTGGATATACTGGAGGCGAAAGCACAGAGGCTGAAGACACTGACGGAAGACGTTGTTGAGGCATCCAAGGTAAGCAGTGGGAATATTTCTCTGGAGTATATGGATGTAGATCTTGTGGAGATGATCCAGCAGACGGAAGGTGAGATGGCTGAGAAGTTTGAGGCAAGGAATCTGAAAATGATCGTCAATCTGCCGGCAGAACCTGCGGTTGTTCATGTAGACGGGCGAAGAATGTGGAGAGTTCTGGAGAATATTTTCGGAAATGCAGCCAAGTATGCCATGCCGGGAACAAGGGTATACGCGGATCTGAAGCTGGAAGAAGATACGGTGGATCTGTCTTTGAAAAATGTTTCTGAACATCAGTTGAACATTTCGGCAGATGAACTGACCGAACGGTTTATCCGTGGAGATCTTTCAAGAAGTTCTGAAGGAAGCGGACTTGGACTGTCGATCGCACAGAGCCTGACAACGATGCAGGGCGGAACTTTCAACCTGTATCTGGATGGAGATTTGTTCCGGGTAAATATCCGGTTCCCGAGAGTGAAAAAGCAGTAGAAAGAAGAGAAAGCAAAAAGATTGAATTGACATTTTTGAGGCGGTGTGCTACGCTTTCTAAGGATTGCGAAAAGCAGAATAGCGTAGAAAAGCAAGGATGGAGAGAGTAGCCTGATTACCGTTTTACAGAGAGATCCCCGGGAGAACTTAAGAAAGTTCTGTTGGCTGAGAGGGGATGAACAGGAGGCAGGGGAAGATGGCTCCTGAGCAGTGCAGATGAGCTTTCAGGTAAGTCTGCAAAGGGTTCGCCCTTTACAGCGTAGGAGTGGCAGCAGAGGGATGCAGGTCACTCACGGAGGTTTTCACTGTGAAGTGGGAACGAAGAGAAGTGGTAACGCGGTGAAACAGAACCGTCTTCTTGAGGATGAAAGTCTTCAGGGAGACGGTATTTTTTTTAAAAGGAGGCAGACAATTATGTCAGAAAAACCAAAATATTATATTACAACAGCGATTGCCTATACATCCGGCAAGCCGCATATTGGTAATACTTATGAGATCGTACTGGCAGATGCGATCGCACGTTATAAGAGAAGTCAGGGATATGACGTATTTTTCCAGACGGGAACAGATGAGCATGGTCAGAAGATCGAGCTGAAGGCAGAAGAAGCAGGAATTACACCAAAGGAATTTGTTGATAAGGTATCAGGAGAGATCAAGAGAATCTGGGATCTGATGGATACTTCTTATGACAAGTTTATCCGTACAACAGATGAGGATCATGAAAAGCAGGTAAAGAAGATCTTTAAGAAACTTTATGATAAAGGAGATATTTATAAAGGACACTATGAGGGAATGTATTGTACTCCATGTGAGTCATTCTTTACAGAGTCCCAGCTCGTAGACGGAAAATGTCCGGATTGTGGACGTCCGGTGCAGCCGGCAAAGGAAGAGGCGTATTTCTTTAAAATGAGCAAATATGCGGATCGTCTGATCGAGCATATCAATACGCATCCGGAGTTTATCCAGCCGGTATCCCGTAAGAATGAGATGATGAATAACTTCCTGCTTCCGGGACTGCAGGATCTGTGTGTATCAAGAACATCATTTAAGTGGGGAATCCCGGTTGATTTTGATCCAAAGCATGTTGTGTATGTATGGCTGGATGCTCTGACAAACTATATTACAGGAATCGGATATGATGCAGAGGGAAATAGTACTGAGCAGTTTAACAAACTCTGGCCTGCAGACCTTCACCTGATCGGAAAAGATATCATCCGTTTCCATACGATCTACTGGCCGATCTTCCTGATGGCACTGGATCTTCCACTTCCAAAGCAGGTATTTGGACATCCGTGGCTGCTTCAGGGAGACGGAAAGATGAGCAAGTCTAAAGGAAATGTGCTTTATGCGGATGAGCTGGTTGATTTCTTTGGAGTGGATGCGGTTCGTTACTTTGTACTCCATGAGATGCCGTTTGAGAACGATGGAGTGATTTCCTGGGAGCTGATGGTAGAGCGTCTGAACTCAGATCTTGCCAATACGCTTGGAAACCTTGTAAACCGTACGATTTCCATGACAAATAAGTATTTTGGCGGAACAGTGACAGATACAGGCGTGGCAGAAGAAGTGGATGCTGACCTGAAGGCAGTCGTAGAGAATACTGCAAAGGCAGTAGATGAAAAGATGAAAGATCTGCGTGTGGCAGATGCGATCACAGAAATCTTCAATCTGTTTAAACGCTGCAACAAATATATTGATGAGACTACACCATGGGTACTTGGAAAAGATGAGTCAAAGAAAGATCGTCTGTCTACTGTATTATGGAATCTGATCCAGGGTATTTCAGAGGGTGCAAGACTTCTTGAGCCATATATGCCATCTACAAGCAAAAAGATCCTTGAGCAGCTTGGAAATGGTCATGTGACAGAAAAACCGGAAATTCTGTTCCAGAGAATGGATCTGGAAGAAGTTCTGAAAAAAGTAGAGGAACTTCATCCGAAAAAAGAAGAAAAGAAAGAAGAAGCAGTCATTGATCTTGAGCCAAAAGAAGAGATCACATTCGAGCAGTTTGGTGCAATGCAGTTCCAGGTAGGAGAGATCATCGCCTGCGAAGCAGTCAAAAAGTCGAAAAAACTTTTATGCTCCCAGGTAAAGATCGGAAGTCAGGTAAAGCAGATCGTATCAGGAATTAAGGCATATTATACGCCGGAAGAGATGGTAGGAAAGAAGGTTATGGTTCTCGTCAACCTGAAACCTGCGAAGCTTGCCGGAGTTCTTTCAGAGGGAATGTTGCTCTGTGCTGAAGATGCAGATGGAAATCTTGCACTGATGACACCGGAGAAAGAGATGCCTGCAGGTGCGGAAATTTGTTAATTTCAGGAATTAAATATGAAGAGTAAAAAAATTATTGCTGTGGTCGGCGGAAGTTTTCTGCTGGCTGCAGCCTTTCTATTAATATTGTGTATTAAATTTGTGAATATGAAAGAATCTTCCCCAACCGGAAAATACGCTGGGAAGACGGAAAAAGTGGAGCAGACTACAACCGATAAAAAGGAACAGAAGAAGCCTGACTGGGTAGAAGAAAAAATTTCCGGGATGACATTGGAAGAAAAAGTGGCTCAGTTATTTATCATTACGCCGGAAGCATTGACCGGAATGGGAAAGGTAACGGCAGCGGGAGACACGACAAAAAGATGCCTGGAACAGTATCCGGTTGGTGGCATGATTTATTTTGCAGGGAATATCGAGGACAGACAACAATTATCAGATATGCTTCACACTACGCAGTCGTACAGTACAGAGCAGAGTGGAATCCCGATTTTTCTGAGTGTAGATGAAGAAGGTGGAACTGTAGCAAGAGTTGCAGGCAGCGGAATCTCGAATGTTTCTGTTGTTGAAGATATGTGCGAAGTTACAGATGAGGAAAGAGCTTACGAAATAGGACAGACGATTGGCAATTATCTGGCAGAATTAGGTTTCAATCTGGATTATGCACCGGTAGGGGATGTTCTTACTAACCCGGAAAATACAGTTGTTAAAAAAAGATCATTCGGAAATGACAGTGCAAAAGTTGCTGCGTTGTCGCAAAAAGTACTGGATGGGCTGCATGAGGAAAATGTGTATGGAGTAATCAAGCATTTCCCGGGGCATGGGGCAACAGCCGGAGATACACATGAGGGATATGCTTATACAGACAAGTCGTTGGAAGAACTGGAGCAGCAGGAACTGGTTCCTTTTCAGAATGCCATTGAAAATCATATTGCCATTATTATGGCAGGGCATATTTCAGTACCGAATGTGACAGGAGACAATACGCCTTCTTCCCTGTCTAAAATTATGATTACGGATGTATTAAGAGAAAAAATGGGATTTGATGGAATTGTAATTACGGATGCATTGAATATGGGGGCAATTTCACAGCATTATTCTTCGGCAGAGGTCTCGGTTAAAGTTATAGAGGCTGGTGGGGATATGCTTTTGATGCCGGAAAATTTTCAGGAGGCATATCAGGGAATTTTAGAGGCTGTTCAGAATGGAACTTTAACAGAAGAAAGAATTGATGAATCGGTCAGAAGAATTTTGAAAGTAAAAGAAAAGCTGACAGCAGAGGATTAAGGCGTAGATATGCAAGAACGAATTAACTGAAAATTCAAACAATTATATATAAAAACAAAAATAAATAAAAAATACGAAAAAAACGGATAAATATATTGACAAATAGAAGCCCGGGTGTTAAGATAAAACCATCAAAAAAAGATATTTAACTAAGAAGGTACAAGAAGCGGATGCCTGATTAGATTAAAAATAACGGATAACAGGAGGTTGGACCAATGGACAGTATAGTTTCAGAATTTCATCAATATGTCAGTGGTACGGCGATTGCAGGTTCCTGTGAAGAAAGAGACCTGAGCAAAAGTTAATTCGCAGATCTGGTAAAAATTAAGAATGAAAATAAATGGAACGGAGAGAATACAAGACCAGATTCATAATAAAAAGATAAAGCAGTTGCAGATATATTGAATAAAGTTACCACATACAGAACTGAACGATGTGTAAAGGAACATGGAACAGTAGCTGTAAAAGAAAAAGGGTCTTACAGGAATCGTATCAGGATTTACCTTCGATCCAAAATATAAAATAAAAATAATGAGAAAACTAAATATTATAAAAAATGCATCTTCAAGGGTAGTTGGAGGTGCATTTTTTTGACATTGGGAAGATGGTATGGTACACTAATGAAAGAGTATCGCCTTATGTTAAATTGACATGAAGAGATCTTGAGTTACCGAATAAACATTAATATAATGAGGTGAATGCGGTGGACAAATATGAATATAAGCAACTGTCAGAGCGAATGATAGAGCTTATGCAAAATGAAGAATACGGGGAAGCAAAGGAGATTGCTGACTCCATTGACTGGAGAAGGGTTCGCAATGCCATGATGCTTGCGAATGTAAGTGATATTTATGAAAAGACCGGTGAATATCAGAAAAGCTATGATATTTTGCAGATTGCTTATCATCGGGCAGAAGGAAGCCGGAAGGTATTGTATCGTCTGAGTTCTCTTGCACTGAAGACGGGGAATGTAGATGAAGCAATAGATTTTTATGATGAGTTTGTGCAGTTAGCACCAAAAGATCCGAACAGACATATTCTGAGATACCAGATCTTACGGGCACAGCGGGCTCCGTTAGAGCAGCAGATTGAAGCACTGGAAGAGTTTAAGAAGGCAGAATATATTGAAGAATGGGCGTTTGAACTTGCAAAGCTTTATCAGGAAGCAGGTATGACGGCAGAATGTCTGGAAGAATGTGATGATCTGATCCTGTGGTTCAGTGAAGGCAAATATGTATATAAAGCAATGGAATTGAAGATGCAGTATAAGCCACTGACACCTTCGCAGCAGGAAAAGTATAATCGCAGATTTGAAAAAAATGGCGGTGAGACGGAAGAGATTCCGGATCTTGAGACGTATGTTGCAGAAAATAAAGAGCCGGAAGATCATTTGGATGAAGCAGCAACGGAGCATGCAGAGGCTGTTTCAGAAGAGCCGGTTGAGGATATTCCTGAGAGTATTGGACAGCAGGATACAGGAAAAGAAGAAAGTTCAGAGAAACCAGTCCGTAAGCCGGAAAAGAAAAAGATCGGTGATACAATGCGGCTGGATGAGGCATTGGAACAGTTACTGCATCGCAAGCCGGAAGTATCTGCGGCAGAGGATGAAGAGCCGGATATTTCTGATCTTGAGAGTGTGATCGGTGATATTGAGTCGGTCGTGGATCTTGATATGGTAAATCAGATTTCACAGGAAAAGCATACAGGTGATGTGCCAATCGGAATGAAGGAACTTATTCCTGGAGAAGTATCAGAAGAAGCGGCAGATAAGAAAGAGCGGATCCCTGTAGAAATCACAACAGATATTACGGAAGATGACGCAGAAGAGCTGAATCTTGAAGATCTGGTGGCAGAAGAGCTGCCGGAAGAAGTCGAAGAGGCAGAGCCGGTTGAAGAAGAGGCGGAAGAAGTCGAAGAAGCAGAGCCGGTTGAAGAAGAGGCGGAAGAAGTCGAAGAGGCAGAACCGGTTGAAGAAGAGGCGGAAGAAGTCGAAGAGGCAGAGCCGATTGAAGAAACACAGACAGGGACAATAGAAGAAGAACTGCAAAAAATTGCTGATGCAGAACCGGCTGAACCGGAAGAAGAGATCTTCGATATGGAAGAAGCGGAAGACTTCCTGGAGGATTCACCTGCTGAGGATTGGGAAGATGATACAGAATCCTTTGAAGAAGCGGATGCAGAGGAGCTGAGTTTTGAAGAGATTTTATCTGACTGGGATTCGGAAGAAGCAGAGGCGTTGCTTGAGGATGCCGAGGAAGAAGTATATGATGAGTCGGTAGAAGAGACGTACGAGGAAGAACCGGACGAAGACGAAGCAGAAGATATATTAGAAGATGCCGAGGAAGAGCCGATTGAAGAATCAGCAGAAGATGTCGTTGAGGCGGATGCTGAGGAAATATACGAAGAAGAGCCGGAAGACGAGGTTACGGAAGATACTCCAATCCTGTCTCCTGATATTCAGCGGCTGATTGATGAAATTGAAGGTGCAGTTCCGGCAGAGGAGTCTTTGCCAGAAGAAAAAGAGATAGAAAAAGCACCGGAAGAACCGCATGAAAATATGGGAGAAGTGACAGAATCTCTCCGTTTAGATGATCTGCCGGAGGAAGACGAAGATTTATTTGAAGATGAAGACTTCTTAGAGTCAGAGGATGAAGAGGATGAGTACGAGTCCTATGAAGACGACGATTCAGAAGAAGATGAGTATGAATCTTACGAAGATGACGATTCAGAAGAGGATGAGTATGAATCTTACGAAGATGACGATTCAGAAGAAGATGAGTATGAATCTTACGAAGACGACGATTCAGAAGAAGATGAGTATGAATCTTACGAAGACGACGATTCAGAAGATGAATATACATCCTATGATGAAGATGAGTATGAAGATGAAATCTATGATGACGAATATGAAGATGACGATGAAGCTTATTATGAAGAATCGGATGATGATGAGTTAGCAGATGATGAGGAATTCTACTATGAAGACGAAGAAGAACCGGACGAAGAACCGGACGAGGAAGATGCACCTGATTTTGAAGATGAATTCAAGGTAGATCCGAAGCACAGTGAAGAGCCGGATGATCGGGAGATTCCGGACGAAGATGATGGAATTGATATCATGTCGGCTACGACACCGTTGAGCAGAAAGGAAACTGCAAAGCTGATCGCTACAGGTAAGACTTCTCCATTGCCACTGGATGAAATTTCAGATGCATTATCCATGGATACAGGATTTGTAGTACATGGAAGATATGATCTGGAAACTCAGAGCGGAATCGGTACAAGAGCCGGCCTGACAGAAGAACAGAAGAAATTATTCTCTTATTTTGTTCCTGTGCGTGGCATGAGCGAACAGTTAGTAGATGTTCTGGAGCAGGATAAGAACTGTACAAACCGGAAGGGAACGTCGAAGACAGGAAATCTCCTGATTATTGGAGATAAAGGAAATGGCAAGACTGTTCTTGCAGTAGATGTAGTTAAAGCAATCCAGAAGCAGAGAGAGATCCGTCAGGGTAAGGTAGCAATCGTGACAGGAGAGTCCCTGAATAAGAAAAAGATCGGAGATATTTTCGATAAATTATACGGTGGTGCTTTGATCATTGAAAAAGCAGGAAAGATGAATGAAAAGACAGTCGCCAAGCTGAACAGGGCAATGGAGCGTGATACAGGAGAACTTCTGATCGTGCTTGAGGAACAGAGAAAGCCGTTAGATCGTCTGCTTTCCTCCAACCGTGAGTTCAGGAGAAAGTTTACTTCCCGTCTGGAAGTGCCGATCTTCATTAATGATGAGCTTGTAACATTTGGTCAGACTTATGCCCAGGAGAATGGTTACAAGATTGATGAAATGGGTATTCTTGCTCTTTACAGTTGCATTGATTCTCTTCAGAGAGAAGATCATTCAGTAACTGTTGCGGAAGTAAAAGAAGTAATGGATAAGGCAATCGCACATTCACAGAAAGCTTCAGCCAAGAAGCTGGTGAAGAGAGTATTCGGAAGAAATACAGATTCGTCGGACAGAATTATTCTTTCCGAACGAGATTTCAACATTTAACGACAAAATTTAGTCAGAATTAATAGACAGTCTTGGGAAAGGCTGTCTATTTTTGTGCAAAAATATGTTTTCTCTTTCTTTTTTCAGGTACATCAAGTATAATGATGCTATGATGTTGGGAGCAAAATCCCAAGCAATGAAAGAATTCGAGCAGTGAGGTGGATTTATGGTTACAAAGAAGAAGGCAGTGAAAAAACTGCAGCCTTATGAGATAGGAGAACTGGATCACTACCTTTTCGGGCAGGGGAATCATTATGAGATTTATAAGAAGCTTGGTGCACATGAAGTGACAGCAGGCAAAAAGGGTGTTTATTTCGCAGTATGGGCTCCACATGCAAAGAGTGTTTCAGTGATCGGAGAGTTTAATGGATGGGATGCTGCAGCGGACAGGATGGAGCGGCAGGAGCCATTAGGAATCTATACAGTTTTTGTACCGGAAGCGAAAGACGGACAGATGTACAAATACTGTATTGAGACAGAGAGCGGAGAGCTGATCTATAAGGCAGATCCATTTGCCAATTATGCAGAGCTTCGGCCGGGAACTGCTTCCAGGATTACGGACGTTTCTCATTTAAAATGGACGGATGACCGTTGGATGGAAAGCAGAAAAAAATGGGATAATAAAGAAAATCCGTTATCCATCTATGAAGTGCATATGGGTTCCTGGATGAGGCATCCGGGAAGGGAAGATGAGGGATTTTATACTTATCGTGAATTTGCAGAAGCGATTACAAAATATGTGAAAAAGATGGGGTATACGCATGTAGAACTGATGGGAATCGCGGAGCATCCATTTGATGGCTCATGGGGATATCAGGTAACCGGTTATTATGCACCGACTTCCAGATATGGAACACCGGAAGATTTTGCTTATATGATCAATTATCTGCACCGGAATGGGATTGGTGTGATTCTTGACTGGGTTCCGGCACATTTCCCGAAGGATGCTCACGGACTGGCTGATTTTGACGGAACACCGACTTTTGAGTATGCAGATCCGAGAAAGGGAGAGCATCCTGACTGGGGAACGAAGATCTTTGATTATGAAAAGCCGCAGGTACGGAATTTCCTGATTGCAAATGCATTGTTCTGGATCGAGCATTTCCATGTGGACGGACTGCGTGTCGATGCAGTGGCATCCATGCTTTATCTTGATTATGGAAAGCAGGACGGACAGTGGGTCCCAAACAAGTATGGTGGCAATCAGAATCTTGAGGCGATTGAGTTTTTCAAGCATCTTAATTCTGTTGTACTTGGAAGAAATCCGGGGACGATGATGATCGCAGAAGAATCCACTGCATGGCCAAAGGTTACAGGAAACCCGGAGGATGACGGACTGGGATTCAGCCTGAAGTGGAATATGGGATGGATGCATGATTTTACAGAGTATATGAAGTTGGATCCGTATTTCAGGAAAAATGCACATCATATGATGACATTTTCCATGGAGTATGCATATTCGGAGAACTATATCCTTGTTCTTTCGCATGATGAAGTCGTTCATTTGAAATGCTCCATGCTGAATAAGATGCCGGGAGAAGGCTTTGACAAATATGCTAATCTCAAGGCAGCATATGCATTTATGACAGGACATCCGGGAAAGAAGCTTCTTTTTATGGGACAGGAGTTTGCACAACTGCGTGAGTGGAGCGAGGAGAGAGAACTGGACTGGTTCCTTCTTTCAGAAGAACCACATCAGCAGATCCAGAACTGGTACAGAGATCTTCTGCATTTATATAAGAAGAATCCTGCACTGTATGAGCTGGATAATGATCCGGCCGGATTTGAATGGATCAATAAAGATGATATTTTCAGAAGTATCTTCAGTTTTGTCAGACATTCAAAGGGAAAGAAAAAGGATCTTTTGTTTGTGTGCAACTTTACTCCGGTAGCAAGAGAAGATTACCGGGTTGGAGTGCCGACGAAGAGGCAGTGTAAGCTGGTACTGAACAGCGACGAGAAAGAGTATGGAGGTTCTGGAGAAAAGAGAAAAGAGATCTATAAGCCGGTGAAGAAAGAGTGCGACGGTCAGAAATATTCTTTTGCATATCCGCTCCCTGCTTATGGCGTTGCTGTATTTGAATATTAAAAGAATAGTTTCAAGATGGAGAAAACCACCGGATTTTAAAGAGAAGTATCTGAAAATCCGGTGATTTTTAGTTCCATATTAGACAAAAATAAGGAAGAATAGTAACAGTAATGACAAGGAAAAAAAATCTTGTAATGTTATAATAGATTTGTATACTTGCGTGATTTTATTTGATAGTTAAATAAAATTAAATTTTGCAAGGGAGGAAAAAGCATGAAAGGAAGAAGAGTCCAAAAGGTACTTGCAGCAGTGCTGGCGGTGGCAATGGTTCTGCCGATGACTGCAATACCGGCAAAGGCTGAGGAAGCGGAAGAAGTTACATATAAGCTTTATCCGAATCCTCAGGAAATGACGTATCAGGATGGAAGCTACATCCTGAAAAAGAATGTCAATGTCATTTATGATGAGGATATTGACGATGCAACAAAAGCACGACTTGAAGAGACTGCAGAACTGAAAGGTCTGAATGTGACAGAATCAGATGCAGAAAAGAGTGGTGCAACGAACATTTATGTAGGAGTTTACGGATCGGACGGAACAGTAGATGATCAGATCGTAGATGAATATGCTGTAGATACTTCATTATTTGATCATACCGATTCCTATTTCCTGAAAAGTGACAACAATACGATTGCTGTATTGGGAAAAGATACAGATGCAAGTTTTTATGGACTGACGACACTGTATCATGTACTTGCACAGACAGAGAGCCTGTCGATCAGAAATTTTACGATTGAAGATTATGCAGATGTTGTAAGCCGTGGATTTATTGAAGGATATTATGGAAATCCATGGTCTACAGAGGATCGTGTGAATCTGATGACATGGGGGGGATACTATAAGTTAAATGCTTATTTCTATGCACCAAAGGATGATCCGAAACACAGAACGAAATGGAATGAACTCTATACAGATGAAGAGTTAGAGAGTAAGATCAGACCACTTGCAGAAGCTGGAAATGCTTCCAAGTGCAGATTTGTGTATGCCCTGCATCCATTTCCGAGTGGAAATAACTTCCGCTTTGATACAGATGCACACTATAATGAAGATCTTGCAAAATTGAAAGCAAAGTTTAAGCAGGTAATTGATGCAGGAGTACGTCAGATTGCGATTCTTGCGGATGACTTTGTAAATCCGGGAGCAGCAAATGAAGTAAGACTTCTGAACGATATGAGTACCTGGCTGGCAGAGGTGAAGCAGGAATACCCTGATATGAAGATGACACTTCCGTTCGTTCCGTATGATTATATGGGAAATGGAAGTTCCAGTGAACTTCAGACCCTGAAGAGTGTACCGGAAAATGTACAGATCGTTATGACCGGTGGACGTGTCTGGGGTGAGGTTACAAATAATTTTACTACTACATTTACAAATAATGTAGGAAGAGGTCCTTTCATGTGGATCAACTGGCCTTGTTCAGATAACTCACATAAGCATCTGATCATGGGTGGTAACAGCACATTCCTTCATGGTGGTGTTGATGCGTCTAAGATTCAGGGAATCATGCTGAACCCGATGCAGCAGTCAGAGCCAAGTAAAGTAGCTATTTTTGCAAATGCATCCTATGCATGGAATATCTGGGATACAGATGCCGATGCAGATCAGACATGGGAAGACGCATTTTCATTTGTAGATCATAATTCGGCAGTAGAGACAGAAGCAAGTGATGCACTCAGAGAGTTGTCCAAGCATATGATCAATCAGAATATGGACAGCCGTGTAACTGAGCTTCAGGAGTCAGTAGAACTGAAGGAAAAACTCAACGCATTTAAAGATAAACTGGAAACGGAAACGGTCACAGAAGCAGATGTGGATGATCTGATCCAGGAATTCCAGACACTTCAGGATGCAGCAGCATTGTATAAAGAATCAGGTAATGAGGCAATCAGAAATCAGATTGTTTACTGGCTGGATTGCTGGAAAGATACAACAGATGCAGCGATTGCATACCTGAATGGAGTAAAGAGTTCTCTGAACGGAGATGTATCCGCAGTTGTGGAATACAATACAGAAGGAGAAACGGCATTCGCACAGTCCAAGACGCATGATTTCCTGTATGTAAATTATCAGGAAGTCGCAGAAGTCGGAGTACAGCATATTGTTCCGTTTATTAAAAAACTGGCTGAATATGTATCAGGCAAAGCAGAACTTGCCCTGAATCCGGACAAAGTGATCCGTAAATACATCACAAGCCGTACAGACACACCGGCAGGATCTGTGGATAACTTATTTGACAGAGATGACAGCACAAGTGCGATTTATAAGACACCGAATAAGATTACAACAGGTACCTATATCGGAGTAAGTTACAGCAAGGCAATCAAGATCAATGATATCCGTTTCCTTCTTGGAGCGGGAAAAGATCATATGGATCAGGCGAAGCTGCAGTACACAACCGATGGAAAGACCTGGAAAGATCTGGAGCTTATAGGCATGAACAATAGTTTTGCAGGTGTCAGAAACCAGAACCAGGAAGTAAGTGTTGCAAAAGAAAATCTTCCGGAAGATTTTGAAGCAATGGGTATCCGCCTGATTGCAACAGCAGACAATGCAGCAGATGCATGGCTGCAGGTTAATGAGATCACGATCAACAAAGATGAGAATACAGATGACGGCGACGACAGCGAACTCAGTTATACATTAATGAAGCCGGATCGCTGGAGTGTTTACCAGGGATCAGAATCACTCCTTCGTGACGGAAATGACAGTACATTTATCTGGTTTAATACAGGTACTGGTGATGCTGTAAATGTAGATGATTTCCTTGGATACAATCTTGGAAAGGTTGCAACATTGGAAAGTGTACATATCGCAGTAGGATCACCGTCCAATGGTGATAAGTTTGTAAAATATACAGTTGAGACATCTGTAGATGGAACGAGCTGGACAGCCGTTCCGGGATATGAATCCCATACAGGAACAACTTCAGGAACTGATGTACTGGATATTGAATTAAACGGACTTTCTGCACGGTATATCCGTATCCGCAATCTGGAATATCGACAGACTTGGGCGAGATTCTCAGAATTTACGGTAACAGAAAGAGTAAATAATACAGGAACAAAAGATAACGTATTTACAAATATCGAGAACTGTGAGGTCCTTGGAACAGCAGCAGAAGGAACTGTATCACTGAATGCAGCATCCTTAAGCGTAGGAGCCGGAAAGTATATCGGAATCGATCTTGGACATATCAAGGCGGTGACAGGAATTACCAGTCCGACAGGAACTTCACTGAAGTTACAGACTTCTATGAATGGGGTAGAGTGGACAGCGGTAACAGATCCGTCCCAGGCAGCCGATGCACGTTATATCAGACTTTATAATGATACAGATGCAGCAGTGGATGTAAGCTGGGATGCTTTCACAGTAACGTATGAATTTATTGGTGAAAAGACAGTAACCAGTGATTTTGCACAGAACGATGCAAGCCGTGATATGCGTGGAAGTGGAAACGTCAATAATGTTTTTGACGGAGACCTTACAACATATGGAACGATCACAGGTGTGCAGGATAGCGGAAAGAAGATCGTGTTTGACCTTGGACAGACGATCGACTTCAAGTCCATCCGTTACTATGTAAAAGAGACAAGCCTTGATTTCCTGCGTTATGCAAAATTTGAAGTAGCAAATGATCCTGATGCAGCAAACTGGACAACAGTGCTGACTGTAGGAAATAATTCTTTCGAGAATACAGCCAATACAGATACAGCAAAAGATTATGCAGCTCTGACACATGACAGTGAGAATCCTGGAAATATGTATGCAGAGCAGACAGGGCTGAATGTAAGCGGACGTTACTTAAGAGTTGTACCGCTTAAGACATACAGTTACAGATGGGTTGATTTCTATGAGATCCAGATCAATGGTGGAGCCTATATCTCTACAGAGTCAAATCGAGATATCGTATCGACCGTGATTGAAGAAAAAGGAAAAGTACCTTCCAATGTATTTGAAGAAGATTACCGTACGGTATACAAGCCGTCAGAAGCAAATGGATCATTTACTTATCGCATTTCTGATCTGGAGGCAAAGAGAACGATCCGTATGATCCAGAATGGAGCAGCATCTGATGCAGTTGTAACTGCAAGAATTGCAAATGAAGATGGAAGTAATATCCAGAGAGTTACACTTGGTAAACTGAGCCAGGCAATCAATGAATTTGCTGTAGCTTCAGATAAAAGAATTTTGGATGTAACAGTAACCTGGGGTGAAAATATTCCGGAAATTTCAATGATCAAGACAAGCAGTAAGGCAGCAGCTACAGTTGACAAGACAAAGCTGGATGAGGCGATTGCGGCAACAGGAAGCAGTGATGCAGCAAACTGGACAACAGATTCTAAAGCAGCAGTAGATAAAGCGAAAGCAGTTGCTGAAGAACTGAAAACGAATGAGTATGCTACACAGGATACAGTTGATACAGCAGCAGGTGCATTGAAGACTGCATGCAGTAAGGCAAAAGTAAAAGCAAATGCTACAGTTCTTGAGGCACTTCGCAGGGCAGTTGCAGAGAAGAAGAGCCAGAAAGACGGAGAGGTTGAAGTTTATACAGCCAAGACATTTACAGCATATGAAACTGTACTCAATAAGATTGTGGCAGCACTGGAAGATACAGATAATCTTTCCCAGGATACAGCAGAAAAGCTGAAGACTCAGATTGAAGAAAAAGAAGCAGCTCTTGAGTATTCAAAAGTAGAAAGAGAACTTGCTGAACTGGAGCTTCAGGCAGGAGTTGAGTATAATGCAGATGATTATACGACAGCATCTGCCAAAGCATATACCGATGCAAAGAAAGCTCTGAGTGATCTGATCGAAGCAGATAATACTACAAGAGTTAATCCGACAGAGATCGCAGCAAAGAAAGCAGCTTATACAGACAGTATTACAGCATTAGTTGATGTGAGAAGTCTGAAGAGCGTGATCGCAGAATGCAATGAACGGCATGAGGGAAATGAAAAGAAGTATACAGCAGCAAGCTGGAAGAATTACAGTGATGCACTGGATGCAGCAAATGCTGTTCTTGCAAATGGAACAACAGAAAGTGTACAGGAAGCAGAGACAGCTCTGCGGGCAGCAGAAGGAGCACTTGTACTGAAAGATACATCCGCAGTACAGACAGTCATTGATGAGATGAAGAAAGTCAATGCGGAAAATTACACAAGCGACAGCTATGCAGTCCTGAAAGCAGCTATCGCACAGGCTGAAAGCCAGATTGATGATGAGACAAAGGCAGATGCCAATATCCGTGCTATGCAGGATGCGAAAGCAAATCTTATCAGCATCGTGGAACTGAATGCAGCATTAAGTGATGCAGCAAAATATGAAGCAGCTAATTATACAACAGATTCCTATACAGTTCTGGCAGCAACTGTAAATGCGGATAACATGAATGCATTGAAGACATCCGGTACAGCAGAACAGATTGCAGAAGCAGTACAGTCTATCCGCAATGCAATCGATGGTCTTGAATTAAGAGCAACAGATATGGATGCTTACAGAGATAAGATTCAGTTCAAGTCTGAAGCAGGAGATTACACAGAAGAGACTTATACAGAGTATAAGGAAGCTTACGATGCACTGATGGCACTGGACAGCAGTACAGGAAATGTATCAGCAGATGAGTTCCAGGCAGCAAAAGCAAGATTTGAAAATGCACAGGCAGCACTGAAAATGATCAAGGCAGATTACACGAAAGTGGATGAAGCACTTGCAAAAGTACCGGCTGATCTGAGTATTTATACAGATGCAACTGTGAAGACACTGAAAGATGCGATCGCCAAGGTCGACAGAAATCAGCCATTGTCCAAGCAGGCAGAAGTAGATGCTTATGCAGATGCGATTCATGATGCAATCAACAACCTGGTTGTAAAATCCAAGTCTGATGATGGAAAGGATAACCAGAACGGTAATTCCAACAATGGTCAGAATAATGGAAATACAGCAGGTAATGGAAATGGATCGGGCAAAGGAAATGGCACATCCGCTAACGGAGCAGTCAAGACCGGAGATACTGCACCGATCGCAGGAGCATTTGCACTGATGATACTGGCAGCAGGGGCGGTTGTAACCGTGCTGAAAAGAAAAAGATACTAAATTAAAAAACCGGGTGTCCGTACAAAAGGACACCTGAAATGAGATAATAAGAATCAGATGAGGAAATCTTATCTGGTTCTTATTTTTTGTTACACAAATTTGAAAGCTTATTTAAAAAAATAAGTTGTAAATGCAGTTCTCAAATGAATACAGACTGAATCAATACGGCAGCAATGAAGCAGCAGAAAGGAATATGATTTATGAGAAGAATAACTTATACGAACTGGATGTCCAAAATTTTTAAAGAAATCACCAACGGAAGAGGAGAGCGGGTGCTCGAGAATCCTGCAGTTCAGGTCCTTGGAGCTATTTTCAGAAAGATGAATCTAGATCAGAATACCATCGGAGCTGTGTCAGAACGTCTGCAGAATGAGAAAGAGAAAAAAGATAATATTGTGAAAATAATTGTTGCAGTAGTACAAAAGTTTTTAAATAAATGGACTATATTTCTTTTCTGTAGTATACTGTT